>Ga0255054_10001498_pt1 | contig 13718 bp, 11 predicted proteins | sample JV7_2_23_MG_FD_188634 | JGI IMG/M metagenome (GOLD analysis project Ga0255054, IMG submission 188634) | Seawater microbial communities from Jervis Inlet, British Columbia, Canada - JV7_2_23 | ecosystem: Environmental > Aquatic > Marine > Inlet | place: Canada: British Columbia | collected...
CCGGCGTCGAAATGATGACGGACATCTCCGCGTATCTGGATTTCATCACGACGATCGTTCTTGCTTTCGGCCTTGCCTTTGAAGTGCCAATTGCGACAGTGCTGATAGTCTGGACCGGACTGACGACGCCGGACAAGCTTGGCAAAGCGCGTCCCTATGTCTTTCTGATGGCTTTCGTGCTCGGCATGCTTCTGACCCCGCCTGACATCATCAGCCAGACCCTGCTTGCCGTTCCGGTTTACCTGCTCTACGAGGTGGGCATCATCATGGCGCGTGTATTTTCGAAGAAACCTGACGACGATGAGGCGGTCGAAGAGGGCGGTGGATCCTAGGATCCCGCGTCAAGTAGAAAGTTACGCTTGAAATAGTGTTTAATGCGTAGCCCGCCCCGCGCATAATGCGCTGCCGGGTTACAGCCGGGGGAAATAATAATGACAGACTCCGTTATCACCACGACGGACGACTACAGCAGCGACGACGATTTTCTTGGCCACCCTAAAGGCCTGTATGTCTGCTTCACGACAGAGCTTTGGGAGCGGTTTTCGTTCTATGGAATGAAATTCCTGCTGCTCCTGTATCTCACCAAGTATCACCTGTTTTCCGATGCGGCCGGCTTCGATGTACTCGGCTCGTATGCCGGCCTCGTGTACGCGCTACCGGTGATCGGCGGCCTGATTGCCGACCGTTACCTTGGCATGCGCAAGTCTGTGTTGTTCGGCGGAACACTGTTGTCGCTCGGCCACATACTGATGGCCGTAGAGGGCCATCAGGCCATCAATTATCCAGCGGGCACGGTTCTGGCCGAAAGCCTGACGCTCGCCAGCGGCGAAGTTCTTGCGGCCGGCACGATGTTGTCGGAAGCGGTGATGTTCCGGGATACAGCGGCGCTGAGTGTTTTCTATTTTGCACTTGCGCTCATCGTCATGGGCGTCGGTTATCTGAAGCCGAACATCTCGACGATCGTGGGCAAGCTGTACAGCAAAGATGACCCGCGCCGCGATTCGGGCTTCACGATCTTCTACATGGGCATCAACATCGGCTCGTTCGTTGCGACGCTACTTTGTGGCTGGCTTGGCGAGACCTTTGGCTGGAGATACGGTTTTGGCGCCGCTGGCATCGGTATGATCATCGGCCTCATCTCATTTTCTTACGGACAGAGATATCTGCACGGTCACGCGGAGCCTTCGGATCCCGAACAACTGACGCAGAAGGTCTTTGGCCCAATCAGCCGCGAGTGGTCCATCTACCTGTTAAGTCTGCCGGTGCTTGGCGTGCTCTGGCTGCTCGTTCAACACGAGCCGGTCGTCCTGGCCACGCAAAATATATTTCTTATTACTGCGATTGTCGGCATCGTTCTGTATTCAATGGTCTATCGCAAGACCGAAGGCGGCAATGGCGTCGCCTACGCATTTGCAGCTGTTGCAATACTGACCGGCATTTATGCGGTACTCGCGAACCTCAACCATCTACCGGGCTTTCTGCCGGGCGGCGCCCAGCTCGCCGAGTACACCGTTTACGGGGCCGGCGCCCTTATTGTTGGTTTCGTAATCTACGGTTTCATGACGCATAACTCTCCTGAGTTCGGACGCACTGTCGTGCTGATGTTCCTGATACTGACCACCGTCGTCTTTTGGGCGTTGTTCGAACAGTCCGCCGGTTCTATGACCTTGTTCGCGGATCGTATTGTTGACCGTGAAGTCGCCGGCATCACCTTTACTGCCGCCCAATTTGGTTCGCTTAATGCCGGCTTCATATTCTTGCTTGCGCTGCCGTTCGCATGGCTTTGGATCTGGCTTGCAAAACACGATCTCGAGCCATCGACACCGGTTAAGTTTGGCCTCGGCATCATTCAGGTCGGTCTCGGATTCGGCGCCCTGGTGCTGGGCGCACAGTTCCCCGATGCGGCTGGCAAGATCGCGGTCATCTGGCTGGTCCTTGCTTACCTGTTGCACACGACCGGCGAGCTATGCCTGTCTCCGGTCGGTTTGTCCGCCGTGACCAAGCTGTCTATCGGCCGTGTTGTTGGTGTCAGCATGGGAACCTGGTTCCTGGCGACAGCGCTTTCCGAAACGGTTGCAACGCGACTCGGCAAGATGGCGGCCGTCAGCACGCATGGCGGTGAGGTCGTCGATTCCGCAGGCGCATTGGCCACATACACACAGCTCTTCGAATTCCTTATGTATGTCGGCCTTGGCGTGGGCGTGTTCGTACTACTCGTTTCTCCATTATTGAGGCGCGGCATGCACGGCGTGCACTAAGCGCAATCACACAGCAGGAAAATAAGATGAAGACCATTGCAAAACTGTTCGCGGGCGGCTTGCTCGCGATCGTGCTTGTTGCGTGCTCGCAGCAGGGGGCCGACCAGGCGGTTGACGCCGCGGTGACGGAAACCGCCGAAGAATTCGTCGCGCGGGTTAACGAAGAACTCAGGGAGCTCGGCCGTGAGCTCGGCGCAGCCGGTTGGGTCAGGGCGACCTACATCACGGAAGATACGGCGATACTGAGCTCGCTCGCGAGAGAACGCTATGCAGAATGGCACAGCAACACCGTAGATGCAGCACTGCAGTTTGACGATCAGGAGCTCAGCCCTGAGACGCGCCGTGCCATCGATTTACTAAAGCTCGGCACGAGCCTTCCGGCACCCAAAGACGCGGCAAAGCGTCGCGAACTGACGCAGATCGCAACTGAACTTACCGGCATGTATGGCGCTGGCAAGTATTGCCGCAGCGACGGTGAGTGTATTTCCGGGACCGAGCTTGAAGGGCTGATGCAAGAGCTTCGTGATTACGACGACCTGCTCGAGCTTTAGCAGGGCTGGCGCGAGATTTCACCGCCGATGCGTGACATGTACGAGCGCTACGTCGAACTCGCCAACGAGGGCGCAAGCGAGCTTGGTTACAGCGACCTCGGCGATATGTGGCGCGCCGGTTTCGACATGAGCCCGGCGGAGTTTCAGGCGGAGACGGGCCGGCTCTGGAAGCAGGTTAAGCCGCTGTATGACGAGTTGCACTGTCATGTTCGCGCCACGCTGGGCGAAGTCTACGGCGAAGACAAGGTGCCCCAGGACGGACCGATACCAGCACATCTGCTAGGCAATATGTGGGCACAGGAGTGGGCGTCACTCTTTGACCTGATGGAGCCGTACCCCGGCGTATCAGACCTCGACGTCGACTCAACCCTGGAGACCAAAGACTACTCGCCGCAGGAGATGGTGCGCTCCGCCGAGAACTTTTATGCCTCGCTTGGCATGCCGAGGCTGCCTGACACGTTCTGGGAGCGTTCGCAGTTTTCCAAGCCGGCTGACCGTGAGGTCGTTTGCCACGCCAGCGCCTGGGGCCTCGACGGCGGCAACGATCTGCGCATCAAGATGTGCATTAAGCAGACCTATGATGAATTGCGCGTGATCTATCACGAGCTAGGCCATAACTACTACCAGGGCGCCTATAAAGATCAGCCGCCGCTGTTCCAGGGCGGTGCTCACGGCGGTTTCCATGAGGCTATTGGCGATACCGTGGTGCTGTCGATGACACCGCAGTACCTTGCCGATGTTGGCCTTATCAAGTCGGCAGAGGAAAGCCCGCAGGCAGTTATTAACCGGCAAATGCAGCAAGCCCTCGATTCAATCGCATTCCTGCCTTTTGGCAAACTCATTGACGAGTGGCGCTGGGCGGTATTCTCAGGTGAGGTGGCGCCGGAAGACTACAACAAGTCATGGTGGGATATGCGCACGCAGTACCAGGGCATCGTGCCCCCGGTCGAGCGCAGCGAAGCCGACTTCGATCCGGGCGCGAAATACCACGTGCCGGCCAATGTCTCCTATACGCGTTACTTCCTCGCGCGGATTCTGCAGTTCCAGTTCCAGCGGGCGCTGTGTGAAACCGCGGGCCACGAAGGCGACCTGCATTCCTGCTCTGTATTCGGCAACAAGGAGGCGGGTGCAAAATTCCAGGCCATGCTCGAAGCGGGTCAAAGCGCCCCCTGGCAGGAAACACTCGAGAAGCTGACAGGCACACGCGAGATGGACGCTACCGCGATCATCGACTATTTCGCACCGCTCATGGCGTATCTGCAGGAACAGAACGAAGGCCGCAGCTGCGGCTGGTAAGATAAGAAGAAAAACAGGGGAATCGCATGTCAGAACAAGAACGGACCGCCAGCAGCAATGGTGGCTTTCTCGGCACCGTCGAACGCGTTGGTAACAAGCTACCCGACCCCGCCGTGCTGTTTATCGCACTGCTGTTCATCGTCTGGATTTTGTCCTGGCTGCTGTCGTACTTCACGTACAGCCTCATCGATCCACGAACCGAAGAGCCGATCGTTATAATTAATCAGCTCACCGGAACAGGCTTCACGACCTTTCTGATGAAGCTGGTGACGAACTTCGTGCAATTCGGCCCGGTGGGTACGGTGCTTGTCGCGATGCTCGGCATTGGCGTTGCGGAGCATTCCGGCTTCATCACCACCGGTATCCGCGCGTTGCTCAACGTAACGGCAAAGTGGCTGCTAACGCCGATGGTCATCCTCGTCGGCATCATGAGTCACTCCGCAGTTGACGCCGGTTACGTTTTGGTAATTCCGATTGGCGGCGTCATCTTTTACGCCGCTGGCAGGCACCCGCTGGCGGGTATTGCGGCGGCGTTCGCTGGCGTATCCGGCGGCTTCTCGGCGAACTTTGTACCCAGTGCGCTGGATCCGTTGCTGCAGGGTCTTACGCAGGGTGGTGCGCAGCTGCTCGACCCGAGCATCGAGATCAATACGCTCAACAACTACTTTTTCACGACCGCATCTTCAGTCTTGATTATCGGCCTCGGCTGGTGGATTACGGACAAGATCGTTGAACCTCGCATTAGCAGCACGCCGATTGACGGCGACGCCGAGGACCTTCCGGAACTTCACGACCTGAAGCCCGAGGAACGCAAGGGTCTGCTGTGGGCGGTGGTCGTAATGGTGCTCGGCATCGTGATACTTGCTTTTACGCTTATGCCTGAGTCGTCGCCGTGGCGGGATGCGGACGGTCAGCTTGCGACCTTCCATGCGCCAATCATGAAGTCTATCGTGGCGCTGATATTTTTCCTGTTCCTGATCCCGGGCATCGTGTTCGGCTACGTAGCCGGCACGCTCAAGGGTACCAAGGACATCATCTCGGGCATGTCGCACTCGATGCACCAGATGTCGTACTACCTCGTCATCATGTTCTTCATCGCGCAGTTCGTGTACGCGTTCGGCGCGTCGAACCTGGGCACATTGCTCGCGCTGGCCGGAGCCGAGGCACTCAAGGAACTTGAGGGCTTTCCCTCAATCCTGATTGTCGGCATCGTGCTGTTGACCGGTTTCGTGAATCTGTTTATTGGCTCGGCGAGCGGCAAGTGGGGCCTGCTGGCGCCGATCTTCGTCCCGATGCTGATGACGCTCGGCGTCTCGCCTGATTTGACCCAGGCGGCCTATCGCGTCGGCGATTCAAGCACCAACATCATCACGCCGCTGATGCCGTACTTCCCGCTCGTCGTCGTTTATTGCCAGCGCTACGTCAAGGGCACGGGCATCGGCACGCTGGCGGCGATGATGTTGCCGTATTCGCTCTGGTTCCTGGCGACCTGGACCGTGTTCCTGCTGATCTACTACGCAATCGGCTTTCCGCTCGGGCTTGGCGCGAGCTACACCTATCCACCAAGCTAGATAGAGTCACATGCAGGATTTCGAGAAGCTTGGCGCCTTCTATCTCGGTAAGCGCCTGGACGCAGAGACAGACAAGCTCACGGAAGAGCTTGTCCTGTATGACGCCAAGGATCTGACGACACACGCAGTCATTATTGGCATGACCGGCTCCGGCAAGACCGGCCTTGGCGTCGGTATTCTTGAAGAAGCTGCGCTGGATCATATTCCGGTTATCGCAATCGACCCAAAGGGCGACATGGGCAATATTTTGCTCACGTTTCCGCAGCTGCGCCCGGAGGATTTTCGGCCATGGGTAAACACTCGCGCAGCCTCCGATAAGGGACAGACCGCCGACGAGTATGCAAGTGGGCAGGCCGCGCTGTGGAAGAAGGGCCTCGGCCAGTGGGGCCAGACCGGCGCACGCATCGCCCAGATGCGCAAAAACGTTGATCTCGCCATCTACACGCCCGGCAGCAACGCGGGCATGCCCGTGTCGGTGTTGCAGTCTTTCGCAGCACCCGATGCCGCGTTGATTGAAGACGCCGACCTGTATCGCGAACATGTTCAGGCAACGGCGACCGGCATCCTGACGTTGCTTGGTATCGATGCCGATCCGGTTTCGAGTCGCGAGCATATCCTGATCTCCCGGCTGCTTGATCATGCCTGGCGCGACAGCCGCAACCTCGACATCGCATCTCTGATTGCCGAGATTCAAAACCCGCCCATCACCAAGGTCGGGGTTATGACGCTCGACTCATTCTTCCCGGCAAAAGACCGTTTCGCGCTGGCCATGCGGCTCAACAATTTGCTCGCCGCACCAGGCTTCGAAGCGTGGATGCAGGGTGATGCGCTGAACTCGAAGAACCTGCTGTACACGGCGGAGGGCAAGCCGAAAATCTCGGTCATGTCGATTGCACATCTCGACGATGCGCAGCGCATGTTTTTTGTGACGATGTTGCTGAATGATCTTATCGGCTGGATGCGCGCTCAGCAGGGCACATCGAGCCTGCGCGCGATTCTGTACATGGATGAGATCTTCGGTTACATGCCACCGGTCGCGAACCCGCCTTCGAAGCGGTTGTTCCTGACCCTGCTCAAGCAAGCGCGTGCTTATGGCATCGGCCTGGTGCTGGCCACGCAGAACCCGGTCGATCTCGATTACAAAGGGCTCTCCAACACGGGCACCTGGTTTATCGGCCGGCTGCAAACCGAGCGCGACAAGGCTCGCGTCATGGAAGGGCTTGAAGGTGCGAGTGACGGCAGATTCGACAAGCAAAAGATGGAACGAACGCTGGCCGGACTCGGCAAGCGGCGCTTTTTGCTGCACAACGTTCACGAAGATGAGGCGGTCGTCTTCGGTACGCGCTGGGTTTTGTCGTATCTGGCCGGACCACTTACGCGCGATAACATCAAGGCCCTGATGTCGAAGGTCAAGGCGCGGGCGGAATCCCTCATTCGTAAGACCAGCAAGCCAAGGCGGCGAAGCAACACAGACGCGCCGCCTTTGCCTCCCGATGTGGAGCAGTTTTACGTGCCTGGACGAGGCGATAATATTATCTATCACCCCAGGCTCGTAGCCGCCGCTGACATTCTGTACAACAACGCGCGTTATCACGTTGACGATGAGCGCAGCTGTCTTTACACCGTTGAGTTCGAAGACGGTCCGGTTAGTGTCGATTGGGACAACAGTGAATCCCTCGATATTGGCGTCGATGACCTCGACAGCGATGGCATTGAAACAGCGTCGTACGCCGAATGTCCTTCCTGCGCTTCTGTTGCAAAGAGTTACATGACGTGGAATCGCGACTTCAAACGCTGGATCCGACAAAACGAGACTATCTCGTTGTATCGCAACAAGCGGTTCCGGCTGTCATCAGTGGCCGGGGAAACTGAAGGCGATTTCCGCGCCCGCCTGCAAACCGTGGCCAATGAGAAGCGTGATCTGGCGGTTGCCAAAATTCGTAAGCGCTACGCGACCAAGACAACGACGTTGGAGAATCGCCTGTTGCGCGCGCAACAGGCTGTAGAACGGGAAACGCAACAAGCGAGCAAAAAGAAACTCGACACCGCGGTTTCCTTCGGCACGGCAATCCTCGGCGCCGTACTCGGACGCAAGCGCTTGTCGAGTACCTCGGCCGGCAGGATCGGCAGCGCAATCAAGACTGCCAGCGGCGCAAGAAAAGAAGCTGCCGATATCAAGCGCGCCCAGCAGACGGCGCAGAAGGTGCGTACCGATATCGAAGCCCTTAGCCGTGAGCTCAAGAGGGAGGTGGCTGCGCTTGATACGTCATTTGACGCACAGACTGAGGAGCTCGATGAAATTGTGGTGCGTGCAAAGAGCACCAATATTCATGTGCCGCTGATTGGTTTGGCCTGGATGCCCTATCAGGCCGATGAAAAGGGACGACTCAGGCCCGCCTGGACCTAGTCTCCGACACAGGTTCCCGCGTAAGCCTTAACAACTTCGGCATTATCGAGCTGGCATTCATTGTCGTAAGAAACACCATCCAGACCACATACGGGCGCATAGATTCGCGGACAATTCTTACCCTGTCCCTCACACATCCCGGCGTAGTCGATGCGCATTCCACGGCGCTCAGCCTGACACGCATTACCGTAGGTCAGGCCGTCAGATCCGCAAACCGGCACGAACATTTTCGGGCATGGGCGAACATCACAGATGCCTTCGGTAAAGGTCGCGATGTCAGTCTTTTCCGCATGACAGGCGTTATCGTAGGTAACGTTGTCGTCACCACAAACCGGCGCAAAGACCTTTGGGCAGTTATCAACATCGCAAATGCCTTTGCGCTGCACCGGAACCCGTTCGGCATCAGCCTCGCAACGATTCAGGTAGCTGCGGCCATTCATGCCACATACCGGTTCCTCCACTGCGGGGCATCCATTCGCTGTACACGCCCCAAGGCCGGCGACCTGTACGCCGGCCTTACCAGCGAAGCACTCATTGATATAGGTGTTGCCGTCTATTCCGCAAATCGGATCAAATTGCTCGCCGCAACCCGACTCGCCCGTCTGACATATTCCCTGGCTCTCGACTTCAACCTCGGCCGCCCGAGCGACACAGTCGTTGCTGTAAGTCCGTCCATCGGAACCGCATACGGGTTCGTATTGCATCGTGCACGCAAGCCCGTCGGTCTCTGCAAGGCGTACGTCGCTATCATTCTGGGCAAGTACCAGGTACGCATCCAGCTCGCTCGCCGCAGTCGCTGACAGGAGCGACATTGTCACCAGGTTTATCAGAATGCCGGCCAGTGCTTTTTTCATTGTCGTCTACTTTCGTCTATCACAGGAGCATTAGAGCTCATTCATAAGATCCGGTTCAATTGCTTTGCAAGTAATTTGCTAATCGTCACGAGCTCAAATCCCTGTTCGCGCAGCCTTGGCAGCTCGCGTTCGAGTAACTCGAGGGTCTCGGGAAAAGGGTGGCCAATTGCGACGGCCTGGCCTTGCTCTCGTGCCATCGATTTCAGTCGCTCAAACTCGCGCGCCACAGCTTCTGTCGAAGGGTCGTGATCGAGAAACACATCTCTTTTTGTGGCATTGACGCCCGCCTCGCGCGCGACCCTGAGGGCAACGCTTTCATGCGTTGTATAGCTATCGATAAAAAACAGATCGCCGCGATCGCTAATTTCTTCCATTAACCAGCCCATGTGCCCGGGGTGACGTGTCAAAAGGCTGCCGCGATGACTGCTGATGCCGATAGCGTAAGGAACTGTCGCGATCGCGTCGGCGAACGTTCTGCTAAATGTAATGCGGGACATATCCAGCATTATCGCTCCCGGCTCGGCAGGGCCCCGATAATCCACCGCCTGTAGCGGCAGATGTAACAAGACCTCCTTGCCGTTTTCGTTCGCGAGCCTGGAGAGAGTCGCTCCGTACGGCGTTCCGGGCAGCACTGCGTAAGCTGTGGGCCCGGGCAGCGCAATTGCTCGACGGCCCGCCGCGAGCTCGTAACCAAGATCGTCGATGATGATCGCTATGCGCGGGGACGGCTCGGCCGCGCTTTGCGCCGCGAGCAGCATTACCGCCGCTACAAGCAGGAACTGCCGGCGAATCATAATGCGTTGCTATGCATTACCTGTTGGCTCTGCAGACGTTCAAATGCTGCGACCAACTGCCCGTCGTCTCGGTGGTCCACAATGCCTGTCAGGCTGAGGTCCGGAAAGCCCGGACTGTCCTCGACAAACAGATCTGGCGTAATACCGGTCTCATGAATGGAGTCGCCGGATGGCGTGTAATAGCGCGATGTTGTCAGCTTGATTGCGCGCCCTTTGGAGAGCGGCATTACGGTCTGTACCAGCCCCTTGCCGAAAGTCGATGTGCCAACGATGACCGCACGCCCATGATCCTGCAGCGCGCCAGCTACAATCTCCGAAGCAGAGGCGGAGCCTTGATTGACAAGCACAACCATATCTGCGCCGTCCAGCACATCACCGCGGTGCGCAGACCTCCGGAAGCGCGAGTCCGATGTTCGGCCTTCCGCCGAAACGATAACGCCCGAATCCAGAAACAGATCGGACACGTCGACCGCCGCATCAAGAACGCCGCCCGGATTGTTACGCAGGTCGAGCACAAGTCCTTCGAGAAGGCCTTCGCTGTCATTCTGCATTGAGTCGATCGCACGACTCAGCTCTCGTGCTGTCGTCTCACTGAACTGGTTAACCCGGACGTATCCGTATGCGGGGCCAAGCAGCTCATGATGGACGCTGGCAACACGAATCACCTCGCGGCGCATCTCGTGAACAATCATCTCATCGTCGCGTAAAACCGTGACGCTGATTCTGCTTCCTGCGCGTCCGCGCATTCGGCTGACGATTTCATGCAGGTTGTCCTCTTCGATCGTGACTTCGTCCACAGCAACAATCTGGTCGCCGCTTCGAATGCCGGAGCGCGCTGCCGGGGACCCGGCCATTGGAGTAATGACGGTGATAACCCCGCCTTTCTCGTTTACCTCGATGCCAATGCCCGTATAGCTGCCTGTTGTACTAATGCGGATATCGCGATACTCATCAGCATCGAGGTACTGTGAATGTGGATCGAGGTCGCTAACCATGCCCCGGATCGCGTTATCAAGTAGCTCGTTATCGTCAACCGGCTCAACATAGTCACGCTTGACGCGCTGCATGACTTCGGTCAACAGGCGTGCCTGCTCCAGCGCCCGGCCGTCATCGTCAGGCATTTGCCGATTGGCCAACAGGCCACCGCTCAGCGATAAGCTCAGGCCCAATACCGTCCCGACAACTGCAACCAGAATAGCTCTGGTTTTCAATAACATGCACGACCTCCCGTCATCCTGATAACAGTGCCAGACCGCTCAGGATTCCCGACGATAGCATAGCGTTCGTGTCGTTCCTATGTGCTCCAGTCACGTTTTCACTGCCCAGGACGACGTGTAACCCACTGCCCGGGATTTACCGGTTGTGTGCCGCGGCGAATCTCGAAATACAGGCTGGACTGAGCCTGCCCGCCACTCTCTCCGACCGTTGCTATTACGTCGCCAGGCGCAACCCAGTCACCCGTGTTTTTCAGAATCGTCTCGTTATAGCCATACAGCGTCATGTAGTTCTCGCCATGGTTGACGATGACCAGCAGACCCAGGCCAGCGAGCCAGTCGGCGAATACGACGCGGCCGTGATACACAGAGCGCACTTCACGGCCGCGCGGCGCTGCCAGCACCACGCCGTTCCACTTCAGACGGTCGCTAACCCTCGGTTGCCCGAAATCGTGCAACAAGCGGCCCGCCACTGGCCAGGTTAAGTGACCTTTGTGTTCGCTGAACGGTTCTTCGGAGCTAATCGGATAGTCAGACAGAATGCTGGTCAGTTCGGCAATCAGGCGTGACAGGTCCTTTTCCTGGGCTGCCAGGCGCTCGACCTCGCGACCTTCGTCGCCGATCTTGTCCTTCAAGTTCGCAAGCAACGCCTGGCGCCGCTCTTGCGCGACATTGAGTTCAGTCAGTTCGGCATAGCGCGCTTTCGCCAGATCAGCAATCCGCGCTTCCTCAGCCGCAACCTCGCTGCGTAGCGCAGCAAGTTCGCGAATTGCTGATGTCACTGCATCAATGTTGTCGGCGCGGTAGTCGTTGAAATATCCGTAGTACGCCATGAGGCGCCCTAACGTGGCCGGGTCGCGCTGATTCAGGAGCAGTTTGATTCTTTCCTGGCTGCCGCTCATGTATGCCGCTCGTACCTGCTCGGCCAGCTCCTCTGCCTCTTCATCGAGCTCTGCTTCACGCGCGGCAAGCTGCGAGTCCAGTTCGGCCTTCCGTTTCGTGCTGAATTCTCTTTGTCGCTCCAGCTCCTTTAGGCGAATTCGCTTCTCTGAAATTTTGACCTCGGCGTCCTGTAGCTCGGCTGTCAGCTTGTCCCGGCTCGCTGCGCTATCGTCCATGCTCTGTTTCAACTCGCTGATGCGTGCGCGAACCTCTTCGAGCTCCTGCTCCTTGATTTTGGCGAGTTCGCCCTCAGAATTCTGTGCTGCCGCAGACACGGCTACCGCCAGGGCGAAGAATAAGACCAGCTTTAGCGGTTTCATGATTCGGCAGTTTGTTATAATGCGTCCTTTGCCACAACCTGGGCGCCACATCTCGCGCCTTAGATAACATGGATAAATTCCTGGAATTCGCCGGCAATCACACATTGCTGGTGCTCGCTCTCATGATCAGCTTTTTCGTGCTGATCTTTGCCGAGCTACGTCGAAAAGCCAGCGGTCACGTGTCCGTCGACCCGACCGACGCGGTTCGGCTAATCAACAATGAAGCAATGGTCATTGACTTGCGCAATGCCGAGTCATACGCGCGTGGTCATATCGTGAACGCCAAAAACATTCCGTTTGACGAGTTCGAGGCAAGAAAGGACAAAGTAGCGAAATTCAAGAACAAGCCTGTTATTGCGGTATGCGATAGCGGCATTACTTCAAACAAGGCGGTCGCATCTTTGCGCAAATCAGGGTTCGACAGCGTGTATGGTCTGAAAGGCGGAATGACGGCATGGACAACGGCCGGGCTGCCCGTTGTAACCGGAAAGAAAACCAAGAGCAAAGCCAACAAGTAATTCACCAGAACATCGCCTGCCGAGCAGATGCTCGACTGGCCCGCACATAACTCAGGAAACCAGCATGACAGACGAAAAGAAAGACGAAGTTGAAAAGCGAATCTCCATTAACAAAATATTTTTGAAGGATTTCTCGTTTGAGTCGCCGCAGGCACCAACCGTATTCAGGTCCGGCGAATGGAAGCCACAGACTAATCTCAATCTGCGCAGCAATCACAACGTGATTGAAGGCGAAGAAAATCTTCACGAGATTGTGTTGACGATTACAGTCGATGCGAAGGATGACGATACGACTTTGTTCCTCGTCGAAATTCAGCAGTCCGGTTTGTTCGAAATCGCGGGCTACGATGGAGAAGAGTTCAGCGCAATTATCGGCAGTTTCTGCCCGAACATATTGTTCCCTTATGCCCGTGAGTCGATCGCCGGCATTATTCAGAAGGGCGGTTTTCCCGAGTTTGTGTTGCAGCCGATTAACTTCGACTCCTTGTACATGCAGTCCCGGCAACAAGCCGCTCAAGCAGAGGCTCAGGGCACGGAGAAGCACTGATAAGTACGGCACCCGCACAAAACTTTGCTGTCGTCGGCGCCGGTTCCTGGGGAACGGCGCTGGCGCTACAGCTTGCCCGCTGCGGAAGCAATGTTCGCCTGGGGGGGGTGCGCGAGCTCGATTTGCTTGATGTCATGGCGACCGATCGCGTAAACGCTCGCTATCTGCCTGGCATCAGCTTTCCACCCAACCTGACCGCATACCGCGACATCGAGGAATGCCTCAAAGGTGTTCGCGACATCCTCGTCGTCGTGCCCAGCCACGGATTGCGCGAAACGCTGATGACGGTTCGTCCCTTGCTCGGGCCGCAGTCCAGGGTTTGCTGGGCGACCAAAGGTTTTGAGCTGCACACGGGCAAACTGCCACACCAGGTGGCTGGCGAGGTGCTGGGGTCGGATCGCCCGATGGCGGTGTTATCCGGACCGACGTTCGCCAAGGAAGTGGGT
>Ga0255054_10001504_pt1 | contig 13667 bp, 15 predicted proteins | sample JV7_2_23_MG_FD_188634 | JGI IMG/M metagenome (GOLD analysis project Ga0255054, IMG submission 188634) | Seawater microbial communities from Jervis Inlet, British Columbia, Canada - JV7_2_23 | ecosystem: Environmental > Aquatic > Marine > Inlet | place: Canada: British Columbia | collected...
GATTATCGGGATTAAAGGTGCAGGTGAGATGGCCAGCGCAATCGCATGCCGTCTCTACAGGGCGAATATTCGTAAAATTTTCATGATGGAGGTTCGGCATCCCATTGCCGTTCGCCGTGGTGTTTCCTTTTGTGATGCAATCTACGAAGGGCGCAAAGTGGTAGAAGGTGTTGAGGCCATCTCTGAATTAAAATTCGTTGGCCAGGAGAATGATGCCCTGAACGACGATAAGATGACTCGTGATCGGAATCGAAACAGAATATTTCAACGCGCTTGGGGAGATGGGGAAATCGTTGTTATCGCTGATCCCGATTGGCGGGCCATTGAGCGGGTTCGGCCGGATGTGGTTGTGGATGCCATTTTGGCAAAAAAAAATCTAGGCACGCGCATGAAAGAAGCCCCATTGGTCATCGGTCTGGGTCCGGGGTTCGTTGCGGAAAATGATGTTCATATGGTGATCGAGACCAACCGAGGGCACCACCTAGGAAGAATTTTTTCTCGTGGAAGTGCCGAGCCGAATACCGGAATCCCGGGTAACATCGGCGGATTTACAGCCCAACGCGTACTGCGTGCGCCGGCAACCGGTATTTTTCGGCCCACGCGAAAGATTGGAGATATGGTTGAATACGGTGATATCATTGGAAAAGTGGATGACGGGAAGATGCGGGTTGAGGTCGTTGGCCGCGTAGAAGGTGTAATCAGAGGATTGATCCGAAAAGAGATGCGTGTGAATAAAGGGCTAAAGATTGGGGACATCGATCCCAGAGGGGATAAAACATACTGCTACACCATTTCAGATAAAGCGAGGGCGATCGCCGGCTCTGTTTTAGAGGCCGTCCTGAGAAGGTTTAACGGGGTCAATCTTTGAACCGACACAGTGAGCGCACCTCCATATCTGCGCATCAATCTCTTTTGGAAGCCCTGGCCTTGAATAGAAGAGGAGTTGTTAGTTTTTCAGGCGCAGGTGGAAAGACAAGCTTGATGTTTAGACTTGCCCGAGAACTTTCAAAGGTAGAAGGACCGGTTTTAACCACCACAACAACCAAGATCTGGATGCCCACTCTGGACCAGTCTCCTGGTGTTATTTTTTCCGTTTCTTCCAAGGAACTTCTTTCCAAGGCAAGGAATATTTTTAAGATTCACCGTCACTTTTCAGCAGGTGCACAAATCAGTTCCAATAAAAAGGTATTGGGATTTCCTCCCGATTTTGTCGACGAACTCTGGTATTCCGGGATGTTTCGATGGATACTGGTAGAAGCGGATGGTGCGGCCGGAAGATCGATAAAAGTGCCCGGCCCCGACGAACCGGTGATCCCCGCCTGTTCCAATATCGTCATTGGTGTCGTGGGGTTGGATGCAATTGGTAAGCCCCTGGACAACCGATCGGTCTTCAGGCCCAGGTTATTTTCAACGATCACGGGGCTAGTCATGGGAGAACCGCTCACGGAATCGGTGGTCGCCACCGCCATCTTGCACCAAGAGGGGATTTTGAAGGGAGCCCCCCCCCATGCAGACCGATTGTTGTTTCTCAACAAAGCTGATCGGCCGGGTGCTCTGGAGAGCGCAAGAAGGATTTCGACACATCTCCTTAAAAGGGCTGAAAAGATCGGTTTAAAGAGGGTGATCATTGGTCATGCGGGGCACGAGCCTCCAGTGGTGGAATGCCATTCAACATAAAGCCCATCACCTTTGGCCACCTGAATCAAGTTTTGCACCTTTGATTGTAAGAAGATCCTTGTGTTTTTGCGCAAAAAATTTTATTTACCCCACACCCGATGCGGCACCATGCCCCATCGAGGGTCTGAAACTCGAGTCATCAATTTAGAAAATGATCCGCTATGGCTGATAAAAAAACGGTAACGCTATTTATACAGTGTCTCGTCGACAGCATCTATCCTGAGGTTGGAAATGCCATGGTGGCAGTTTTTCGTAAACTTGGTATCCCTGTGACATGTCCGACCGAGCATACCTGCTGCGGGCAGGTTGCATTTAATTCGGGGTATCGCAAGGCGGCAAGGGTTGCAGCCCGAAAATTTGTCAGTTTGTTTGAAGGGGCTGAAATCATTGTATGTCCTTCGGGATCGTGCGCTTATATGGTAAAACATCATTATCTGGATTTATTCCGCAATGATGAAAAATGGTTGCAAAGGGCCAGGCGCGTGGGTGCGAAAACCTTTGAATTGACTGAGTTCTTGGTTGATGTCCTTGGGATTGAAAATGTCGGAGCGAATTTTAACGGAAAAGTCACCTATCACGACTCCTGCCATCTTCTTCGTGGTTTGGGTGTCCGTGAACAACCCCGAAAGCTGATAAAGAATATAAAAGGCCTTCGATTTGTCGAGATGAAAAAATCCGATCGGTGCTGTGGGTTTGGTGGTGCTTTTTCGGTAAAATATCCAGAAATTTCGGTGGCCATATTGGATGAAAAAGTGGAAACCATTTTAGCGACGGGGGCGGATATTGTCACCGGCTGTGACATAGGTTGTTTGATGAATATCCAGGGCCGATTGAGCAGAAAAAGATCTTCTGTTAAAACCCTGCATATTGCACAACTTCTTGCCGGCCTTTGATTGGAAATTCTTCGGTTCGGAACAAATAGTTTGGGTTTGGTTATTTTATGACCGAGATCACCACGGAAAAATACAGAGAAGAAGCGGCCAAAGGAATAAAGAATACGGTTCTTCAAGAGGCACTGGCAAATCTTCAAGAGCGTTTTGGAACCGGTACGGCCGAGGGCTATAAGAACCTTCCCGAGGGGCCGGCTTTGCGCCACCTGGCCCATGATATTCGGATAAACACCATAAACAACCTTGATATTGTTTTAAAAAAGCTGGCCGAGAATGTTCGGAAAAATGGTGGTCATGTCTTTTTTGCCAAGGACGGGGAAGCTGCGGTAGACTACTGCCTGCAGATCGCTCGCCGACACAATGTAAAATTGGCGGTTAAGGGAAAGTCGATGGTAACCGAAGAAATCGGTTTGAACAGTTCGCTTGCGGCCGCCGGCATCGAAGTGGCGGAGACGGATCTGGGTGAATACATTATTCAACTGTTCGGAGAACATCCTTCCCACATTATTGCACCGGCGATTCACAAAACCAGAAAAGAGATCGGAAGAATTTTTGCTGAAAAATTGAATATTCCGTTTACCGATGACCCACCGGCGTTGACCCAGGCTGCGAGAAAAGCGTTGCGGAAAAAGTTTCTCACTGCTGACATGGGAATCTCCGGCTGCAATCTGGCATGTGCAGAAACAGGACATATTACGGTCGTCTCCAACGAAGGGAATATCCGCATGTCGAGCACCCTGCCAAAAGTCCATGTGAGCTTTATGGGTATGGAGAGGGTTACCGCCAGACTGGAGGACCACAACCCACTTTTGAGGCTTTTGTGCATCGGCGCTGCAGCAATGCATATGGCGACATACGTCAGCTATATCGGTGGGCCCACATTTCCCGGCTATGGTGATGGGCCGGAGGAATTTCACCTGGTTATCCTAGATAACGGCCGCACCCGGATACTCGCCGATACTGCCTTCAGGGAAATGCTCTGTTGTATCCGCTGCGCTGCCTGTCTTAATGTCTGTCCTGTTTATGGGAAAATCGGCGGACATGCATACGGTTATCCGTACTCAGGACCGGTCGGTGCTGTTGTGACACCCCTTTTGGTCGGTATCAACCGGGCGGAGCACCTTTGCCAAGGGGAAACGCTATGTGGTGCATGTAAAGATGCGTGTCCGGTCAATATCGACATACCCAGAATGCTGCTGGAATTGCGGAACAAGCTTGCTGAGGGTGATTCAAAATGGCAGGTGACCCCATCCAATCTAAAGGAAAAATTTCTTTACACGCTATGGTCCTGGCTTGTCCGGGATCGCAGAGTATACGATCTCTTTCTTCGACTTTCGTTGGTCGGGCAAAAGCTGTTTCCCAAAAAAGAGGGCATGATTCATCGGCTCCCCTTTTCCTTAAAAGGCTGGACCAGCGGACGGGACTTAAAACCGATCGCCGATGAAAGTTTTACACGACATTGGAAGAGGGCGAAAAAAATTTAGGATTGGGTTAACCATGGCGGTGAACAGGAATGAAAACCCGGAGGATCAATTCATCGAGAATCTCAGTAAAGCGCTGAGGGACCCTTTGCGTGAAAGTCGGGGCAGGATGGATCTGTCTGAAGTGTCCGAAGAAGACATCCCTGATGAGGCGAATGATCTTAGAAGAAGGATAGAGACACGATCCTCTAAAGATCAAAAGGCTCTGGTCAAGCGGCTTATTGAAAAAGCTAAAATCCTCAATCTGAAGGTAATAGCGCTAAAAGACACCCAATCGGTTGCTCGAGAAATCTGTGCACTTGCTCAGGAAAAAACGCCTGAATGGGGAGAGCAGAAAAGCTTGATTGTCTGGGCGCATCCGCTTATTGAAAAACTAAATCTCGCCAAAAGACTGGCACCACAGGATATCCTTGTATATGATTCGGCACCCGCCACCGACTCCGGGGAAAAAATAAAGCTGCGAAACCGGATCGCGGAGTCTTTTATCGGGGTGACCTCAGCCGACTACTGTGTGGCAGATAGTGCAACTGTGGTTATGAAGACCCGACCGGGTCATGCCCGGGCTGTTTCGCTGCTGCCGACTATTCATATTGTTGTGATCAAACAAGAACAGATCATAGAAAATTTCAAGGAGCTTTATACGCTTTTGAAATGGGATCCTATTGAAAAACAAGAGGGATTGACCAATTGTATGACCTTTATCACCGGGCCGAGTAAGACAGCGGATATCGAAGCAACGCTTATCCATGGTGCCCATGGGCCGAGGGAGGTCTATCTTTATGTAATAACCGGGCTTTTTTAGCTGGTGTTTTTCAATATATCGTCGACCACGCTTTCCGCCGCACTGTACGGGTCCGCTTCTCGTTGTTTTAAGGAATTAAGTGTCTCTTCCCATCGTTGCGTTCCCTTAAGCCTGTCCTTGGTCCTCTGGAAGAGGCGGTCACGAAGGATTTCCTTGAACATTTTTATGGCTCTCTTTTGTTGTTGTTTTTCCCCGAAAGATGTTTCAAGGTATTTTCTGTGCTGATCTATTTTGTCCAATAATTTCTTAATTCCTATGTTATTCAGGGAATCGGTTTTTAAAACAGGCGGCACCCAGTCGCCTTTTTGAAAACGTTTCATCTGAATCGTTGTTTCCATTTCGAATAGGACAATGTCAGCATCCTCCATGTCCGCTTTATTGACAACAAAGATATCACCCGTCTCCAGGATTCCGGCTTTGATCGCCTGTATGCCGTCTCCCATGCCGGGAACTATGACGACAATGTTTGTATGAACGAGGTGGATAATCTCAACCCCATCCTGCCCGACTCCAACGGTTTCCACTATGATGACGTCTTTGCCCATTGAATCCATTACGGTCACGATATCGTGGGTGGAGCGGGATACGCCCCCCAGATGTCCTCTGGTGGCCACGCTCCGAATAAAAACGCCGTCGTCAACCGTATGACGTTGCATGCGAACCCTGTCACCCAGAATTGCACCGCCGGAGAAGGGGCTTGTGGGGTCAATCGCCACGACGCCAACTGTTTTTCTGTTTTTTCTAAATTTTTGTATCAAACAATCGATCAGGGTGGATTTACCGGTGCCCGGCGAGCCGGTAACGCCAACGATATGTGCGTGTCCGGTGCGTTGGAAAAGGTGCTTGAGTATATCACGGCTAGATGGAATTTCATCATCAATGTCCCTCATCAGACGGGCTGCAGCCCGAATATTTCCTTTTAGAATATCCTCAGGTTTCATGGTCTTCCTTTTTTATTTTTTATGCGAAATAGATAACGATCAATGAAAATAAATCCCATTGTCTCAAAAGGCTCCTATCTTAAAAAAATAAAGAAAACAAGCTTTCCAAATATGATGCCAAATCAAAATGTCAGCGCTTGCAACCCTTGGGTTATTGACTCGTTACATGGGTTGTCCTAATAAACAGGTTAATTCTGTTTAAAATCCAAAAGGAGGGAATCATGAATCTTGACATTTTTAATAAAATGGAGGCGCCCGAACTTCGAAACTATATCGAATTTCTCCTCAAACATTACCGTGTCATGGATGCATTCTGGTTTATTTATTTGACTGAAGAATTTGACCAACAGACAGCGGAAAGAATCAACGAAAGGGTCTGGGCTCGAGTGACAGGGATGGCTGCCAAAGATTTAATCTCCCGTTTTCAAATAAAAGAAAAAGGTCTTAACGGATTTGTGACTGCTCTTCAATTTTTTCCATGGTGTATTCTGGTGGATTACCATTTTGAAAAGAAGTCAGACGAGGTTGTCATATCGGTGCCATCCTGTCCGACCCAGGAGGCCCGGCTTAAAAGGGGACTGGGTGAATATGTTTGCAAGGAGATGCACCAAGGGGAATTTATGAGCTTTGCCCGGGAGGTGGATGACCGAATTCAGGTGGAATGCCAGTTCGCACCGCCTGATCCCCATCCCGATGATCTTTTTTGTAGATGGCGGTTCTTTTTAAAGAACGAGGGGAAATCGTCGCCGCTTTAAAGCCCGGATGAGGCGATTTTATTCAAGACTTTTCCGAAGATTGATGAAGTTACTTCTGTCAAAGCCGAGGGTTTTAAAAAACGATAACAGATCAGTAGAATCCCATCGAACCGAAGTATAGACGTTTTTGATCCCTTCTTTCTTATAATATTGAAGAATTTCCTTTGACAAGCGCTCACCAATCCCCTGGCCCATAAATTCGGGGTTGACACCCAGGGTAGCGATCCATGCGCTTTTTTCAATTCCAAACCCCAGTGTTAAAATATAACTGGTCATAAAGCCGACCACCTTTCCATCGAGTTCGGCCACAAACGAGGCATCACCCCTACGGGAGTCTTCTTCAACAATTCGTCTAAAATCAATCTCGACCGGTTTTTGTGTGATGGCGCCATAAATTCCGGCAATTTCATCGGCGTCCTCTTTTCTTAATTTTCTGATCCGTATCTCCTTCACAGATGAAATTCCTTTCAAATTAATCGGTTAATCAATTCTAATTATTTTTACATGATGATTAACCCAGTTGGGGGGAAGGTAAACCCTACCGCTGTTTCCGCTTGATTTAACCCGCTTTTCGATCATTTCTTCACCGTAAATTTCGAATTTTACCTTTTCCTTGTAGACCCGTTCAATGGGATCTCTGTTGTTTTCAATATCGTTTTTATCAGTCACTTTAAAAACCCTTCTCGATAAAGATCGATCAACATTTTTGGTTTAGGATGTACGAAAGCAATCAAGACCTCCGCCACTCATCATTATTGGTAGCATCTGGCGCTAGTTTGGGTCAAGGATTTTTAGCTATTTTTTAGCTATTTTTTAGCCAATTTCAACTGTCTCATGAACTAGAAATGCTAATGTTTCATAATATCAAAAGACAACATACCCGTCACTTTTTTCTACCATTACTGCGTTATTTACCTGGGTAGCGAAGTCCTTGGGCCCAAAACCGGGTACATCTCCCTTCAGCCCCAGGGCTTTGAAACTCACATCGCAAAGCGACATCTTGGCTTTTCCTGCCAGTTGTTCAAACTCCGGTGACTGGGTAAGGAGAACCCCATTGCCGGTAAAAAATATCAGCACCTTTTTGCCCTTTGCATGAGCGGCCTCGGTCAGTTTTATGATGTAATTGAGGTGCCTGTCCGAACTAACGAGTATACCTAATGTTTCCGGCATTTTTTTTACCCCGGTTTACCTATTTTATGACGCCCATCAAACTTCGGACAGAGCGAAAGTTATCGGAAATAACCGATTTACCACCATGAGATGACCTTATCATAGGCCAAAATATCATCTACCAGACCCGACCAATCCACGTCTCCGGTATAGAGAGGTGTCACTTTGGACTCTTCTTTCGCCGAAATGGTTTCCATGAATGTTTTCACAGATTCATCGGGCTCTGTACGCAGAATATGAAGCACTTTCATGATGTTTCCCCTAAAAAGGAATGATGATATCAGCCTCTTTGAGCCGAGGCGCTATTTCTTCAATGGTCGCATGCTTAAAACCGTGTTTCTCCACGTTGGTTTGATTATCTGAAAAATACTCGCCTTCCATCTCGTCAAGCCATTCGAGGTTCTCCCTGTAAACCGCGTTCATATTGCCGATCTCGTGATGCAGGACAAACATTTGCACCTCGGCATTGGCGCAGAGCAACCCCAGACTGGTGCGCAAACCCTCATACTGCTGGTCCACCCCATTGATGAGTACAGCCACTTTCAGCATTATTCCCACCCCCATTTCGGTTTGAATAAGTGCGTCTTTGTAACCAATCTTCATTCCAAATGGCATTGCAAATGCCTATAATATTTTTATCAAAAATTATTGAAGAAAGCAACAGCTTGATCGAACTTTCGCAACAAATATTACTATATTTTGTGCTGCCCCCAAAATAGTCATCCCTTGCCTTGCTTAAACTAACTTTTTTTCAGTCAATCGGTAAAAGGATTTCTCTTTTTTTTTACTTTTACTGACTATCGTTCTTTCTTCTTCGGGAATAGGGGACCGAACAGGCTCGCCTGAAATCTTATTCATCGCGCCAAAACGGGGGGCAAACCTCAAAGCAAGTTCCGTATATTCTATTACTCGTTGCCTATTCCTCTGACGTGGGTTCGCGAGAAGGTGGGGGAGAAATGAGCGATTTGGTTAAAACGAAAGCTGCTTGCAGTGCTTCTGTAGGACAAAGCGGGAAACATTCTTTGCAGTCCCAGCACTCCTTGGCGGCTATTTCCGGAATGAAACTTATCTCTTTCCTTATTCCTCTGTCAACAAAACCAACAGCGTTCTTTTTCTTGACCTCATCACAGTACCTTACACACAGACCACAATGAATGCAAAATGAGGCCTCTTTATCAAAACGGTCTTTGTCTGCTCCATACTCCTTGGCCAAATCCAGCAATTCCGGTGAATCCGGGGCATGAGCCAGTTGTAGTTCTAAGATCATTTTGCGAATTTTATCTATCATCTCAGATCTGGTTCTTACTACCAGATTTTTTTCTACTAGATAAACGCAGGAAACTACGCGCTTCATCCAGTCGCCAACCTGTACTTCAACGATGCAAAGTCGGCAGCCCCCAAATGGTTCCAATTTTTCGTGGTGACATAATGTGGGTATCGATATGCCGGCACTTTGTGCGGCTTCCAGGACGGTCATTCCTTCGCTTGCTTCGACTTCTTTTCCATCAATCCGGACAAGAATATCACTCATTTTTCTTTGCTCTTTCTGGTTATAATTCTTTTTTCTTCAGCGATAGGAGGCGGAACAGACTCGCCTGAAATCTTCTGCACCGCACTAAAGCGAGAGGGGCAAACTTCAAAGCAGGTTCCGCACTTTGTGCATTTCTCTTGGTTGATTATATGGATCTTCTTTTTGCCGCCGTCAACCGCATCGGCCGGGCACTTTCTTGCGCAAATCATACAGGCCTGGCACTTATCCGGGTCAATATGGTACGCGATTAGCTCCTTGCAGGACAAAGCCGGGCATCTCTTCTCCTTGATGTGGGCCTCATACTCATCTCTGAAATAGCGCACTGTGCTAAGAAACGGGTTAGGGGCACTCGTACCCAATGCACAAAGTGAAGCCTCTTTCGCTACCTCGCTAAGCTCCTCTAAAAGCTCGATGTCACCCTCGTTTCCTTTTCCTTCGGTGATATTCGTGAGGACCTTAAGCATCTGCCTCAGACCTTCACGGCAGGGGACGCATTTACCACAGGATTCATCCGTGAGGAAGTCAATGAAGTACCTGGCGACGTCAACCATACAGATGTCTTCATCCATTACGATCATTCCACCTGACCCCATCATCGAGCCGGCCTTGGAGAGTTCATCAAAACCGACTTCCAAATCTAACAGATTTTCAGGGATACATCCTCCAGACGGCCCTCCGGTCTGCACTGCTTTGAATTTCTTGCCTCCCGGAATTCCACCGCCTATTTCGTAGATAATATCTCTGAGAGTCATACCCATGGGCACCTCCACAAGGCCGGTATTGGTTATCTTACCGACCAGGGAGAAGATTTTCGTGCCCTTGCTTTTTTCGGTTCCAATTTTAGTAAACCAGTCAGCGCCTTTATTGATTATAAGCGGAACATTAGCCCATGTTTCAACATTATTTAAAACGCTGGGGTTATCCCAAACGCCCTTGACAGCGGTGTGGATATATTTTGGTCTGGGCTCTCCGGCCCTGCCTTCCAATGCCGTCATAAGAGCACTCGATTCACCACATACGAAAGCGCCTGCTCCCTTGTGCACGATAATATTGAAATTAAAGTCTGAGCCAAGGATGTTTTTCCCAAGAAAACCGTATTCCTCAGCCTGCGTGAGAGCGATAGCCAGATTCTTTACTGCCAAGGGGTATTCCTGTCGAACGTATATATAGCCCTCGTGTGAGCCGATGGCATAGGCGCCAATCATCAACCCCTCGAGGACGGAGTGGGGATTCCCCTCGAGAAGGCTCCGGTCCATATAAGCGCCAGGGTCTCCCTCGTCTGCATTGACGATCACATATTTTATATCTCCGGGGGCATTGCGAGATTCTTCCCACTTTCTCCCGGCAGGAAAGCCGCCACCACCTCTACCTCTCAGATTGGATTTTTTGACCTCCTCCAATACTTGCTCGGGGGTCATCTGGGAAAGCGCTTTTTCCAACGCTGAATAACCGCCAATTGCCAGATAGTCATCGATGCTCTTGGGATCAATACTGCCGTTGGAGCCGAAAACGAGCCGCTCTTGATTCTTGTAGAAGGGAATTTCAGATTCGTTAATTATCTTTTCATCGGTGTTGGGATCAGTATAGAGCAAGCGCTCTACGATCCCCTTCTCTTTCACCGCCTGGGATACAATTTCAGGGGCATCTTCAGGCTTTATTTGGAAATAGCAGCTTTCCTCAGGGTGATTAACGATAATCGGGCCCCTCTCACAAAAACCATGGCAACCGGTCTTGCGGAGGTCCAACTCTGCACTTAAACCTTGTTTTTCAATCTCCGCTTCAATGCTCGCGGCGACATCTCCACTACCGGTAGCGTGGCAAGCAGATCCGGAACAGAGTGTAATACAAGGTTTTTCAGGATCCCTATCGGACAGGATGCCTTGCCTTAATTTTTCCAATTCGGATGGTGAATTTATCCTCGGCATAATCCTTCCCTACTCGAAGCTTTTTAACACGTCTGCTGTCTCGCCCGGTGCGATCTTCCCGTGGGTCTTCCCATCGATTTCCATCACCGGTCCTAAAGCACAACAGCCGAGACAGTTAACCGTTTCCAGGCTGAATTTCAGATCCAGGTCCGTTTCACCAGGTTTTATTCCAGTGAGGTCTTGCACCGTGTCGAGGACACGCGTCGCACCACGAACATGACAGGCAGTCCCCACACAAATGTGAATCTCATGGCGTCCTTTAGGCACTAAACTAAAGGCTTTATAAAAGGTAGCAATGTGCTGTATCCGGGCTAAAGGAACCTGCAATTTTTCGCTGACCCTCTCCAATGCTTCTTTAGGAAGCCAATGATTTTCGGTCTGAATCTCCAGTAATACTTGAATCAGCGAACTGGCTTCGCCCTGATGCTTATCAATGATCTGATCAACTCTATCGTTATCCATATCCGCTATCCTAATTTTCTTCTTACACTAATTAAATACCTGTTCTTTCAACTCAGCGCAGAGCATAGCGTTTCTGGCTATTATCGTACCTGACTAATCCATGCCTTGACGAGCTATTCATGTGTCTTGATACTTCAGACGGGTTTAGCCCTAACATCTCAGACATTTCTCCGGTTGAAAGGGGTTTTTCCCGCAGGAGCAACACAATTTGGCTGACAGCCAATTTATCGAAAATTAATTCATTAAATAACCGGTTGACCTTATCACTGGCAAAAAAATTATTATAGGCTTCTTCCGATTGAAACGGCACTCTCAACTTCTCTCTTTCCACCAGCTTAACGTAGGGGATTAATTTAGAAACGGCTTCAAGTTTGAACTTTAAAATTTTCCTGTCAATTCCTTCGGTTTTACCGAGAGGTCCTATTTCCTCCACCTGCTTGCAAAAATCGTTTGTGATATCGGCAAGAAGAAGACCATCACCGGATGACATAAATTCAATCCTTAATCTGTCCGGATTCAGCCCAATGTGTTCCATTATCTTTTTAAATATCAGCACATTGCTCAGGGCACCGTAATTTCCATGAGTTATATAATTGCATTCATTCAAACGGCAACCCCCAATAAATACCCCGTCTGCCCCATTTGAAAAGGCTCTGAGAATAAATTCCAGGTCGACTCTACCGGAACACATCACGCGGATGAGTCTCATTTTAGTTGAATATTGCAGTCTGGAAACTCCAGCCATGTCAGCAGCGCCATACGCTCACCAATGGCATACAAAACCTATTATTCTGGGTTTAAATTGAAGTTCTGTTGTCATTCGGTCTCAACTCCTTTTACGCTTTGATCTCTTCATCTGGCCACGCCGTATCAATCTGGCACAAGATCTCTTCATCGGTAAAGTGCTTAAGATAAATAGCGTTTGTGGGGCACTTTGCGTTACAGAGGCCGTCTCCTTTACAAAGGACAGGATTGACCCAGGCCTTTCGGCCCTGTTGTGTCTCGCGAAATTCTATGGCACCATACGTACAAGCTGTTATACAGGCCCCACACGATACACAATCGTTCTCTTTTACCTCGCAAATCGAACCTGAGACGGTTACGGTATCATGTGAGAGAAGGGTTAAAGCACGACTTGCAGCCCCATAAGACTGGTTGATCGTTTCCGGTATGTGCTTGGGATAGTGAGCCGTCCCACACAGAAAAACGCCTTCCGTGCCGAACTCAACAGGTCTTAATTTTACATGCGCTTCTTTGAAAAAATCATCCGGTCCCAGAGTGACCTTGAATAATTGAGCTATTTCCTTGTTTCCTTCAGGGGGAATAACGGCAGCGGCCAGAGAAATGTAATCGGCATCTATAGCAAGCTTCTGACCTAAAATGGGATCGCTTACGGCAACCCTTAAAACTGGACGGCCTTCCGCCTGAGCAGCTTCAACCTGAGGCTTATCATCAGGCTCGAAGCGGATGAACTTAACATCGTTATCTGACGCTTCCCGGTAATAATCCTCTGCGAACCCATATGTTCTGATATCCCGAAAGAGTATGTAGATATCCATCTGGGGATTTATTTTTTTCAGTTTGAGGGCGTTTTTGATGGACTGGTTACAGCATATCCTGGCGCAATAATTTCGATCTTCTTGTCTGCAGCCGACGCATTGGATCATCACCAGGCTCTGGGCGCCGATAAGACTTTCTTCTCCCTTAATGATCCGGTCCTCCAACTCGAGGTTGGTCATTACCCTGTCATCTTTCCCGTGAAGGTATTCGGTAGGCTTATAAGCCTCGGCACCAACTGCTATGACGGTTGCGCCGTGTTTTATCTCTGAGATCCCTCTTTCAGACTTTACCCTGGTCAGAAAATTCCCGACATACCCGGTCGCCTCGGTGATGGTAGAATCCGTATATACATGAACTGCGGGATGCTGATAAACCGTTCGCACAAGGTCACCTAAATAGGTCTGAACATCCATCCCATCCAGGGTGTAATGGATTTTTCTTGCCATTCCTCCCAGGTCTGTATACTTTTCCAG
>Ga0255054_10001505_pt1 | contig 13667 bp, 8 predicted proteins | sample JV7_2_23_MG_FD_188634 | JGI IMG/M metagenome (GOLD analysis project Ga0255054, IMG submission 188634) | Seawater microbial communities from Jervis Inlet, British Columbia, Canada - JV7_2_23 | ecosystem: Environmental > Aquatic > Marine > Inlet | place: Canada: British Columbia | collected...
AACGGGATCGCCAATTGCGGTTCCAAGACATATTGCTCGGAAGCCACAATACACTGCTCGATAGTCATCAGGACGCCGTCAAATACCTTGGCATCGACGTGCTGAGCGTTACAACAACAATGGAGGCAGGGGTAGACATAGGCGGTTTATCTTCTGTTGTAATGGCCAATATGCCGCCTCGTCGATTTAACTATCAGCAGCGCGTCGGTCGAGCAGGTCGACACAAGGATCGATTGTCGATTGCTACGACATTCTGCAAGGGTCAGAAGCACGACGAATACTATTTTGCGAATCCGTTACTAATGGTTGCGGAGAAGACCTATCCGCCCAAGCTCGATCCAAGTAGTCGCCCAATAAGTCAAAGGTTTATTACGAAATATGTTTTGAATTTTGCCTTTAAGCACAGCCAGGCTGTACAACTACGGCGGCAGATCAGTGGTGACCGCAATAGTGGCAATTTCGGCGCGATCGGCGATGTTGAGGCTAATAGGGAAGCGGTATCTTCGTGCATTGACAGCCATAGAGATGAGCTAAGGTCCACAATTTCGTCGATTTTTCCAAATCTAGATTCTGATGAGATTGATGATTCAGTTGAAAGTGTCAATGAATTGCTGGGCCAGTATCGGTCCGGCTACCTTGAAGACCTCGTTCGTAAGTACGGAGATTCTCGATCGCTCAGTGAAGTCATGGCACTGGAAGGATGTCTGCCGCTTTATGGGATGCCATTGCGATCCGTTCGTCTTGTTCATGAACCCCCTAATGAGACTCCGAATAACGGGCGATTACCAATGCAGAGTGGGTTCATAGATCGCACCGAAGATATCGCGATAGCTGAGTTCGCGCCGGGACAGCAGGTTCTTAAGGACAAATATGTGCATAGCTGCGCTGGAATCGCATGGTTCTCTAGTCAGCAAGGCCGGATAGTCTCATCGCCACCGCCGCCCTCCGCGCATCGTAATTTCGGGGTCTGCCGTAACTGCGAGGCTTTAAATGACTCCACGGTTTCAGTATGCGCGTTCTGTGATTCAGACGATTTGTTGAGTCTGGTCGGTCTTCGGCCTGATGACTACGTAACGTCCATGATCGCTCGGCCATATGACGGGCACATATCTTCATCTCCACAACACATAATTCAAGCTCCTGACGCGACTAGTCACCGTCAAATAAAAACATTTGCAAATGCTACTTTACAAGACAACACGGGAGTTGTTCTTCGAGCAAATACGAATAATCTTGATGGGTTTCAATTTCGCAGAATGACTCGCGGAGCAGTAAGCGGGAGTTACATCGGCGGCGAAAATCTATCACCTGAAATGCGTGACGAGGCCAATAGTGAACACCTTGATGACACAATTGCGCTTTTTTCGGAGCAATTTACAGATTTCCTTCGAATCGCGCTCTGCAACCCGCCGCCATACTTTCGAGACAATATAAGAGATCCTGCCAAGTGGGATGCTGTTCGATCAGCTTGGTTGTCATTAGGCGAGCTATTGATGCTCTCGATTACACGATTTGAGGACATCGAACCTAATGAACTGGCCGCTAGCACCGTATGGCAAGACGAGAGCTGGTCACTTTACATTTCCGATACGCTTGATAACGGGGCAGGGTACTCTTCAAAGTACTCTGATCCCACAGCTTTCGGCGACCTCATGGCATACATGCGCTCGGTTGTCGGCGATAGATTTATTCTATCGGACTCGCATAGTCGTAATTGCCAAAGCAGTTGCCATCGATGCTTACGTACGTACGACAATCGCCGCCAACATTCAAAGCTAGATTGGCGGCTAGCGTTTGACCTGGCCGCAATTTTGGAAGGGCAGCACGAGACCTCATTCGTATTTCCAGAGTATTGGAACAGTATCCTGTTGGATTACATTCCCGGACGACTTTCCCAATTGCTCGGAGCAGAGCTGACCACCTCGGATTATGATAATCACCCTGTGTATCAAGATTCAAACCGCGTCACTATCGTCCCATGGCATCCGTTTCTCGGGGCAGGCAGTCACCTTGACATATTTTTGACTGACGTCGATGAGCATTTTCAGCCAGAGCACATCATCCACCTTTGCCCTTACTCTTTTACTAGGGCACCAATTGCCGAGTTTCAGAGGATGAAGCGCGATCTCCGTTCTGGGGCCGACTGATGATTGGAAGTCTCCCTAAAATCACAATTAGTTCGCCGATACAGCTGGTGTCATTTACTGATCTCAGCAGAGCAAGCCGTTGTGCATTGCATAGTCTGCCGAGATCCTCTGTTTCTATTGAAGGCGCGTCATCAACTCGTGCCGCTAGTCGCCCATTAATCGTAGGGCGGTTCTTCCACGAAATGCTGAAGGACGCAGTCTGCTACTTGCAGAATCCGGTCCATATCGGAGTTAGATCAATTCGGCAGCTATATAAGGACAAGGTCGCGGAATACAAGACGGAATACGAAGGAACCGACGCCCAGGCTCCACTTGGTATCGAATACTGGTCAGAAATGACCGACGTTCTAGCCACTGTAATTGACGATTATCGTGTATGCCACGAGAAAGGAATTGATCCGAAGCGGGAAGACTACATTGCATACAACGATGCCGCTATGCATGGAATCATAGATGAGATAACTATAACAAAAGACGGACTCGCTGTTAGAGAATTCAAAGCAACAAAAAGTTTAGAGATCCTTGTAACAGACAGAAATATCGACCAGTTACACTTCTACGCTGCGTTGATTGAAGCTAAGTATGACGAACCCCCAACCTCGATGCGCCTTCAAGGATTGCTCGGCGTGGCACAAGAAATTCACTTTGATGCAGTAAGAAAGAGACTACTGCAGGAGAGGGCGAGGTCGTTCATCGACCGAATTAATCGGAAGGTTGATGAGAGTTCGACGCTCGCTAGTTTGTGCAGCCCCGACGAGACCGTGTGCTTGGCATGTAGGTACTCCACATTCTGCCCAGCTCTAATAAATGGCAATCATGATCTCAATTTTCCAGTGGACCGGAAGACAGTTGTCGTTCAAGTGCGCGAGGGACTGGCCAGTGTGGTAGGCGGAACGACGCTACAAGCAAAAGGTCTTGGGATCGAGTGTCAGAACGCCGCATTTTCTCCAGGTGACTTCGATAGCGACGAAGAGTATGTACTCGCCAACATCAGAATAGAAAATCAGACGATTACCGCAAACTCGAATAGCCAAGCATGGCGTCTGGACTAGGAACTTTGGATATCAGTCGATGGAAAGAGTGTCTTTGGGACTTCGTTGAGCAACAGTATCAGCCAGCCCAGCGGTTGTTCATATGTATTGATGCTCTCGCCTTAGCATCGATGATGGCGAAAATGCTGGAGGAAGAGTCATGTACTGTGGAAGAAGCCGAGCGAGACTTCCTCAGAGCTTGTAGCGAGTACATAACGATTCGCGGCAATCGGGCCACGATTTCCAATACAGTATTCACCAAAATGGAAGATGGAAGATCTATGGTGATTTGCTATGCAGCGCAACAGATATTGGCCGCAGAGAAGATGACCAACGATGAACAAGTGTCTGCCGATTCATACTACCCGCGCTATCGAACCTTGCTTGGTTTCGCTGATAACAATCTTCATCAATGTCCGATTAGCTATCAACAGTTTCGACGAATTTGGTGCGCTTTGGAAAAAGAAATATTGACGTTGCCGAACGCATCGCCACGTGTAATCTCCTTCGAACCAGGTGCGGGGCTAAAGAACCGTTATAGAAATTATCCACTGTCCCAAGCGCTTCTAAGCTTGGACGACCTAGACAGGGCGACCAATGCGCTTTCTGATCACGAGCGTCTTTCAGACACGCAACTGCTTTTTCGTCTGCAGTCCAAATCATACCTGTTGAGCGCGCGCGGCAAGTCTAAGGTTTTTAATAATCCACTCTCGAAGCCTATCGTTTCACAGGTGCGGGATCATCTGTCTCAAGATATTCGGCCTCCGGTCCAAAAGGTGAAAAAATATCGGTCATCGGACCTGCCTTCCTTGTCAAGCTTATACGTTGTAGTTGAAGACGACGGCTGGGAAGATTACTACTGTATCCGGTCGTCGTCCGACAAATATGAGCTAGACGTGATAATTGATGACCTGGTCTCAAGAGATGGCGCGGTAATTTTTCGCGAGGATGAGCAATTGCTACTCGTCGGAACAAAACAATCGGAGCCACTTGTTTCTGGCGAATCCATCTTAATTGTCGCGAGGCGAAGATTCGCGGATAGGTTGGCAGACGAATTGGCCAACGTATTCGGCACCGATTCGGTCATGCCCCTACTTGAGGTTCAATCCGATCTTTCGGAGGGATTCTCGGCACTCTATTGCAGAGCCGTTCCGCAATTCCTGCACGGTCAGAGATTTCTTGACTTTGGCAAGAGACAACCGGTAGTTAAATCTGAGCTTGAGTTCATCGGTGGATTGATGGTCAATAGGCAGAATTCAACATTTCTAATAGGCTATCCTCCAACCGGCCTGCTATTTGGCGGTAACGAGCTACCCGGATCTTCGGAAGTTTTCGTCAATGGGCTCGCTCGCAATCTAGACGAGTTTCTTGCAAGTTTGAAGGTGACAACCACGGATTCTGCGTTTCGCGTTGAATTTTGTGACAAGCAAGCGAAAATGCTAATGAGGTCGTCAAGGGACTTTGAGTCAAGCGGCGTATTCGGTACGCCTTTGTCCGGAGGTTGTTTTGATGCGCGATACCGCGCAAAATTAGGGTTGTCGAATAAGCGCCTGTGTTTTCTGGGTTTCGAAAATACGTCTTTGTTCGAAGAGCTACTTTGTCAGCGAATAGCAATCACGGAAATCAAAAAGCACTTTGCAATTCCAATCGGTCACTGGGTTGCCATGAACCCGAATAATTTGGAGCTTGTTTGTGGTCTTCTGGACAAATATTTGAAAGACCACCCGCTCAAAGACAAGTATTTTGATCATATTGCGAAGTCTCAAACGGCCCCCCCTACGTTGTCTTTCGGTATTTCTGATCGGTGCTGAGCCCAGGCACGGGCTTATCTGACAGTTATAGATATTTGACGAGAACGTGTCGGAGATTTGTGGACACTGCTATCGAATACGAATCTTGAGCTTTTTGTTCAAAATATGCTCTGGCAACGGAGATGAATCTGCACCTACAAGCAAATTCTTTCCATCGTACCGGATATCGCCACAGTACCGATCTCCAATTGGAATACAACCCAAGACAGAAAGCACTACACGCTCCTTTTCTCTAAGTTGTCCTTCAGTGAACACGACGCCGTTCCTAGAGGATAGCGTCAGCATCACGATATAATGAAAAGCCCCGCTTCCACCATTGCAGTCTGAAGTGTGGACTATATGGATCCCGGACTTTGATGTTCCGACATGGTAGTAGCTGAATCGCTCATCGCCATTGATCGTTGAGATAACTGTCGAACCGTCGTTTTCGTCACATTCTATTTCACAAGAAAAACGATTACTCCGATTCGCTTCAATCAGGTCTATCGACGTTACTGGGTGGCCAGAGTCAGCTAAATTCCCAAGGAGCTCGCTCACTATAAGTGGATTGACAAATTCCTCCCGCGCGAATGAATATCGTAAGTGTTGCCAATTCTTTGCGAGCGGATCTTTGCTATTGAGTTTTAGAGATCTTCTCCCTACCGAAATCTTCTTCCTATTTGCAAGAAGCAGACTAATTATGGTGGCTAGGATTATCAGACTAGTTATGAGTGGTTCGAATCCCCCCTCCGTCACAAACCAAATTGTCGCTAATACGAACGCGACGCCTATTATGACTGCGGTTAGCACGAAAGATCCTGTCTAGTATTCGACATGCATGACACCGCCGAACATCTCTGGTTTGGTAACTTCAAGTCTTCGTTTAACCCACTCATCTCGCTCTGACTTGACGCATTCAAAAATCGTGTCGAACTCGTCGAGTAGGTCATCGCGCTGATCGGTATTAGTGAGTCTGAGACGAAATTGCTCGCGCGCGTTCGGGCCACCGTGGAATATTGCAGCTTGCACCTGTTGCTTTGCAGATTCGATGAACTCCCTGTCGGCAGAGAATATCAAGTTGACTGCCAAATCGAGTCGGACGAATGGGTTCTCCGGTACGATTTGAAGAGCGCTCTTCAAGTGTTCAATTGCGGAATCGTAGTCACCTCGTCTATTAGCAAGAACGGCGAGTGCGCGGTCAGCGTGAAAATTCATGCCGCAAAGCCACTTCGCAAAAATAAATACTCTTGCTGCGAGTTGCCTCGGCTGAGCCTTCTTTCCCATTATTCGGATTCCCAGATCAGATAATCTGTGACCTAGCCACCGAAACCTGACGTAGGATTCTTCGGCGGATGCGCCTAGGCGGGCTCGAGATTCGAGAAATTCGAGCTTCGCGTCTACGTAGTATTGCTCGACAGGGTCGACATCGATCGCTTTACGATACCGGACCAGTGCTCTTGCCCAATGACCGCAATAGTAATATGCGTCACCGGCATGCCTATGTAGTTCGGAATCGTTTTCCTTGAGACTACGTGCTTGATCATAGTGTCCCGCAGCTAAAAGGTAATCAGACCTATCGTAGTAGATCGAACCCACGTCTCGGTGAAAATACCATCGCTCATCATAGGTTGGATCTAGCTCAACTAGTTCTTCAAATACTTTCAATGCTGCTGAAGGCATTTTCACGCGCATTTTTCGGCCGAGATTGTATATTTGGTCCGCGGACTCAGGGTGTGCAATGATCCCAGTAGCCAGCAGCCGTAATGACAATTCGTCATGTCTTCGAAGCGCCAGCTTTGCGTTGTTATGTGAGAGGCGTAACTGAGCTGCAAACAACGCCATCATTCCGGCGCTAGCGACATGTGGCTCAGGGTTCTCGAGGTCGATTATCATCTCTGCGATCGAGGAGCTTTCCTCGCCTTGCTGTATCGCGGACACAAATGAAGCAAGCCAAAGAATCTGCGCCTGAATGTCATAGGACTCAGGGAAGTCGGAGGCCAATGTGATCAAGGAGTGAATACATCTTGATCGCTCATTGGCCGAATAAAGGATATAGGCAACGATGGTTTCGGTGCCCAGGTCCAGTCCCCTGTCGGACTCCGCAAGCGGAATAGTAATTGACGGAATGCTTGGCGCCGATTTAGCTATCTCCTCAAATCCAATACTCAAAAGCATATCGCCGTTGGTGCCTGGGTCCGCGACGGATAGTGTTAGCGTCGGGCCAATAGTTCCATCTTGTTGCGCCAAAACAGGTAGTGATAACTCCAGCGAGCGGGATTTAACTTCATGAAGAAGCCTCTTGCACCAGTCTTTCTCTTTCTCACCGTCTGAACCGCATTCGACGATCACGCGCAAACTGTTAACCTCTGGCAGTTCACGCACGAACTCGGCGACGTCAGAGTCAATATCAGGCTTACGGCTCCTAGCTTTGCTTGCGATCCATAGGAGCATTGCTCGTCGACACTCGGTGGCCAAGTCCTCGGAAGACGCCCAAGTCTTGCGGAGCACACCGTCATCAAAATCACTGACTTCCGTGATGAATCTTGCTTGCAATAGCTCTGGCGATATTTCGGCTTTTACAAAGACGAAAGTGGGGACACCGTCTCGTCGTGCTTGCCTATATTCGAGGTGTGTGACACTAAGATCCTCAGGATTGTTCTTTTCCGGAATGAAGCCGTATCTTTCGCCCAGTATCACGATCATGGCATCTGACTCGGAAACTTCGCGGAGACAAACATAGCGGCTCGAATTATCTCGCGCAGCGAGTTTTTCTACTCGAATTGGGTCAAACACACCGGTTTCCAGCAACGATTCCTCGACTGCGTCGCGCTGGTTGGAAAGGTCCGTTATCGTTGAGCTGATGAACACTGTTAGGGAAGTCATTAGACTATGCCATTAGACTACTAGACTCGGCACTTGCGGTATTTGGATATACTTGGCATCGGCCCAGAGTCGAACAATCTCAGTATTTCGGATATTTGGCAACCTCGATTGAAGCTAGACTATCCGGCGGCAAAGCCACCGTCCTAACTTGGCGAATACGACCGCTGATGGGCCCAAAGCAGACACTCGCAATATGACGCTCCAGTCGGGATGTTATTCTCCTTTTTTTGTACAAGAACTATAGGTACATGCTGAAAATCAAATGGTCCCGGAAAAATTATACAAGTACATGCCATCTAAGTACGTTGACCATACTGTATCTCGCGGCAAACTGTTGTTCCGAAATTTCACATATTTTCGGCAAACCGAAGGCAAAACCCGCGGGGACTACTTGGAGGCACACCACCGGGATAATCCAGACCACGACATAACAATTACGAATATGAGTTCTGGCCAGGCTGCGTCGGGTGACTTTTCGTTTTTGAACTCAACCAACTCGGACGTGATCTTCATGTTTTGCACGTCGAAGAATCATGATTCGAACTTATACGAAGAATTTGAAGCCGACGCATGTATAGAAATCAAAGACGTTCCCGAGCTACTACGCCGCATGAGAATGTCGGTAATGAAATTGATTCAAATTCACAAGCACGGTCTTTTACATCGTGACGTTACTTATTACGAACCAAGCAAACCCTCCCAAGAGAACATTAAGGATGCAACTGTATTGCCTTTCCTAAAGGACTCGATCTACGCGCATCAGGGCGAGTATCGGATGGTATTTGGACGAAAAGGCGCATTCAAACTCAAACAGCAGATAGTGGCGAATTCGGGGTATGATTTTCGAGCCGCCGCACAATCAGGTATGGCGAAGGAGAAGCTCTTGACCATTGGATCAATTGAGGATTTAGTTGAAGTTCACTTCGGCATCTAACAAAGTGCTGCACCCGCCGCTCTGACCGGCTCTTTCTGGCCGTAGGCGGACCTTGGATTTTGTAATTTTCTGATGATCTGAACGTCCGCTTTGAGGAGAAGCGGATCTCAGGCGACCAGCGGAAATGGGTCAATCTTGATCTGCATATAATTCTCATAGCGCGCCCCCGCTACCATCCGGATATGTCGTGGTTAGGACGAATTAAATGGGGGCGTACGAAATGGGGGTACTGAGCAGGGGTATATCCGTAAACCAGACCTATATTTCTGTTTGCAATTAAAGAGTTACGACGCATTTTCGATTCCGCCCCTGGCCAAAGTCCTCTCAAAAGATATACGGCACTCCCAATGGCTGCTACTTTTCGTTAGGCGTGAACACTATGCATCCAAGCTGTGGTCACTGGTACGCCCCAAACGGTGATTACTGTGCCATTTGCGATACGATTGCGTCTTCGGCAAACATCTATGCGAATATTGCGCCGTGACTTCCGAAACACAGTATTTGTTACAGATACACCAAAAACTCCGTTATCCGCGGGCCTCGGAGGAGCCTGAGGAATACGTTGATGGGTTGCTGAATTTCCGCCACATTGCGAAATTCGCCGGCGCAGGTGCCTTTCAGCTTGAACGAGGTATCAATACGCCAGCCGAGATCGTTGGTTCGGATGGAGTTCGTAGAAGGCCGGCGATCTTAATTGCGAGCAGCCCACACAAGAAAGGGACCGAGCAGACGCCCTGGCAGGACTTCTTCGATACTGACAACGGTCACATCCGGTATTTCGGAGACAATAAGGACCCAGGAAGCGATCCTGCAAATGCGGCAGGCAATAAGATCTTACTAAACGCGTTTCAGTTGGCACATGGCCATGATGAGCAGGATCGACGCCTAACACCACCGATGTTGTTTTTTCGACGTGTCAGCCATCTTGGCAAGACCAAAGGATTTCCAGAATTTCATGGATTCGGTGTAATTCGCAGCGTTGAACTAGTTACCCAATGGGACAACAAGCTGGATCGATCGTTTACGAACTATGCGTTCGACTTCACTGTTCTAAGTATGGAAGCCGAGCACGAGTGCTTTGATTGGAATTGGATTCAAAGACGTCGTGACACGTCAATTAGTCTGGCCCAGGCAGACAAATTCGCACCAAATAGTTGGCGAAAATGGGTGGCACGCGGCGTCAATTCCTTGGAGTCATTAAGACGCCGTGTGTCCAGGCTCTCCATAGAGTCTGCAGAAGATCAAAAACCCACCCCGGGAACAGACCTTTATGACGTGCTACATCAAGTCTACGAATACTACGAAGGGAGAAAACACAAATTTGAGGCGTTGGCAGAGGTTGTGGCCGAACGCGTCTTAGGAGCAAACCTCGGAATATATCGGAGGGGCTGGATAACTTCTGCATCTGGCGATCGAGGTGTCGATTTTGTAGCGAGCATAAAACTCGGCACCGGATTTTCGGCGACAGATCTAATTGTCTTGGGCCAAGCAAAATGCGAGTCGCCGAATTCGCCAACAAATGGCGTCCATATCGCGCGCACAGTAGCTCGGCTAAGACGAGGCTGGATTGGCGCCTACGTCACAACAAGCTACTTTTCCGCAAATGTTCAACAAGAGGTGATTGAAGATCGCTACCCAATTGTCTTGATTCACGGCAAGCGGCTCGCACAGGAAGTCTCAGAGATCGTGCACAATAGCGACAGGTACAAAACAGTATCGGAATTCTTGGAGGATCTAAGTACGGAGTACGAGTCGCGTATCAAGCAACGACAGCCTGAAGAGTTGCTGTTCTTGTAATGAGTAATGGGGATCACGCCCTAAACCGACTTCATTTCCACAACACTGCCAACCGCCTCGCGCGGCGAGGGCTGTTATGTGTTTGATGCCAGTGCCTGAGTGGTTAATAGGTCCACCACGCCGTCAAAATACTTTTCCAGCGCTCTTTGACAGATATCGGTGTCGTTCTCGAAAGGATCGAACCCGACGTCATCGGCATGAACCGCCTCATGGGGACGTATTCGCGTTAGCGGGCTGCGCCAGCTGTTCGTACCTGCCAGTCCGACCAGGCGAACGGCAGGTAGAGCAGGGCAAACATCAGTAGTGCCACGAACTCACCCGCCAGCAGGTACCAGGGCCATGGTCCCATCACATCCAGCAGGCTGGCCGTCGCCGGTTTGCCCAAGGTGTACATGTAGTTACTGCCCAGCAGGTAATTGATGCCGGTGACGACAACCAGATACACGTTGCACAACAGCAGCGTTTTCCAGAGAGATCGCCACGTGGGACGGAACCCTTCGATCGTCGTCATGTAGACCATCGCAATCACGATCAAGCCGTGAGCGAACAACGTCTGGATTGCCCGAAAATGGGGCAGGCCGTATATGCCCGCGTCGGGTGTCAGCATTGTCTGGATGGCGCCAGCGAGGCCAATGAAGAAAAGAATCTCGTAGGCGCGGAAGCTGCGTGTCAGCAGCACGTAGATTGAACCCCAAACGCTGATGGCACAGAGGTGCAATGGCAGGTGTTGCTGGATGCTCCACGCGCCGTTGAGCAGGTGCCAGCCGTGCCACGAGATTTCGTTCAGCAGGGCCACGCCTGCGATAAGCAGCCGGACGCGGCGCCTGGATTCCTCGCCGGGGTTCCGCCAGCCCCAGATCAGAAAAGCGCTAGCGGCAGCGACAATGGCCAGCGCGATCAGGTGGCCCGTTCCAAACAGCTCAAAGGTGGGGCCGTTGTAGTGATAGTCGAAATACTGCTGCATATGTCTTCAGGAAGGACAGGCGCGACCTGCACATCGGCAGTCGCGCATCCCTCTTTGACGGGGAATTCGCCCGAGTATAGGGGCGGGGATGGTGTGGGGCCAGACGCGGGCGCCCGAAGAAACCGCACCTGGAGAAGCATCACCGAGTGCCAAAAACAACGAATTCACTTGAAATATCAGTGAGTTAAGCCTATACTGTACATAATTACAGGTATCCAAAAAGGCTGGAGAAACCCATGGCCACCGCACTCGCAATTACTCTCGCAAACAATCAATCCACCCGCGAAAAAAGCGAGCGTCTCGGCGCCGAAATTACCGAACTTTGCAGCTATATCTATGCGGCCGAGCACCGCCTGTTGACGCTGATTCGGGACTTCGACGAGCAACAGGGTTGGGAGTATCTGGGCTTCCATAGCTGTGCTCACTGGCTCAACTTCAAATGCGGCATCGACATGAACACAGCACGGGAACGGGTGCGAGTGGCCAACGCGCTTGGCAAGTTGCCGAAGATCGATGGGCGCTTTGCCACGGGAGCGCTGAGCTACTCCAAGGTGCGGGCCATGACCCGTATCGCGGACGAGAGCAACGAAGATTACTTACTGTCGATCGCGAAGCACGGCACGGCTTACCATGTCGAAAAACTCGTCTCCAAATACCGTCGTGTGGAGCGACTCAGAGATGCCGAGGCCGCATGCACGGCGTACGACAACCGCCAATTGAATTACCACTACGACTGCGATGGTTGCCTCGTCATCAAGGGCCGTTTTCCTGCCGAGCAGGGCGCGCTGATTGTCAAAGCACTTGAGATGGCGATGGAAAAGAGCGTTGTTGGAGCCCGCCATGCGGGCGATCGCGGGCATGGCCCGCTCCTACAGGATGGCGTCGACGTTTCCGCGGAAACGTCTGAGGAATCCGAACCTGTGCCAATCGCTACCCGTCGTGCCGATGCTTTGGCCGAGGTGGCCGAAACCTATATGAACTCGGAGCCCGTTCCCAATGCGACTGCCGACCGATACCAGGTTGTGGTCCATGTTGGAGTGCCCCATGGGTGTGATTCATCGCGGCTGAAACCGCTCCCACAGGTTGGCCTCGACGTTTCCGCGGAAACGTCGATGGAATTCCCCCATATCGAAGACGGCCCCCACGTTTCCGCGGAAACGTCCCGGCGAATCGGCTGCGACTGCTCGGTGCTGGGTATCAGGGAGGATGAAAATGGTGAGCCGCTCTCGATAGGGCGCAAAACGCGAGCAATTCCGCCCGCAATGCGGCGCGCATTACGGTTCAGAGACGGGGGATGCCGGTTTCCAGGCTGTACCAATGACAAATTCGTCGATGGACACCATATCCAGCACTGGGCTGACGGCGGAGAAACGAGTCTCGACAACCTCGTCTTGCTATGCCGGCACCATCATCACCTCGTACATGAGGGTGGATTCACTTGTGCGAAGACCAAGGACGGTGAGGTCCTGTTTCAGGATCAGCGACAGGAGCCGTTGCCGGAATGGTCCATCTTGCCGGCGATCGGTGAAGACGACGTTAATGAATGGTTAGATCGCACGTTCTTCGAAGATGGGACTGAGCCCGAAGCCTGTAACGCCCAGTGGTATGCGGGGGAACGGATGGACTGGAATATGGCGGTCTCCGCGTTGTTTCCACAGCCGCAATCCGATATAGGGTGTCCAAGCCCGGCACAATCGTAGGTGACGTTGAACAAAGACACAGCAAGAAAGCGTGTCGGTGGTTCGATTGACTGCGGGCCGCTAGCGGCCCTTGCCCTCGCTTCGCTCGGGTAGCTACGCATCGCTAGCCGGCTGCGCCGGCTGGTCCGCTCCTGGCCACCATCTGCACCTAACCGAGTACACTCTCCGTGAGCGCAAACGACCGGCCGCCGACATCGGCGCTGCTGGTCCGCGCGGCAACACAAGCGGAAACCGATGAGCGACGAACTGCTGGCAAGTACTCTCGTACCGTTATGGCTCAAAGTCGCGTGGACCGCGATGGTTCTCGTCATCGTCCTGATCTACTGGCGGCATCGCGGCCCGGCCAATTTTCTCTGGTTTTCCGACATCGCGTTCCTCGGGCTCGTGGCGGGCCTGTGGCTGGAGAGTACGTTCATCGTCA
>Ga0255054_10001508_pt1 | contig 13648 bp, 10 predicted proteins | sample JV7_2_23_MG_FD_188634 | JGI IMG/M metagenome (GOLD analysis project Ga0255054, IMG submission 188634) | Seawater microbial communities from Jervis Inlet, British Columbia, Canada - JV7_2_23 | ecosystem: Environmental > Aquatic > Marine > Inlet | place: Canada: British Columbia | collected...
ACGCAGCTCCGAAACGACCTCCAGATCCGGCCGCCGGCTGGCCTCCTCGAGAAGGACGGAGGAGCACTCCACCTCCGTCAGCTGCAGCGTGTTGCGGATCCAGAGGATCCGGGCCTCCGCGGGAGGTCGCAAACCGATCATCGGAAGCGCAGCCTCGAGGATCTCGGCATCCGTCTGGTAGTCGAGGGGAAGCATGGCTGCCGTCAGGTCGCCGGCGGTGAGCGCGTTCAGGCGCGTCGCCGCGGAGTCCATCTCGCAGATCACACGGGAGCGACAGAACTCGGCCGCGCCGATGCCCACCGCATTTCCGAGCGTTGCCGGTGTGAGGCTTCTGACCGCGATGAAGCGGACCCGGATCGGTTCGCCTGTCGCGGCCCGGTGCAGGGAAGACTTGCGGCCCACCACGTTGGTATCGAGCCCCGAGCCGCTCACGTTCTTCCCGATCTCGTCGATCAGCAGCAGATCCACGTCCGAGAAAGGGAGATGTGGCATCCAGCGGCGTGCCATTTCGAGAAGGCGCGGTTCATCGGAGAAGAAGCGCTCCGGTGCGAGCGCCTCGATTCGGGCGGTCACGTCGTCCCCACGCTCGATCAGAGCCACGCCGGCGAGGACGCCGCAGCGCGCCAGCAACTCCTTGCCCACATCCTCGAGCACCGCCGAATAGCCCTGCTCCAGGATGGACCGGTGGTAGATGGCCGCTCCGTCTCGCTTGCCGAGCCCGATCATCAGCATCTTGAGGAGGCCGCTCTCGATGGGACCCGAGAAGAGCGTGTGCGGCTTCACCCGGTTGCAGACGACGACGTGGTTGGCCTCAAAGGCGTTCCGGTCGAAGAGCACCGGGAAGCCGAGATTCGAGTCGCAGACGCGCACCACCTCCATGGAGCTCCGGATCGGACAGCCGCAGCTCTCCTCGGTGATGCCATAGGAGGAGAGGACACGCAGCTGCCCCTCGGCCGTGCCCCCACCGTGGCTCGCCATCGCGGGAACGATGAACGGCTCGGCGCCGAGGGAGCGAAGGTGGCGGACGATCTCCGCGAGGACGAGGGTCACGTTGGCGATACCCCGGCTCCCGGCCGTGATGGCGACCGTCTCCCCGTGCCGGACCCGGGCGCCGAGGTCCAGGGAATCGAGCGCCTCGCGCGCCGCCGCGGGGACGTCTTTCACTCGCGGCCCATCGAAGCGCTGGCGAACCCGGAAGAAGTCGGGCAGGACCAGGCCAAGTCGCAGAGACGTCATCGCCGAGGCTCCTCGCTCCTCCAGTGTCGCTCCATATCTCGACTGTACGGCTGATCATTGAGACGATCCACGCCCCCGAGGGGGGAGTCGCGATCCCCCAGCTTGCTGCGGCCTCGCTACGCGACCCAGTGAGGAATGCAGGCTAGAAGTACGGCTTCCCCGAGGAGCCGAAACAGCATCTGCTTCGTCAGTGCTACACGCACCGGCGCGCAGTTGACGGCGATCCCGTAATCAACACGAATACTTGTAGGATTCCTTGACGAGCTCATCGATACCACGACAAATGATGCGGAGGAGATACGGTCGTATCCTCCCAAGCGGTCAGGAGGAAGACGGGATTTGTGTATGAAGGAGGTCGATGTAGAATCCGATCCATGGAGGGGCTGGACGGCGCGCGTGAAATCGAAGAATGCCGGGGAGATCGCAGTTGGAAGCATCCGACACGCTGCTGACCCTTGCCGAGGTTTCTCTTGGCCTCGCGGGATTCGCGGGCATCGTCGTCCTATTCGGACGCGGCCCCGGTGCACTCCCGCCCGCCGACTCGCTCCGGCTGGCCCTTCTCGTAGGGGCCAGCCTCGGCACCCTGTTCCTCTCCTTGATCCCGATCGCTCTCAGCTTCGTTGGCGTCGCCGAACCCGAGCTCTGGCAGTGGAGCAGCGCGATCATGGTCGCCGTTGCCGTTCCGGCTCATCTGTTCGCCCTCTCGCACGTTCGGCGCAACGCGGCCGAGCTTTTCGAGGTCGTTCCCTTCTACCTGATCGCGATCGCTGCGGTTGCCTTCCTGGCCAACCTGATTGCGCAGATCTGCAACGCCCTGGGCGTCGGATGGCCTCCGAGCTTCGGCGTCTACCTGTTTGGCCTTCTCCTGTATCTCCTGTTTGCCGCCGTGCAATTCGCTCGCATGCTCTTCGTGAGGCCCGGCGCCCCCTGACCGTGCGGGCCATCGACGGCCGCAGTAGCGAGCTGGTGAGAAATGCAGGCGAGACGCGCGCTCATTCCACGACCGGCGATGCCTGCTCCTCGAAAGGATTGGTTCTGATCGCGAACGAGAAGAGATAAGGGTAGCTTTCCTTCAGGTACCTCACGTAGCTCAGCCACTCGATGGCGATTAGCCGATACACCCTCTCGATGTCGCCCGCCAGGTGCCTATAGTCACTGTCCGGCAGCCCTCCCACATCGTCCCTGCCCACCAGCTCTTCGGTCAGGTGAAACACCGCTCGAAGAAGATTGGTGAAGGAGGTGTGCTCCAGGAGGTGCGGGTTTTCCAGCAACCGCAGTGAGAAATCGCTCTTCTCCTCGAGAAACCGACGCATCTCCTCGAGGTCGACTTTGTTCACGCCCACTTTGTATTCGCGGTCTTGCAACCGCTGCCTCACGCGGCGGAATTGCTTCTCGGGGCAATCCACGCCTGCTTCGACCTCTCCTCGGATCTCGTCCACGTGAGGATCCGAGGCGACACAATACCTGATGAGCCGTGTCCCGATCACACTGAAGAACGTTCCTATCAGCATGTTCAGCTTTTCCATGATGAGGCTCCGCTCTCGCCTCATCAGCAACCGGTTGATGATCAAGGTCACGAACAGGACCGAAATGGGAAGAAACGCGACGCTGGTCGTCGTCCAAAGAAGGATGTGACGCGCATCCTCGAACAAGACGTAATGAAGCAGATAGAGCAACACGGATAACAGAATCAGGGCCAGGCCGAATTGGATCTCCCAAGGGAAGCGCTTCACGTACCACTCCTCGTCGTTCTTGACAGGTTAACACTCCGTGGAGAGCGACGCCGTGCGTCCCGAGCGGAGGCTGGCGGGGGTCCGCCCCCACCTTTGTCGGCGAAAATAGCTATGGATTGGGGCTGACGTAGGGCTCGACGCGAGCGATCTTCACGAGCTCGCCGCCCTCGAAGCGGTGGTTGGAGAAGATGCCGTTCAGGACGGCCGTGCGCGAGGCATCCCAGGCGTTGCCCGTGCGCCGACCGAGCGCCGCCAGGTCCTCGTTCGCGAGTGCGGTGACGAGACTCAGACGCGTCGTCTCGATGGAATTCCGCTCCTTTGTCGTCAGCGGACGGAAGCTGCGTGCCGTATTGAGCATGTGAGGACGGTACTTCTTCTCCGTGAGGGAGAGCGAGAAGCCGGTGATGCGCCAGGTTGTCCCGCGATAGGGGATGAAGGTCACGTGGGCCGCGGTGCCGCTTCCCTCGAGCTGCATTCGCAGCGCGTCGAGCCGGCCGATCTTGATCGGCTGCGAGCTCTTTACCTGAACCCCGTATTGCTCCTTCATCTTCTCCGCGAAGTCTTCCGCTACCGCCTCGAGATCGCCCTCCGGCAGGTCCGCGGTCAGGAAGACCACCGCGTCGCCCCGCGGTGACACAGCGCCCACCGCGCGGTTCGTGTTCGACGTGCGCCAGCCGTGGGGAAAGCGGATCTGGAAGTCGAGGTCTGGGTGGAGGAAGCGGTCGCCATCGAAGACACCGGTCTCAGGCCGCTGGTCCAGGGCCAGCCCGTCGATGTGGCGAAGGTAGGAGACGCGCGTGTCGCCCAGCGCCGGGTCGCGCTTCCAGCGGATCTCTTGCGCGCGGGCGGCGTTGGCGCCGGCGCGCTCCCTCGAGCCGGGATGCGTGTCGAAGAAGGTGGGCAGGCGCGTGTGCCCGATCAGAAGCCGCTCCATCTGCCCCAGGCCGTCCAGGAAGGTCGACATCCCCATGGGGTTGTAGCCCGCCGCAGCGGCGAGCATCTGACCCCCGCGATCCGCGGTGCGCTCCATGTCGCGCCCGTAGGCGGCGAGGTTCCCCGCGCGCACCCACGGCATGGAGAGCGGGCTCCCGCCCTGCGCGACCGCCTGTTGCGCCGCGGCGTGGCGGAGCGCGGCGTGGGTGATTTCGTGCCCGATCACGTTCGCGAGCTCGTCCTCGCTGTTCGCCAGCGCCAAGAGACCCCGCGAGATGAAGATGTATCCGCCGGGGAGCGCGAACGCGTTGGGCTCGAACTGGTCGACCACCGAGAACTGGTAGTGGAAGGATCGGCGGGGCACGCCGCGGAGGAGCTTCCGACCGATCTCGCTCACATAGGCGTCGAGGTCCGGATCGTCGAGTAGGCCAATCTCGGCCGCGACGTCGCGGGAAGCCTCGGCACCCGCGCGCGCGTCATCGTACTCGGTGAGGAGGATGGTGCGCTTCTTCTCCTGGTCTTTCGACTTCGGGGCGCTCGAGCACGCCGCGAAGACGAGCGCCGCAGCACAGGCCAGGATAGAGACGGAGGCGAAGAGCCGTCGGGGCCGCATGGGTGGGTCAGGGAAGCTCGGACACCCAGGAGCCCTCGGAGAACCACTTCGCCTTGAGCTGGGTGAGCAGACCGGTGCCCTCCAGCGTTTTCAGGTAGTTCTCCAGCAGGTTCACGAAGAGGGGGTCGTCGGCAGGAAGCGCGATGCCGAGGGGCTCCACAGTGAAGGGTGTCACCAGCATGGAAAGACCGGCCAGCGGATAGCGCAGCACGGAGAGCGCGCAGATCGGGTAGTCGGCAATCAGGGCGTCGACCTCGTCATTGATCACCATCCGTACCGCGGCGTCATAGTCCCGGGTGGCCACGAGTTTCGCCCGGGGCAGCGCCGTGTTCACGAAATCCTCACTGGTGGAGCCGCGGAGGGCCGCGTAGGTGCGGTCCGGATCGTCGAGCGCGGTGGCGCTTTCGACGTTGGCGATCGTGTCGGACTTGGTGAGGAGCGACTTGCCCGAGATGACGTAGGGGCCGACGAAGGCCACCCGTGCATTGCGCTCCGGCGTGATCGTCATGCCCGAGATCACCATGTCCACGTTGCCCTTCTCGAGGGCTGAGAGAAGGTCGGCGAAGGGCATCGCGACGAAGCGCGCCTCCAGTCCCATGGAACGGGCGAGTGCCTCCACCAAATCGACCTCGAGGCCGATGATCTCGCCGCGCTTGTTCTTCATATTGAGCGGCGGCTGGTTCCCGGAGAGGCCGACTCGGAGCTCACCGCTCTCGACGATGCGCGGGAGCCGCACCGGCGCAGGCGGGCTCGTACCCATGCGCACCGTCGAGACCGACTGACAGGCGCCGAGCAAGAGAACGAGCAGGCCGAGGAGCAGAGCGCGGAGGGGGAACACCATAGTGGGCTCCTTTCGTCGCGGTTGCCACGGACGCCCGGGTATAGCAGCCGTCGTTCGGGACCGCTATGGGCGCGACGCGGTTCGCGATCTCTGGAGCTGCTCTCGAAGCTCATTCCGCGCCTTCGGCGGCTCGTGGGGCCGTGTGCTGAGTGGTAGGATTCCGTCACCCCACCGCCCGGCAGACCCGCCGGGCGTGCAGTCAGGAAAGAAGATGATCATCGCGCAGATCACCGACACCCACGTACTCCCCGAGGGCCGGAAGCTCGGGGACCTGATCGATACCAACGCGCAGCTCGAGGCCGCGGTGCGGCAGCTGAATGGGCTCTCCACGCCGGCGGACGTCGTGCTGGTCACGGGCGACCTGACGGAGGACGGGGAAGGCGAGTCCTACGCGGCGCTGCGCGCGCGGCTCGCTTCGCTCGATTCCCCATTCTATCTGATCCCCGGGAACCACGACCGCCGCCAGGCGATCGTCGAGGCGTTCCCCGATCACGCGTACCTGCCGCGGAATGGTTTTCTGCAGTACGCGATCGAAGATCACGCGGTGCGCTTGGTCGCGCTCGACACGCTGGTCGATGGGCGCGACGAGGGCGCCCTCTGCGAGGAGCGCCTGGCCTGGCTCGACGCGTTGCTCGCTGAGAAGTCGGATCGGCCCGTGCTGATCTTCATGCACCACCCACCGCTCGAGTCCGGCATCTGGTGGATGGACGCGATGGGGCTCTCCGGAGCGCCCGGACTGCGTGCCGTCCTCGGCCGCCATCGCCAAGTGCGCCTGATCGTCTGCGGTCATGTCCATCGCCCCTTCCACTCCGTGCTCAATGGCGTGCCGGTAGCCGTGGCGCCGAGCGTGGTCTGGCAAGTCCACCTGGATCTCGTGCCCGAGTCCCGACCGCACGCTGCGTTGGAGCCCGCCGCAGCGTTCCTGCACGTCTGGAACGGCGATGTATTCGTCACGCACACGAGCTACGTGATGCCCGACGCGAAGCCCATCGATCTCTCCGCGAGAATGGGGGACTGGCCTCGGGTCCTCGATCGGCTGCGCGCGCAGAAGGCGGCGCTCTTCTAGGTCGGCGCGGCGTTGAGGGCACCGCAGGGGGATCGCCTGCTCGGCTGCGATCCCCTGCTCGATGGAGCTGCCGACGGCCGGTGATTCCGGACCGGATGAAGACCGGATGAATCGCGAGGACCCTTGGTCCTTTGACGGGGTGGCGTTGCCCCTGTACGCTTCTCCTGGACGGGATACAGCTCCGGCGGCTCTTTGCGGCACGGAGACCAGCGCGCGTTACGAGGAAGGCTCACTCCCCTTGGTTCCCCAAACCACCTGGGTCCCTTCAGGAGGTGGCCATTGAGGCGCCCGAGAGTCGCGCTGGTCGAAACCAGCTCACCTTCCACGAACGTCTTCAGCCGGTCGTTTCTACCGCGGGCCGGTATCCCGGCGCTGGGCGCGATCCTGAGGGATCGGGGCTACGAGTGCGAGCTGTGGTTTCAGTCGCTTTCACCCGTGAGCGAGGATCACCTCCGGCAGTTCGATATCGTCGGGATCAGCTCCCTGACCGTTTCGGCGCCGGAGGCATACCGGCTTGCAGATGCCGTCCGAAGCGGTGGCACCGCCGTCGTCATGGGCGGGCCGCACCCGACGTTCATGCCCGAGGAGGCACTCGCCCACTCGGACTACGTGGTCCTCGGTGAAGGCGAGGTGAGCTTCACCGCCCTCGTGGAGTCGATCGCGAAGGAGGAGCCTCCGGAGACCATCCCGGGCCTCGCCTATCGGCTCCCCGGAGGCGAGATACGGCGTACGGGCACGGCCGAAACCGCCGACTTCGCGAGCTTGCCCTCGCCCGACTTCTCGCTGTCTCCGCAGGTGAGGCGAGGGCGGGCTCCGCCGATCCTGGTGACTTCGCGCGGATGTCCCTACAACTGCAGCTTCTGCAGCGTGACGCGCCTTTTCGGGCGCCGCTATCGCTTCAAGTCGAATCAGCAGGTCATCGACGAGCTCCGACCGATCCAGGACCGGAGCGTCTGCTTTGGCGACGACAACTTCTGCGCCCACCCGAAGCGAACCAAGTCGCTTCTCCGGGACATGATCGCACAGGAAGCCATCCCGCTTCGGTGGTCCGCCGAGATGACCGTCGAGGCGGGGCTCGACCAGGAACTCCTCGACCTCATGCAGGAGACGCGCTGCCGGATCATGTATGTGGGCATCGAGTCGATCCACCCGGAGACCCTGAAGGCCTATGGCAAGGCCCACAGCGTGGAGTCGATCGGACGCTGCATCGAGAACCTGCACCGTCGCGACATCGGCATCCACGGGATGTTCGTGGTCAACGCGGACGACACCCCCGAGACCGTGGATGAGATCGTCGACTACGCCGTGGCGAACGACATCGATACGATCCAGGTCTTCGCGCTGGTCCCCTTCCCGGGGACTGCCGACTACGAACAACTGGAGGGGAGACTCCTGCACCGCGAGTGGGAGTACTATGACGGCATGCACGTGGTCACGGAGCCGCGGAAATGCTCCGCCTACGAGCTGCAGATCGCGATCGTGAAGGGCATGCGGCGCTTCTACGCTCCGGGTCGCGCACTCGCCTCCTACCGTCGCGGGCGCGCCTGGCGCGTGAAGTACCGCCTGGGCGGGTACCTCCTGATGCGATCCTGGACCAGGGAGAACGCGGGCTACCTGGAACGGCTGCGCTCGGGCTGACTCCCTCTGGGGAGGGAACAGCGGGCCATCCGCCGTGCCCCCTCATCGCGATGCGCTCGACCTGTCGTGTGATCTCTGACACACTACCTGCCGCTGCCGTCGTGGCTGTCTCGAGCCCGAGTGGAAGCGTGGCCTCTGGATGCCGGAGCGGCTCCCATGATCGCAGGTGAGATCGGCAATGCGTGCGGATGACCCGAAATGCTCCTGAAGGGTGCACTACATGTCCACACCACCTGCTCGGATGGAGAGTTGACGGTCGCGGAAGCAGCAGCGGTCTACCGGGAACTCGGTTTCGACTTCATCGCCCTCACCGACCATGACTACCTCCTGCGACCGGGCTGCTACGAGGCCGTGCGCCAGGTGCAAACGGATCTCGTGATCTTTACGGGTGTCGAGCTGACGATTTTCGAAAAGGGCTACCTGCACGTCAGCCGGATCGATGGAGACGACGAGGTCCTTCATATCTTCAACCATCCGTCCGCGCTCAATCTCCCAGTCGAGCAAGTCAAGAATCGGATCGAGACCGTTGCACGGCAGTTTCCGATTGACGCGGTGGAAATCACCACCAATGGGTTTCGGACGCCCGAATACGACATCGCCGAGATCCCGTATCCCAAGGTGGCCACGGACGATTCCCACACCAGGCTCGGGTGTGGCAGGGCATGGATCGAAATGGATTGCGGGCGCGACAAGGACGAGATCATTCGTGCGATCCGACGGGGGGATTTCTGGAATTGCTATGCTGCATCGCATCGCAATGTGAGGGAAGCGAGCTGAGTTCCGAGGTGCGGATAGGGGCGTGGTACCGGCATCCCTGCCGGTCTCGAGCATCGAGTTTCCCATCTGAGGAAGGATGATGGCTATGGCAACGAGAGTGGGCATCTGCGCTGTGGCGCAAACGACATTTGAGCGGGACAAGTGCCAGGAGCGCTTTCAGGGCATGGCCATGGATGTGGTGGAGTCGCTTCAGGGACAGACGGGGATCGATTTCTCGGAAGACAAAGAAGTCGGGATGAGCATCAGCGTCTCGGACGATGTCTTCGACGCGCGCACCATCTCGAACAACGCCATGACCGACGTCCTGGGTGCTCATTTCGGATGTGAAGAGAAGGTGGCCCAGGAAGGGGCCCAGGCGCTTTACTACGGGCTGGCCGTCATTCAGTCCGGTCACACGGATATGGTGCTGGTGCTGGGCCACTGCAAGGAATCACAGTCCGAGAGCCGGAACATGGTCACGCACATGGCCTTCGATCCGTTCTATACCCGTCCCGTCGGGATGGATTTCTGCGCTGCGGCGGGTCTCCAGGCTCAGGCACATGCGGCGAGATCCGGCGTCACGGACGAGCAACTGGCCAAGGTGGTGGTCCGCTCCCGCGAGAACGCCGCAAAGAATCCCTTCACGCCGGAGACCGCAAAGGTGACCACGGAGGAAGTTCTTTCATCTCCCATGCTCGTCGACCCCATCCGTGAGCTTCACGCGTACCCGGTCTCCGATGGGGCCGTCGGAATGGTCCTGGCCTCGGAAGAGAAGGCCAGAGAGATCACGAAGACACCTGTCTGGATCACAGGGGTCGGCAACTGCATGGACAGCTTCTTTCTGGGGGACCGCGATCTGGCCTCCAACTTCTCCCTGAAGAGAGCGGCTCGACTCGCCTACGAGCGTGCGGGGATCAAGGATCCGCGTTCGGCCTTCGACGTGATCGAGGTCTCCGATCAGTATGCCTACCAGCAGCCCATGTGGATCGAAGGACTCGGGATCTGTGAGGAAGGGAAGGGCGGCGAGTGGATCGATGCAGATGGGCCTCGGGGGTCCAACGTGAACCTCTCGGGCGGGATGCTGGCCGGAAACCCCTTGATTCTGGGAGGTCTGGTCCGTTCGGCGGAGGCGGCACTTCAGCTGATGGGCCAGGCCGGAGCACACCAGGCTCCAGACGCCAGGACCGCCCTGGCTCATGGCGTGATGGGCCCGGCGGGCCAGTTTCACACGGTGGTCGTCCTGGAGCGCGGATAGAGGGAAATGGGAATGAAGAAGAACAGAAACGTGGGAATCATAGGCGTCGGGCAGTCCGTCTATTCGAGTCATCGGGAAGAGGTGAATCAGCCGGAGATGATTCATGAGGCCGTAGTCGAAGCCCTCGACCACGCAGGCATCACCATGGACGAAATCGACTGCGTGGTGCACGGAAACATGGAGCTCTTCGAGATGATCCACCAGCCGGATCTGTGGCACAGCCTGGGAGCCGGCTCCTACGGGAAGGAAACCCTGCGGGTGACCACCGGGGGGACCACGGGCACGACCCTGGCCTCTGCCGCGGATCATCTCGTCGCCTCGGGCCTCCACGACGTCGTCATGGCCATCGGGCTCGAAAAGCTTCAGGAAGGACACGCCACCGGTGGCATCACGAACATGGCGGATCCACTCTGGGGTCGTCAGCTCCAGACCGGCGCCCTGACCGGGATGGCGGCCGCGGAGGTGATCGGCGAGTTCGGAGACGAAAGGGCGAAGAAGGTGTCCATGAAGTACCGGATCATCATGGACCAGAACGCCATGAAGAACGAGAAGGCTCACCGCCGCCTCGGCCTCCAGTTCGATCAGCTCGACGATCTGGCTGCGACCTCGCCGGCCCTCGTCGGCGAGCTGCGAATGATCCACATGTGCTCACAGAGCGACGGCGCCTGTGCCATGATCTTTGCCTCGGAGGAAAAGGCCAGAAAGCTCTGCGAGCAACCGGCCTGGATCAAGGATCACATCACCGTACACCGGGAAGAGATGTTCGCCATCTTCGGGGCTGAACCGTATCTGACCACCCAGCGTCACGCGGCTGAGAAGCTCTACCAGCGAAATGGGATCAAGGATCCCAGAAAGGAGATCGACCTCTTCGAGATGTACGATCCCTCGAGCTGGTGGGGGGTGGACTGGCTTCGCGAATTCCTCCTGCTCGAGGGTGACGAGCATCTTCGAATGATCGAGAACGACGAGATCGCCATCGACGGTCCCTTCCCGGTGAACCCTTCCGGCGGCGTCATTGCCTCCAATCCGATCGGCGCGACCGCCATGGTCCGGGTCGCCGAGGCCGCCCTGCAGATCATGGGCAAGGCCGGTGGCCACCAGGTTCCCAAACAGGTCAATCAGGCACTTGCCTCGGGATTCGGCGGGACCATGTGGACCGTCCTCTTCCTCCTCACCCGCGAGATCTAGACAGTTCGGAGGCCATCATGAACACCGGTACCTACCTGGATGATTCCGTAAAGAAGTACAAGAACGCGCCGTACCTCAGATACTACGACGAGACCATCAGCTATGCCGAGTTCGGAAGACGCGTCGACATCTTGGCAAATGCCCTCAAGAAACTGGGATTCGCCAAGGGAGATTTCATCCATGTGCTGGTGCAGAACAGGCCGGAGACCCTGATCTCCTACTTCGCGATCCAGAAGATCGGCGCGGTTGCCGGTCCCATCAACGGCTGGTGGAAGGCCGCGGAAGTCGAGTACCTGTTGAACGATTCCAAGGGACGAGGCCTCATCATCGAGGACCAGTATCTCCCCATCCTCGAGCAGATCCGTCCGAACTGTGGCGATCTCGAGATCGTCATCGCCATGGGAGCCCCTCCCTCACCCGATTACACGGATTTCTCCGCGCTGATGGAGAGCACCGAGCCCACGCCGCTCGAATCCGACAGCTCTCCCGAGGATCTCGCCTTCATCTTCTACACGTCCGGCACCACCGGCAATCCCAAGGGCGTCCTGCTGACGCACAAGAATCTGATCGCAGACGTGAACGGCATCACGGAGGCCCTGAGCCTGGAAGAGGGGCAGACGATCCTCATCCTTCTGCCTCTCTTCCACGTCAATGCCATGCTCACCACGGTGTTCGGACTGGGAATCGGGCAACAGGTCGTCTTGAGGAAAGGATTCAGCGCGAGTGAGTTCTGGGAGGTGGTGGACAAGTACAAGGTCAATTTCTGGTCCGCGGTTCCGGCGGTCTACCAGATCCTGCTGACGGATCCGGACCGGCAGAAATACGATCTGAGTTCACTCCAATTCGGGATCTGCGGGGCCGCTCCTCTCACCAAGGACACCATGACCAGGTTCCAGGAAACGTTCAACATCCCCATCGTGGAAGGCTACGGACTGACCGAGGCGACTTGTGTCAGCGCCATCAATCCCCGAGACGGCGTGCGCAAGATCGGCTCGATTGGTCTCCCGATTCCCGGTCAGGAGGTGAAGATCGTCGACGAAGACGGCAACGAGCTTCCCCCCAACCAGCCCGGCGAGATCGCCATCGGTGGGGATGTGGTCATGAAGGGCTACTTCAATCGCCCTGAGGAGACCGCAAAGACCATCGTGGATGGATTTCTTCGCACCGGGGACATCGCATACAAGGACGAGGACGGTTACATCTTCATCGTGGACAGAAAGAAGGACATGATCATCCGCGGAGGCGAGAACATCTACCCCAAGGAGATCGATAATCTTCTCGCTACGCATCCGAAGATCGCGGAGGCTGCGACGATCGGAGTACCGGATGAGACCATGGGAGAGGAGGTGAAGGCCTTCGTCCGTGCATCGGACGACACCCTCACGGAGCAGGAAGTCATCGATTTCTGCAAAGAGAACCTGGCCGGCTTCAAGGTGCCACGATACGTGGAGATCATCGAGGGCGACTTTCCCAGAAGCGTCATCGGCAAGGTGCTGAAGAAGGAATTGCGCCAGCGAGAGCTCGCCCCGAAAGCCGGGAACCCCGGGGGTCACGAGGTGACCGTGGCAGACATCTTCGCGACCATGGAGTCCCGTCTGCGTCCGGAAGCGGTCGAGGGCGTCACCGCGAAGCTGGGATACAGGATCACCGGAGCTGGTGGTGGTGAGTGGACGGTATGCGTAGAAGATGGAAATGCGAAGGTGATCGAAGGCATTCATGATCCGGCTGTGACTTCGATCATCTCGGCCGAGGACTGGGTCGCGGTGACGTTGGGAAAGCTCGATGGGGCGACGGCGCTGACCTCGGGAAGGCTGAAAGTGGACGGTGACATCGGCCTCTTGACCAGGTCCACCCGCTTCTTCGTGAAGTACACACCGCCGTTCGCGTCCGCCGAGGAGGAGGAGCCGCGCGAAGAGCTGATCAGACTGGATCAGGTGCTGTCCATCCCCCAGCGCTTCGCCACCGGACCGGTGATGGGGAGATTCCTCAACGGCTTGAAGGAGAAGAAGATCCTCGCGAACAAGTGTCCGCGCTGCGCGCGGCTCCAGCTCCCTCCCAGAGAGGTCTGTGCAGAATGCGTGGTGCGGGTGACCGAATTCGTCGAAGTCGGCCCTGAGGGGATCCTCACGACTCCCGACATCACCTACTATGCGAGCCCGGATCCCCTGACCGGCGAGAGTCGCGAGGCGCCATACATCTCTGCTCATTTCCTGCTCGATGGCTGCAAGGGGCACGAGACCTTCTGGCACGAGCTGAAGCCCTCCGACATAGACAAGGTCAAGAGAGGCGTCCGGGTACGGCCGGTCTGGAACGACGAGAGAGTCGGGGCTGTGACGGATATCAAGTACTTCGAAGTCATCGATTGATCCGCGGGCAAATCGCCCGCAGA
>Ga0255054_10001509_pt1 | contig 13641 bp, 11 predicted proteins | sample JV7_2_23_MG_FD_188634 | JGI IMG/M metagenome (GOLD analysis project Ga0255054, IMG submission 188634) | Seawater microbial communities from Jervis Inlet, British Columbia, Canada - JV7_2_23 | ecosystem: Environmental > Aquatic > Marine > Inlet | place: Canada: British Columbia | collected...
CACACAGCATGGGGATGTTTGTCGGGTCTATCCTAGCCGGTTTAGTAATGGATATTTTTCAACTCCGGCAGGCTTTTTTTCTGGGGTCTTTGATAATGGGGTTCGGGGTTTGCTTTTTCACGATCTGCATTTATGCCCCCAAGCCAAACGGACTTACCCATGGGATTAAAATGTAACAGATATTTTTGAAACCAACCCTGGGATCCGTGTATCATGCTGTCAGTTTTTATAACTCTTCAGGCGTAAATGCCACGATGTCATCGATGCGGGTCGTATCACAAAAAAGCATCACCAAACGGTCGATGCCAAGGGCATTTCCCGAAGCATCCGGCATGTATTTGAGGGATTTGAGAAAATGCTCCGGCATCGGATAGACCGGTTTCCCAGAATCCCGACGGATGCTTATTTCTTTTTCGAACCGGGCTCTTTGTTCATCAGGATCGGTCAGTTCGGTAAAGGCGTTACACAGCTCAAGACCGCCCATGTAAAGTTCAAACCGTTGGGCAAACCGCCCGTTGAGAGGCTTTAACTTTGCAAGTGCACCTCTTTCAGCAGGATAATCATAAAGAAAAAGTGGCTTTTTTTGTCTCAAGAAAGGCTCTATCTCCAGGACCATTACTTCGTCAAACCGGTTTTCCTCAAGTGCTTTTTCAATCGTTGTTGAAGCGAATTTATTAAAAGCATCGACGACCGGCATCCTGATCCATGGCAGCCGAAGATCGATGGTTTCCCCCTGGTAGAGAATAAAATCTTCAAAACCCGCACGGCTTGCTACAAACCGGATCAATTCTTCACACTCTGCCATCATGTCGACATAATTGCTTTTAGCGCAATACCATTCGAGCATCGTAAATTCGGGAAGGTGTCTGCTACCCCGCTCTGCTTGACGGAAGCATTTGCAGATCTGGAATATACGTGAATGACCCGATGAAAGGAGCCGTTTCATTTGTAACTCGGGAGATGTCTGCAGAAACCATTCACCGGAAATTTCTGCATCAATGGTGCCCTCGGGAGCAGGGGCAGGTATCCGGATCGGCGTCTCGACCTCGAGATAACCATGGTCCGCAAAATACGCTCGGATCCCCTGCAAAACGGTCGCCCTTAATGCCAGGTTATCTTTAATAAAAGCTTGTCTGGAGCGGTTCATATGTCCCGAGTTGTTTCCGTTATGCCATGTTGAATTATGTTTATATAGAAACCAACAGGTACAGCATGGGGTTAATCATGGTTTTCGTTGACGACATGCCATGCAATTGATATAATTTTATATGTTTTCCGTCCTGATTTGTCGAGAGAGAAAAACCAACCAATTTCAGAAAAGCCATTTAAGAAATCCTGCAAAAGTTGAGGGACCTTATGGATATCAAAGAGCCCAAAATAGAGCCCAAAGAGATTCTCATTCTGGAGGATGACCTTTTCAATCCTGGCAATGTTTGCATTGTCACCGGTTCGGGATCAGGAATCGGCCGGGCAACATCGATTGCGGCGGCCGCCAACAATTTGATGACAGTGGGGTTGGATATCGATAAAGAAGCGGGAAAAAAGACAGAGAGAATCGCCCGGGAGATGGGTGGGCAGATGAAGTTTATCAAAACAGATCTCACCCGTGATGAAGACATTGAGTATGCGGTAAAAGAGGCTGCCAAGCTCGGTGCTATTAAATTTCTGGCCAATATTGCGGGAATTCAACATATCGACCCGGTGGAAAACTTTCCCATGGAAAAATATGATCTGATGCAACGGCTCATGCTTCGGGCGCCTTTTTATCTCTCTAAACTGACCATCCCCCATATGAAAAAAAGCAGTGACAAAATCGGTGTGATCGGTAATATAGCATCCATACATGCCCACATCTGCACGGTCAACAAACCGGTGTATAATATAACCAAGTTCGGCCTCAGGGCCTTGAGCCAATCCATCTCTGCCGAGGGAGGAGGGACGATACGCTCATTTACAATCAGCACCGGATTTGTTAAAACATCGCTGGCGCTAAACCAGGTGCAGGCCCAGGCTGAACAACGTCGTATTACACCCGAAAAAGTCGTCAGAGATGTGATGATGGGCAAATCCCGTATCAAAGAGATGATGTCTCCCATTGAGGTGGCGAATCTGTTTATTTTTGGATTTTCCCGGTTTGCCAGATATCTGATCGGTGGGGACCTTTTGTTTGACGGCGGAATGGTGCTGACCTACTAGGAGAAGTCCCTTTTCTGTTTTTCTCTCTCCGCTTTTCTCAAATCTTTCCGGATGATTTTTCCTGTGGCGGTCAAGGGGAGTTCTTTGACAAACTCGATCGCTCTCGGGTATTCGTGGGCCGCGAGACGGTTTCGAACAAAATTCTGAATATCCTGTTTCAGATCGTTGTCAAGCGTCGCATCAGGCGTTGGAACAATAAAAGCCTTTACGATTTCCGTGCGAACTTCATCCGGCACACCGATAACGGCTGACATGGCCACAGCAGGGTGCTTTATCAGACAGTCTTCGATCTCACCGGGTCCGATCCTATACCCGGAGCTGGTTATCAGGTCATCTTCCCTGCCGACAAACCAGAAATATCCATCGCTGTCTTTTTTGGCCAGATCTCCTGTCAAACACCAATCCCCTATATACTTTGACCGGGTGGCTTCTGGGTTACGCCAGTATTCCAGGAACATGACCGGATTGGGTTGTTTGATTGCCACGGTTCCGGTTTTATCCGGCGGCAGCACATTACCGTCATCATCCACAATCTCTACCACATGGCCCGGGATGGCCTTACCCATGGAACCGGGTCTAATCTCCATAATCTCAGCACAGTTCCCCACCACCAGATTGACCTCTGTTTGTCCATAAAACTCGTTGATAGTGATCCCAAAGGTCTCCCTGCCCCATTCCAAAAGCTCTTCTCCCAGTGTCTCTCCGCCGCTCGCGATAGTTCGTATGCGATAGTGATGTCGTTTTGTGAGATCCTTCACCTGGCGCATCAGTTTTAAGGCAGTCGGAGGTATAAACGTATTTCGAACCCCGTGTTTGGCCATAAGATGAAACGCGTACTCCGGATCAAACTTTTTTGCCCGAAATGCCACCACCGGGATACCGTGATGCCAGCTCGGAAGCAAAACATCGGTCAGACCACCGAGCCATGCCCAGTCCGCCGGGGTCCAGAAACAATCATCTTCTTTTGGGAAAAAGTTATGGGGAAATTCGATCCCCGGAATATGTCCCAGAAGCATCCGATGGGCATGAAGGGTGCCCTTAGGGGGTCCTGTTGTACCGGAGGTGTATGCAAGCAGAGCGGGATCGTTGGCCCGGGTCTTAACCGGACTGAAATCAATGGCACCCTTCTCTAAGGCTTCCCAGAATCCGATCACCTTTTCTTCTTTTTTTCCGCGGGTTACGAAAACATGCTTTAGATGGGGAAGTCTGTCCCAAATTTTAAGAACCTTGTGGAGATTCTCCCCATTGGTGACAATACATTTTGCTTCGCTGTTGATCAGGCGATACTCCAGGGCATCCACACCGAAAAGCGTAAACAGCGGAATCGCGATACCCCCGATCTTATAGACAGCGATGTGTGAAATGCCGGTTTCCGGACATTGCGGCAGAAGAATCCCCATGCGGTCTCCAGCGCCAAATCCAAAGGCTTTTAGGGCATTGGCAAATTGGTTGGAAAGCCTTTTCAGCCGCCAGAATGTGTACTTTTCAACCTGGCCCGATTCATCCTCATAGATCAGCGCCAGGCGATATCTTTGGTGGGCATGCTTATCACAAACATCAACTCCCATATTGTAATATTCGGGTATTTGCCACTCAAACCTCCGATAAACATCCGCATAGGTCTCTTTTTTGTTAAGCATGATTGCTCCGCTCGTTGTGGTGTAATGGTCACCTCTATATGGAGGATATATTTTTGTCAAATTAAAACCATGAAAAGCGCTTGAGGCTTGATCATCGGTGGGGTATAAGCAGATTTTTGTGCCCGGGGTATCGAACACAAAATCAATTGAACAAAAAAACACACTCCACCCCGCGCAGCATCATTGGAACGTAACCATGGTCGACATGAAAGCTCTGATTAAATTGATGAAGGAACTCGAACATCAGGTGGCACGATGTGTGCGCTGCGGGATGTGCCAGGCGGTTTGCCCGCTTTTTGAGCAAACCGGCCGGGAGTCCGACGTTGCACGGGGGAAACTGGCTCTTCTGGATGGGCTCATGCAAGAGATGTTCAAAAACCCAAAAGGGGTATCCAATCGACTTGATCGCTGCCTTCTCTGCGGTTCATGCGCCGCCAACTGTCCCAGCGGAGTGAGTGTTTTGGAAATTTTCATCAAAGCCCGCGCCACCCTATCGGGCTTTATGGGGCTTTCTCCCTCAAAAAAAGTGATCTTAAGAGGGATGTTGGCGCATCCGGAAACGTTTGATTGGGTTTTGGCGTGGGGGTCAAAATTCCAAAAAATCTTTACCCGGCCGGCAAACGATCTGATCGGTACTTCCTGTGCACGGTTTGTTTCCCCATTGTTATCGCGTCGACATTTTCTTCCTCTGGCACCGGTACCGTTTCATCAAATGGTGACTCAAATAAGCACCGGTGTCGGACACTCCGGCTTAAAAGTCGCTTTTTATGTAGGTTGTCTGATCGACAAAATATTCCCACGCATCGGGGTCGAAACGGTCAGCGTTCTGAATCAGCATCAAGTGGGGGTTTTTATGCCAAAAACACAGGGATGTTGCGGCATCCCCGCGATTTCAGCCGGTGACACGGAGACATTTAACCGGCTTGTTCGTTACAATCTAAATCTATTTGACAGTGAAGACTTTGATTATCTGGTTACGTCCTGTGCCACCTGCACATCCACCATAAAAAAAATCTGGCCGATGATGCTCGTGGACAAACAGGGCGATGTCAAAGCAAAAGCTCGAAGATTGTCTGAAAAAACCATGGATATCAACCAATTTCTGGTCTTGATTACAGGGTTGAAAAAGAGTGAAACAATAAAAAGAGGTGAAGCGATCACCATAACATATCATGATCCCTGCCATCTCAAAAAAACCTTGGGCGTATCGAGTGAACCAAGGGCCCTAATTCAAACCAATTCCCGGTATTGCTTTAAAGAAATGCCCGGAGCGGATGCGTGCTGTGGATTGGGGGGAAGTTTTAATCTGCAACATTATGAACTCTCATCCGATATTGGAATGCGAAAGAGAAACCATATCAAGATCTCCGGGAGTTCAACAGTTGCCACGGGATGTCCGGCGTGTATGATTCAGCTTTCAGACATGCTCTCGCGGTCAGGAGACCATATTGCAGTTAAACATCCCATCGAAATATATGCCGAAGCGATTAAGCTTTCCGGTTCGGGTATCTTTTGATATCTTTATCTTCATTTATTTTCCTGATCCGCAGTATTTAAATTAAGGAGAGGATATGCGATCTTTTGAAGACCGATTGATAGGTATCTTGAAAACTAACGGTGTAGATTTTATGTGCACCCTCCCCTGCGACAGGATTAAGTTTCTGCTCGAAAGGATCAAAAAAGAGCTCTTCCATATTCCCCTGACAAGAGAAGAGGAAGGGGTCGGCATTGCTGCAGGGATAGCACTTGCCAGAAAAAGGCCTGCCATGTTCGTCCAGAGCTCTGGTATTGGCAATATGATCAATGCTCTTTTATCCCTGACCGGCTTTTATGAGTTACCTCTTGCACTTTTTGTCAGCCAACGTGGTATTTATAAAGAAGGAATTGCAGCTCAAATACCGATGGGGGAAAGGCTTCCTGAAATATTAAAAGGCGCCGGCATCGCCTGTTCTACGATCAGCACCGCTGACGATGTCAGTATCGTGGAATATAAACTTCCCGGGGTGTATGAGCAAAATAAGATACATGCATTTCTTCTCAGTCCTGCTGTTTTTGAAACGACAGATACCCGGGATCCAGGGCCGTGGGCGGGACTCCAAAGGTATGAGATCCGACAACAGGGGTTGAATGAAAAGATCAATTGCCAATACTCTCCTAAATTAACGCGATATGATATCTTGAATGCGATAGCGCCGAATCTTGATTCCAAAGTTATTGTTTGCAACCTTGGAATTCCGTCAAAAGAGCTATTTGAAATAAAACATCAACCTTCAAATTTCTATATGCTGGGAAGCATGGGAATGGCGACTCCGATAGGCCTCGGAATAAGTCTCGCTTCTGACAAAGAGGTTGTTGTGATAGATGGGGACGGCAGTATCCTTATGAATCCGGGCACTCTTGCAACAGCCGCCCACTTTAATCCCTCAAACCTTATCATATGTGCTATCGATAACAGATCCTATGGATCCACAGGCGGACAGCCGACATTGACCGGTTCGTGTGTCGACCTTGCAATGCTTGCAAAAGGTTTTGGTATTGGAAATGTTATTAAGGCGGCAGACAAAAAGCAGCTTATTGAGGCAATTAAAAAACCAACGGAAAATTTAAAATTCGTTCATGGGCTTGCCCTTCCGGGCAACGCAAAAGTCTCCAATATCCCGCTGCACTACCTGGATGTCAAGAAACAGGTGATGGAGTTTATAAAGAAATAGAAAAGAAAATGTGTGGATATTCGGTCTCTTTTTGGTCTATATTTGAATTTTTTCCTTAATCGCCTTGATTATGGCCAGGCAGGCTTGGTTTGCATCTGCCACAACAGCCACATCTGCCATCTTCATCATAGTCGCATTTGGATTCTTATTGACTGCAATAATGAAGTCTGCGTCACCTAGGGCAGCCGTGTGTTGGATGGCACCACTAATTCCGAAAGATATTAAAATTTTAGGACTGATCTGCCTTCCCGCCTGCCCAACCAGCGTATTCGGGCCCGACCAGCCGGCATGGACTACAGGACGGGTCGCGCCGACCTCGCCATCCATCAGGTGTGCCAGTTCAAAAATTTTTTTAAATTTCTGTTTGCTTCCCATACCGCGCCCACCACAAATTACGACGCTCGTATCTTCGATCTTGTGTCCCTTTTTGGGGAGCCGCTCGGAGCGAATCAGCCGAACGCGTTCCATCGGCAAATCATCCGGTATCGACATGGATATAATCTCACCCTTCGCATCGGCATTGTGGGGGATCTCCTGAAACGTTCCCGCTCTGACTGTTGCAACCTGAGGTTTGTTGTTCGGTGTCAAAATTTCTGCAATGAGGTTGCCGCCAAACGACGGGGACGTTTGAATCATTAGACCGTCTTTATTAATATCGAGGTCAATACAATCCGCCGATAAACCCGTCTTTAAACGTTTTGCGACCTTGGGAGCATACTCCTTTCCAAAACATGTAGCGCCGATCAGGAGGATCTCCGGCCTATGCGCCTCAACCAGCCTTTCCATGAGTCCGGTATAGGCTTCAATACTGTATTGTTTCAACTGCGGATGATCAACAACGTATACCTTTTCTGCACCATGGGCAATATATTCGGCGACATACTCGCCAACATCATATCCGAAAACGATTGCACAAATTGAACCGCCCGTTTTTGGAGCCAACTCACCCGCCCTAGCCAGCAATTGCAGTGTGACGCGGTTCTGAAAATAGTTGCGGTAATCGCCAAACACCCATATGTCATGGTTTAAAGTTTTCATCATTTCTCATTTGAAATTTAGTGAAGCGGACGGCACCTCTGTTGAAGCGATGCTATGGATGATCATGTGTTTTCAAGTCCTTGCTCATGGCACCACCGATTCTGTCTCCAAATCTAGTAAAAAGCTCGTTAACTATCCTTTTCACAGCACCTTTCAACACAATATTCTCCTTTTCTGTGGAAGGAGAATATACGCGAATAATTTTGGTCGGAGAATGTTTTAGCGCCACCAGCCCAGGGTCAAGCCCCAAATCATCAGCTCCGAGGGTATCCACATTCGGGTAATCAAACGCCTGTTGCACCCCCCCCAAGGATACGTGCCTCGGTACGTAATAATGGGGAGAAATTGTCACCAAGCCGGGAAGATCCATCTCCAGAATTTCAAGGAAGTCATCGGTCTGCCTTTCCAAACAGAGGGCGTGCGTCGCCAGATCAAGTTTTTCCGCATTTGCAACACCGGGAATTCCCAACTCCTCTGCAAGCTGGGGGCCGACCTGTGCTGTTTCGCTGTCAGAGGTCTGGTCTCCGCAAAGCACCAGATCGAAATCCGGACATTTCTTTTTAATGGCCCGTGCAAGGATAAGCGAGGTTATATGGGTATCTGCTCCGGCCATCCGTTTGTCCGTAAGAAGTACACCCCTGTCCGCTCCCATTGCCACTGCCTCATAGAGCACCTCTTCTGCCATTAGCGGGCCCATGCTAAAGACCGTAATTTTACCATTGTGCTGATCGGCTAGCTGTAAGGCCGCCTCAAGTGCATGTTTGCAGGAAGGATTCATCATACCTTCCGCAAGCTCCCTCCGCAGCGTTCCTGTTTTTGAATCCCATGGTAGCTCCGATACGATGGGTACCTGTTTTATGCACACAACAAGATTTAACATAATAAAACCACAGTCAGATTTTAATCAATTCGCTTTCTACGCCCTACCTTAAGAAAGTACCGACTAGCTCGGCTGGGTCAAAACCGCTCGTGAAATCACCACCTGCATGATCTCATTGGTTCCCTCATAAATTTCCGTAACCTTCGCATCCCGGAAATATCGCTCCACATCATACTCTTTGCTGTAACCGTATCCCCCGTGAATCTGGACGGCTTTTTCTGTCACTTTCCTGGCGACCCGACCACAAAACAATTTGGCCATTGAAGCCTCGGCGGTGAAGGTCACAGAGTCGTCCTTCATCGCACACGCCCGATAGAGCAGGAGCCTCGCAGCATCGATCTCAGTCGCCATGTCCGCAATATAATTTTGTATCGTCTGGAACCGGGAAATCGGTTTCTTAAACTGCTGTCTTTCCTTTGCATACCTGACCGATGCCTCAAATGCAGCCTGCGCGATTCCCAGCGCCTGGGCGGCAACGCCTAAACGCCCGGCATCCAAACTCTCCAGGCCGATTTTAAGTCCATCGCCAGCTTTTCCAAGAAGATGCATCGAGTCGACACGGCAGTCTTCAAGAAAAAGAGAAGAGACCGGATTTGCCCGCATACCGCACAAATCCTCAATCTCGCCAACTGAGAACCCGGGCGTCTCCTTTTCAATAATGAAGACGCTAGGTGCCTTTCTATCGGACCCGATATCGGTGATGGCAAAAATAAGAGCCAGCCCGCACACTCCGCCATTCGTTACAAATATTTTTGTCCCGTTGACGATATATTCATTCCCATCAAGGGTCGCATAGGTCTCCACACCGGAGGCATCAGAACCGGCGTTTGCTTCCGTGAGACAGAAAGCCCCGATTCGTTCGCCGCTGGCAAGGGACGGCAGAAATCGTTCGCGCTGTTCCTCGGTCCCAAATCTTACAATCGGATAGGCACTAACACCATTATGAACCGTTATGCACAGCCCCACGGCAGCGGAAACTCTGGACAGTTCCTCAATGGTAATCGCATAACTTATACTGTCCAAGCCGGCACCGCCATATTTTTCAGGAACCTGGAGTCCGAAAAAATTTAACGGCTGCATTTTTTCAACAATCTCCCACGGGAACCTGGCCTCTCGGTCCAACTCGCTGACAATGGGACCGAGCTCTGCCTCGGCAAACGCTCTCACCGATTTCCGAATCACTTTATGTTTCAGGCAGGGATTAAAATTCATACAATAACCCTATGCTGTTTGATTTTCGTGAACACAGAGATATTTGATTATAGTGGATGGACGATGATGTCAAGCTTGATGGCAAACTAAAAAGCCTGACCCTTAAAATATATTCTTACTCAAAATAGTTCATCCTTTGAAAATCTGACGCCCATAATTCCTGCTCTTTGAATTTTGCTGATTATCTCATTATTTTTTTATTGACAATTTTTTGACACCGCTTTTAATCTGATAACATATAGAAAATAATGGCAACCTTTTGTGAACTCCACTTTTGAATTCCGGTGGTCGTACTCGCGAACCAGACACGTTACACCCATATGAAAGGAGATCGACCGATGTATAGACGCAGCAAAAATATTCTAACCCGACCCGAATGGTCCATAAACCGGGCCCTATACAAATCAATGGGTTACAGCGACTTTGACCTCGACCGTCCGATGATTGGGATCGCCAACTCATGGAATCGGGTGGTGCCTGGCCATTATAACCTCAACCAGGTTTCAGAGTACGTCAAGCAAGGAATCTTTCAAGCCGGTGGTACGCCTGTAGAGTTTGGCGTCATCGCCGCCTGCGACGGCATCGCCCAAGGCCACAAAGGTAATTATTACGTTCTGCCCAGTCGGGATCTAATCGCCAACGATATCGAGACGATGATTGAGGTCCATCGTCTGGACGGGATGGTCTTGCTGGGCTCCTGTGATAAAATAGTCCCGGGAATGCTAATGGCGGCCGCCCGGCTTGATGTACCGTCAATCATGGTTGTTGGCGGACCCATGGAGGGCGGCTGCATGTTCGATGGCCGGTCCGCAGATGGTACCTCGCTGACCGAAGGGTTGGGCATGCTTAAGTCAGGCAAAATCGACGAGATGGCCTATCGGATGCTGGAGGATAAGGCTGCGCCGACCTGTGGCTCCTGCTCTTTTCTGGGAACGGCCAATACCATGTGTTGCCTGGCAGAGGCAATCGGTTTGAGTCTCCCCGGCAGTGGGACGATACCGGCCACCTTTGCCGATCGGTTCCGGGCCGCCCAGGAATCCGGACGGCGAATCGTTAAGATGATCGAACAGGAGGTGAACGCAAGACAAATCCTCAACCTGTTGAGTTTAGAAAACGCAGTTCGGGTGAACTCGGCCATCGGCGGATCAACCAACGTTGCTTTGCATATTCCGGCCATAGCCCGGGAAGCCGGCCTTGACGTGGACCTTGACCTGTTCGAAACATGGAGCAGGACCACGCCTCACCTGGCCAAAATGAACCCAGCCGCCTCTCCGAACGTTCCCGACTTCCATGATGCGGGTGGGATTCCAGCGGTAATGAAACAGATCCTGCCGTTGCTCAATCAAAACGTCCTAACCGTTTCCGGAAAGACAGTAGCCGAAAATGTCGCCGGCGCTCCAGACCCCGACGGTCGGATCATCCGGCCCTTAAAAAATCCTTGGAGCCGTGAGGGCGGTCTTTCAATTCTCCGTGGAAACCTGGCCCCGAACACCGCCGTCACTAAACCGGCCGCGATCCAACCCGAAATGCACGTTTTCACCGGCAAAGCCCGGTGTTTCGACTCCGAGGAGGATGCGAACCAGGCAATTCTAGACGGTCGGATCATAGAGGGCGACGTTGTCGTCATCCGATATGAGGGTCCAAGGGGCGGGCCGGGTATGCGGGAGATGTATAAGGCCATGAAACTGCTCTACGGCCAAGGCCTGGCCCTAAAGACGGCCCTTATTACCGACGGTCGCTTCTCCGGCACCAATAGCGGATGCTTTGTCGGCCACATTTCCCCTGAGGCGGCCGCAGGCGGTCCCTTGGCCATCGTCAGGGATGGAGATGAGATAACCATCGACATTCCCAATCGCGATCTGCATCTGGACGTTCCCAAAGTCGAGATCGAAAGACGACTGGGCAGTTGGACACGGCCCGGCATTAAATACAAAACCGGCTGGTTGGCCCTTTACGCCCATCTGGTCGAATCAGCTGATAAGGGAGCTGTTTTAAGGTTTCCGGAAGAAATTTAGTTCGATCGAGCCAATGAACAAAAATGTTGGCAGAAGCCCTTTGTTTGGCATCATCCCGTTATCAAGATGTTCCAGGTCCTGTCTTTTGATGTTAATCGGTATTTGCAGTATGATTTTTCTTTCTTGTCACCTGACAAGCGTCTCGCATTCAGGTGGAAATCCCGAACTTTGGCAGGATATAGGCCTGAAGGAGAAACCAGACACCGAAAATGATAAAAACAATAAAAATTTCCATCATTGTTTTACCCCTGAATAAGTCTCCCGACTGCAAGTTGTGCAGGATCGTTCCTTTTTAAATGTTAGTTTTCTGTTTCGGTTGACAAATATCTCTCTTCGATCAGGTTCGCTAGCGCTTCAATATCTTCCAAACCAAATGTTGGAACATCCAAAGTTGTATCAGTATCCGTCACCAGCGCAATAAGGCTGTCATCATCTCCACAAAGCGGTTTGCTGTTTCTTGCGGCTCGTAGGATCTCGATTTTCGGCTTCCTTTCTCTCTTAAAACCTTCGGTGATAACCAAATCCATATCCATAAAATATTTCTTATGAGCGTCTATCGATTCATCCTCATGATCCTTGACCATTGTAAGCATGCCGGGCGACACAACAACAACGGTATCCGCACCTGCTTCTTTGTGTCGCCAGCTATCTTTTCCTTTTTTGTCGAGATTGAACCCATGATGTGCATGTTTGATGATGCCGATTCGGTAGCCTCGCTTTTTGAGTTCTTTAATCAGCTTTTCAACAAGAACCGTTTTCCCTGAATTCGATTTTCCAACAATTGAAATGATAGGGACTTTCATAAATTAACACCGATAAATTTTTTACACGCAACAGACAAAACCGTATTTTTCATTTGGAAAGATATTTTACTCGTGTGTTTAACCTTTCATCTCTTTTATTTTGTCCGTAAGTTCCGGAACAAAATCAAGAATATCTGCTACAACCCCAATGTCTGAAACCTGAAAGATCGGCGCCTTAACATTTTTGTTTATCGCAATCATAAAGGGGGCGCCTTTGATCCCACCAAGGTGCTGGAATGATCCGCTGATGCCGAGGGCCATGTAAACTTTCGGTCGGACGGTCTGACCGGAAGTGCCGACCTGGCGTGACTTTTCGAGCCACTTTGCATCCACAATCGGTCTGGAACAGGAAACATCTGCACCCATCGCTTCAGCCAGATCACGGATTATTTCTATATTATCTTCATCTTCAATCCCTCTGCCCACCGAAACCAGGGTCTCAGATTTAGTGATATCGACATCCCCAACCTCAGCTTCAACAATTTCTATAAAACGACGGGCACCTCCGGGGAGCCCCCCTGTCAACGCTTCGGTTGTTTTATCAACAACCTCCCCGGTTTCTCCTTTACTCTCATCCGCTTTGAATGCCCCGGCACGAACAGTGATGACGGCACCGGTCGAAATATCACATCGCACATGGGTGCTCACCATTCCGCTGTATTCCTCCCGAATCGCCTTGAGCTTGCCGCCCTCTATACCTTCAAAAGAAACCGCATCCGGAAGATAGGCGGCATCAAGTTTTACGGATAATCCAGGTGCAAGATCCATCCCAAAATGTTCGTTCGGAACAAGGACGATATTTCCTTTTGGCAGGATACGGGACAGCAGTCCCCGAATCACCTCTCCATTTGCATACGATAAGTCCCTGTTATCGATTTTCCATACATTTTGATAGGAAGAAGCCACTTCATTGCAGACCGAATCTAGATCGGTTCCTGATCCAATAACCAATGCAGTCACCGAAGCGTCCGGGTCTATTTCATGGGCTGCGGTAACCAACTCGAGAGCCGAATCATCAAGGCCCCCCCCTTTGTGAAGAATATATGAAAAAATCTGCAGAGCCATTACTTGATACCTCCTTTTGATTTCAATATCTCAATCAATTTTTCCAGAATTTCGCCGGTGTCACCTTCCAGAATTTCGGCC
>Ga0255054_10001511_pt1 | contig 13612 bp, 9 predicted proteins | sample JV7_2_23_MG_FD_188634 | JGI IMG/M metagenome (GOLD analysis project Ga0255054, IMG submission 188634) | Seawater microbial communities from Jervis Inlet, British Columbia, Canada - JV7_2_23 | ecosystem: Environmental > Aquatic > Marine > Inlet | place: Canada: British Columbia | collected...
CAGGCGCGCTGCACGGCATGATGCGCGTACGCGCATTTACTCAAGACGACGCGCACATCTTCTGTACGGCTGAGCAGATCACCGAGGAGTCGATCGCGGTCAGCAATCTGATTCTCGACATATACCGCGACTTCGGATTCGAGAACGTGCGCATCAAGTTCGCGGATCGCCCCGAGCTGCGCGTCGGCGAAGATGCCGTCTGGGACCAATCGGAAGCGGCATTGCTGAAAGCACTCGAAGTCGCCGGGCTCGACTACACGCATAACCCCGGTGAGGGTGCGTTCTACGGCCCGAAACTCGAGTTCGTGCTGCGCGATGCCATCGGTCGTGACTGGCAATGCGGCACCTTGCAGGTCGACCTCAACATGCCCGGACGTCTAGGCGCTACTTACATTGGCGAAGATGGCGAAAAGCACATCCCGGTTATGCTGCACCGTGCGATCTTCGGCTCGCTCGAACGCTTCATCGGCATCCTGATCGAGCACCATGCGGGCAACCTGCCGCTGTGGCTCGCGCCTGTCCAGGTGAAAGTCCTGACGATCACCTCCGACGCAGATGACTACGCGGCCGAGGTAGTCGCCGAACTCAATGCGCGCGGCTTCCGGGCCGACGCCGATGTCCGCAACGAGAAGATCTCCTACAAGGTCCGCGAGCACAGCGTCGCCAAGGTGCCGGTGCTGCTCGCTGTCGGCCAGCGCGAAGTCGAAAATCGCTCGGTTGCCATGCGCCGCCTCGGCTCGAAACAACAAAAGGTCCTCCCCCTCGACGAGGCCGTCGACACACTCCAGGCCGAGGTCGCCGAAAGACGCTGAAAGTGGTCGGCGAACGTGGCGTTTGTCGACCGAAGTAAAGCGCAGCGCAGCGAGCCATGAGGGAGACAAATGGCTCGTTCGCCGACTGGCATGACAGTCGCTGTTGTAACGATCACCCCACCCCGAAACCCAAGTGTGACGCGGCCTGCACTTTCAATGTGCGCCGTGTCACAGATTCACGATTCTGTCGGCGCGCTGCGACATTTAACTGTATGCCCGAGGATATACTGCATCCACGCAAGGATTGTGCGTGCTATTCGACATAAGGCCTATGGAGGAAACAAAGTGCCTTTGGACCAATTCAAAACACAGGTACTGCTACTTCATAGCGAGCAAAGCACTCTGGACACTCTTAGTTCAGGGTTCAGCGACCGTTATACGGTCCATTGTGCAACGAGCGGTTCGGAGGCCCTGAACACGCTCGGTGACACGCCAATTCACGTCATCATCTCCGCGCAGGACCTTCCCGGCATGAGCGGCGCCGAGGCACTGCGTGAAGCCAAGAAGCGTTCCCCCGAGACCATCGGATTTTTGCTCACCGGCGACAGCAACGAAGCCATTGTCGGTGACAGGGAAGTATTTCAAGTTGTGCGCGGCGGCGTGAGCCCGGCCGACCTGCGCAGACTCATCGATAACGCGACGCAGCAGACACGTCTGCTTGCGCTTGCCGAGTCGGCCAATGACACCACCGCAAGTCCTGACGAGCCCGTTTCCGAACACATCATCATGGAGACGTCGGAAAACGGCTCGACGATCATCAGTGATGGTACGGGCCAGGTGCCGATACTCGACCCGACGAAAGTGCCGCCTTCGGCAGCGGTCGGTGCGGCAACGATCGACATCCTGGTCATTACGAAAGACGAGGAGTTTCTGACAACCATCAGGGAATCCTCGCGTGGTATGCATAACGTGCATCACGCAAATACGCTCAAACAGGCTGAGGAATCTGTTCGGAAGCACAAGGTAGGCGTCGCCGTTGTCGACGCCGCTATGGTTGGCGACAACGTCGAAAAACTGACTCAACACCTGCGCAAAATGCAGAAACGCCTGGTTGCCATCGTAGCCGGCCGCCGCGACGACGGCGAAATGCTGATGGACCTCATCAACCGCGGCAAGGTATACCGCTTCCTGCTCAAACCGGTATCTCCAGGACGCGCACGGCTGGCAGTGGAAGCCTCTGTCAAGCACCACCTCGAAGCTCCGGATACCGCATTCAGATCGACCGGCCGGCCAAAGGCAGCGCCGGCACCAAAAGCACAACCGAAGACCGCGGCGGCGAAGCCTACGCCCGCAGCACAACCTGCTCCGAAGACCAAAGCGACGAAGCCCGAGGCGCCGAAGCCTGACGCCGCAGCGGCGATTACAGCGAGCAAGGACGACGCGCTGGTAAGAATTGATGATGACCTGTCGGACGCTTTCGGCGATGACAATAGCTTCACTGAAACAATGACGGGCATCTTCGAGACAGTTTCGAATTCCATCTCCCGGGATAAGACGCCGCAGGAAGAAGAGACGCCTGCGCCGATCAGCGCAGCGTCTGAGTCCGCCAGTGGTGGCGACACACCTGTCTACCAGAACCCCAAAGTCCTCGGTGCCGGCGCAGTAGCAGTGGTTGCCATTCTCGGTGTCGGCTTCTGGATGTTCGGCGGCCCCGACAAGGCCGTCGTGCCAGGGGAGCCCGTGAGTGGTAGCCCGTCTATCGCCGAAGGTGCACCGGACTTCGGCATCGAAACGGAAGTCGTCGAGGAGCCGACCGTCAATGTCGACGAGTTGCTGGAGGAGGCCCGCCTCGCTCGCGACGCGGGACAGATCTTCAATCCGCCGGGCAATAATGCGATTGAGCTATACATGACCGCCATCGCAGCGGCGCCGGATAATGCATACGCATTGGCGGAACTTGACGCCACACTCGACGAGGCGCTCGGCATGGCCGAGTCTGCACTACTGGAGCGGCGCACTGGCGATGCAGCAGGCGCGCTCGCGCGAGTTGCTCTCGCCAAACCGGATCATTCGAGGCTGCCGTTCCTCACGGCACAGGTAACGCAGGCACAACTGCGTGATCTGGTCGATGCAGCACGCGCCGCAATTCGCGACAGCCGTCTCGAGGATGCGTCCACGGCAATCGCCGATGCGCGATCACTCGGCGTTGCAGATGCGTCCGAAATCAATGCGCTCGAGGAAGAGCTCCGGGCTGCGCGCAGCGATCGCCGCGTCGACGAAGTGCTGACACTGGCCAATCAACGGCTTGATGACGGCTCACTAACGTCGCCGGCAAACGACAACGCACGCTACTATTTCCAGCTCGCACTGAGCAACGACCCGGGCAATGCAGCCGCACAAACTGGTCTCACTGTCGTTGCGAGCAAGATTGTGCTACAGGCTCGTGAAGAGATCGATGGCGGTCGCTTCAATACGGCTGAAGCTCTGCTCGCCGAGGCACGCCAGCTCGATCCCGCAAGCGACGAGCTTACTGCGTCCACCAGGGCTCTGAGCGACGCGCGACAGCGCGTTGAGGACGATCGGCGCCGTGTCGAATCCGAACAACAAGCCGCAGCCGAACGTGAGGCTGCTGACCGTCGTGCAGAAGAGGAACTACAAGCTGCCGCAACCCGGGCCGAGGAACAGCGCCTCGAAAACGAGCGTCTGGCCGCGGAGGTTGCTGCAGCAGCCGCCGTAGCGGCTGCCGTCACACAAGCGGCTGCCGAGACTCCGGACGCAGGAGGTTCTGGGCCGGACTCGAACTCTCTTGCCGAAGAAGAACCGGCCGCCGGCGATGCGGGTAAGCCCATCGCTGCTGCCGAACCGGCCAAGGAAGAAGCGGCTCAGCCCGTTCCCGTACGCGAGCGGCAGCCAGTTGCGGTCAGTTCACTGACGCGTGTCAAGTACGTCGCGCCCAAGTACCCGCGTTCCGCGGAACGACGCAGTATTTCGGGCTGGGTCGACGTCGTATTCACGGTCACGTTGGACGGCTCAGTTAAGGACATTGACATTGTCAGTTCGCAGCCAGGCGACACATTTGTGAATTCCGCGACCAATGCCGTCAGGAGATGGCTCTTCGAGCCCGTCGTCGAGAATGGCGAGACTGTCGAGAAGCGCGCCGGCGTGCGCATGATGTTTGCCGTCGAATAAATAATCCAAACGTAAAAATTTAGCCCTGAAAATGTGTCCTATCTGGACCATTTCGTTCATACCCGTTAGTCTTGACTCAATCTAAGAAAAACCGGGAAGAACAGGCGTGGTCGAACAAGCGATTGCGGGCGATCCCAAGCCGGCGAGAAAACAACAGCAACGAAGCATCGTTACCCAGCAGAAGCTGCTCGATGCGGCCATTGACGCGTTCTCTGAGAACGGCTTCAAGGGTACCTCGACCCGCGACATCGCTGATCGTGCCGGCGTTCACCACCCCCTGATTACCTACCATTTCAAGAACAAGGACCAGTTGTGGCGGGCCGCAGCCGATCGTATTTTCCGCGAATTCAACATCTCCTTGGTCAAGGCAATGGCGGAAATACCCGAAATCGATGCGAAAGCTCGAGCCGAGGCTTTCGTCCGTACCTACGTACACTACGCACACAGCCAACCGGCGCTGCACAAGATCATCCTGCAGGAGTCCAGCCATCCCAGCGGGCGCCTCGACTGGCTGATCAAGTACCATTTGCGCCCATTGTTCGAAGAAGTGGTCAAATCGCTCGCTGAGTTGCAGCGACTCGGCATCGCGCCGCCGGGCGACCCGGCGTTGCTGTTCAACATGATTCGCGTTTCGGCAGGTGGCTTGCTGGCGCTCTCCGTCGAGATCAAGGGCACCAGCAATCTGGACCTGAATACCGAGCAGGCACTCGACGAATTGTCCAACATGATAATTCGCTGTTTCTTTCCCGGCGAGACACCTGCAGCCGGCTGATCAGCCCGTTTCGCCCACCAGCACGCCCTGCACTTCCGCAATAATGGACAATGCGATAGCCGCGGGCCCGCGGCCGCCAATATCGAGTCCGGCAGGACCGTGCAGGCGCTCCCGGAGGTCTGCAGCGTTATCACCGAGGTCTGCAAGCAGCCGGGAGCGGCGGCTCGCGGGTCCCAATAGCCCGATATAGGCGATGTCTGTTGCGGCGAGCTGGCGCAGATAGCTGCGGTCACTCGCGAGATGATGGCTCATCACGATGGCTGCATCAAAGCGCGGCAAATCCAGTTCCTCGGAGAGAGAATCGGCCGGGCGGCAGAGCACCTCCTCGGCACCTGCAAAATCACCTCGCTCAACGTACGCGTCGCGATGATCGACGACCGAGCAGCGCCAGCCCATCTCGGCCGCCAATCGCACAACAGGTTCCGCATCCATCCCGGCACCCAGAACCAGCAGTCGAGGCGGCGGCTTGACGAGCGTGAACAATACGCTCGCGGTTGCGCCGTCCAGGTCTGCGCTTAGAAGTCCCGATCGTCCTGCTGCCTGCTGCTGAAAAAGGTGCTGGGCCGCTGACGTGCTCATGCCGAAGGCCCGCACTTCGTTCTGCATGCTCAGAGCTGTTGCACCGGGCCTGGCCGCCCCGGCATCGGAGTCAATGACGACTGCGAGCCACCCTTGCATGCTGCCCTGCATCATCTCGGCGATATCGGCAAATGGCTGAAACGCGTTGTCCTCGCAGAGCGGCTGCAGAAAGACCCGCATCAGCCCGTCGCAGCCGACGCCAAGCCCCCAAAGCTCGTCGTCCTGCGCGAGATCGTAAGTGACGACCTGCGGAACACCGGAGTCGATGACGGCGGCAGCGCGCAGCACGAGATCGCCCTCCAGGCAACCGCCCGACAGCATTCCCTGGAAGCGGCCGTCGCCCGCGATCAGCATCTGGTTGCCTGACTTGCTGTACGTCGACCCCCGGGTCTCGTAAACGGTCACGAGAACCAACGACTCACCGCGCTGCCGGCGCACGTCGAAAAACCGCAGGAGTGCCGCCGAGTTCAAGCTGCTTCCGGTCCGGAATGTACGTATAGCGAATTCATCTGAGCTTCGATCTCATTGGCATTGTCTAAACTTGAATCCCGCAACCCAGATCCCACATCTCAGGGCTGGCGCTTTGGAGACCGATTATGAATGAAACAGCAACACAGCCGGTAGCGGTTACCGACAAGGACTTTGGCGAGCACGTCATTAATTCGGAGACACCGGTACTCGTGGATTTCTGGGCGGAATGGTGCGGCCCCTGCCGTGCGCTCGGTCCCATCATCGAATCGCTGGCCGAGGATTTCACCGGACAGGTCAAGATCGCAAAAGTCGACGTCGATTCGAACCCGCAACTCTCCATGCAATTCGGTATCCGCTCGATTCCTACCGTCATGCTCTTCGACAAGGGGCAGATCGTCGACACCTTCATTGGTGTACGCCCGAAATCGGACTACGCTGCAAGCCTGCGAAAAGTCGTAACCTGAAGCACTTCTGTAGGAGCGCGCCCCCACAATCCCATTTCTAGCCGTCGACCGGCCGGGACGCATACAGGTAGAGCATCTCCATGGCGACATGCACTGCCGCAAGGGCGGTGATTTCCCCGACGTCGTAGGCAGGTGCAACTTCTACGACGTCCATGCCGACGACGTTGATGCCTTTCAGGCCACGCAAAATCGACATTGCCTGGTGGCTCGTCAACCCACCACAAACGGGCGTGCCGGTCCCCGGAGCGTAGCTCGGATCGAGGCAATCGATGTCGAACGTCAGGTAGACCGGCCGGTCGCCCAGCACAGCTCGCGCCGCGGTCACCGCCAAATCGACGCCGCCGGCATGCACGGCGGGCGCATCGATAATGTTGAATCCCAGCGTATCCCGGTTGGTCGTGCGCAGTCCGATCTGCACCGATGTCTTTGGATCGACAAGGCCTTGCTTCGCCGCCCACCAGAACATCGTGCCGTGATCGATACGATCGTTCTCGTCTTCCCAGGTATCGCTGTGCGCATCGAAATGCAGTAACGACAACGGGCCGCCGTGCTTGCGAACATGTGCCTTGAGCAGCGGATAGGCGATGAAATGATCGCCGCCGAGCGCCAGCAGGCCAGGCCCTTTCTCGATGATCCCGTAGGCGTGCTGTTCGATTAGCCCGGGTGTCTCCTCCGGGCGGCCGTGATCGAAGAAACAATCGCCACTATCGATCACGGCAAGCACATCAAATGGGTCGAATTCCATGCCATAGGGTTTTTCCCACGCCATAATTGTGGACGCTGCGCGAATAGCGCGAGGTCCGAAGCGGGCACCGGGCCGGTTGGTTGTTGCCGTGTCGAGCGGGATACCGGTCACGGCCACGTCGACGCCCGTCATGTCATTCGTGTACTTGCGGCGCATGAACGACAGCGCACCACCGTAGGTGGGCTCCGGCGTCGTGCCGCGAAGGTCCTGACGGAACAGGCCATGATCGGTGGTTTTCTTGTCCAATGCGGCGCTCCCGCGCTACTGGTCCATGATCGCCTGTTGCGTCAGGTCGAGGCACTTCCAGGTGATGTCGGCCATATCGTCCGCCTCCTCGTGAGACAGCACGAATGGCGGCGCGCATACGATCGTATCGCCGACCGCACGCAAAACAAGCCCATTCTCTATCAGATAGTCCCTGCAGATGGTGCCGACACCCTGGTCTTCGGGGAACGGCTCGAGCGTTTCCTTGTTTTGCACGAGTTCTACCGCGCCCATGAGACCCACGATGCGCGTTTCGCCGACGAGCGGATGCTCGGCAAGTTTCTGCCAGCGTTCCTGCAGGTAGGGACCGATGTCGTCCCGGACCCTTTCGACCAGCTTCTCTTGCTGCAGCATTCGTATGTTCGCAATGGCGACAGCACAGGCCGCCGGGTGTCCCGAATACGTGTAGCCATGAAAGAACTCGCCACCCTTGTCGATCAGTACGTCCGCAATCCGGTCGCTGACCATGACGCCACCCAGCGGCAGGTAACCGGATGTGACTCCCTTGGCGAACGGCATCATGTCGGGGCGGGTACCGAAGTGATCCGCACCAAACCACTCGCCGAGGCGACCGAAACCCGTAATGACCTCGTCGGAGATCAGCAATATTCCGTGCTCGTCGCAAATCCGCTGGATTTCGGGCCAGTAAGTGCCCGGCGGCACGACAACACCACCGGCTCCCTGTATCGGCTCGCCAATGAATGCGGCGACCTTGCCGGCGCCAAGCTCGTCGATTTTTTCTTCGAGCGCGCGGGCCGAGGCGAGGCCGAATTCCTCCGGCGACAAACTCTTGTCGCTCTCGAACCAGTAGGGTTGAGCGATGTGTTCGATGCCCGGAATCGGCAGGCCGCTTTGCCGGTGCATCGGCTTCATGCCGCCGAGACTGGCGGCCGCGACCGTTGAACCGTGGTAAGCATTGTGGCGGCTGATGATCGTGTGCCGTTCCGGTTGCCCCATCAGGTCCCAGTAGGTACGCACCATCCGCACGATCGTGTCGTTGGCCTCCGAGCCCGAACCCGTGAAGAACACGCGGTTGAACTGCGGCTGACTCACTTCGCCGAGGATCGACGACAGTTCGATGGAAGGCGGGTTAGCGCATTGGAAAAAACTGTTGTAGTACGGCAGCTCGTGCATCTGCTGAGTAGCCGCGTCGACAAGCGCCTCCTGCCCGTAACCGACGTTGACGCACCACAATCCCGACATGGCATCGAGTATCTTGTTGCCATCGGCGTCGAAAATGTAGGAACCCTCACCGCGTGTAATAATGCGCGAACGCTTCTTGTGCAGTTCCTTGTGGTCGGTAAAAGGATGCAGGTAATGGTCCTTGTCCAGTTCCTGCCAATCCTGTCTTGACCGTTTCTCAATAGCCGCCATTACTCACCTCAGACGTTGAACATCAGGATTTCACGCTCCCAGGGCGTGATTACTTGCTGAAATTCCTTGTATTCGTGATCCTTGAGCTCGCAGTAAACGTCCACGAACTCGTCACCCAGCATGCTGCGCATTGCCTTGCTGGCTCGCAATGCATCGATCGCCGAGTAGACATGCTTGTGCAACCCAAACTCGCCGCCGTACGCGCTGCCCTCAGCGGGCTCGGTCGGTTGCAGCCCTTCGACCATCCCAAGATAGCCACAGGCCAGGGTTGCGGCAATGGCCAGGTAGGGATTCACGTCGGAGCCAGCCAGCCGGTTTTCCACGCGCCGCGCTTCGGGTCCCGAGTCCGGTATCCGTAAGCCGACCGTGCGGTTGTCGATCGCCCAGGCCAGGTTGACCGGCGACCCCGAGGGATTCAGGAAACGCCGGTAAGAGTTCACGTACGGTGCGAAAATCAGCATTGCGTCAGGCATGTAGCGCTGCAGGCCGCCCAGGAATCCACTGAACAGTTCGCTTGGCTTGCCATCCGGCATCGAGAACACGTTGTTGCCGTCTTTGTCCACGACGCTCTGGTGTATGTGCAGCGCGCTGCCGGCTTCTTTTGCCATTGGCTTTGACAAGAACGTCGCGTGCATCTCGTGTTCGATGGCAACCTCACGAACCGTTCGCTTGAACAGAAATACCTGGTCAGCCAAATCGATCGCATTGCCATACAGGAAGTTGATCTCGAATTGCGCCGGACCCATCTCCTGAGACAGCGTGTCGATACGAATGCCCTGCTCCTCGCAATAGGAATAGAGGTCGTTGATGCACGGGTCGAAGTCATTCATCGTGTCTATGCTGTATGGTTGGCGCGCGCCTTCGATCCAGCCGAGGCGGCCCTTAGGCGGCTCCGCTTCCTGCATCGGATCCGTATGCGGGCTCAACAGGTAGAATTCGACCTCGGGTGCCACAACAGGTACCCAGCCTTTGGCCTCGAACTTCGCCAGAATACTCCGCAGTACGCCGCGCGGACACGTAGGGACCGGCGTCTTATCGCGCCTGTAACAGTCGAGAAATACCGATGCCGTCGGGTCCGTTGCCCACGGGACAGTGCGCAGAGTGCTTGGGTCCGGGACCAGCAGCATGTCACGGTCCTCGACATTGTTCGGATCCTCGATGTAATCACCCGAGATCGTCTGCGAGAAGATAGCCTCCGGCATTTTTATCTCGCCCACGCCGAACTTGTCGGCCGGCAATACTTTGCCGCGAGCCGAGCCCGCCATGTCCGGCACGAACGCCTCGACGTCCTCGATGCCTCGTTTCTTCAGCCAGGGCTGAAACACTTCGTCCTTACTCACATTACACCTGTCGTTCGCTGGCACGTTCCCGGCAAGCATCGCCGAACGCCTTGAAAATTGCGCTCGAAAATTCGTTCTTTGCGGCCTGCCACTCGGGATGCCATTGCACGGCGAGCGCGAAACCGTTCGCGCTATCGACTGAAAAAGCTTCGATCAGGCCATCGTCGGCAACGGCTTCAACCGTGACACCATTCGCCAGCTTTTTTACGCCCTGACCATGCAGGGAGTTGACCGCGACTTCTTCCGCGCCTGCAAGGCGCGAGAGCAGCCCTCCGGCAACCAGCATGACCGGATGCGACGGGCCGTACTGCACGTCCAGCGGGTCTTCCGGATTTTCCTTGTGATTGTGATAACCGGGAACCTCGCGGACTTTCTGATGCAGCGTACCGCCAAGCACGACGTTCAATTCCTGGAATCCCCGACACACAGCCAGCAAAGGTACTCCCGTGTCGAGGGCGTGCCGTGCGATGGGCAACGTCAATGCATCGCGGTGCGGGTCCCGCAGGGCGCCGGGATCGTCGGAGTCACTGCCGTAATGGTGTGGCTCGATGTCACTCGGGCTGCCCGTCAGCAATACGCCATCGACCTGGTCAACGAGTTCGTCGATTTCGAGGTCGTCTACGAGGACAGGGATAATCAACGGGATTGCATTTGCGGCCTCAGTAACGGCCTTGAGATATTTTTCGCCCGCCATGTGAAATGGATGGGGCTCAATGACTCGCCTGTCGGCCGGCACGCCAATAATCGGTTTCGGACGCATATGGGGACGGACCCCGTTACTCCTCTGCTGGATTTTCGGTCAAGGATACGTCACCCGGCACCACCGAGTACATGGCAGCCGTGTCGCCCGCTCAGGTTTGTTCGCCATCGTCGGCGCGACGGCCGAAGAAGCGCAAAACAACGTACATAGCGACTCCGCCAACCAGCAACGACACCCACGGTGGCACACCGTACCCACCGGGTACGGTACCGAATGCGACTGCTATGGCGCCAACTATGAGTGCATACGGAATCTGAGTCCGCACATGCTCGATGTGGTTACACCCTGATGCGATTGACGACAGCACTGTCGTATCCGAGATCGGCGAGCAGTGATCACCCCAGACGGCCCCTGCCAGCACGCACGCAACAGACGAGTACAGTATGTGCATGTCGGTCGGCCCGGTCATCCCGCTTACCGTCATAACAGCCCAGGTGAGAGGAATGACGAGCGGCACGAGGATACCCATCGTGCCCCAGCTCGTACCGGTCGCAAACGCCGTAATCGCCGCCAGCAGGAAGATCGTAGCGGGCAACCACGGCGCGGGAATTGTGTCGCCGAGGACCGAGATCAGAAAACCCTTTGCGTTCAGCGCGGTACTGATGTCGCCCATCGTCCATGCGAGTACCAGGACGATCATGCCGAACAGGGTCGCACGCGCACCGCCGTACCAGGCATCCACGGTTTCGTGCACGGAGAGTATGCGTTGCCCGATCGTCATGGCCGCCGCCGTCAGCGCGCCAATAAAAGACGCCCACAGCATCGCCTTGTAGGGATCGGCTGTACCGATGATCTGATTGATTGATTCACCCTCTCCCGTGACAAAGAGGCCGGCAAGCAACACGACGATCAGCACTATGATCGGCACGAATGCATTGAATGCTCGCGGTGGCGCGTCAGGCTTCGGCTCCAGGGTATCGCCGTTCATCGAATCCGCGCCATCGTCGTCGAGCGACATAACTTTACCGCCGCGGGCACGCAATTCCGCGTGATACATCGGCCCGATGTCGCGCCCGGTGCTCGCCACCATGAACACGAATACAACCGCCAGTATCGGGTAGAAGCTGTACGGTATCGAGCGCAGGAAAATTGTATATGCGGGCGTGTCTGAAAGTTCGTCGATGCCCTGTAACGCGTTATCGATAAGGCCGACTTCATAGCCGATCCAGGTTGTAATTAACGCAATACACACTACCGGGGCTGCGGTCGAATCGACGATGTAGGCGAGTTTCTCTCGCGATATTTTCAGCTTGTCGGTGATCGGCCGGGCCGTATTGCCGACGACCAACGTGTTGGCATAGTCGTCAAAGAAAATCATCAGTCCCATCAACCAGACCGACACCTGGGCGCCGATCGCCGATTTGGCACGGCTAACGACAACGTGCACGATACTCATCATGCCGCCATTGCGAGTAATGATGCCGACCATGCCACCGATCATCATCGTGAACAGGATAACCGCGACACGGCCCGGGTCGGCGAGTGAGCCAACAACGAATACCTGGAAGGCATCGAGCAATCCCATCCCCGCGCCCTTGAGCGTGAATGACTGCAGTGCGGTAGCTCCGAGCCAGACACCGATGAGCAGTGCAGGAACGACACTACGTATGATCAGTGCGACCGCGATCGCTGTCAGTGCGGGCACCAATGAAATCCAGCCCGACAGCACGCGAACTTCCGACGTCGCCGAATCGCCACCGCTCGAGGCGCTGATCGTGTACGTGCCGCTTTCGGCGACTTTGATTTCTGCAAACGTCACCGTACCGGCAGCGTCCGCCTGCGCCGCCAACTGCTGATCGCCGACACGCACCAGCACTTCGGCGTTTGCCGCCACATCACTGACGACGACGACCATTGGCACGTTGTTGAGTGCTTGTTCAGCCACACCGATTTCGATTGCCGACGCAAACACGGGCCATGCGCAAATGACAACGCTGCCGCCCGCGATAAGAGCAACCCGGAACCGGGCGTACAGGTCTTTGATTTTAATGTTCTTGTTCCTGCCGCTTGCGTAGATTCGGATGTTAACATGTGAGAGATGGCACAACGAAAAACGAACCCGCTAAGAGCCGAACTCCGCAAGCTACTCCGCACGTATCCCGATACAGCTACGATGGAACTGCTTATTCCGGACGTCTCCGGCGTGCTCAAGGGCAAGCGCATTGAGGCACGTGATTTCGAGAAATGTTGCGACGATGGCTTCATCTTTTGCGCCGGCGTTATCATGATGACCGTTCTCGGTGAGGCGATCGCAGGCCTGCCATACACGGAAGTCGATGGTGATCCCGATATCCCCTGCCGACTGGTCCCCGGTAGCCTCGCGCCGGTTCCCTGGTCGAGCCGGCCGATGGTGCAGGCGTTGTTTCGCTTTTACCTCGAGGATGGGACGCCGTTTTATGCGGATCCGCGCAACGTCCTCGAGCACGCGCTCGAACCCCTGTACAAGATGAATCTCAAGGTCGTCATGGCGACCGAACTGGAGTTTTACCTGCTCGATGCAAACAGCGCATCGCCAACGCCGGGGGTTCCGGTCGTACCAGGCGTCGGCGTCCTGCAACCGGGCACCCAGGTGTACAGTCCGGACGATCTCTGGGAGGTCGAAGAATTTCTCAATGACGTCTACGCGTATTGCGAGGCGCAGGGAATTCCGGCAGACGCAGCAACATCCGAATATGCGCAGGGTCAATTCGAGATCAACCTGCGACATGTTGATGATCCGGTGCTTGCGTGCGACCACGCGGTGCTCCTGAAACGCGCCGTGAAAGCGGCCGCCAGCAAGCACGGCTACGTCGCGTGTTTCATGGCGAAACCCTTTGAGCAGGAAAGCGGCAGTGGCCTGCACGTCCACATGAGCCTCGTCGATCGCAAAGGTAAGAACTATTTCTCGCAAGGCAAGGAAAGT
>Ga0255054_10001512_pt1 | contig 13610 bp, 11 predicted proteins | sample JV7_2_23_MG_FD_188634 | JGI IMG/M metagenome (GOLD analysis project Ga0255054, IMG submission 188634) | Seawater microbial communities from Jervis Inlet, British Columbia, Canada - JV7_2_23 | ecosystem: Environmental > Aquatic > Marine > Inlet | place: Canada: British Columbia | collected...
GCACCTCGACGTGCAAATCCGGGCGCTGCGGAAAGACGTCACGCTGACCGACGCGAGCGCCTACAACGTGCAATTCGACGGACCCAATCCGATTTTTATCGACAGCTTGTCGTTTCGTCGCTATGAAGACGGTGAGTTCTGGGTTGGCCACCGCCAGTTTTGCGAGCAGTTTGTTAACCCGCTGCTGCTACGCTCGGTTCTCGGCGTGCCGCACAATGCCTGGTTTCGCGGCTCGCTCGAGGGCATCAGCGCTGCAGAACTGAGCCAGGTGCTGCCCTGGCAGAGTCGGCTGTCGTGGAACACGCTGACAAACGTGTTCATTCAAGCGCAGCTGCAGCGGTCGGTGTCGAGTTCGGAGACGGCGCTCGAGACGACCAAGACCAAAAAGTTGCCGAAGCTCGGTTTCGAACAGATGCTGCGCGGCCTGCGCCGATGGATCACCGGGATGGAACCCGGGACTGACGAAAAATCTGTGTGGCAGGATTACGCGCAGGACAACAGCTACGCCGACGAGGAAGCGTCACAGAAGCGGCAGTTCGTCGCAGACTTCGTGGGGACGGCCAAACCCGGGCTTATGTTCGATCTCGGCTGCAACACGGGCGACTACTCGGCGCTCGCGCTGAAGAGCGGCGCCCAACGTGCTGTTGGGTTCGACTTCGACCACGGCGCGCTCGACTATGCGTACGACCGCGCGCGGCGCGAATCGCTGAATTTCCTGCCGCTGCATCTGGATGCGGCCAACCCGAGCCCAGAACAGGGCTGGTTGCAGGCGGAGCGACAGGGCCTGGCACGCCGGGCCAGGGGCGATGCTGTCCTTGCGCTCGCGTTCGTACATCACCTTGCAATCACGCGCAACATTCCGCTGGGCGGTGTGCTGGACTGGATTACGGGCATGGCGCCGCGCGGCGTCATCGAGTTTGTGCCCAAAGCGGACCCGATGGTGCAGCGATTGCTGCAACTACGGGAAGATCTGTTCGATGACTATGAACAGGAAAACTTTAAGTCCCTGCTCGCTGCACGTGGACACATCGTCAAATCGCAACCCGTTTCGTCGAGCGGACGCACGCTCTATAGCTACGAGCGCCACAAGTAAGCTGCATCGGCCATGACTAAGTCATTCCTGCAACGCATGGTAACGGCAGCGGCGATCGGGGCGATCCCGGTGCTGACCATCTGCATATTCGCACCGCTGGCTCTCTACGCCGGAAACAGCGGCGAATTCGCAGCCTCGTACGATGATCTCCTGGGCGCGATCCTGCCATACGCCGCCATCATCGTTGCCGGTTTTGGTTTGCTCGGAGCGTTGTTAAACGGGGCGCCATATCAGCGCTTCCTGGCTGTCGTTGCAGCGTTGGGTTTGCTCGTCTGGCTGCAGGGCAATATCCTGGTTTGGGATTACGGTGTGCTGGACGGCCGGGACATCAACTGGTTCGCAGATGCCTGGCGCGGTGTGCTGGATCTCGCCATCTGGTGTATCGTCCTGTTCGTTGCGTTTATCGACTACGAGCGCTTCGGCCGCGTTCTCGTGCTGGGTGCGGTTGCAGCGTTTGGGATTCAATGCGTTGCTGCGGCAACGACGCTGGCGAGCGACGCCTCGACGCTGCAGGCACAGTTGCATATTGATTCAGACAGCATCGCGGGCGAGGCCATCACTCGGTTTTCCCGGCAACAAAATGTCGTCCACATTGTCATGGATGGTTTTCAGTCTGACCTGTTCAGCGAGATCATCGACGATCCCGCCAACGCGGATCTGAAGCAGCAACTGCAGGGCTTCACGCTTTTCCGGGACAACCTCGGCGCTTACCCATACACGCAAATGACGGTACCGGCATTCCTGAGCGGGAGGCTCTATCGCAATGAAATGCCGGTGGACGATTTTATTCGCGGCGTATTTCATGGCGACACGATTCTAAACGCCGCATTTGATGCCGGTTACGAGATCGACATCGCCGCGCCGATCCCGTTGAAAAACATATACAGCCAGGGAAAACACAGTCATGCGTACGGCATTACCGCGAGCGATCATGTGACTGGGGAAGACTACGTTCACAATGATGCGGCGAAACTGATGGATCTGTCGCTGTTTCGCGTCGTGCCGCATTTTGCCAAGGCGCTCGTCCATCGCAAGCACCTCTGGTTTTTCCAGGCGAGGATGCGGTCCGAGGCATACCTGCAGATGCAGTACTTCTCCGACCTCATGTTTCTGTCGCGCCTGGCGGAGCATATGACGGTGGATAGGGGCGCGCCCGTTTACAAGATGATCCACGTCATGTTGAGCCATCAGCCAACTGTCGGCAATGAAAACTGTGAATTCGACGGCGTGCGCAGAACCAATAGGGCGAATGTGACAATGCAGGCGCGCTGCGGGCTCATGCGGGTCATCGACGTGCTGCGGCGCATGCGCGACCTCGGCATCTACGAGCAGAGTCTGATCGTGCTCATGGCGGATCACGGGGCCTGGGTGCCGGTCGATGCCCTCATGAACGAGCAAGACAATCGGGCCAGCGTTACGGCGATGGGGGTCGCCATGGCAACCCCGGTATTGGCATTCAAGCCACCCGGCATCTCCGGCGATCTGCAGGTATCCGGTGCACCTACCTCAGCGATCGATGTACCTGCAACAATAAGCCAACTGCTTGGTCTTGAGGCCGAGTTTGACGGGCTGCCCGCATTTTCGATTTCGAACGAAGCGCCGCGCCTGCGTCGTCACCTGTACTACAGGTACGGTGTGAACCCGGATGCCGAGGGATACCTGTTTCCAATGCAGGAGTACCTCATTTACGGTAGTACTCTGGACGCAAGCGCCTGGTACTTCAGTGCTCGTCATCTTCCGGCCGTCGTGACAAAGGGAGGAACCGATGCACCCTAACCCACGCTCGACGAGCTGCTGTGCGTGGTTTCGTTCGTGACCGAAACTCCAATTCGCCAGAACCGGCTTGTGCTGATCGGCTTTTGCGCCGTAGTGGCGCTCGCGTGGTTCTGTTATCAGCCTGCGATCAGCGGCGCTTTTCAATTCGACGATAACGTTAATCTCGGCGGACTGGCGAAGATCGACGACGCGCGATCTGCGTTCGATTTCGTGTTTTCCGGAGTGGCCGGGCCGACCGGGCGCCCCCTGGCTCTGGCCAGTTTCGCTCTCCAGGCGGAGAGTTGGGACCAGGGCGCCGCGGCGTTTCTCAAAGTCAATATTCTCATTCACCTTCTTAACGCGGCGTTGCTGGCACTGTGCCTGTATCAACTGGCCCTGCAGCGAGCTATTGACCGGAATGATGCGGCGATTGTGGCAGCCGTGGCCGCGAGCCTTTGGGTATTAATGCCGTTGCTAGCAACGTCGTCCCTGCTCGTTGTGCAACGCATGACGACACTGAGCGCTTTGTTCATGTTGCTGGGACTGAGCGCCTACTTGTTCGCGCGCGCCAATGTGAAGAACAAGCCGAAACGAGCACTAGCGGGCATGAGCGCAAGTCTCGTCGCCGGGACCGTGTTGGCAACGCTGTGCAAGGAATCAGGATTATTGTTGCCCGTTCTCGTTCTGGTGCTCGAGGCAACCGTCCTCGACCGGCCCGACGGCGTCAAGGCCCGGCACTGGCGCATATGGCAGTTCATATTCCTCGTGCTGCCGCTCGCGCTGCTGCTGGCATATCTCGCAAGCTGGAGCAACTATCCGGATTCGCTGGTCGCCAGACGCGGCTTCACCGTCGGGGAGCGCCTGTTGACCGAGGCCCGAGTCCTGTGGATTTACTTGTCAAAAGCCCTGGTCGGCATCCCGAGCCACCTCGGCATTTACCAGGATTCACCAACGGTGAGCCGCAGCCTCTTGAGTCCGGCGACGTTTCTCGCGTGCTTTGCCTGGCTCGCGCTGCTGCTTGCCTCGATAGTCTGGCGCCGCCGCTATCCGCTGTTCGCCGTCGCCGTGCTCTGGTACCTGGCGGGCCACCTCATTGAATCGACGGTTGTGCCGCTGGAACTGTACTTCGAACATCGCAACTATATACCGATCGTCGGACCGCTGTTCGCGCTAAGCAGTTTCCTGTTCCTGCACTCGGCCCGCCTCGGTCGGATCGCCGGCGTAGGGGTTCTCTTTCTTGCATTTGTTAGCGCCGGGTTTCTCTATACCTTCGCATCTCTGTCGGGGGATCCTTCCTCTGCATCACGCTATTGGGCAAGCAAATACCCGGAGTCGGAGCGCGCGACTTGGAGAATAGTCAGATATCAACTGGCCGAGGAAGGCCCGCTGCGCGCCATTGAGACCATCGAATCGTTCGTTGCGGCACATACGGAATACGCTTATATGCGCTTAACTGCACTCGATCTGCTGTGCCAACACGCTGCCGAACAGGATCATCGTCAGGTGGTTGAGCAGCTTGAACGCGAACTGCCCGATGTCCACTTCACGCACAATGCGACCGTATTTCTGCTCAAACTCTTCAACACCGCGTCAGGTTCGGCCTGTAAGGGAGTCGATCCCGGGACCGTCGCCGAGCTGGCCACGACACTGCGCGACAATCCCCGTTACGCTAATGAACCGCTTTATAACCAGTTTCACCAAAGAATGCTGGCCTTCATCGCCCGGCAAAAGGGCGATTACGACGCGACAATCGACCACCTGCGGCAGGCAATTACACATTGGCCGTCGTCGCATCTCAACGCGATGGTGGTGATGGCAATGGGTGGCGCCGGCAAATTTGATGCCGCGCGCAATTTCATCGACGATGCGGAAGCCCTCGGACCGGCCAACCCTGCCAAGGCCACAATGTGGCAAAGAAACTTGGATGACTTGCGCGAATATATTCGCAATCTTGAGCAAAACGTACGGACGCAACCGAGGGACAAAGCCGTTTTGGGCGTAGAATCCGCACAATTATGAGTCACGAAACGAATTCAATTGCGTTGTCAATCGTCATTCCGGCCAGGAATGAGTCCGCGGCGATCGGTAATGTCGTCCGCACAGCGAAGTCGGAATACCCGGACGCCGAGATTATCGTCGTGGACGACGGCTCAACTGACGCGACGGCCCGGACTGCCGAAGAAGCTGGTGCGACGGTGATTCGACATCCGGAGAGTCTTGGTATTGGCGCGGCAGTCAAAAGCGGTGCCCGTGCGGCGCGCGGTGAAATGCTGGCCTTGATGGACGGCGATGGTCAGCACGATCCACGCGAGATCGGCCGGTTGCTGCAGAAACTGGACCAGGGTTATGACATGGCCGTCGGCGCGCGCGATTCGGGATCCCACGCGGGTATCGGGCGGCTGTTTGGAAATAAGCTATACAACAAACTGGCGTCGCGACTCAGCGGCCGTCGAATTACCGATCTTACGTCGGGTTTCCGGCTTGTACGCGCGAATCTGTTCAAGAAATTTTTGTACCTGTTGCCGAACGGATTCTCATACCCGACCACGATTACGATGGCCTTCCTGCGCTCCGGCTACAAGGTTGGCCAGTTCGGCCATTCTTCCTGGAAAGCCTGGATTCGTTCACGACTATCATGATGCTTCGCCAAAATCGAAGGACATTGATCGGCTTCGGTGCCGTATTGGCGTTTGCGTGGTTCTGTTATCAGCCTGCGATCAGCGGCGCTTTTCAATTCGACGATTATGGTAATCTCGGCGGCCTGGCGGAGGTCGAAGACACGGCCTCTGCGATTGAATTCATGTTTACCGGGATAGCCGGGCCCACCGGGCGTCCTCTGGCACTGGCCAGTTTCGCTCTTCAGGCAGAGCAGTGGACGCAGGGACCATCGGCATTCCTGCGCGTAAATATTCTCATACATCTCGTCAACGCGGCGCTGCTCGCAGCTTTCTTGTATCAACTGTCAATTCAACGAGCAGTTGCGCGATACGAGGCGGCGCTCGTGGCCACCGCCGCCGCAAGTCTCTGGGTCTTGATGCCATTGTTGGTGACGGCGTCGTTGCTGATCGTGCAACGCATGACCACGTTGAGCGCCATGTTCATGTTGTTGGGACTGAACGGATACCTGTACTCGCGCGCCCGAATAGGAATCAGACCGAAACAAGCGTTGGCGGGAATGAGCGCGAGTCTCATTGCCGGAACTGTTTTGGCAACGCTTTGCAAGGAATCGGGATTATTGTTGCCTGCACTCGTTTTGGTCCTCGAGGAGACGGTTCTTGAGCGGCCTGGCAGCGTGCGCGTCCGTGACTGGCGCATATACGCATGGACTTTTCTGATCTTGCCGCTCGTCCTTTTGCTGGTTTATCTCGCCAGTTGGCTGGACTATCCGGACCATTTGGTCGCTAGCCGTGGTTTCAATGCATGGGAACGCTTCATGACCGAGGGTCGCATCCTGTGGGTTTACTTGGCAAAGGCCGTCGTCGGAATTCCGGGCCAGCTCGGCATTTACCAGGAATCACAAGCGGTCAGCCGCAGCCTGGCAAGTCCGGAGACGATACTCGCGTGCGTGGCGTGGTCCGGGCTATTTCTTGCATCTACGGTCTGGCGCCGCCGCTATCCACTGTTCTCCCTTGCCGTGCTGTGGTACCTCGTCGGTCACCTGATCGAATCGACGGTGGTCCCGCTGGAACTGTACTTCGAACATAGAAACTACATACCGGTCATCGGCCCGCTGTTCGCGCTCGCCAGTTCCCTGATCATGCCCCCGGCCCGAGGCCGCATTGCCGGGTTATTGGTCGCCGCAATTGCGATTATCAATGCTTGGTTCCTGTACAGTTTCGCAACGTTGTCGGGAGACCCGCCGTTCGCAGCACGATATTGGGCAGCGAAGAATCCAGGGTCACATCGCGCGGTCATGAACCTCGCAATATATGAGCTGGAGGAGGAAGGTCCGCTTGCGGTAGTCGATACCATCGAGTCGACTATTTCGACCTATCCCGGGCTCGGCTACATGCGAATTCCGCAACTGGATCTGCTGTGCCAAATTGCTCCCGAGAACGATTATCGGGAGATCGTTCAGCAGCTCGAACGCCAGTTGACTACAGTCGACTTTAGGTACGCTGCAACGAAGATGCTGTCAGATCTATACAGCACGACATCGAATACAAAATGTGGCGGCGTCGATCCCGCGACGGTAATCTCGCTTGCCGAGGCGCTGCACACGAATCTCCGTTACACAAATGACCCGGTTTATAACCAGTTCTACCACAAGATGCTGGCTATTCATGCGCGGGAGCAGGGCAACTACGATGCGATGATCGAGCATCTGCGGCAGGCAATCGCGCACGGACAGTCGTCGGATATCAACAAGATGATGGTAACGACACTTGGTGGCGCCGGTGAATTTGATGCCGCCCGCAATTTCATCGACAATGCAGAAGCACTCAGACCGGCCAACCCTGTCCAGGCCATCATGTGGCAACGAGACTTGGATATCTTGCGCGAACATATTCGCAAACTTGAGCAATACGTACGGACGCAACCAAGGGGCTAAGCGGTTTTGGGCAGAGAGACCGGACAATCATGAACCACGAACCGAATTCAGTTGCGTTGTCAATCGTCATTCCGGCCAAGAACGAGTCGGCGGCGATCGGCAAGGTGGTCCGTACAGCGAAGTCGGAATACCCCGACGCCGAGATTATCGTCGTGGACGACGGCTCCACTGACGCGACGGCCCGGATTGCCGAAGAAGCTGGTGCGATGGTGATTCGACATCCGGAGAGTCTCGGTAATGGCGCAGCAGTCAAAAGCGGTGCCCGCGTGGCGCGCGGTGAGATCCTGGCCTTGATGGACGGCGATGGTCAGCACGATCCACGGGAGATGGGCCGGTTGCTGGAGAAACTGGACCAGGGTTATGACATGGCCGTCGGCGCGCGCGACTCGGGATCCCACGCGAGTATCGGGCGACTGTTTGGGAATAAGCTATACAACGAACTGGCGTCGCAACTCAGCGGCCGTCGAATTACCGATCTTACATCGGGTTTCCGGCTTGTACGCGCCAATCTGTTCAAGAAGTTTTTGTACCTGTTGCCGAACGGATTCTCATACCCGACCACGATTACGATGGCCTTCCTGCGCTCCGGCTACCCGGTCTGTTTCGAGCCGATTACGGTCGGCGAGCGCAGCGGCAAGAGTCACATTCGACCCATTCGTGACGGCGTGCGATTTTTTGCGATTATCTTCAAGATCGCCACGCTGTATGCGCCACTCAAGATTTTCCTGCCGATCAGCGGCCTGTTTTTCGCGACGGGATTGGGTTACTACGCGTATACGTACATTACCGACGGTCGATTCACGAACATGAGCATGCTTGTATTCAGCGCGTCCGTGATCATCTTTCTGATCGGCTTGATTTCGGAACAGATAACCGCGTTGACCTACAGCAAATCCTGAGAATGCGGGAGTGCATTTTCGTCATTGGCACACGAGCGCAGCTGGTCAAGGTTGCGCCCGTACTGAGCCTGGCCTCCCAGTCCGGACTACAGCACGTTGTCTGGTTTACAGGACAGCACGACGAGTCCATCGACGACCTGATCGACGATTTTGATATCCAATCGGAGTTCATTCGTCCGAAGCAACAGACGGAGCGCTCCAGCGTTTTCCGACTGGTCAGGTGGTTGCCAGGTACCTTGCTGCGTTGTTTTCGTTTCGTCAGAAGTGTCAGGGACCGGACGCAGTCTGCGCCGTTAGTTGTCGTACACGGCGATACCTTGTCGACCTATCTCGGTGCAGTGGCGGGCCGAATGGCGCGAAGCCGCATCGTGCACCTCGAAAGTGGCTTGAGTTCGGGGTGCATCACAGACCCGTTCCCGGAAGAATTGTTGCGGCGGCTGACGTTTCGCCTGACGAACTTCGCGCTGTGTCCGAACGACGACGCTTGCGATCGGATGCGAACGTTTGACAATTGCGAGGTTGTGCATACGGGCGAGAATACATTGCTCGATTGCGTACGCGGTGCCGTCGAGTCCGGAACAGCGGTTGGGCATGGTGACAAGACCGAGTATTTTGTCGTATCGATACATCGCTTCCAGAATATCTATAAACGATCAACATTGCAGAGAATCGTTGACGAGGTGATCGGATTGTCGTCGACCGGTCCCGTGCATTTCATATTGCACCCGCCGACAGAGCTGCGATTGAAAAAATACGGGCTTCTGGAGCGATTGAATGCTGCACCCGGTGTAATGCTACGACCGCGCATGCCATACACAGGATTCCTTGCTTTGATCGCGAGAGCCCGTGGCGTAATCAGCGATGGCGGTTCGAACCAGGAAGAACTGTCATACCTTGGCGTTCCAACCGTCCTGTTTCGGGATCGTTCGGAGCGTCCTGACGGAATCGGCGAAAACGTCGTGTTTTACAGTTCAGGGATGTCGCCGCTCACCGACTTCGTTCGCTCCGGCAACCTCGACGCGCTTCGCAGACCCGCAAAAATAGATGCTGAAGTTCAACCCTCGCGGATATCGGTTGATGCCATCGCACGCTGGGCAACATAGCCCGACGAACGTGATACGGATCCGATTCCATTCTGGTGAATCGGGTAGACTCCGTACCGATTCTGGTCATTCCAATTGATTGTGACAAGGAAAAACAGCAACAGCTTCGATGCCAGCGCCTATTGGCAGGAACGCGTCGGCGCTGACGCGGATCTCGCTGTCGTCGGTCATCGGGCGATGGGACTCGCTTACAACAGTGAGATCTATGCCCGCCGAATTGAGGCGATGGAATCGATGATGGAGCGTCATGTCGACAAGCCGTTAGAACAACTGCGTGTGCTCGATATTGGATGCGGCAGCGGTTTCTATACCGCCTTTTGGCAAGCACGAGGCGTGCGCGAATATGTCGGCCTGGACATCTCTTCTCGCGCTATCGGCCACCTTGCCAGCGCCTATCCCAAGTACCGGTTTGTACGCGCTGATATTACCGAGGCCCTGCCTGACACGCTAAGTGTTCGAGGATCGTTCGACATCATTACGGTATTTGACGTTCTCTACCACATTGTTGACAACCGACGGGTTGAATCCGCGATTGCCAACATCGGCGGACTGGTTACCGAGGACGGAAGACTGTTCATCATGGATTGTTTTTGTCGCCGTAACTACCAGATCTCCAAACACGTCATTTATCGCGCCAAGGACGCGTATCTCGCTGAGTTACGGAAGAACGATCTTGCGCTGGCAGACAGCGAACTGCTGTTTCATTTTTTAGTGCCGCCGATCGCCGGCATTCGAATTATCGATTTGCTTGTTGGCGGTGTTTTTAATGTATTCGGCCGCGGCTTGCGCCTAAACGACCGGCTTGCCACCTGGGTCGCGGCGAAGCTCCGTCGATTGGATGCGCGAATGCGGGAGCGCAATGTTTCAATGCCGAACAACGAGTTGCTGGTATTTGCGAGGAGCGCCGCCGTCCATGACTGACATGTCCAATACGTACGACGAGGAACAGCCGGCTGTTCCTTGTAGCCTGCAAGAAATGACTGGACGGTGAGATAGTTACATGAACCAGCGGCATGCGCCGACATTGAAACCGTTGCTGTCCATTGCGATTGTTCTGCTGGTTGTGATAGGCCTGTACTTTGTCGTACGTGCTCTGCCGTTCGATGCGCTCGGAGATATTCGACCGAAACGAATTGCCTGGTGGTCACTGCCGCTGATCGCATTGCTGCAGATCGTATTTCTGTTTCTCGCCGCGGAAATCTGGCGACGGGTCGTACGTATACTGACTGGAACTCAAATCACGCTGTGGTCTTCTTATCTGCAACTCGCCGTGGTCACCGTTGGCAAGTACGTGCCCGGAAAAGTGTGGGGATTTGTCGCACGTGCCGGAGAGATGTATCGACAGCAGATACCGGTTCACCTGTCGGTAATGTGTAGTGTTGTCGAGCAAATGCTCCTGATGACTGGTGCACTGTTGATAGCGATCGTCGCAGCACTCATCGCCTTGCCGAAATACTGGATCGCAATCATTGTAATTGGCGTATTTCTGTTGCTTGCCGCCATTGTCGCTTCCAGCAAAATTCCCGCATTGACGCGCTGGTTATTGCGGCACAGGAATATCCAGGATATACCGGAGAAGGTTCCCGAATACCATGCCAAGCGTATCTTCAGATTCACGCTGGCATACAGCGTACTGTGGGTTCTGAGCGGTCTCATCTTCAGTATTATTTATTTTTCCTTGTTTGATGCGTCGATTACCCGTGAAAATGTGGCCGCCCTCACATTGGCGAATACCGCCGGTATTGTGCTGGGGTTCTTCGCGTTCTTTGTGCCCGGCGGAATTGGTGTTCGTGAAGCAATTACCACCTTCGTACTGGCCGGATTTATTCCGGTTCGCGAGGCCCTCCTGGCCGCCGTGTGCTACCGCGCATGGTTGATTTTGATAGACGGTCTGAATGCTTTGTTGATTCTCGGCCGAGAAGCGTCAATGACCAAGCGCAAATGAATCCAAAGGGACGAACATGCTGAGCAGTGGCATTCCGCGCATAAGTGAATACCAGGAACTCGACAAGGATCCGGATTTCAAACGCTTGCTGGACTTCTCACGAAGATTTCGGGCGGAAGTCGAGGCGCGCGACGTTTTTTCCCGCTTATACAGCATCAAATGGGTGGGGGATCCGTTTCTGCAGTGGAGCCGGCGTTGGGAATATGTCTACGTGCTCCAACGGCTCGAAAACTGGTGGGGACATAACGCGCACGCTCTCGACATTGCCGATGCCGGATCGGGCTTCACTTTTTTTCCTTTCTATCTGCAACGACAGCGTCCGGACACGCGGATCTGCTGTATTGACGCTGACCCGACCGCAGGGCGGGCAATTGACGAAGCTGTACGCGTTCTCGGTAACGGCCCATCGTTCTCGTTGGAGGACCTCGAAAAGCTCAATCAGGCCAGCGAGTCCCTGGATGTGGTTTTTAGCGTTTCAGTCATCGAACACACGGGAAACCCGAAGCAGGTTATCGAGGAAATTCACCGTGTTCTCAGACCGGGCGGAATGTTCGTCTGCACGTTCGACGTCTCGTTTGAGACAGGCAGTCCGATGCACATCAAGCAGGTCGAACAACTGGTAAACCTCTTGCACAATCTGTTTGACAGGCAGGATGACGAAGACATCAGCATCTCTGACAGTGTCGAAAGGTCCAACCGGGTCACTACCACATGGATATCCAGGGCATACCCGGACCGCCTACCGTGGCATAATCCTCGGCTGGTGTGGCTATACGACGCACTGCGTGGCCGTTTCCGAGCCAGCCTGTATCGACCGATGACGTTCTATTGCGGGACCTTTATCAAGAAACCGCGATAGGATAAGCATTCCAGATTTCCAGCTACCAGGCCGTCTTTGACATCCACAACGCCCTCCACCGATCTCGTGACCTGAAGCTCGCCTGCACCCGTCTTATCCGACGCAGCAAACGCGGCCAGTAGCACGCTGCCTTTGCAAACTTCGACATTGATCGATGCACCCGGCATGTTTTGTCAAAAGTGTGATGGCCTTTATGGAAGGAGCCATCGCCGCGGGATAGAATAATACATAACATTTTATCGCCACTTAGGAGTGGAACCGATATTTGCTGCCTCGAAGCAGCATACAGAATTACAACGATAAACAATGATGCCTTGGGGGAGCGAATTACGGTTCCGTCAAAATGAAAGCGTTAAGCATACTTTCGTTGTTTCTGTTATTTGGTTGTGCGCCCAGCACACAAAATCTTGTCGAACAAGCACATTTCACCGGCGACCGGTCTCTGATCAATAAGAGAAATGAAGCAGAGGAAAGACTGTATGAGCACGAGGATGCGCTCATCCTTGCGAGGGAACGCTACGAGGCAAGGTCACAGGCGTGTAACGAAGCGGGTGGTGTGATGATGATTCACGCGCGAGCGACGAGGCTCAGGCAAAAGTTCACCCGTCGTGATTATCTGTTTGCGAAGTGTGTGAACTGGTGACGTCCGCCTTGGTTCCTAAGCACACTGATACCTGATTTATTCGTCATAAATTACTGATAATCTTGATATTACTGTCCCAATAACAGGCGCTCGACCTGGGCCAGGTCTTCCTCGGTGTCGACACCTGCCGGGGGCCTGCTGAGGGCTTTTGCCACCCTGATCTTTAGTCCGATCGATAGTGCACGCAGCTGCTCGAGCTGCTCGCAAGCCTCCGGATCCGAGCGCTCTGCGGCCACGATTTTTCTGAGGGCCGCACATCGATAGGCATAAATTCCGTGGTGGTGCATGGCACTTCGCATCGCAAGTTCATCAGTTTCTCCGCGCCTCGAGTACGGAATCGGCGCACGGCTGAAATAGATCGCGTTGCCGTCGAGGTCGCAAACAACTTTGACGACGTTAGGCTTGTCAAAATCCGCTCTTGAAGCAAGCGGCGACGCAAGCGTTGCCATTTGCACCGAACTGTCGTCAAGCAATGCAGCGCACTGGTTGATCAGCTCGGCAGGCATCAGGGGTTCGTCACCCTGCAAATTTATTACGACTTGCTCATCAGGCCAGTTCATCTGCTCGCTGATCTCTGCAATCCGTTCCGTACCCGAGCGATGCTGACTGTCAGTCATATGTACAGACGCACCAAAACTTTCTGCTGCATCGAAAATTTTCTGATCGTCGGTTGCAATAGTGACTTCTCTGGCATTGCTTTCCCTGCCCCGCTCATAGACGTGTTGCAGCATGGTTTTGCCCGCAATCGAGCGCAACGGCTT
>Ga0255054_10001513_pt1 | contig 13607 bp, 10 predicted proteins | sample JV7_2_23_MG_FD_188634 | JGI IMG/M metagenome (GOLD analysis project Ga0255054, IMG submission 188634) | Seawater microbial communities from Jervis Inlet, British Columbia, Canada - JV7_2_23 | ecosystem: Environmental > Aquatic > Marine > Inlet | place: Canada: British Columbia | collected...
AGATCATCGCCGGAATTCTTACGGACCGCGGCGCAAAAACCGTGGTCAAGAGCAAGTCGATGGTCTCCGAGGAGATCCACCTCAACGCCCACCTGGAAAAGGCGGGCATGGAGGTGCTGGAGACGGATCTCGGGGAATACATCATCCAGCTCGTGGGCGAGACCCCTTCCCACATCATCGTCCCGGCGATCCACAAGAACCGCCGGCAGGTGGGAAGGCTCTTCGCCGAGAAGCTCGGGGTCGAATATACCGAAGACCCGCAGGTGCTGACGAAGATCGCCCGGAGGACCATCCGGGAAAAGTTCCTGAACGCGGATGCCGGCCTTTCGGGGGCCAACTTCGCCGCCGCGGCGTCGGGGAGCCTCGTCCTGTTCACCAACGAGGGGAACGGCCGGATGGTGACGACGGTCCCGCCGTTGCACATCGCGATCCTGTCCCTCGAGAAGATGATTCCTTCCCTTGCCGACCTGCCGACGTTCATCCGCCTGCTCCCGCGATCGGCGACGGGGCAGTCGATCACCAGTTACGTCTCGGTGATCACCGGGACGAGGAAGCCCGGGGAGGCGACGGGGGCGAAGGAGCTCCACATCGTCATGCTCGACAACGGCCGGGCGGAGATCCTCTCCGGAGAATGCCGGGAGATCCTCAAGTGCATCCGCTGCGGCGCCTGCATGAACGTCTGCCCCGTCTACCGGACGGTGGGGGGACACTCGTACGGATGGACGTACCCGGGGCCCATGGGGATCGTCCTCACGACGCTTTTGACCGGGATGGCCAAATCCCACCCCCTCGTGGACGCATCCACGCTTTGCGGGGCGTGCGACGAGGTGTGCCCCGTCCGGATTCCCCTGGTGGACCTTTTCCTCAAGTTGCGGGAGCAGAGGGTACGGGAAGGATTCTCCAAGCCGATGGAGAAACGGGGAATGCGCGTTTTCGGGAAGGTTGCGGCATCCCCGTCGCTGTTCTCGGCAGGGCAGTTCCTGTCACGCACCTTCTGGCCGTTGGTGCGGGCATTCGGCGGGAAGGACGTCGCAGGACGCCTTCCCGGCCCCGCGAAAGTTCCGTTCCACCGACGGGTCCCATGACCTCCCCCGACCTTCTCCGCCGGTTCCTGGAAAACGCTGGAAACGCCGCCGCGGGAACACATGCCGTGTCCGACGCTCCGGGTTTGCGCCGCGTCCTGTCCGGAATCGTGCCCGGTACCGATCCGGTGTTCTGTCCGGGGTTGACGGACAAGGAAAAGGCGGCGGCGGCGGCCCTGCCATGTCGCGCGGTGGATTATGCAGGGGCAACGGCGACCGTGGAAGAGGTGTACGGGGCCATCGCCGAGACGGGAAGCCTGGTCTGTGTAAGCTCCGGCGGGAGGGCGGTCCAGGCGGGACTGCTCCCCGCCCACCACGTGGCGATCGTTTCCCGCGAAAGGATTTTCGCCACGCTGGACGACTGCTTCGCCTCCTTCGCGGAAGGACTGCCGACGAACATTACCCTGGTCACGGGGCCCAGCCGGACGGCCGACATTGAGCTTACGCTTGCGATCGGGGTCCACGGCCCGGAGAAACTGGACATTATCGTATTCTGATCGGGCCTCGTTGCAAGGCCTGGAGGCGAAGAGAGTTCCGAATTATCTCCTGGAAGCGGATAATACCCTTGGGAACCATAGGGGGCAATTTTTTCCGCCTTTGGTATTGCCCCCCCCGAATGATGCTACACTATCATGCATACGGAACACCGAATTCGGGAAGAACTTAGCACTGGCGGGAGCCTTTTCCCGTAGGCCCCGGCCGAGGAGGTATCCATGAAAGAAGTGACTTTTATCCGCCCAAGCCTCGCCCAGGAATTTACGAAAGACATCCTCACATCCGAGACGTTGAACCGGTTTGCCGAGCTCATTTGCACGAAGGTCGCAGACGGCCGGACCCTCGAGGAGGTCCGCCGGGACCGCGTGGAGGCCCGGCCGGCGAAGCAGGCCCGGCTGGATGCCGGCGAACCGCTCGACTTCCTTCCGGAGAACGAGGTGATCACCTTCCTCGACGGGACCACGATGACGGTCAAGGAAATCCGCGAGGCCGACTGGAAAGTCGACGGACAGCCGCCGCAGTTCGACGGGCGGCGCGTCCAGCTCACCGGCCCGTGCTCGGAACCCGCCATGGCGATCGGCGCCATGAACACGGGGCAGCAGTGGATGGCGGACAGCGAGGACGCCGCCGCGCAGTCCACCGACAGCCCGTTACGGACGCAGCGCTCCCTCAAGCTTCTCTGCACCTGGACGCCTGAGGGCAAGCGCGCCCTCGATGGAGCAGGCGGCAAGCGCCTGAAGCCCGAAAACGAGGTGGCGATCATGATCTACCGGCCCCGGGGCCTGCACTTAGACGACCGGCACCTCCTGGTGGACGGACAGGCCGTTTCCGGGGGCTTCGTGGACGCCTGGTTGTTCCTCAAGGCTAACGCGAAGGCGCTTTTGGACCGCGGCCTGCCGGTCGCCTTTTATCTTCCGAAGCTCGAGTGCGTGGAGGATGCCGACCTCTGGCACACCTTCCTGTACGAGGCGGAGAAGGCGCTGGATCTTGCGCCCGGGACGGTCAAGATCTACCTCCTTGTGGAGATCATCAACGCCACCTATCAGCTCGAGGAGATGATGTACGCCTTCACCCGGCCGATCCGGGACGGTCGGACCGGGAAGGCCGTCCCCGCCTCCCGCTTCATCGGGCCGAATGTCGGCCGCTGGGATTACATGGCCAGCATGTACCGGGCCACCCGGGCCGACCTCGCGGGCATACCGCCCGACACGAACCTCGTGACGATGGACGGGGCCAGGTTCCTCGCGGTGTACGAACAGTACGTCTCGGACATGGCGCGCAGGCGCGCCGCCGTCCCCTGGGGCGGAATGTCGGCCAACATATTGCTCCGGGGCACCCTGCGCCCGGGAGACTTCGAAAAAATCGCGGGTAAGGAGGGTGCGCCGGCCCTGCTCAGCACCCTTCAGGCCGCGGGGTATGCAGATCCCAAGGGGAACGTGACCGAGAAGTTCCAGCCGGGGGCAGCCACCCTGACCGACCTGCCGGCGACTTACGAGCCGCATCGTGAGCAGATCATCAGGATCCTGGAGGCCTTCGTCGCGCGGGCCTACAACAACAAGGTCGCCCTCGAGAAGGCAAGCGACGACAAAACCCGGGAATCGGGGTTGCGACTGGCGAAAGACGGCGGGCGCCGTTGCTACTATGGAGCCTGGGTGGCGACGCCGGACATGGTCGCCGTCATCCAGCCGATCTTTGAGAAGGCCGCCAAGGAGGGTCTCCTTGCCGCGCTGGACACCGCTCCGACGCGGACCGACTGGTACGGCAAGGAGCTTGCGGCCGGGCTCCGGGCGTTCCCGGAAGGGTTGGTGACCGAGGACGGCATCCGGGAGGACATCACGATCACACTCCAGTACATGGCCGCCTACCTCCAGGGAAGTGCCGCGGCGGCCGTGACGAGTCCACAGCTCAAGCTGCAGCTGATGGAGGATCTGGCCACGGCGGAGATCCGCCGGGCCGCCCTGTGGAAGCGTCTGCACGCCGGGGGCGTCCTCCAGGGAGAGGGACCGTTGGCCGGAAAGCAACTGACCGAGGAGGTGTTCCTGCGACTCCTGGACGAGGAGACAGGAAAGCTCAAGGGCAAGTCGGTCGACACGGCCAAGGAGATCTTGCGGTGGACGACTACTGCCAAGAAGCTCATCCCCTGGATCTCCGATCCCTTAAACGTCGTGCTGGATGAAGAAAGTCCGGAGGTGATTGCCGCCACCCTCAAGGCGTACTTCGACACGTATGTTTCGACCGGCAAGCGGCTTAGCAGGGTGGCGGGAGCGTAGCGCCGGCAGGTCCCTAAAATTCCCGGCAGGCCCGGTGGACAGGGAGCGGGGAGGTTTGCGGACGAACGGGAAGCACGGAGCGAACTGCTTCCGATGTTGTTCTGCGCTTCTTATCGAACGATGACGATTCCCGCAAGAACCCCGCACGGTACGTCATCGGGTTTCGCATCGCTGCCGATGGGATAGATGCTCCACTTTGCCGACGCGACCATCCGGTAGACATCTATCCCGACGGCTTCCATCGATGGCCGGGAGCGAAGGGAAAACCGGCACTTCGTCCCCTTCAGGACCGCGCAATCTTCCTGCAAACCGCAGAAGGTGTGCCGGCAGGAGCCTGCGCCGAAGCCAAACGCCAGATAGTGCCCGTCATAGAAAGCTGCCGATTCGATGCCGTTCACGATCTTGTAGACGTCCTGATACGCGGCGACTCTCTCCTTGATCGTGGCCTTGTCCCGGACGACGACGGCGGAAGGAATCTCCTGGACAAAGAAAACGGCCCACTCGTACTTCTCGAGCAGGGCTCGGAGCTCTGCGGGTTTTACCGTATGGGGTGGGCAGTTTGCGCCGACTCCGTACCCGAAACAGATCGGGATCTGACACTTCATCGTCACCCGCTCGTCCACGGGGATTTCGTCGGTTCTGACGATTTTGGCCCGGGTTGCCCCCAGTTCGATGGCCTTTTCCTGATACTTTTGCAGATCGGTTGCAAGACGGACTTCATCCACATCGAGATCGATCTTCTTTAATTTATGTTCCATGCCCACCTCCGCGTTTTCTTGCCGGACTCGTGAACCACACTCGGAACGTAACAGGGGGTTCTTTGCGCGTCAAGCCGTGTGCCGGCGAACCGACTGGCTGCCTCGCGGCCATTCCGCGAAAGCCGCGCCATGCGCAACGGATCGGATGGGATCATCCCCGCCCGACAAATGGCATCTTGGTGGCCATGACGGTCATGAATTGCACGTTCGCATTCAAGGGAAGTCCGGCCATGTACACCACCGCTTGCGCCACGTGCTCGACCTCCATGGTCGGCTCCGCGGAGATCGTCCCGTTGGCTTGCGGCACACCGTCTTTCATTCGTTTCGTCAATTCGGTCTCCGCGTTGCCGATGTCGATCTGTCCACAGGCAATATCGTATTTACGGCCATCGAGCGCGGTGGATTTGGTGAGGCCGGTTATGGCATGCTTGGTGGCCGTGTAGGGCGCGGAGTTTGGCCGGGGGGCATGGGCCGAGATGGAACCGTTGTTGATGATCCGGCCGCCCCTGGGCTTCTGGCTCTTCATGATCTTGAACGCCTCCTGCGTACATAAAAACACGCCGGTGAGATTGGCATCCACCACGGTTTTCCACTGTTCGACCGACAGATCTTCCAGGAGGATCGGCGGCGAGCCCGTCCCCGCATTGTTAAACAGCAGGTCGAGGCGGCCGAATGTCTCCCTGGTTTTGGCAAACAGGGCGCGAACGGAGGCGGGGTCCGTTACATCGGTGGGCACGGCCAACGCGCGCGCGCCGGCCGGTCCTGCCCGTTCGATCGTCGCATGCAATTGCTCCTCCCGCCGCCCGGCCAAGGAAACGGCGTAGCCCTCACGCAGAAGGGAAATCGCAGTCTGCCTCCCGATTCCCGATCCTGCGCCGGTTACAATTGCCACTTTTCCAATGTCGTTCACGAGGCAAATCCTTTTTTTCGGATAGTATAGCGCCATTCCGACCGGATTTTCCTGTTTTCCGGAGATGGCCGGGATGTCCCGGAAACCCCTTCGTCCGTCGTGGTTCGCCGAACCGAATCACCCGTGGCCGGCATCGGATAATCACGGGTTTCCGGGCCAACCGAATCAGGCCGGATGGCGATCCTTAAGTCCTTCAAGGAATCCGGACCCGGTTTTTGAGGAGGAAACCATGCGGGAATTCGAGAAGCGAAGACAGGACCAGATCTCATCACTGCAAGAGTCGTGGAAGGAAGATCCGCGATGGAAGAACGTCAAGCGAATCTACCAGGCCGAAGAGGTCGTCAAGCTTCGTGGTTCACTCCGGGTCCACCATACGCTTGCCGAAACGGGTGCCAGGCGCTTTTGGGATCTGCTGCATTCGGAACCCTTTGTTCGCGCTCTCGGCGCCCTGACGGGCAACCAGGCGGTTCAGCAGGTGCACGCCGGTCTCAAGGCGATCTATGTGAGCGGGTGGCAGGTGGCGGGCGACGCCAACTCCGCGGGTCACATGTACCCGGACCAGAGTCTCTATCCCGTGGACAGCGTTCCCAAACTGATTTCCCGCATCAACAATGCCCTGACCCGCGCGGATCAGATCCAGCACATGAACGGCGGCGAAGAGACCCACTGGTTTGCGCCGATTGTCGCCGATGCGGAAGCAGGCTTCGGCGGTCCGTTGAATACGTACGAGCTCATCAAGGCGATGATCGAAGCAGGGGCCGCCGCCATCCATCTCGAGGACCAGCTCTCTTCGTTGAAGAAATGCGGGCATATGGGCGGCAAGGTCCTCGTGCCCTACGGTGTCTTCATCGAGAAACTCGTGTCGGCAAGGCTTGCAGCCGATGTGCTCGATGTGCCGACGGTGATCATTGCGCGGACCGACGCCCAGGGGGCCCAACTGATCCGCAGTGACTACGATGAGATCGACAAGCCGTTTCTTACGGGCGAGAGAACCGTCGAAGGGTATTTCCATGTGCGGGGAGGACTCGAGTTTGCCATTGCCCGGGCGTTGGCGTATGCCCCGTATGCGGACATTGTCTGGTGCGAGACCTCCACGCCGGACCTGGGGGAAGCGAGGGAGTTTGCCGAGGCGATTCAGGAAAAGCATCCGGGGAAAATGCTCGCGTACAATTGCTCGCCGTCGTTCAACTGGAAGCGGAATCTCGACGACGCCACGATTGCCGAGTTCCAGGACAGGCTGGGCGAGATGGGCTACAAGTACCAGTTCGTGACCCTGGCGGGTTTCCACTCGCTGAACACAAGCATGTTCGATCTCGCGAGAGGCTACAAGGAAGAGGGGATGGCCGCCTATTGCAGGCTCCAGGAACGCGAGTTCGCGCTCGAGAGAGAACACGGGTTTGCGGCGATCAAACATCAGAGCTTCGTCGGCGCGGGATACTTCGACGCCCTGCAAATGACGATCACCGGGGGGCAGGCGTCCACCGTCGCGCTTAAGGGGTCGACGGAAGAAGAGCAGTTCGGGTGATCTACGGGATTTCGGAGCTTCGAACGGTAAGCCGGATTCGGTGACCCGAAATCAGTGGGAATGAGGGATGACGTAGGGTCCTTCGGGAACCACGGCGACGTCCGGGTCTCCATGAGCCTTGACGCTGGCCATGACCGCCTCTTCGATCGAAGAAACAGGTTCCACGAACACGTCCTTCAGGTCCTCTTCGCCGAGTCCCGTGGTATGAAGCCGGATGGTCCCTGCCCGCAAGGCCTTGACCAGCATCTCGGTCTGCCATTCATCGATAATCGCCTTGTCGCGGCCCATGAGGATGGACATGAACCGGTCCGGCCCCACCTCGCACAGCAGCCGCTGGGCCGCAACGAATTCCCGGCTGCCCATCCCTTCCGAGCATTCGCTGGCGATGATAATGGTGCCTCCGGGTTCCAGGATGTCGAGTACGCCCACCATGCCCTTGACGGTCTGGTAGTACGTCCGGTCCAGGGGATAGCCTGCGCTCGTGGTGACAATCGTCTTGAAACGACGGGGCAGGGTCACTTCCGCATGCTTTCTCATGAATTCCACGGCTTCCCGGTGGCTGGCCTCGACTTCGCCGAAGTTGACGAATCCGATATTCCGATTCTCGTCGATGACCACGTTCAAGGCGACGATTCCGCCGATCTTCCGGACGATTTCGATCTGCTCTTCGTGAAGGGGATTTCCCTCGATGATGCAATTGGCGGACTTTTTATGCTCCAGAATATGCGCAGTGTGAAAATTCAGGATGGTGTCCTGGTAGGCCACGCCCGGCGCGACCAGCTTGCGGCCTCCGGAATAGCCGGCCATGAAGTGGGGTTCCACCAGGCCGGTGACGATCTTCAGGTCCGCATCCACGAACCGCCGGTCGATCAGGATCGGAATGCCCCGGGAGGTTTTCCCGAGGTCCACATGGGCTTCCCGGTCCCGGGCGAAATGGTTCTCGGCGCGGATGGTGCGGAACACCTCGGCGGAGCCGACGATCTCGCGCAGTTCCTCCCCTTCGTTGGGGCGATGCAACCCTGTGGCGACCAGGATCAGGATGTTCTCTTTGGGAATGCCCGCGGCCGTGATCGTCTCGATGAGGGGAGGGAGCAGCGTGCCGTTGGGCACGGGCCGCGTGATGTCGCAGATCAGGATGCAGGCGGTTTTCCCGCCTCGAGCCATCTCCGCGAGGGGAGGGCATCCCACCGGCTTTGCCAAAGCCTGCTTCACCGCCTGAACCGGGTTCCGGACAAGGTTCATCGGATGCTTGCTGACCACCGTGACCCGTATGCTATCCGGCAGACGAAGGGGGATGCTGTTCCGTCCGTACAGGAGGTCGACGTTCATGTTCCTATAGTCCCCATTCCCCTCCAGGTGCTAGTCCTCTAACCGGGTCAGTACGCTTCCCAACCGGGAGACGTAGATGTGGGAGAACTCCGAGTCCGAGGTCGCGCCGTGCCAATGCTTTTCTCCCGGAGGAATGAGGATGATATCCCCTTTGGTCACCACCTTCTCCTCCTTCTCTGTGGCCACGATTCCCTCTCCGGCAGTGACGATCAGGATCTGTTCGCTGTCGTGGGCATGAAACTTGTTCCGCACCCCCTTCCCGAAGTTTATCATGTTCACGCTGAACTCATTGCTGTCGGGCACCAGGAGCTGTCTGGTCACATCCGGCCCTGTGAAGATCGGATTGGGAAAATCCTCCTTGGATACGTCGCTCATGGAAACGATTTTCATCTCTTCCTCCCGTGGTCGGCCATCGTCGACCGGTTCGTCCACTCCCTCCCAATGCCGGAACCACGTTTCTCTACAACATGGGAGGGTTGTGGTGCACGAAGATCCTCAAGGTCCCTTCGCCGGTATTCCTGATTCCATGTTCATCCCCCTTCGGCACGAAAATATAATCGCCGGCCTCGATGGGTTCCCATCTTCCGTTCACATAGGCTTCCCCCTTCCCCGATATCACGAGAATGGAGTCCACATGCAGATCGTGGCGATGGATGGGGGCGCCTTCATTCGGGGCGATATCGATCACGCAAACACTGACGGTTTCCGTGTCCTTTCCCGTTATGCAAGTGGCCATCCGCACATTGGCTAACTTGGGATGCGGAGCAAACGTCATTTCCTTGCTGCGGAACAATCTGGATTCCATGAGAAACTCCTCCTACCTATGGGGCAATGTTCTTTGGCCACGCCCGGAGGCCGTGACGCTGCCACGGAAGGTTCCAGAACCAACTACATGTTCCTGATCTTCCCGAACTCGCCGGTCCAGGCGGCCTCCAGGATCGGCCGCATGTACTCATCCACCAGGTCGGCATTGAGCGGGACCGGCATGTTCCGAAGCTTCATGTCCAGCTGCGGATTCTTGGCAGCGGTGAGACAACGGTCGATATGGTCCCTGCCGACTCCCTTCACGTCGCTCAAGCATGTGGGAAAATCCAGGAACCTGCTGAAATTGACCATCGCATTGGCCACCGCCAGCCCCAGTTCCCTGCCGGACAGGGCATCCACATCTTCCTCCATGTAACCGTACTTCCGGTAAATGCGGCCGACCACCCGCAGCTGCTCCTGAACGGCCGGAGCGAAGAACACGGTGTAATACGGGTTCATCAGGGCGCAGGCCCGACCGTGGCTTAAGACATCCACCAGGGAAAAACTGGACAGGTGGGCTCCCGATGTGCCGCCGATCATGATGGCGTAGCCGCCGAGATCGGTGCCCAGACCCAGCAGGGTTCTGGCCTCCTTGCTTTTCGCGTCTTTCTTCGCTTCGATCAGGCCCTTGATGACAAGCTCGATGCCGAGCTCGGCTACCCGTTGGGCCTTTCCCCGGGTCGCCAACGGAGCCCCGAAGTAGACCTCCAGACAGTGGGCGATGCCGTCGAGCCCTCCATCCAGGGTCAAACTCATGGGCTGGGTGGTGGTGACGTCGTAGTCGAAGACCGCGCGTGGCGGGATGATGGCCTCGTCCACGATGAGTTTTTTCTGTCCCATGACGGGATCGGTGATGTTGGAATACTTGGTCAAATGCGCGCCGGAGCTGGAAGCCATCATGACGGCCACCACCGGCATGATGGTGCGGCCCGACTTCTTGCATGCCTCGGTTACCTGTCCCACCCCGAAGAACGGATCGATTTCGGAATGGATATCCCCCAGCGTGGCCAGGACGGCGGCGGCTTTGACGGCGTCGATCCCGGAGCCGCCGTCCGCCACGACCAGGACATCCGGTTTTTTATGCATGATGTGGCTGTGGAGGCGATAGACGTCCACGAACGGGGCGTTCGGACCGGCGGACCGTACCTCCTCCACCACATCCACCCCGGCCTTTTTCAGGGACGCAAGAATCCGTTCCCGGATGGGGCGAAACCACTCGAATTCGAGAGGTCCTACGAACAGGGCCTTCTTGCCGAATTCGGCGGCGAATTGTCCCGGCGGTTGATCCAGTACACCGCTGCCGAACGCGTACGTTTCTCCCTTGAATTCCTTCAATACGGCGGATGCCCGTTCCTTCAATTCCGACATGGCTTTTGTTCCCCGCTTGTTGAATTTCTTATTCCCATTCCTTGATCGCATCGATGGCGACGCCCATGGACGCGTCCGTCTCCCGTTCGATGATGATGTCGATGACGTACGGCAGCCCTGAGTCCACGGCCCGCCGGAAAGCGGCCTTGATCTCCTTCGGGTCGGTGACCCGCTCCCCTGTGGTCCCACAGGCCTCGGCGAACTTCACGAAATCAAAACCGCGCCCCTGGTTTTCCGGCTCGATGCGGCCCTCGGCGGAACCGACCACACCGACACCGCTTGTCCGTTCGGCCACGGCCATCCGGGGCAGTTCCAGGCTGGCGCTCTCGGTCAGGCCGTCGTACCAGAGCTGGACTCCGTAATTCATGTCGTAATGGAATTTTTCCGCTTGACGGATGAGCCCGAGATATCCGTTGTTCAAGACGATGCACACAAAGGGGACGTTGTACATGACGGCGACGGGGAGCTGCTCCATGCAGAACTGGAATCCGTAATCCCCCACCACCTGGACCACCGTCTTGTCCGGACGGGCGACCTTGGCCCCGATGGAGGCCGGCAGGTCCCATCCCAACGGGCCCGCTCCCCCGCAGTCCAGGTAATGCCTGGGTTTGGAAATCTTCTGCAGCTGGCCGGACCATATCTGGTTCAACCCGATGCAGGTCACAAACACGGTCTCGTCGTCGAAAAACTCGTTGATCTCCCGGAACACCCTCTGGGGCTTGATGGGAATATCGTCGTAGTCGGTCTTCCGTTCCAGTTTGGTTCGCAGCTGCGCAATGGCCAACTTCGTGGGTTCCGCCTTGATGTTGCGCCGCTTAATCTCCTCCAGCAGGGCTGTAAGGGTCAGCTTGGCATCCGCGCATACCCCTAAGTCCGGCATGATGTTTTTCCCCAATTGGCCGGGGTCCACGTCCACATGGATGAACTTCCGGTTTCCTTTATAGACGTTGATGGCACCCGTATGGCGGTCGTTGAACCGGGCGCCCACCGCGAACACCAGGGTGGACTCCAGGAACGTCTGGTTCCCGGACCGGGTATTGCACTGGATTCCCACGTGACCGGCCATGAGAGGATGATTCCACGGGATCCCCCCCTTGGCCATGTACGTGGCGATGACGGGGATCTGCAGGAGTTCGGCGACCTGCACGAATTCCTCGCAGGCGTCGGCCAGGATTACGCCTCCCCCCATCAGCATGAGAGGCCTCTCCGCCGCAAGGAGCATGTCCAGAGCCTTGGCCACCTGCTTCGGGTCGGGAGGGGTGCGGAAAATGGGCAGCGGCGCATCCGTCTCGGGATCGTACTCGATCTCCCCCCGTTGGACGTCCAGGGGCAAGTCGATCAGAACCGGACCGGGACGGCCTTCCTTCATGATCCTGAACGCCTCCCGGAATACCCACGGCACCATGGCCGGCTCCTGCACGCAATACGACTTCTTGGTGACCGTCTTCACGATGGCGGCGATATCCACCGCCTGGAAGGCTTCCCGGCCCAGCTGCGCCCGCACGTTCTGGCCGGTGATGGCCAAAATCGGGATCGAATCCACCTGGGCGGTATAGAGCCCGGTCACGAAATTGCTGGCGCCGGGACCCGAGGTGGCCGCGCAAACCCCCACCGCACCGATGGCACGAGCATACCCGTCGGCCATGTGGATCGCACCCTCTTCATGCCGGCAAAGCATGTGCCGAATGGTCCCAAGATCCTTGAGAGCCCGGTAAAAGGGAAGGATCCCCGCCCCCGGGATGCCGAAAATGTGTTTGACACCTTCGCTTTCCAGGATTTTGACAGCGGCGTTCATGGCGGTCATCTTCGGCATGATCCCTCTCCTTCCCCCCGGGTTTTCATCAGGGCGCTGGATTAATCGTTCGTCTTTAAAGAATCCATTCCATCCTAAGGCATTCGAACGGCCGCGCCAAACAGGGAAATGGCTCGTCCCGTTTAGAGTGGGACGGCGATTCCGATGGCGATATCGGTGACGTTGGTGCCGGTCGGACCGGTGACGACGAGATCCGACAGCGCCTGCAGGAAGGGATAGGCGTCGTTCCGATCCAGGTGGTCCATGGGGGAGAGCCCGAGCGCAGCGGCGCGGGAGCACGTCGTGCCGTCGGCGAAAGCGCCCGCGCAGTCCGTGGGACCGTCGACGCCGTCCGTTCCGCACGACAGGACAGCCATTCCCGGCATCCCGTCCATCTCGACGGCCGCGGAGAGGGCGAACTCCTGGTTCCTGCCCCCTTTCCCCTTCCCTCGCACCATGACCGTCGTCTCCCCTCCGGCGATAAGGACGACGGACCGGCCCTTGAATGCCGACGCTTTCGCCTTTCGCAATTCCTCTACGAAGGCTCGTGCGCATTCGCGGGCCTCCCCCCGAAGAAATCCCGGAAGGATACGGACGGTGCCTACTCCCTCTTCCCGCGCGGCGTCGGCCGCCGCATCGATCGCGACCCGGTTCGAGCCGATGACGGCGAGGGAAACACGCTCGAGGGCGGGGTCCCCCGGCTTCGGGGTTTCCGGGATCATCCCCGAAACCCCCGCCTCGATGTGCGCCCTTACGGCATCCGGGATCGCATCGTACAGCTTTCGTTCGACGAGGACCTTCCTCGCGTCTCCGTAGGTCGCCGGATCGGGGGAGAACGGGCCGGAGGCGATGACGGAAGGGTCGTCGCCGGGAACGTCGGATAACATGAGCGCCCACACACTGGCGGGATACGCGGCCCGCGCCATTCGGCCTCCCTTGACGGAGGAGAGGTGTTTTCGGACCGTGTTGAACTCGGTGATGTCCGCTCCCGATCGCAGCAACAGCCGGAACACCGCCTCCTTGTCCGGGGAAGAGACTCCCTCGGGAGGAGCGGAAATCATCGCGGAGCCGCCGCCGGAGATCAGGGCGATCACCAGGTCGTTCTTTCCTGCCTGGGAAACCACGTCCAGCATCGCCTGCGCAGCCTCCCGGCTTCCCTCGTCGGGGAGAGGGTGCCCCGTTTCGATGAGCCGCACGGCGTCCAGGGACCCTCCCTCCCCCTTCGGGACCGCGATCGCCCCCGCGGCGACCTTCCCCTCGAGCGCCGAGGCTGC
>Ga0255054_10001515_pt1 | contig 13594 bp, 12 predicted proteins | sample JV7_2_23_MG_FD_188634 | JGI IMG/M metagenome (GOLD analysis project Ga0255054, IMG submission 188634) | Seawater microbial communities from Jervis Inlet, British Columbia, Canada - JV7_2_23 | ecosystem: Environmental > Aquatic > Marine > Inlet | place: Canada: British Columbia | collected...
CCACCAAGCAAGATGGCGATAGACGAAAGGTTGGCGAAGCCACAGAGTGCGAAAGTTACGACGAGCTGCGTGTGCGCCGACAGTGTTTCCTTGATCCCGATAAAGGAAACATAGGCATAGAACTCGTTGATGACGAGCTTCTGTCCGATCAGGCTGCCTGCCTGGGCTGCCTCGGACAACGGTACGCCCAGCAGCAATGCGATGGGGAGGAATAACTTACCGAGCAGCCATTGCAGCGTGAAGCCTTCCACACCAAACCAGTTGCCGACACCAGTCAAAACACCGTTGAGCAACGCAATCAATGCAACGAACGCGACCAGCATTGCACCAACGCTGAATGCGACCTGCATGCCGGTCATCGCACCATTGCCGATCGCCTCAAATATATTTACGGGTTGATCGACATCGCCTGTTTGATTCGGATCGAACTCGACCTGCCGCGTCTCGGTCTCCGGCATCATTATCTTGGCTATCAGCAAACCGCCTGGCGCGGCCATGAAGCTTGCCGTGATCAGGTACTTGAGGTCGATGCCCATGGCGGCATAACCCATCATCACGGCACCCGCAATCGTTGCACAGCCACCCGTCATCACGGCGAACAATTCCGACTGCGTCATGTCTTTCAGGTAAGGCCGTACAACCAGCGGCGCATCTGTGTGGCCGACAAAAATATTGGATACAGCCGATATCGACTCCGGCTGACTTGTCTGCAACAACTTGTGCAGCCACCCGCCAAAGACGCCCACAAAGCGCTGCATGATGCCCAGGTAGTAGAGTAGGGACATCAGTGCACCGATAAACACGATAACCGGAAGCACGTTGAGCGCGATCGTAAATCCGAGGCTTTCCTTCGCCTTCACCCCGAAAACGAAATCGATTCCGGCATTCGCGTAGTTGATGATGTACTGCACGCCCTTAACAATGGCGTCAAGAACATCGCTGCCCGCCGGCACATATAACACCAACGCCGCAACGGCCGCCTGTAATACAACGGCGACAACAACCGTTCGCGGCTTGACCATACGTCGGTTAGACGACAGCAAATACGCGAACGCGAGCATCGCCAAAACACCTGCAACGCAAATCAGAGCCTGCATGTTTTTCTTACCCCTGAACGAACAAAAAAGGGCCTGATATCTGCGATATCAGGCCCTTAGACTGTAACAGTTTATCAACCGCTAATGATGCACCGGTTCCGGTTCGAACGTGCTTTCACCGTAGTAGTCGACGCGCGTATCTTCGATGTACAACCCTTCATACGACATGAGCCAGATCAGCACTAATATCGCCACCGGCGGCCCTAATATTGCGATCTTTAACGCCATCCGCTCCCACTTCATATGCATGAAAATCGCGATGATGAAGCCAGCCTTGAGAAACATGAACAGCAGAATCAATCCCCACCGAAGGTTCCCCTGAAAGTTCAGGTAATCAACCATGTAGGAAAAGAAACTGAGTACAAACAGCAGACCCCAGATCCAGAGGTAGATGCTGATTGGGTGTTGTTGTCCTTCTTCACTTGCCATACGTACGGCTCCCAGTATCCTGATTCTTACCAGAGATAGAAAAATGCGAAAATGAATACCCAGACCAGATCGACGAAGTGCCAGTACAGCCCCGTGATCTCGACAATTTCGTAGTTGCCGCCACGCCTCTCGTAAAAACCGTTTCTCACTCGATTAGCGATGACCAGTAAATAAATGACGCCGGCTGACACATGCATACCGTGGAAGCCGGTAATCATGAAAAAACTGGATCCGAATTGCGCAGCGCCCATCGGGTTACCCCAGGGCCTGACACCCTCCTCGACGATCAGCTTGGTCCACTCGAATGCCTGCATACCGACAAACGATGCGCCGAGTACAGCAGTCGCAACCATCAGCCAGAATGTCTTCTTGCGATCCTTGCGGTAGCCCATGTTCACGGCCATGGCCATCGTGCCTGAAGACGTAATAAGGATGAACGTCATGATCGCGATCAAAATCAGTGGGATGGGTTCGCCACCGAATGACAGAGCGAAAACCTCACTCGGCACGGGCCACGGGTCCGTTGTCGAAATACGAACGGACATGTAACCGACCAGGAAACAGCTGAAGATGAATGTGTCACTTAACAGGAAGATCCACATCATCGCCTTGCCCCAGGGCACGCCGAAGACCTGCTTGTCCCTGGCGAAGTCGTGAACGACGCCCTGGCTCCCCGCCGGATCTACTGCCGTTGTGCTGTCCATTACCGCTTCTGACATAAATAACCCCAAATCAAATCGACGACCCTAGGTCGATAACATCAATCCAAACAGTACGAGCCATACCAGCAACAGGAAGTGCCAGTAAATCGTGCATAGTTCAACACTGTGTCTAACCGCATCCACATCACGTCCACCGAGAGATCTTGCGGTGGCGCGTGCCCATACATACATTCCGCCAAGAATGTGGATGCCGTGTATGCCCGTGAGCAGGAAGAAAAATGCATTTGACGGGTTGCTCGTTATGTACTGCCCGGATTCGAAGAGTTGCTGCCAGGCAATTACCTGCCCAACAAGAAAAGCGACTGTCAAGACGCCTGTCAGCATTAGCCCCGGCTTTACCTGCGACATGCGCCCACCGACAGCCACATTGCGTGTCCACTGAAACGCGACGCTGGCCAGCACGAGAACACCAGTGTTGATCCACAACAATTGTGGTTCGGTCATCGGGACCCAGTCGCCGAGTTCCATGCGCAGGGAATACGCGCTCAGGATCAGCGCGAAGAAAGACGTCGCAACAGCGAGAAACGTTGTCAGCGCTACGAGCTTCGGTTTCGCATTGAACGGCGCTTGATAGGAGGCCTCGTCAACCGCCTCCGCAACCCACGGCTGGGTGTTGAACGACTGCCTGAGCAACCATCCCAGCAAGGTGGCGAGCATTGTCGCCAGTACAATTAATCCAATTTCCATTTACGATTTGACCTCGGCGTGATCGCGGCCAGCCGGCGCAGTGTCAGCCGGTACGTTCTGTGGAATGAAGTCATCCTCGTAGCCCGGCACGCTGTAGTCGTAAGCCCAGCGATGGCACTCCGGCAGCTCGTGGCCCCAGTTGCCATGCTTCGGCGGGTTGTCCGGCGTCTGCCATTCGAGCGTCGTGGCATCCCACGGGTTCGGGTCTGCTTTCGCTCCGTTCCTGAGGCTCCAGATCACATTGGCGAAAAACAGGATCTGAGTCGCGGCGACGAACAACGCCGACATCGTGATCCAGGCGTTCAGGTCCTGCGCAGACTCAGGCATGAAATCGGTATTGCCCATGGCAAAGTAGCGTCTTGGAACGCCTGCAAAACCGAGGTAGTGCATCGGCAGGTAGATCGAATACGTTCCGAGAAATGTCATCCAGAAGTGCCACTTGCCGAGTCCCTCGTGATACATGCGACCTGTGATCTTCGGCCACCAGTGATAAATCGCGCCGAATAAGACGAGGACCGGTGATACGCCCATGACCATATGGAAATGCGCGACCACAAAATAGGTATCGGATAACGGCAAGTCGATGGTCACGTTACCGAGGAACAAGCCCGTCAGGCCACCGTGAATAAACGTAAAAATGAACGCGATCGAGAACAGCATCGGCACCCTGAGATGAATATTGCCCTCCCAGAGCGTCAGCACCCAATTGTAGACTTTGATCGCCGTAGGCACCGCGATGATCAATGTTGTCGTGGCGAAAAAGAAACCGAAATACGGGTTCATGCCACTGACGTACATGTGGTGAGCCCAGACTATGAAACTCAGGCCGCCAATGGCGATAATCGCCCAGACCATCATGCGGTAGCCAAAGATGTTCTTGCGGGCATGCGTGCTTAGCAGGTCCGAAACGATGCCAAAGGCTGGTAGTGCGACGATGTAAACCTCAGGATGACCGAAGAACCAGAACAGGTGCTGGAACAGGACCGGACTGCCGCCTGTGTACCCCGGATCGACGCCCATCGAACTGATCGCAGGCATGAAAAAGCTCGTATGCACGACCTTGTCCAGCAGCATCATGATGCCGCTGACCAGGAGAGCGGGAAACGCCAGCAGACCGAGAATCGTCGCGATGAAGATGCCCCAGATCGATAGCGGCATGCGCATCAGCGTCATGCCACGGCAACGTGCCTGCAACACTGTCGTAACGTAGTTAAGCCCGCCCATCGTAAATGCGACGATGAATACAACGAGCGACAGGAGCATCAGCAGGATGCCCCAGTCGACACCTGGCGTTCCAGGCATGATCGCCTGCGGTGGATACAAGGTCCACCCGGCTCCGGTCGAGCCTCCCGGCACGAAGAAACTGATCAGCAAGATGATGACCGACAGCAGATACACCCAATAGCTGAGCATATTCAAGAATGGGAACACCATGTCGCGCGAACCGCACATAAGTGGAATCAGGTAATTGCCGAAACCACCGAGAAACAAGGCCGTCAACAGGTAGATCACCATGATCATGCCGTGCATCGTGACGAACTGGTAGTAGTTCTCGGGATTGATGAACGAGAACGTATCCGGGAAGCCCAGCTGCAGCCGCATAATGGCCGACAAGATGAGCGCGATGACGCCGACAAAGATTGCCGTACAGCCATACTGGATAGCGATGACCTTGTGGTCCTGACTCCAGATGTACTTGCTTATAAACGTCTGCGGATCGTGATGTTCTATCTCGTGATCCCGATCGGCGAGTGCAACGTATCCCATGCGGCTATCCTATTTAAAGCGTGTTGATGTAAGCGACGAGGTCGTTAATGGCCTGCTCGTCATGAAGTACCTTGGCCATAAATCCCATTTGAAAACCATAGAAGTCCGTCGGATGCGCGCCACGAACTCCATCTTTGAAATTCTGTAGCTGGCGAGCGAGATACCAGTCGGTCATTCCGGCGGCACGTGGTGCATTCGTCGCCTGAATGCCCTGCCCCTCATCACCGTGACAATAAGCGCAGACAGCGTAGAGCTGCTGACCGTTCGCGACATCGCCCTCGATCGTTGCCGGCGCCGGCGCGTCCGGAAATGTCTGAATGTAGGCGACGACATTGTCGATCGCCGCCTCGTTGACCAGGGTTGCCGCCATTGGCGCCATCTGCCTGCCGTACAGATCGTCCTGATGCGCACCGCGTGCGCCGCTCTTGTAATTCATGAGCTGGCGCTTCATGTACCACGAACTTTGCCCCGCGATTTTCGGCGCATTAAGTGCTGCGAGACCTTCGCCCTGCTGGCCATGGCACGCTGCGCAAACGGCGTATTGTGCTGCGCCAATGGTCGCATTACCCGCCGCTCGGGCATTGATTTCGCTGTAAGTCGACTGCCGGTCCAGCCACGCGTCAAAGTCGTCGGACTCCTCAACGATGATCGCGCCGCGCATCGTGTGGTGCGCAATTCCGCAGAGCTCTTCGCACAGCACCTCGAATCGGCCCGTCACGGTCGGCGTCAGCCAGAGGAAGGTCTCCATCCCGGGAACCAGGTCCATCTTGACGCGGAACTGGGCCACGGCGAAATCATGCAGCACGTCTTTCGAACGCAGCAGAAACTTGACGGGCTTATCGACCGGAATACGCGCCTCGGGGTGCATCACGAGAATGTCGTCCTGGCCATTCGGATCATCCGGGTCCATGCCGAACGGATTGTCGGAACTGATGCGTTCGGCATCCACTTCACCGAACTTGCCATCGTCGCCCGGGTAGCGGTAGCTCCAGTGCCATTGCTGGCCCACAGCTTCGACTTCGTGTGCATCCTCGGGTACGTCAACGAAATTCGCCCAGACAAACAATCCTGGCGTGAGCATCGCTGCAACACCAATCGCCGTGATCACAGTGAGCCAGGTCTCAAGCTTCTTGTTCTCGGGTTCGTAGGTAGACCTGGTGCCTTTCTTATGTCGGAACTTGATGACGCAAAAAGCCAGAAACAGATTGACCGCGACAAAGACAATTCCGGTAACGATAAGAGTGATATCGATCGTGTTGTCCACCATCCTCCAGTTGGAAGCCAACGGAGTAAAAGTCCAGGGACTGAGAACGTGAAAAATAAGCGAGCCCACAACGAGCAGGATCAAAACTACAGCTAAAGGCATACTTCATGCATCCTTTGGGTGATCAACACGAGTTTGTGCCGGCAGCGACGCGGCCGCTGCCAGTCTTCTTATACGTAGAAACCGCTACGTAGAAACCGAAGGATACTAAAACAGGCGGTCGATGTCTTGCTTGACGGCCTCTTCTGCTTTTTTCAGATCCGACTGCAGATTGTCAATCTCCTGCTCGAGTGGTGTCGTCAAGACCGCCGCCTCGACATGCCATTGAATCGTCGGGAAATTGAGCGGTGCCGGAGCCACGTCAACCGGGACAGGCACGGGTTCAGGCTCCTGCAGGTTAACGATAGCGATGATCGCCACGGCGGCCGCCACTCCGGTCAGGCTGCTCGCAAACCAGAATGCGAATGATTTCGATGTAGATTTGGGCTGTGCAGGCTGTTCCGGTGTAACACCGTGCAACGAGGCGCGAATGCGCTCATCCAGCTCTTCGGAAACCGTGCAGTCGATACGCTCCGCATCTTCGCGAAGTTGTTTGGCGAGATTATCCATAAGCCTTACTCTTGTCATCAGTAGCGTCTTTGTTCAATTCAGCATCGAGGGTCTTGCGCCCCCGTAGCAGGTTCACCTTGGTCCATGATACGGATCGATCGAGGACCGCCGAAATGTCGTTGACGGACATGTCCTCGACGTAACGCAGCCACATGGCCGTATACACTTCGTCGCTCAGTCGGCGGCGCGCACATTGCCACAGGTTTTCTCTGTCCGAAGCGGCGATGCAATGTTGCAGCGGGTCGCTTTCTTCGTCACCGACGTCACGCAGTTCCACCGTATTAGCCGGTCGTATCTTCGAGACATTGTTAATGGCGATGCGGTACAGCCAGGTACTGAATCGCCAGCGCGAGTCGTAGCTGTGCAGGTAGCGGTAGGCATTGATCAGCGTGTCCTGCAACGCATCTTCGGCATCGGCAAAGCTGGTTGAGCGAGTGAGCAGGAAGCGCAACAGCCCCTCGCGATAAGTGCGCACGAGGTCGGTAAAGGCCGCCGCCGACCCATTCCTGGCTGCTTCGATGAGCGCAGCCTCGCTGCTCACACTGTTCTCATAGCCGAAACTTCCCGTTACTCGATGGCCGCAACCATAACTTCAGGATCGAGCGCCACCGTCACCTTAAGTGTGTTGCCCTCGACCTCAACTTTCATGTTTTGCAGGAATTCAGCCACCTCAGGATCCATGTCATCGTTAAATATCTGCAGGCTGATCAATCCGCGAACGATACTCGCGAGCGAGTCAGCCATCTCCTTTTCGGCCGTGACCAGCTGCGCCTCTATAGCGATCTTGCCTGCCTTTTCAGCGATCAACAGCGCCGCCTGCTCGGTGTTACGCAAGATATTTGAATCCCAGCCGATATCATCGCCAAGGTCGCCGGCCCGCGCACCAGCCTGCATAAGATTGCGCTCCGCACTCAGCACAAATAGCGCACCTTTCGAGCTTGTCGAGGCCTCCACTCTTCCCTTGTTCGCAATCAATGACTCCATGTCCTTCCGCGTCGAGGTCACCAGCAGTTTGTTCTTCACTGCAAAGCTGAAAAAGGCGCCATCGTCGAACGACTCCATGTCAATTTCGATATTGGTATTGTCACCGTCCACTTCAATATTGTCGTCATTGACGTGATAGAAGGTCTTGCTGCCAGAACCCAGTTTGTCCAGTGAACCTGCAATCGTACCTATCGCCAAAACCTTGTCCTGCATCTGCTGGCTGATACGGCCGTCAATTACGACAACGAGTTGCCCATCGCCTACCGAAAAGGCCGTCAGCGTATCGGCTTCCTTGTCGAGGTCGACACCCACATCCTCACGAATGTCATCGAAAACCTCCTCCTGAAGCCAGCCGTACAAGTGCTGCCCTGCCTCACTGGAGCGCATTTCCTCAAAATCTGCGTGGATATACCATTTGGATGCATCCGGCAAGTCGCCGGGCCCGACTGCCGCCAATGAAGCCGCTGGCGCGACGAACAGGAATAAAATGACCACATATCGAAAAATGCGCATGAACATGTCCTTGGGTTCGGTTTCTGTTACCTGCTTATAGCGTCGACGGACGCGAAAGGTTACAGATGCAGGCGATCAGCCGTGACGGGACTGTTGCGAAGACCGATGCGTTGCCGCACTTACCAGTAGCGTGACAATAAAACCAACCAAGAAACCCGGTACCGCTTCGTAGAGACCGTAGGCCTGTTCCTTCAACGCCAGTACCCATACCACGCTTGTCAGGAAGCCGCTGAGCATGCCGGCGATCACCCCTTCGCGAGTCGTCTTCCTGTAATACAACAGACAGACAACAACAGGTCCGAACGCCGCGCCGAGCCCGGACCAGGCAAACAATACGAACCAGAAGATGAACTTGGCCTCCGGAATTGCGAATGCGATGGCAACAATACCGATCAGTATGGTCACGACCTTGCCGTAGCCAGCCAGAACATGGTCGCCTTTCGCGCTGCCGAGTATTTTTTGCATCGTGTCCCGCACGATTGCCGAGGACGCGAGCAGCAGTAATGAATCCGCCGTCGACATGATCGCCGATAACACGACGACGAGCAGCACGCCGGAAATCAGCGGCGGAAACAGCTCATTGGACAGGGTCGGGAATATCGTCTCGGCATCGTCAAGACCCGGGAATAACGCACGGCCTGCGATGCCGGCTGTCACTGCGCCGGCCGTGAAGAACAACAATACGATCACCGACACGACCCGTGCCTTCTTGAGCTCGGAGTCATCGCGCGCCGACATGTAACGAATGAGTAGCTGGGGAACACCGAGAAATGGCAGCCCAATAGCGACAAAGCTGACGGCGGCAACCCAGCCTTCAACACCACCTTCAGTCAGTGAGAACATGCTGATCAGATTTGGATCTTGCGCGACCAGGTTCGAGCTCACGCTGTCCCATCCACCGCCCGCATAAATTGCCGCCGCCGGCACAACGATCAGACCTGCGAGCATGAGCACACCCTGCAGGACATCGGTGTAGGAAACCGCTTTGTAGCCACCGATGAAGGTGTACGCGATGATTATCGCACCGCCAACCGCAACACCGGTCGCATAGTCCATTCCAATGAAACTGCTGAGCGCTTTTCCCGATGCGACCATTTGCGCGGTCATGTAAGCGGTCACCATGGTCAGGATGATGACCACAGCGACTGCCCGTATCAGATGCCAGGAATCCTCAAATTTGGCGGCGAGCACGTCGGGCACCGTGATCGCGTCAACATCGTCACTCAAGCGCTTGAGGCGGCGTGATATCAGACCCCAGGACAAGGCGATACCGGCGATTTCACCGACAACGACCCAATACGCCTGAGCGCCAACGGCATAACCCATGCCTGTCAGGCCGAGCAGCAGCCAGCCGCTCTCACCGGTCGCGTTAGTACTGAACGCCACCACCCAATATGGCAGCTTTTTGCCGGCCAGATAGAAACCACTGAGGGTCCCGGTCTCACGCCGGCTCCAGACTGCGAAGGCGGCGAGCAGGCCGAGGTAGACAATCAGAACAACGACAAGGGAATTCATGAGGTGTTTGTGACCCTAGTCGTCTGTGGTGATCCGACCCGCGATCGTACCCGCAATGAGCAGAAAAACGCCGATACTGAACAGGTACTCCGGATACACCCGAAATATGCCGCAATAGAAGATCGCCGCAATGTTTGTGAACATGAAAACATTTATGATGTTGCTCTTGCGAATAACGGCTTTCGGAAATCGTAGGCGAGACACCATCAGAATTGCAAGTACGAACATCAGTACGGGAAAATAGAGGTGCAGAGGCAGCAAGCTCGAAGTATCTTCGTGGCGGATCACCACGAGGATCATCGATGAGATCAGCCCTCCTCCGGCGGCTGTAATCGGTACTCCGGTAAACCACCCCGTACGCGGCTGGCCACTGGCCAGGTTGAAACGTGCCAACCGCATCGCACCGGCCAGAACGAAAACGCCACACGCCACCAGCAGAACCCAGAACTGTCCGGATTCGACCTCGACCCCCGCAAACTGCAGCCCTGCATTGAAAACGAGTATCGCCGGCGCAACGCCGAACGACACAAGATCCGCCATTGAGTCGAATTCAGCACCGAAACTGGATGTGGCTTTAAGAAGTCTCGCGGCGAAGCCGTCGAGCGTATCGAGAAGGCCGCACCAGACGATAAGCCACGCCGCAAATTCGAGATCACCGATCTGAGCAGTGACAATCGAGCCAAGGCCGAGTAGTAAGCTCAGCGCCGTAACACTGTTCGGTATCGTGTAGCGAAGTCTGACCAACGTCCGTGTGCACCCTTTGATCGTTGCAGCGGACCATTTTGCACTCGGGATCGGCGATTAGCCAGTCTGAAGACCCTTCAACGACCACCTCGGCGGCGGTCGGTCGACACGCCGATGGGCCCCCGCGGCATGACGGCCTGCATCGGAATGCCCTCGCGCGTGAAATCGACAACCACGGACTCGCCGGGCTCGCCAAGCATGATCTGCCGGTTAAGATCGGAAACATCGAATACGCGGGTTCCGTCATAGTTAACGATCTGATCACCCGGTTGCAGGCCTGCGCGCTGCCCCGGCGAGGACTCCAATACGCTACCAACCGACACTGCGGTTGAGCGATTGTTGGCTTGCAGATATTGCTCATACTGAGCATCGCCGATTTCGCTGCGTAATGCAGAACCCGGATCCAGACCCGGGTTGAACGGATCAATTGGCTCGCCGGAACGGCGAGCGTCAAATCGTGCCTGCATCGCCTCCATCTGCAACTCTGATTCACGTTGCAAAATCCAGTCGGCACGCTCGGGAGTGAACCCGGCGTTGAGGAGTCTTGTCACACGCCCTTCATCTGTGACGTCGGCGCGTCGTCGCCGGAATTCGTCCAGGCGCTCCTGATTCTCGCGAATTGCAGCGACACGTTCCTCGTCACGTTCATCTCGCGCGTCGCTCAGCCGTTCGATTTCAGAATAGAGAATCTGCAACTCATCCTCGAGAAGTTGCCGGGCGTTGCGTTCTTCTGCAACGGCGGCCTCAAGCGCACGAATTCGGGTTTCCGTCGCGGCCGTCTGGTCGAAGTAGTCAGCAGGATCGACGCTCGAAGCGACGGTTGTCCCGGGTTGCGGAGCATTGATGAAATAGGCGCCGACAGCCAGTCCGGCAAGCAAGCTGACAGCTACAGCGATCACGATCTTGTTCATACGTATTCTCCAGTACCCTCGCGCCGTACTGTAATCGGACAATATTTATGTTCTGATGCTCCACCTGTTTTCCGCTCTCATGGCCGATGGCACTACCAGCGGGCCTGAATCGCGGAACAATATCCATATCCTGTGTCTAACATGCAAACAGAATTGGGGTAGCCAATAATGAGAAGAATTCTATTACTTGCGACTGCATTAGTCGCCGCTTTACCGCTCTGTAGTGCTTTCGCACAAGAAGAGACTGCCGTTGATCCACAGTACACCTGGGATCTGACTGAGCTATTCCCGAGTGTCGAAGCCTGGAACGAAGCTCGCGAGGACGTACTTGCGGAATTTGAGAGCATCGAGGCCTACCGTGGCACACTCGGTGACAGCGCTGACTCGCTGTACCAGGCTTATCGCCAGGTCTCCGACACACTCCGAAAAAGTTACCGGGTATTTGTCTATGCCTCGCTGAATGGAGATGAAGACTTGCGTGTTGGCGAAACTCAGGAGAGCGTGCAGCTTGCCCGGATCATGTTTTCGCAGTTCAACGAAGCCACAGCGTGGATGCAGCCTGAACTCATCGAGGTTGGTCGCGAGGTGATCGAGTCATACATCAAAGAGGACGAGCGGCTGGCTCCGTTCGCGTATCAACTGGATGACAGCCTCAGAAATGCTCCGCACACGCTGGGCCTGGAGGCCGAGCAGACGCTGTCGTACCTGTCGCAGACATTCGGTGCACCATCGAACACGTATAGCCTGATCGCCAACTCCGATATCCCGTGGCCCAGCATAACTTTGTCAGACGGTGAAGAAGTCACCGTTGACGCACAAGGCTATGGCCGGGCTCGTGGCAGCGCCAATCGAGACGATCGAAAACTGGCCTTCGATACTTATTGGGGCAAATGGAGTGAATACCGCAGTTCTGTCGGCATGGTACTGAACTCCCACATTCAGACCCAGGTGGGTCTTGCCAAGGCCAGAAATTATGACAGCGTGCTGCACCGGGAACTGCACCAGGACAATCTTCCGCCTGCGGTCTACCACACGCTGGTCGAAGAAGTGAATAAGGCTTTGCCGACGCTGCACCGTTACTTTCAATTGCGCGGGCGCATGCTGGGCGTCGAGCAGATGCACTATTACGACATCTATCCGCCGCTCGTATCACTCGACAAGGAATTCGGTATCGAGACGAGCAAGGCAATCACGCTCGACGCGATGTCTGTTCTTGGAGAAGACTGGGTCGAGATGCAAAAAGCCGCGATGGACGAGCGCTGGATGCATGTCTATCCGCAGCGCGGTAAGCGATCCGGCGCGTACATGCAGCCCGCTGCCTATGACGTGCACCCTTATCTGTTGCTAAACCACAACGATGATTACGAATCTCTATCGACGCTCGCGCACGAGTGGGGCCATGCGATGCACACATTGTATGCACGTCAGGAACAGCCGTTCGAGACTGCTGGCTACGCTATATTCATCGCCGAAATTCCATCGACATCACTGGAGTTGATCCTGCAGGATTACATGCAGGAAAACGCCAGGACAATCGATGAAAAGCTCTTCTATCTCGGCCATGCACTCGAAGGCATGCGTGGCACGTTCTTCCGCCAAACCATGTTCGCCGAGTTTGAGCTTGCCCTGTACGAAGCGGCTGAGCGCGGCGAGGCGCTGTCGGGTGACCGTATCTCGGAAATCTACGGCGAGATCCTGCGACGTTATCACGGTCATGATGAAGGTGTCGTCATTGTCGATGACTTGTATACGAACGAGTGGATGTTCGTCCAACACTTCTACTTCAACATGTACGTGTTCCAGTACGCGACATCCAAGACTGCGGGCACGGCCCTGTATTCAAAGATCGTGAACGAAGGCGAAGCTGGAGTGGAGAACTACAAGAATCTGCTGAAGGCTGGCGGCTCGAACTATCCATACCTGTTACTGGTTGAAGCAGGCGTGGATCTGGCCAAGCCCGAACCCTATCAGGCCATCATCGCGAAAATGAACGCGATCATGGACGAGATGGAGCGTTTGCTGGACGAGCAGGAATAAAGCTCGCGAACTTACTCCACTATTCGTGCCGCCGTAACCGCTGCATTGCATGGGGTTGACGGGTACGGGGTGAGGCCGGTCCGCACGCTGGCAATCTTGCCGGGCGCGATCTGGCCACTGAAGCTCTGCGTACGCTGACGCTGGTCGCCAGCGGCGTCAACATACCGGAACTGCGCCTGTACGCCCCTGACCGGAACGGATGTGTCGTTGCGCACCCGCACGACGACCTGACCGCTACCGTCGTCGCCGCATTCCGAGGCAATGTACGATCCGGGTTGTGATGGGAGATCCAGCCGGACCAGCGCCTCATAAGCT
>Ga0255054_10001518_pt1 | contig 13567 bp, 13 predicted proteins | sample JV7_2_23_MG_FD_188634 | JGI IMG/M metagenome (GOLD analysis project Ga0255054, IMG submission 188634) | Seawater microbial communities from Jervis Inlet, British Columbia, Canada - JV7_2_23 | ecosystem: Environmental > Aquatic > Marine > Inlet | place: Canada: British Columbia | collected...
TTTGATTCTGCTGCTATCGATTCCGAAACCAAGGATTTCAATGAGCGCATTGAAAAAGAGCTTGAAGCCATGCCACCTTTATACCAATTTGAGCCCCAGGTTATCCGTGATGCACGGGCAGCCGGTCACTCCGTATTTGGCCCCATCAAACACCTTGACGAAGCTCAAGATCGCACAGTCCCGGGTCCGGCAGGCGATATTACCATTCGCGTTTTCATTCCGGATAAAGTCGCAGGGGTTTATATGCATATTCACGGTGGTGGATTTATGCTTGGCAGTGCAGATCAACAAGATGAATTTCTCTTTGAAATATGCAAGACTTGCCAGATCGCCGTGGTGAGTGTGGACTATCGGCTGGCACCGGAAAACCCATATCCTGCAGGACCGGATGACTGCGAAGCGGCGGCCGTGTGGCTTGCTGAAAACAGCAGCGCAGAATTTGGTACCGACAAGCTATTCATTGGAGGAGAGTCAGCCGGGGCGAATCTTTCTGTGGTAACCCTTCTCAGGATGCGTGATCGGCATGGTTTCAGGGGATTTTGCAGAGCGGTTCTGACTTATGGCGGGTACGATATGTCCATGACCCCAAGTGTTCGGCGCTGGGGAGAAAGATATTTAATATTAAATACTAAAATCATAGACTGGTTTCATGAAAATTATGTGCAGGCTGAAAAGTTGTTCGATCCGGATGTTTCGCCGCTTTATGCCAATTTATCCGGTCTGCCGCCGGCCCTTTTTACGATCGGAACCCTGGACCCCCTCATGGATGATACCTTATTTATGCATATGCGCTGGCTGGCTGGCGGCAATAAGGCTGAATTGGCTGTCTATCCTGGTGGTATTCATGCGTTTAATTTTTTTCCAATTGAACTCGCCAATAAAGCAAACACGAGAATCAATGATTTTATCATCGGCGCTGTCAGGAAAAAATAGGTTTCGGGTGTCGGGTGTCAGGTGTCAGGAAACAGCCTGCGGCGAGTTCAGTCGAGTCGAACCCAGATAGGGTGCTTCATCTTCCGTTTTTACCATCTGTTTTCTGTCATCTGAAAATCTGACACCTGACACCCGACACCTGAACATTGACACACCAGCAAACTATTGGCATATTGCAGAATATAAGAGGCCATGTCTCGATTCATATTTTTAATTTGTTAACCTTTAATTGCGAGGATTCATCATGGCACCCAATGAGCTTCCGATTCCATCTCATTTCAACCCGCAAAGCGTGGGTGAAGTCTGGAAAGTTCCCTATGAAGCCCGGGCAGAAGATGCTGAAAAATGGGCAAAGCAGCATAACCTGCAGCCTGCCTCCCGTGATAAGCTTAAAATTTCCCTGTTGCTGGTTGATGTTCAAAATACCTTCTGTATCCCGGATTTTGAACTTTATGTCGCCGGAACTTCCGGAACAGGGGCCGTGGATGATAACCGCCTGCTGTGTGATTTTATTTATCGCAATCTCAATGTGATCACCGAAATCTGCCCGACCATGGATACGCATCAGGCGCTGCAGATCTTCCACAGCATCTTTCTGGTAAATGACAAAGGGGAGCATCCAGCCCCTTTTACACTCATTACCCCGCAAGACATTGAGGAGGGGATATGGAGATTTAACCCGCAACTGGCCGCCAGCCTTCAAATCAACGAAGATTACGGCCAGGAATATCTGCTTCATTACACCCGGAAATTGAAAAAAGGCGGCAAATATGATCTGACGATATGGCCCTATCATGCCATGCTCGGCGGTATCGGTCATGCTCTGGTTTCGGCCGTCGAGGAAGCGGTCTTCTTCCACAGCATCGCCCGCTTGAGGCAACCGGATTTTCAAGAAAAAGGGGGCAATCCGTTCACCGAGAATTACTCGGTTTTCAGCCCGGAAGTGCGGGCGGGCCTTGCGGGAGAGGGGATTGCCGAGAAGAATGTCGGATTTATTCACAAACTCTTAGACTTTGATGCCGTAATTATTGCCGGACAGGCAAAAAGCCACTGCGTGGCCTGGACAATTGACGATCTGTTGAAGGAAATCCATATTTCCGACAGGAAGCTGACCGAAAAAGTTTATCTTTTAGAGGATTGTTCTTCTCCTGTGGTTATTCCCGGGGTTATCGATTACACCGATCAGGCGAACGCAGCGTTTCAAAAATTTGCGGATGCCGGAATGCGCATTGTTCGTTCGTCCGATCCCATTGTGAGCTGGCCCGGATTAAAATTCTGAGGCAACCGATTCCGGTACTTAGCGTTAGAAAGAGATTCACGCCCCGGGAAAGATTTTTTTTTCTCCTTTAAACCTCGGCCTGCACGGTAGAAATTTTTTGCGCAGGCTTTCCCAGATTCTTCCTTGAATCCCGGGCCCTTCCTTTGACATTTATTGGCAAAAAAACTGACAAGTTTTGTCAGAAATGCACCTGGCTGTGAAGCATGAAAATACATAACTATTAGATATAAAATAAGATAAATTTTATATGATAAATTGGTATGAATTTTGCTGATAATAACCTCGTTCATTTTTATTGAAACACCAACCCGCATGACTTATCTTTTCTGCTTTTTGATCGATATCATAAAAAATTAAAACGGATGCATTTTTTTGTTAGGCGCAATACAGTTAGGGGGGGTGAATGGAGAATACGTCTTATAAAATCCGGATTCCTAAGACCGCAAGGCCGATTGGTCATCTCTCGACGGCACCGATGGTCGAAAAACCAACATACAAACAATTAGAAGCCAAGATCAAAAAGCTTGAAGCGGACATCGAGCAGCGGATCCAAACCGAAAAGGATCTGCAGGCGCTGGGGGAGAAGCATAAACTTATATTTGAAAAAGCCAGTGAAGCCATCTTTATCATCCAGGATGGTGTCATAAAATTTGCCAACCGCAGAACACGAGGCGTATTGGGATACACGAACGAAGAACTAAAAACACTTCTCATCTCCGAGATCGTCCACCCTGAGGACAGGGAAAGAGTTGTTTCCAGACATGTAAAAAAACTCAACGGCCAAAAAGCAGCCGGCATCCATTCTTTTAGAATCTTAAGCAAAACGGGCAAAGAGATATGGATTGAGGACACTACCGTGCGCGTTATCTGGGAAGGGAAGCCGGCCACCTTAAATTTTGTTCGCAACATAACCAAAAAAAAGAAGCTGGATGCGCAACTTCAATTTGCCGCTAAACTGGAAGCCATCGGCACCCTGGCAGGGGGAATTGCGCATGCGTTTAACAACCTCATGATGGGCATCCAGGGGCACACCTCATTGCTGCTTTATGATATCGATTTCACCCATCCGCATTACGAGTTCCTGAAGAAAATTGAAAAAGAAATTCAAGATGGAGCCGAACTGACATGCCAGCTGATGGGCTATGCGCGTAAGGGCCGATATCGGGCCGGGCTGATCAACATGAACGAAATCGTTGAAAATACTTCCAAAACTTTTGGGAAAATGAAAAGAGAAATTATAATTCATCGTGAACTCACCCAGAGGCCATATGATATCGAAGCGGATCAGGGCCAGATGGAACAGATGCTTTTGAATTTATACATCAATGCCGCTGATGCGATGGCGGGTGGCGGGGATCTTATTTTACAGACCCAAAACGTGATCCACACGGATATCAAAAGCAAACTTTATCAACCCATGCCGGGCAAATACGTCAGGATCAGGATTTCTGACAAAGGCGTCGGAATGGATAAACAGATCCAGCAGCGCATTTTTGATCCTTTTTTTACTACCAAAAGAACCGGCTGGGGCACAGGGCTCGGACTGGCATCGGTTTACGGCATTGTAAAGAGTCACGAAGGTTATGTGAATGTGGAGTCCAAAAAGGGACGGGGGACCACGTTTTACATTTACCTGCCGGCCGCACAAAAGAAGAAATAAAAACCCACCTAAGATTTTTTCTTCTAACTTTGACAGGATTAACAGGATTTCCCTGAACACAACTTATGTAAGGCGTGCAAACCGTATAGCGACAGATATTGGTTTGTAAAAGACTGCCTTTTTTCGTGAAATAATATCATTTTCTCAATCCTATTCTGATGGCGTGAATTTTGCATTATTTTTAAATGTGTTAACATTAATCAATACATGCTATTTATTAATCTTTGGCTCCTTTTGTAGAGAATAAGGGATCAAACGGTTTCAGCACTTCCTTGATTGGACTGGATAAAAATGCTTGAAAATATTTCAAAATTAAATCTGGTACGCGTCGGAAGCTATATCACCTACAGCAGTCTCAAAGAGATTGGTAACGGCTTATTGGACTCCTTCCGGGGTATCATTGGAGAAATTAGCCTGGCCCATCATGAATCGCCGGTTGTCGACAGCATCGATGCACAGCTTTTAACACTGATACTGGGGGAGGAATACGGCGGAAATACTCTGGGGATCACAGATGCTGATTTAAAGGTAAACGATGACGACGAATTTTATAATTCGATCATTGGTGGGAAAAACCCCAAAAATGATGTGGCCGTTGTCTCCACCAAAAAACTGACTCCGCGGAATATGGTTTCCGAAAAAGAATTTGACCTGTTTATCGATAGAACCACCAAGGTGGCCCTGCACGAAGTCGGGCATAATCTCGGCTTGACCGATCATGCCTCCTATAAGCCGGCAGCGAATGGATCATTGTGCCCGATGAGCAGGGGCGAGTTCAATAAATTTGGCTATCGGGGGTATGTTCGGGCCATTGTCGATGGCCGCGGACTTGAATTTTGTGATGAATGCAGCGATTTTTTACGATCGGTTTATGGATATCGAATCTCGTCAAAAGGGCTGGTAAAAGATGGGCTTGTTTCCGGCTTAAATTAGGAAATCGCCCTACCTGCAGATTTTGACAGCCGTTTCAAGTTAGGGGCTTCGCCCCAATTGGCCTCCGGCCCGGTGGGCCTATGCCCCGGAGGGAATGCTGGGCACGCAGTGAAGCTTTAGCGCTATAATGGGTCTTGGGATACTGCAATATTGGGTAAATGGTCCGCCGAAGGCGGAACGAACATAAAGTTAAAATGGATAATATCCTTTGAAAACCCACTATTCCATAATTGAGGTAAAAACTCATGCCTCAAAAAATACCCTGTATTTTCATTCAGTTGTAGAAACTCCGAGACGTTAAATTATCTTTAGCTTCTTCTCTATACTTTTGCGGCGTTCGGAAATAACAAATGATTTCGGGGCGGCAAAAATCTCTTCCGACATCTCTAATAATTCATTTCTGGCCTCAATAATATCTGCTTCTCTGGGTAGAAAAAACAGCAGCTTGGCAATGGCGTAAAACGGTACCAGACGATAGCCGGCATTTAACATGGATGCCAGTTTACGGTATTCGTCTGCGGCCTGTTCCAATTTCTCCGGATCAATACTTTTTTGTGCTTCTGCTCCAGACGCGTCTACGTCCCTGGAAGGTGCAATTCGATAGACATGCGAATAATGAATGAGTTTAAACGCAATATCGGCAATGACGCGTTTGAGCTCCTGCACGGGGTCTATCACAATTTTGACGATGATCTCTCCCGCAACATAGATAATTACGCCGGCAATAATAATGTAGAAAACGATGGCTATCTCCATGTTCTTTCCTCCGTGTCCTTTCCTCCGTTAATGACGTAAAAAACCCTTTAATGGATGTCGTCACCGTTTAACGCCCACGTATCGGAGCAAGGGCTGCGGATTGACAGCCAGTTCTTCCGGCGTCGCCTCCCCGCGCACTGAACCATTCTCTAGGAAGGCGATCCGATCCGCCACCTTGAGCGCGGCCTCGATCTTCTGCTCGACGAGCAACACCGAGACACGGTTCAACTTGAGTTCGACAATCGTGTTCAAGAGCTTCTCGACGAGACTAGGCATAAGTCCTTCGCTTGGCTCGTCCAACAGCAGAAGCTTCGGTTCCAGGCAGAGGGCCCGAGCCATGGCCAGCATCTGCTGTTGCCCGCCGCTCAACGTACCCGCACGCCGACGCAGCAAGTCCTTTAGCACCGGAAATAGGTTCAGCACCCAGTCAAGGGTCTCCGGGCCCCTGTCTCTCACCAGAAGTCCCATCCGCAGATTCTCCTCTACGGTCAATAACGGGAAGAGTCGGCGGCCTTGGGGCACGTAAGCGATGCCAAGCCGCGGGATTTCATGCGGGCTTAGCCGGGTGAGTTCCCGGCCCTCGACCTGGATGCCCCCCGATCGCGACTTGACGAGACCCATGATCGCCTTAAGCGTCGTTGTCTTGCCCGCGCCGTTTCGGCCCAACAGGCCGAGGATCTCGCCAGACGCCAGACGCAGGGATACGTCTTTAAGGATATGAATTTCATCATAGTAGCAGTTGACTCGTTCCAGGACCAGCATCACTTACCCAAATACGCCTTCTGAACTTCGCGGTGGCGCTCGATCTCTGCCGGAGAGCCTTCGGCAATGATCTCGCCGTTGTCCATCACGGTGACCATCTCCGCCAGCTCAAGGACCACCGACATGTTGTGTTCAATCAAAAGCACAGTCACCTCTCTCGAGAGCGTCCGAAGAAGATCGCAGAATGTCGAAATCTCCTCTGGTGCGAGGCCCTGCATAGGCTCGTCGAGAATCAGAAGCTCCGGGCTCAGCGCCAGAGCCATGGCTACTTCCAACAGCCGCTGATGGCCGTATGGCAGGGTGTCGGCCCTCTGATCACCGGTAGCTGACAACCCGACTTCGAGCAAAGCGGCTTGCACGCGGTCGGCGATTTGTCGCTCGTTAAGTACGAGACGATCGATCGCGCTGCCCATCAAGCGCCGCTGAGCTGCAAGCGCGACGTTCTCATAACAGGTCAGATTCTTGAAAATGCTCGTCACCTGAAAAGTGTAAACGATCCCCTGAACCACTCGATCCCAGGCTCTGAGCGCCGTGATGTCTCGATCATTGAACCTGACCCTCCCGGATGTCGGAGAAATCCGCCCGCTGATCATGTTCACCAGTGTCGTCTTCCCAGCCCCGTTGGGCCCGATGATGGCCCGGATCTCCCCGCGAGCCAGACACAAGTCGACATTTTTCACCGCATGCAGTCCGCCAAAGCTTTTGCCTAGAGCAGCCGTTTCGAGTATCGAATCTACGGTAGCCACGGCAGCCACCTTGCCCGTATCGACCCCATGATGCCCTGGGGAAACCACAGGATTAGCATCACGAGCACCGCCCCGACCACGAGGAGGTAGCTCGATGTGAGCCCGCTTGCGAAGTCGACGAGATAGAACATAAAGCCGGTCCCTATCATCGGACCAATCGTTGTCCCGGTGCCCCCAAGCAGCGTCCACAGCAGAGGATAGATGGAGTACAAAATCGACGCGAAGGAAGCACCAACGTACGAGAACAACAAGGCATAGCTCGCGCCGGCAGCGCCAGATATCCCGCCCGAGATCACGAGTGACAGGAGTTTGTATTTGAAGGTATTGTATCCGAGCAGTCCGGTGCGCTCTTCGTTCTCGCGCACTGCGATCAGAACACGTCCGGTGGGCGAGCCCGCCAGCACGGCACTGAGCAGGAAGCATCCGGCGAACACGAGCAAGGCGACGTTGTATTTAACCGCAGGGTCGGAAAATGCGAACTCGAACGAGCCCAAAGCCACGGATTCAAGGCTTTTGGAAAGAATGAAGCCCTGGTCGCCCATTGTGACCTTGTTGAAATAAAGGATCGCAAGGTAACAGGCTTGAGCAAACATCATCGTCACAATGAGAAATGACACGCCGCTGGTTCGCAGCGCAATAAGCCCGAACGCGGTCGAGAGCACCAGGCTTAGCAGGACGCCCATGCAGAAAGCCTGAAAGGCACCGAATTGCAGGTAATAGATGGGCAGGCCGGCTCCGTACATGCCCGCCGCAAAGAACATCGAGTGTCCTAGGCTCATGAGACCCGTGTAGCCCAACAGCACGTTGTAGCCCACCGCATAGGTGGCCAGCACCATGATCCGGGCCAGATTGGTGTGGTGGTACGCTGGCAGCACGAACTGGGCGACGAACAGCAGAGCGAGGATGCCCAGGTGGAGTGCAAACACCTTGCCTGCGGATCGCCTGCTCATGAGCCTTCCTCTCCGAACAGACCGCCAGGCTTTAACACCAACACCGTTGCTACGAGAAGCGTCGCGACGATCTTCGCCAGTGTCGGCGAGAAGAAGACGGACACGACCCCGTCACTGATCCCGACGACGAACGCCGCCACCATGGTACCCTTGAGGCTTCCCAGGCCTCCTATGATCACGACAATGAACGACAGGAGCAGCGGGTCGAGCCCCATGAGGTAGTGAGCCTGCTGAATGGGCACTACAAGCACACCGGCCACAGCAGCGAGCATCGCGCCCAGAGCGAAGACCGTGGCGTAGACGCGTCGGACCGGCACGCCGAAGGCCTGCGCCATCTCCTGGTCCTGCTGGGTCGCCCGCATGTAGAGCCCCAGCTTCGTTTTGGACATCGCGAGCCAGGTCCCCACGAGCAACAGGCCCGATAAGCAAGCCACCACAAGCTTGTAGCCTGAATATCCGAACCAAGGAAACACAACGCGGAAATATACCGGCGGGTCAACCGGCCGGGCATCAGGACCGTAGAACGTCAGTACCAACTGCTGGATAATGTAAAGGAGCCCAATGGTTGCGACGATGGTACTTTCGGGCTGGTAGCGAATTCGACGTAGAATCAGCCCATCGGCGGCGACGGCAATACCGCCGACGATGAGAGGACCCATGACTAAAGCCACGATAAAACCCATGAGCGGCCCGCCTCCTACCAGCGTCGAGCAGAACCAGGCAAGCACGGCACCGAGCATGAAGAACTCGCCGTGTGCGATGTTGACGATGCGCATGACCCCAAACACGAGAGACAGCCCAAGGGCGATGAGGGCGAGCACAAAAGCGGTGACGGTGCCCTCGAGCAGCGCCAGGAATAGATGTGGCCCGAAGCTCATAAATAGCGATCCATATTAGAACTGTTACGATCCACGAAGAGACTCATGGGTAGCGCAGGCCGGAAGCAGCGACGAACGAAACCCTCGCGTAACCTGCGTGCTTCTGCCCGGCCACCTCAACCCTTGCCGTGAAATGCCCCTTGGGCCAATCAGCCGTCACTGGCGGGAGTAAGACCCGAGCTTGGTGAAGATCGACTCAAGAACTTACAGGGCCTGTTTTGTGTAGTCCGTTTCGGACGCATAAATCGAATCTTCGATCTTCGTGCGGTGCACCACCTTGAGTTTCCGGTTCTCGACCTTAGAGATGAATTGCTGACCGAAGCTCTGGTGCAATTGACCGATGAATTTCTTGTGGCCTTGGGGATGCTCTATCCCCTCGTTGAACCAACGGAAGTTCTCAAGGGTTTCGATCAGCACCTTGTAGTCTTTCGGGGTTCGATTTTGGTACCCGCTCTGTTCGACGGCTTGCTTGATGACAAACAGGGTCTCCCAGCATGAAAACATATGCGCGTAGGTGGAAACGTCCTTCGGATCCTGGATGCTTGCGCCGGCATCGTTGACGCCCACGCGTTTCCGGAAGAACTTCTCATAGGGTGTGGGATATCCGTCCGCGTAACGGGGTAGCCCTTCCCAGAAATAGGTACCCTCCAAAAACTCTAGCCCCGGACTCGCGATGTCCACGCCCTCCAACGAGTCGATGAACCCGAAGATCTGGGGACGTTTCGAGCCGAAGTGCTCCCCCATCTCCTTAACGAAGGTGAACACGGCCGGTCCGACCATTACGTGATATAACACCTCCGTATCAGCGGGGATGCGCGGGAAGTACTTCGTGAACGAGGTTTCGGTGGGCGGGATCGGTAATTGGGCTAAGACTGTGCCACCTTTCTGGCGTACGGCCCCCCCGAAAAAATCTCGATGGTCGTATCCGAACGCATAGTCGGGAAAGATCATCGCCACTTTCTTGCCCAGGTTGTTCATAACCCACGAGGTGATCGCTGTTACTTGTGAGCGAACGTCGGTGATGCCGGGCTGGAAGACATACCGATTTAGCGTTCCTGAGGGAACGTGGTACCCCTCGCTCGCCACGAATAATGGAATCTTCAGTTCGCCGGCCCGTGGAGCAGAAGCGATTACGACATGCGAAAAGAGCGTGCCGTAGACGAAATCCACCTTGTGCTTTACGGCAAGCTTCTCCACGACTTCAGCGCCGCGTTTAGGATCGGTTCCATCATCCTCGGTTACCAACTCAACAGGTCTCCCGGCGATGCCCCCCATTTCATTGATCAGTTTCACCGCCGCTATCGTCGTGCGCTCATACCAGCGGCCGTACACTGCCCCAATGCCTGTCCGATGCACCATGAAACCGATCTTGATAGGCTTCGCGCCGGCCCCCGCCGACTGAGCGCCTGCCCGGCGAGTGAATGCGCCCGGCACACCGGCGATCCCCGCACCGACAAGAGCCCCCGCGGTCTTAAGGGCTGTCCGCCTGGAGATCCCTCTTGCTTTTGTGCCTGTCCCTTTAGTGTTGTTCTCGTTTTTTGCCATTTTTCTCCTCCCTTCATTTGATAGGATGGTAAGATGGTAAGATGACAGGATAGAAAGTGGATAGGATGGTACGCTTCCGGTTTTGATGGGCAAATCATAGAAGCAAGAGGATTACGTGTCAAGCAAAAATGGTTTCACAAGATCGAATATGCAGAATTCACGAGGTCGTTGGGGCGCTGCCTTTTTTTCCCATAGCTCGTCATATTTTCACAGTTGAATTACGAAACGCAAAAAATCATAGGCGCCTCCATATTTTTTCCACGTGCTTGATTTAAGGTCATCGAACAACACCGGGCATTTATTGCTTCTTTTCTTTTTTCAATTTTCGTTTTTCCTTTGAAGTAAGCTGAGCCTTTTTCTGTTGTTCCCTTTTGCCTTTGTCTTTTTTTCCTTTATCACCCATATCTGTTTCTCCTTGTTTGAAAGTGAATTGTGCCTGACTGTGGCGGCGAAACCCCGTGTTCGCAAACACCTCCAACATGCCCGGAACTTCATCTGAGAACACTTCAGCGATTTCGTCAGTTAAGTTCGATACAGACTGGCACAGTTTGTTGGCGGTGTCCAGTTTTAAAAGAGATATGCTAGGCAAATTCTGCACCGTAAATCCAGCTAATTGTACCAAACCTGCGCTTAACCAGCTGAAATTAAATAGAAAAAATTTTGGCACACAATCTGCAATTACGATGCAAGCGTTAAATCAATAGGAGGAATATCCCGTGCTCCAAAAAACAATTCTGTTCATAGGCCTACTTCTCTTTATAATCCTTTCTGGAAATGTCATCGAGAACACCTCAATAATGCTAAATCTAAAAAGTGCCTTGCTTGTTTTAGCCGGCACACTTTTGAGCGCGTTTATCGCGTTTCCAATGAAGACATTTCGGGATCTTTTTAAAAGCCTTATTGTTATTTACAAACAGGAGGAGACCGACAATGAGCCATTGGTTCAAGAACTGGAAAAGCTCGCAGTCATTTGGCGTCGACATGGAATCAAAGCGCTTGAGAACGCAAGAAATAGGGTCGAAAACGTTTTCCTGAACAAGGGAATCGAACTTGTTATTGACGGTTATAATCGATATGACATTCGAAATATTATGGAAAAGGACTATGAACTCTACTTTTCCAGAAAAGAGTCACAGGTAAATGTTTTAAATACCCTTGCGAAGCTGGCTCCGGTTTTTGGCTTCGTAGGCACCATAATTGGTTTGATACATGTGCTTAACAATGTGGAGGATCCGGCCCAGATCGGAAAAGGCATGGCTTTGGCGCTTCTGACGACATTGTATGGCATTTTGCTCGCCAATTTTCTCTTCTTCCCGCTTTCAAAAAAACTTTCTGAATACACAAAGGAAGAAACTACGGTTTTAAACCTTATATTAGAAGGCGTCATGGATATCGCTGAACAAAAAACCTCGAAATCCATTTCCCATCGACTTAATTCCTATCTTGGCGTAAACCATCTCAGCCACATGAATAAGAAAAGAGAATACGCACAACCAGGGCAACCGAAGCCACAAGTGCAATTGCCGTAACTGATGCCAAATGAGAGAAAACGACATAGCCAGAACAGAAGGGGAAGAGCTTAAGAAACGGCTTGAGTTCTCCGAACGAAGAAGGGCTTTTCTGCAAAAAAGGTTGTCGAAGGGCAGTATCGAAGAGGATTCAACGCTGTGGAGCTTTGTCGATCTCATGACCCTGCTTTTGATTCTCTTCATTCTTTTTTATTCACATGCAGTGACTCATAAAGCTTCAACAAATAACCTGTCAAGTCCCCAGCCGCAGACCTCTGTGGCGCAATCCCTGCAGATTCAAAAAACGCCGGTTACCTCTGAACCGCTAGCTTATAATCAGTATGAGCCCAAACAGGATGCATCCAAAACCGAGGAGGAAGACCAGGACGGGTCCTTAACCGAGGAGGGAAACCAGGACGAGTCCTTAGAGCAACTGCAGCAACAGGTATTGCAAACTGTCTCTAAGAAAGTCAAAAACGACTTTTCTATCCGTTGGAATCAAAAGCGTCTGGTACTGGTGTTGGGTGAAAGGGTTGCGTTCAATGTGGGGGAGGCAAACCTGCTGCCTGATTTTCAGCCAACATTAAAGCGGATCGCCGGATTCATTTCATCGCAGGAGGGGTATAAAGTCGCAGTCGCCGGGCATACGGACGATGTGCCCATTAACACCACCCGGTTCCCCTCCAATTGGGAACTGTCGGCGATCCGGGCCGTGAATGTGGCTAAATTCATGATTTTAAATGGCCTCAATCCCCATCGAGTTTCAATCCAGGGCTATTCAGCGTATCGTCCATTACACGCGAATACAACCTCCCATAATAAACACGCAAATCGTCGCGTAGAGATAACCCTGATCAAAGAGTCCGAAAACGGAAAAGCAGCTGAAAAAAAGGGGGCTAAGCCTTCAATAGACGCATCCATGAAACACACAAAAGCTGCCAACCTTTCCGAGTACCTCAATAAAAGACACCCTGCTGCTCCTGAATATCCTTTTGTAAACAACCTTCCCTAAATTGCTAAGATCAAATTTTTTAACTCTAAGAATAAGCCCGATTTTTTGAAAACAACAGTTATTAGAAGATCTTATATAAAAATTTATTTCTCAAGCCAGGACCTCGATTCAGGCAGCTTCAAATGGACCTAACGGTCTGACGATCCCTATTTAATCCGTCTATTTCCTGTTTATTTAGACTAAACTGTAAAATGCTGTCAAATACTGAAAACACTTCATTTTTTATCTTGTATTTATCTGATTGCTTTGCTAAATTAGCATTTCTTAATTAATCCAAATCATTAGTACAATCTGCCCGGGCCGCATTCATTAAAAGGTACCGACTATCTAATCGTAATCTAATGGAAGCCGGCTTTCCAGCCGGCACTTAACCAGCTTTTATTCAGGGAGATATTGCATGTAAACATTAACCTCTTATCGGAGAGTAAAAGCTCATGATAAAAAGATATATACCCGCCAAAACCCGATGAATACCCCTAAGGAAGTATCATTTTTCTATAGGGGTTTTTTATTTTTAAAAACATAAAGGAGGCATTTCAGGATGAAACCAAAGATGCTTTTGATCGCAGGTTTTTTGATTTTTGCTGTTTTTTCGGTTCAATTGG
>Ga0255054_10001519_pt1 | contig 13565 bp, 9 predicted proteins | sample JV7_2_23_MG_FD_188634 | JGI IMG/M metagenome (GOLD analysis project Ga0255054, IMG submission 188634) | Seawater microbial communities from Jervis Inlet, British Columbia, Canada - JV7_2_23 | ecosystem: Environmental > Aquatic > Marine > Inlet | place: Canada: British Columbia | collected...
GAATCCCAGCACCCTGTCATCAATGCCCAGCAGTGAAAGGTCATCCTGGAAAGCATGCAGGGCCTGGGATACCTTGTCCAGCAGTCCGGCATGTTTCCCTGTCTCTGTTGCTCCGCCGATTACCTGTGCAGAATGGGTATCATACCCGCCGAGGTTTACCACATAGACCTGGGTTTTTAAATCACCTGCGATCAGGTTGGCCACGATCTTCAACTGGTCGGCCAGCTTGTTCTCCCCTGTTTCAGGCCATAGATCAGACAGGTTCGTCGCTTTTGATGCCGCATCATCGATCACGCCAAGATAGAGTTCTGTTTGCCTCATTACCTCGGTAATGAATTCCATTTCATTCCCGAAAGGTGTATCCGGGAATTCATCCCCTGATCCGCCGGACTGGTAATTTGTATTCAGGTTCTGGATAACAGTCCCCAGATTACTCGACTCACCCTGGCATGTCGGGGAATTGGTTGAACCGATCGTCAGGGCCAGGGGATGTGGAAACCCGGCATTGGGATAACCGTCGGGGTACTCCGGGTGTATATCCTGTAACATCCGCCCCATCCATCCTGTATGCAATACTACATCTGAGTCGGAGGCAGAAGTAATGATATCCTTGGAGCGGAAATGCGAGAAATTCGGCTCAGGATAGCCAACATTCTGGATAAAGAGGATTTTCTCCTCATTGTACAATTGCCTGAGTTTTTCCATTGATGGATGGAGTCCCAGGTCACCGGTGAGGGACAGGACCTTATTCTCCGGGATCATTATATTTGACCTGGCTTTGGTAAGGTTACTGTACTGGTCAAGCGGGATCAATGTATTGAGTCCGTCATTACCCCCGTTCAACTGAACCAGCACAAGTATCCTGTCCGGGTGAAGCGATGTCAGGCTTTCCAGGAAGATATTCCGTCCAAGTGCATAAAGATTCTGTCCATTCAGCGCCAATGGGAGGGCTGAAAAGGAAGTGGCCATTTGTATAAATCTCCTGCGCTTCATGCTTCCTACATAAGATAATATTCTGGCATTCTCAACATGGCTGTCAGAACAGATCTCAATACCGCTTCAACTGCCTGTTTCTGGTTTTGATCACCCGGGTTATCCTTGTATTTATTCCATTCCAGGGTCCATTCGAAATCCGGCAATCCGGGAATGAGGATATCCTTCAGGTAGTCAATCTGCTCCTGGCTCAGTGCCAGCGGCAGGAAAAGCTCCGCCCACTCGATGATCAGTATGTTGGGGTCTCCCGGAACGCTCACCAGTTCTGCCATCCCTATGGGGTTTGCCACCAGTTTATAGCCTTGCTTGGTCCATCCGTAAGAAAGGATCCTGTCTGAGAAGATGGCTTTCTGGGGCAAGGTCGCTGAATTTATCCAAAGCTGGTTATACTGGGGAGAAAGGTACCACTCCGGCCATCCTGCCACATCGGGGGGCTCACCCAAAATCATCTCCTGGTTCCTGGCCTGGTAATAATAGCTGTTCCAGAATTCATACTGCAGGAGTTCATCTGTGGGAAAAACTGCTTCCAGTTTCCTCAGGGTACCGGCCATGTGTTCATAGGGGTTCCTGATGTAGCAGCCACGGTAGGTTTCATCGAAAAAATGCTCACTGGAGAGCAATTGCCTGAGCACGGGTATCAGTTCAAATCCATTGTCGTATAGAGTGGTAGCCAGTGGTTCAATGACCAGGCTCTCAATGCTGTCATCTATAATATAATATACAAACCAGCGGTACAGTTTCCGGACAAGGTGCCTGGCCGTCTCCTTCTTACCGAAGATCATCGAGACCAGCTCAAGGTATTCCTGGTCTCCCCCATTCGTAATGACAAGGCTGTCATAGACTTCGGAAAAAGTCTTGGTCCCAGTATCATGCTTGGATGCATTGAACCAGGATTCCTGTGTCGTTCCATTGATCTTCCAGCCGGTCAGTACCCTGGCCGCTTCCTGGATATCCTGTTCTGTATAATTGGTGTAATTACCTTCACCAATCAGCGGGCCTTTTCCAATGGTAAAAAGCTCAAACAGTTCCCGTCCATAGTTCTCATTGGGTGAACCCTCCACGTTCTCGTCCCCGTTCAGGTATTTCAACATTGCCGTATTGATCGTCATTTCTCCTGCCAGATCCTTGAAATTCCCAAGGGCGTGTTTCCTGAGCAGGGCATTGTAGTCATAAAGATACCTTGGGCGGCTAACTGCGGGGACCTCGGTCACGAAGTGGTTATGCCAGAAAAGGACCATCTTCTCAACCAGTGAGGGGCCCTGGTCAATGATCAGTCCCACCCACCAGGAGCGGAGGCTTTTCTTCCTTAAATTACGGTATGCCTGAACATCGGCTGCATTCACCCAGGTCTGTCCCAATGGAACGTCTGTATCATCCGGATTGATATTTACCGGGGGGGAAGGTGCGGGCAGAACGGCAAGCAGTCCATCCATAGCCTGGTCAACAGTAAGGCCTGCAAAATAATCTATATCACTTTTCTTTGCGCCGAATAGGCAGCGTTCCAGGAGATGCTTGGCGGCGGCCCTTCCCAGTACTCCGTTCACGGGGTCAAGTCCGAGCCGGCTCAGTGTAAGTTCCGGGAGCACTTTGTTTCCCGCCTGTTCAATATTCCCTTTCCTCTCAAACACCAGTAATAAGATTACATTCCCATGCAGAAGGTTGCTTACAAAATAATAAAATATTACTGATTCATGAATCCCTGCCTGCGGATCACTTCCAGGAATTGCCTGGAGAAATGGATATTGTCCTTGCGTGTATACCTGTTATCGGTAAAAACCTGGGCCAGGGTCTCCTTCTGGTTTTCCTCGAGCAGGTCCTGTGTCAGCCGGGAACCTTCCCTTTCTGCATAGATCCTGTCAATGTCATCTTCCCGGTAATCCCGGTAGGTCTCGGGATGTACCACGGCCTCCATGGGCAGCCGGTCTGTCAGTCCGGGTTCCTCATCAGGATAGCCGAGTACCAGGGCAGCTACGGGGACCACCCCGGTCGGAAGGCTGAGGATATCAATGATCCTGTCAGCCATATATGTGGCTGTCCCCAGATAACATATCCCAAGTCCGTTTGCCTCTGCCTCCAGGGCCACGTTCTGTGATGCCAGCAAGGCATCAATGGCAGCGGTAAAGAAGGAAAGGAAATTGTCATAGCCGGGATCAGCTCCTCGTGACCTGCACCATTTGTTAAAGCGGTTGAAATCAGCGCAAAAAGTAATATGTACCGGTGCAAGCAGTACCATCTCCTGTTTGAAATGAGCTTCCCAAAGCTGTTTCCTGATCTCTTCATCTTTCGTGACAACCATGCTGTACACCTGCATGTTCCCGGTAGTTGACGCCCGGCTGCCTGCTTCCAGGACCCTGTCCATAACTTCTCCGGGAATGGCATCGGGCTTGTATTTACGAATGGACCGGTGATTGAATATTGTATCTGTCATCGCAACTTGTTTTATATGCAAAGTTCGTCATCCTCTGCTTCTGGACAATGATAAAAATTAGTTTTCATCATTAAGCAGGAAAATTTTGATAAGCAAACTCAATTTTAAACCTTTAACCTCATTACGATGAAAAAAGCCACGATTTATTGCCTGCTATCGATCGCAGGACTTTTTATTATGGATTGGATTTACCCCCAGACCCCTGTCTTCATTAATGAGTTCCATTATGACAATGCCGGCGCTGATGTGAACGAAGGAGTCGAGGTTGCCGGTCCGGGAAAGGATTATACCCTGCACATAGATACTGCAAGCCCATCCTCTAATTATGAACTATTCTTTCTCGCCGCAGATCATGCAAATCCACCGAATACCATGGTAACCGCTGTTATGCTGCAGGTCCGTACAGCAGGTGACACAAAACTCAGGCTGGACAGTCCCATGACAAGAGATACCATATTATGTAGGGGATAGTGTAAGGGTTGCATGGACATCGGCAGATATTGACAGTATCGGTATCTCCATGTTTGATTTTAAATCAGGGGACTGGACCGCCATTTCAGATGAAGGGTTCCCGGCCGGTGACAGTACCTGGAAATTTCTTGTTCCGGTTGATGTGGGACTCGATTCCATGATGCTGAGAATAGCAGGCACGCGGGACAGCAGCCTGCATACTGAAAGCGGGGTGATCTGCCTGGTGGATACGATCATTCCAAAGGTTCCCGGATTGTTCCCGTCAAACCACGCTTCGGAGATCCCTCTGCTTCCCACCCTGAAGATGACATTTGATGAGCGGGTTTATCCGGGGACCGGCACCATGGGTGTTCATGGAGAATACGGGGGAATGATTGAAAATATAGATGTTTCAGGGGATCAAATGAAGTATGATAGTGCGAACTATTATGTCCGGATCACGCTCTTGTAAACCCTGCCCTTCTCGGGCCATTATCATATCCTGGTTGATCCGGGTGCATTCATGGATTACCAGGGCAATATGTTTGGCGGATTTCCAGCTGATACGAACTGGATATTTACCACCATTATGCCAACAGGGGAAACCGGTCACATGGCGTGCTGGGAAGATCCGGACCAGGGAGGGAATATCTGTAAGCTGGCTGGTAGTTCAGTAAATCCACATAAGTGATATGATAACATGATAATTGGCAGTTTTTATGTCTGAAAAACTTACTTTATTGTAGGTTCAAACCCAAAATGCTGAAATTATGTTAAACGGACAATTCAGAATCGTACGGCACCTGGCCTGCATTCTTATAATGGCAGTGGTACTGCTACCAACTGTTGATGCGCAGAAGGAAAAGAAAAATGATGCCGATGTAAAAAGTGATTCGCTCAAAAGCAGCACTTTTTCCGGATTGAAATGGAGAAGCATCGGTCCCGCAATGACCTCCGGCCGGATCGCTGATTTTGCTGTGAATCCCTGCAACCCTAAAGAATACTACACGGCCGTGGCAAGCGGGCATGTATGGAAGACCCAAAATGCCGGGATTACCTGGGAAACTGTATTCGATAATTATGGCATCTACTCCATTGGCGTGGTAACCATGGATCCCAATAACCATAATGTGGTATGGGTAGGAACAGGTGAGAACAACCACCAGCGGGCCCTGGGCTATGGCAATGGTGTTTATAAATCAATGGATGGCGGCAAATCATTCAAGAATATGGGACTGAAGGAATCAAGGCAGATAGGCGGGATAGTGATTGATCCGAGATGTTCTGACATTGTGTTTGTGGCAGCCGAGGGTTCGGTTTGGGGACCCGGAGGGGACCGTGGCCTTTATAAAACCATCGATGGTGGCGAAAACTGGAAAAAGGTGATTGATATCAGTGAAAACACGGGCATAAACAATGTGGTCATGGACCCGGCCCGTCCGGATATATTGTATGCAACTGCAGAACAACGCCGCAGGCATGTACATACGAAGGTTGGAGGCGGACCCGAATCAGCGGTTTACAAATCCACCGACGGAGGCGAGACCTGGAGGAAAATTATGAAAGGACTCCCAAAGGTACACATCGGCGGCATGGGTATTGATGTTTCTCCTGCCGATCCGGATGTGGTCTATCTCATTGTTGAGGCAGCAGAAGGAAAGGGCGGATTCTTCAAATCCATCAATCGTGGTGAGTCATGGGACAGGATGAGCGACTACCACAGCAGCGGGCAATACTACAACGAGATCGTATGTGACCCGGTGAATGTAGATGTGGTCTACTCAACTGAGACCCGTAGCAAAGTGACCCGTGACGGGGGTACGACCTGGACCACCCTGGGACTCGATGGCAGGCATGTGGATGACCATGCCCTGTGGATTGACCCTGCTGATACTGAACACCTGCTGATGGGTGGTGACGGCGGAATCTATGAATCATTTGACGGCGGGGAGTTATGGGATTTCAAGGCCAACCTGCCGGTGACCCAGTTTTACCGGGTTATGGTGGATAATGATTATCCGTTCTATAACGTCTATGGCGGGACACAGGATAATAATACCCTCGGGGGACCGGCACAGAATACCAGCTCATTTGGTGTCACCAATGAAGACTGGAAAGCCATCAAGGGCGGCGACGGTTTCTGGGTGGCTGTGGATCCGGAAAACCCGGATATCATTTATTGTGAATCGCAATATGGCAACATGTCCCGTTACGATCGCAAAAGCGGGGAAAGCATCCCTATCAAACCAAGTCCCGGTAAAGGGGAAAACACCTACAAATGGAACTGGGACACCCCACTGATTATCAGTCCCCATTCAAACACCCGCCTCTACATAGCCGCAAACAAGATCTTCCGCAGCGATGACCAGGGGAATACCTGGCAGGTAATCAGCGATGACATCACCGCACAGATAGACCGTAACACCTGGCCGGTAATGGGACAATACTGGAGTATTGACGCAGTGGCGAAGGATGTTTCCACCTCCCTGTTCGGCATGGCTGTCTCCCTGGTTGAGTCGCCTGTAAAAGAAGATCTGCTGTATGTGGGTACAGATGATGGTGTCATCTCCATCACAGAAGATGCCGGGAAAACCTGGTCACAGGTTAAAACCTTCCCGGGTGTCCCGGCCAACAGCTATGTCAGTGATATCCTGGCCGACAAATTTGATGAAAATGTGGTATTTGCCACTTTCAACAACCACAAGCGTGATGATTTTAAACCTTATGTCCTGAAGAGCACCGATAAGGGGAAAACATGGAAGTCCATCCCCAAAGGTCTGCCGGAGAACGGGAGTACATGGACCATTGAACAGGATTTTGTGAACCCTGACCTGCTGTTCCTGGGAACAGAGTTTTCAGCTTTCTTTTCAATTGACGGGGGCCAGGAATGGGTAAAGCTCAGTTCGGGCCTGCCGGATATTGCCGTCCGGGACCTGGTGATACAGGAGCGTGAAAACGACCTGGTAATGGCGACTTTCGGACGTGGCTTTTACATCCTGGACGACTATACACCGCTTCGCGGATTTCAGAAAGAGATCCTTGAGCAGGATGCACATATTTTTCCGGTATCAGATGCCAGGATGTATGTTCAGACCGGGGGGAAATATGGACAGGGCTCGAATTTCTTTGCTTCCAAGAATCCGCCATATGGTGCCACTTTCACTTACTACCTGAAAGAGGTACCCAAAACACTGAAAGAAATACGTCACGAAAAAGAAAAAGAGTTATTTAAGGAAAAGCAACCCATCCCTCAACCAGGTGTGGATGAGCTGAAGGCTGAAGAACAGGAAATAGACCCCTACCTTGTTTTCAGTATCAAAGATGCATCAGGCAACGAGACCAGGAAGCTAACCAAAAAGTCCGGCAAAGGTATCAACCGCATGACCTGGGACCTGAAATACCCTTCTCTCAGGCCGGTAAGCATCCAGACTGAAAAATTCACACCTGTGGCAGCTCCCAGCAGTTCTGGCCGCAGGGGTGGTGGTGGTATGATCCCGGCCATGCCGGGCACATATACTGTCTCACTCTCCATAGTTACGCGTGAGGGTGTAAGGGATCTGGCAGGACCGGCTGAATTTAAAGCTGAAGCCTTAGGGATCTCAACTCTTCCAGCCGAAAATACGGCAGAACTCCATGCGTTTCAGTCCGCCGTCTCAGCCCTGGCAAGTACCATGGCTGCAGCAGAAAATTTTACAGCCGACCTTCAGAAAAAAGTGGTGCTCATCAGGCAGACCCTGCATAATACCCCGGGTACGCCTGAGGAATTAAAGAAAAAAGCATCGGATATCAATCAGCAACTCGAAGATGTGATTTTTATCTTTGAAGGCCCGCAGGCCGGAGCCAGCAGTGCGGAGACCCCCCCCTACCCCATGGCGCTGAACAGAAGATTGGGAGCCCTGGTCTATGCACATTATTCCTCTACTTCAGAAGTAACTCAGACCGAGAAGGACAACTATGAGATCCTGAAGGAAGAATTACAGCCTGTGCTCGAAAAGCTGAATACTGTACACCAGGAAGTCAAAATGCTGAATGAAGAACTTGACGATATTGGGGTACCATGGACACCGGGCAGGATCCCGGCATGGAAATAATGGCCCGTAACTAAAAATATAGTCAAAAAATCAAGGATTGGAAGGCTGTCTGGAATTTGTCAATCAATGATCATGACAAACGTTAGCTTCCTTTAAATGAGACTGTTAATAAATTCCTGAAATTCAATTATAAAAAAATTGTATTTTTGTCACCTTAGATACTGAGATTGATTTCTTGGAAAATTGAAACATGCGAGGGATTTATTCGTTATACAGGTTATGAATCTTATGAAACCCACCGCAGGTTTCAGGATTTGAATTAACATTGAAACAGATGAAAAAGGCAAAAGTTGTATTGGTACTTGTAGTTATTGCACTTGCAATCGCTTCTTTCTCATGTAACAGGAAACTCTGTCCTGCTTACGCCAAGGCCGATACAGAGCAATCACAAAGAGGTTAATATAGCATTTCCTACGCTGAATGAATCATTCTCAGCAGAGCAGGTAATGTAAGCTGGTTGAATTTCCTTATATTTACTACATGGGACATATGGATAAAACTGATGTCCCTTTGTTATAAAATATAGTACGGTTTCAATTCCCCTGACAACAATATCCATTTACGGGCGTTATTCTATCGAAAAGGAGAAAATGAAAAAATGGATCCTGGGCATATGGTTTTTTCACCTGGTGGGAGGTATCCTTTTTGCCCAAGGTGAAATTAAGGATCAGGCAAGGATATTTTACCGGAATGAGAAATCATTCGGCATCAGCCTTAACTCCAACGGGATGGGGTTCAGCGGGAGGTCTGCCAAACGGATCAATGCCAGGAATAAAACCCTCTGGGAGATTGACCTGGCAAATATCAAGCACCCCAAGGAAATCAAGATATCCAATTCTTACTACAACAACCGGAGCTTTGTCTTCGGAAAGACTAATTTGTTTATTAATCTTCGCGGAGGCTGGGGAAAGCAGCATGAGATGTTCCGCAAAGTCGACCGTGGAGGGATATCCATCCGCAGGTACTTCACTGTCGGTCCCGCTATAGGATTCCTCAAACCAATCTACTACGAAGTTTTCAAAGCCGGCGGAGCAGGTGTAAACGACTATTATATATCGAAAGAGAAATTCAGTACTTCTACCCACCAGGGGAATATCTACGGCAGGGCTTCATTTTTCGAGGGGATCTGGGAGACCACCATTACTCCAGGAATTTATGGGAGGTTCGGCTTCTCATTCGAGTACAGCAAGAGTGACATCACCATACATGCCATCGAAACTGGCGTCAGCCTTGATCTTTTCCCAAGGAAAATGGTGATCATGGAGACCGAGCAGAACAAATTCTACTTCCTGACACTCTTTGTTGCCTATCGTTTTGGCAAGGTTGTAGACGCCACAGGGATTGTCAAGGAATAATCTGTACCACATACTACCCTGACCAAAATATTTCTTTATTTCTTCACATTCAGGTATTGAAGAATTCCACTTTAATATGTAAATTTGCATCTCGAAAAAATTGAGTTAACCAATAAATAAAATTAATTATGGCAAAAATTAAAGTCGCAATCAACGGCTTCGGTAGAATCGGACGGATGGTTTACAGAATTGGTATGAATAATCCGGATCTGGAATTCGTTGGCATCAATGACCTGACTGACAACAAGACGCTTGCTCATCTCCTAAAATATGACTCCACCCAGGGCAGGTTCCCCGGTGAAGTTTCTTACGATGATGAATACCTCATAATAAACGGTAAAAAGATCAAGGCAAGCGCTGACAGGAATCCTTCAGAGATCAAATGGGGAGAGACACCTGACGTAGTTATTGAATCAACAGGAGTTTTCAGGGCCAAAGAAAGCGCTAAAGGCGGTTATGGCGACCACCTTAAGAATGGTGCCAAGAAAGTTATCCTGACCGTCCCTTCAAAAGACGAGATTGACAACATGATCGTACTGGGTGTGAATGATGACGACCTGAGACCAGAAGACCAGTGTGTATCCAATGCATCCTGTACTACAAATTGCCTGGCACCCGTTGCCAAGGTGTTGAATGATTCGTTCGGCATAGTATCAGGACTGATGACAACCATACACTCCTATACAAACGACCAGGCGGTTCTGGATGCACCCCATTCAGACCTGAGAAGGGCACGTTCCGCTGCCGTTTCACAGATCCCGACTACCACAGGTGCTGCCAAAGCAGTTGGAAAGGTCATCCCTGCATTGAAAGGAAAAATGGATGGACTCGCTGTAAGGGTTCCTACTCCGACTGGTTCATTAGTTGACCTGGTTGCCGTTCTGGAAAAAGAAGTTACAGTTGAAGAAGTGAATGCAGCCATCAAGGCAGCAGCTGAAGGGCCCATGAAAGGGATCCTTGAGTACACCGAAGACCCGATTGTCTCAGCAGATGTTATCGGTCACCCTGCATCTTCCATTTTCGATGCGCTCAGCACCATGGTCACTGGAAAAATGGTTAAGATCCTTTCATGGTATGACAACGAATGGGGTTACTCCCACCGCGTCGTCGACCTGATCCCCAAGCTTTTCGCATAAAGAGATTTAATAATATCAAAAGAGCCGTATCAATTCAGTTTGATGCGGCTTTTTTTCGTTAAATTGGAAATAACTAATTTGCACGATTGCGAGCTTCGTTTTTAGTTATCTTCATCGACAAAGTTGAACCAACATGAAAAATGCCCCCTTCCTTACTACCCCCGTTAATATACTTTTATACATACTTGTATTTTTACCGATTTTCAGTTTACAGGCCGGTTTTTCAGATGATCCGTGGGACAAGGTCGATGAAATACTGGCGCGGATTGTGGCACCCGAATTTCCCGATGTAGATTTCATGGTGACAGATTACGGTGCCATACCGGATGGACAGACTAACTGCCGCAGCAGCCTTATGGATGCCATAACTGCCTGCCATGAAGCAGGAGGTGGCCGGGTTATTATCCCTGCTGGCGAATACTTGAGTGAGGGGCCCCTCCTTCTAAGGAGTAATGTTAACCTCCATTTGCAGGAAGGAGCTTATCTGAAATTTGGCATCAACCCGGAGGATTATCTAACAGGCAGTCCCGAATTTAAAGGTTGTGTCAAGGTAAGATGGGAAGGATTATGGTGTTATAATTATTCCCCGGTCATCTATGCGTGGAAGGAAAAAAATGTCGCCATTACAGGCAAAGGCATTATAGACGGACAAACAGATAAGCTCTGGGCACAATGGTATATAGAGAAACTGCATACGCCGGATCGTCTGGCCTTAAGAAAGATGGGAATGGATATGGTGCCTGTCGAAAAAAGGATTTTTGGCAAGGGCCATCATCTGGCCCCGGGAACCATTGAACTGTATCATTGTCAGAATGTACTGATCGAGGGGATAACTACAAAAATGCCTCTGGAAAGAACCATTCATCCTACTTTTTGTGATAATGTGATCGTCCGGAACGTGCATATCCAGGCAGGTGTACTGAAAGCACGCAATGATGACGGCATAGATCCAGATTCCAGTTCCGATGTGCTTATCGAAGGGTGCACCTTCTTTAACCATGATGATGCCATTGCGCTGAAATCAGGACGAGCAAAAGAAGGATGGCCTGAAAACGGGGGACGCCCTACAGAAAATGTCATTATCCGCAATAATATCTTCCATGGAGAACACAATGGTGTATCCGTTGGAAGTGATATGTCAGGGGGTGTGAGAAATATTTTTGTATTTGATTGCCAGTTTGGAATTGATTATCCCCAGCAATATGTTTTTAATGCCAAGTCAAACTCTGATCGTGGTGGCATCATTGAAAAAATTTATTTCAGAGATATCACCGTAGGATCATGCAAACAGCTTATCAGAATGGAGATGCAGTACAAGGGTGTGCCATATGACTCCGTTGAGCACCCTTTCCCACCGATCTACCGGCAAATGCATTTTGAAAATATCAATTGTGGTAATGTCAGCCAGACAGCCATCAGTATAGTTGGGCTGGAACAGCAATTTATTGAGGATATCTATTTGGATAATGTCAGTATTAAGGATTCAAAAATTGATTTTATCCTGGAATTTGTAAAAGGCATTTATTTAAATAATGTAACCGTCTACTAAAACCCGCTTCAAATGAGACTTTTTTTTGCATCCGTATGTTTCCTTTTCACTTCTGCATCATGTTCTTCAGATGATGCCTGCGAGATTTCCCTGACCCTTGAGGAGGGAGAGCGGTGGTGGATCGGTGTAATAACAGATTCACACCTTTTCCCCTTGAATAAAGAATCAGTGTACACATTTGACTTTTATGGAGATACCAAGGGTAACCAGGGACAACCCTTATTGATTTCAAACAAAGGAAGATACATCTGGAACGAGGAACCATTCAGTTTCAGGTTTGAAAATGGAATACTGACAGCCGAATGTAAGCGGGCTGAATTCCAATCAGGGAAGGCGGGTGCTACACTGAGGGAGGCATACCTGCATTGCAGCCAGCAATTCTTTCCTCCATCGGGTGATATCCCGGCCGGGGAATTATTCACCCTGCCACAATTCAATACCTGGATAGAATTCACCTATTATCAGAACCAGAAGGGGATCCTTGAATATGCCAGGAGAATCGTTGAAAACGGGTTCGATCCGGGTGTCCTGATGATAGATGAAGGCTGGTTCAAAAATTATGGAAACTGGGATTTTGACCGGGAACGTTTTCCGGATCCAGAAGCCATGATGTCAGCATTGAAAGAATTGGGATTCATGGTGATACTCTGGGTATGTCCTTACTATTCGCCTGATGGTACTTTCTGGAAGGAACAATGGTTGGATTACAGCCAAAAAGGTGATACCATCTGGATAGTGAATGCCGAAAACCCGGCATTCCCGGCGGTCATGCAATGGTGGGACGGGTTCAGCAATGTCATTGATCTTTCCAATCCTAAAGGATACAGATGGTTCAAAGCCCAACTGGATTTCCTGGTTGAAGAATATGGGGTAGACGGATTTAAATTCGACGGAGGCGATGCAATTCATTATTCAGACACGCGTTTCCTGACGGAAACCAGATCATACAAGCAGGATATCAGCCCGAATGAACATTCAGAGTTATTCGTTAAACTGGGACTGGAATATCCTTTCAATGAGTACAGGGCTTCCTGGAAAATGGGTGGACAGGCCATTGCCATGAGGTTGAGGGACAAAGAGCATCATTGGGAGGACCTGGCCAAGCTGGTGCCCGGAAGCATTAACCAGGGTTTAATGGGATATCCATTTACATGTCCGGACCTGATTGGTGGCGGTGAATACCTTTCCTTCAGCAACCTGGAAACCATTGACCAGGAGCTCATCGTCAGGGCAGCCCAATGCCATGCCCTGATGCCCATGATGCAATTCTCGGTGGCCCCCTGGAGGGTCCTGAGCAAAGAAAACCTTACGATCTGTGTCGAAATGGCCAGCCTGCATGTCCGGCTTGGTGAAGAGATCATCGCCCTGGCCAAAGAAGCAGCAATAACAGGTGAACCCATCATCAGGTCCATGGAGTACACCTTTCCCGGAAATGATTATGTTGATATAACTGATCAGTTCCTGCTGGGTGATCAGATCCTGGTGGCACCGGTAATTGATAAGGGTGCCGTGACCCGGAAAATTGTTTTCCCTGAAGGAGAATGGAAAGGTGATGACGGATCT
>Ga0255054_10001520_pt1 | contig 13563 bp, 11 predicted proteins | sample JV7_2_23_MG_FD_188634 | JGI IMG/M metagenome (GOLD analysis project Ga0255054, IMG submission 188634) | Seawater microbial communities from Jervis Inlet, British Columbia, Canada - JV7_2_23 | ecosystem: Environmental > Aquatic > Marine > Inlet | place: Canada: British Columbia | collected...
CCTGCCAACGAGCCTGGGCAGGACGCGCAGCAACTTTTGGTCCTGCAGGTCTGGTTGCCTGCCTCCCCGTACGAGTTGTAAGGACTGAACAATGAACTCAATTTCCCTAATGCCACCCGGGCCCAGCTTGATGTTGTCTGCCAATTCGCGCCGCTGTACCTCAGCCGCAATCAATGCTTGCATTTCGCGTAACGATTCGAATACACCGAAATCCAGATAGCGCCGGTATACGAACGGCGAAATCAGATTGTCGTAAAGTTCGTCAGCAATAGCAGTCGCGGGCTGCGGGCCGACGATACGCGCTTTGACATAGGCATAACGCTCCCAGCCACGGCCATGCTGCAAGAGATAAGACTCAAGAGCCGCAAAGCTGACGATGGGTGGGCCACTTTCTCCGAACGGCCGTAATCGTGTGTCGATACGGAACGCGAAGCCATCGGCCGTCACTTCGTCGACTAATGCAAGGATGTGACGTGACAGTCGCGTGAAGTAGTCCTGTGCGGCCAGGCTTTTGATTCCGTCACTATCAGCGTCGGAAGGAAATAAAAAGATCAGGTCGATATCTGACGAGAAATTGAGCTCCGCGCCACCGAGTTTGCCCATCCCGAGAATGATGATTGATACAGGATTGCCCTGTTCATCACGCACATCTCCGTATCGCTCCCGCAGCTGACGCACGGCGAATCCAGTCGCCGCACCAAGAATTTGCTCAGCGAGATTCGACAATAGTGACAGTGTCTCTTCGAGAGTTGTAACACCTGCCACTTCCCGCCACAGAATTCTCAGCATGGCTCGATGGCGAATGCGGCGCAATTGCTTCTTGGCCAACTCGACCTCGCCTTCACAATCCCTTACCTGGCTCACCAGCTCGCGAAGTTCACTCGGGTCAGCTACGTCACTTATAGTGCTCTGTTGTCCGACGAACCACTGCCATTCCCGAAGCAGCATCCTGGCAGCGAAATCGCTGCAGGCCACAAGTCTCCCCAACGTGTCGATAGTCTCATCGCCCAGTTCGACGCCAGGATGTACTTCAAGAAGCCGATCGAACCACAGCGATGCGCCACCACGTAGCTCACCAGGCAAGGCGTCGACAGTAGCTGCGATCTTTGCTTCGAGCATGCCACTCATAAACTTGAGTTTATCAGTCCGCTTGCAGAATGAAGACTGCCGCGAACTGAAAGATGTCAGGCCGGAGCGGCCCGGACGATCACGGTCGTAGCCTCGCCAATTAAGCCTTGCAAGGCAGCGTCAAGCCCGATCGGTTTGCCCACCAAAAAACCCTGCGCGTAGTTGACGCCAAGCTCGGTGATGAGCTTGAGCGCCTCCTCACTTTCAACGTACTCGGCAACGGTCTCAAGCTCCATTACCTTGGCGACCTGTGTGATGGCAGCCACCATTGACTCAGATATCCGATTGTCGGCGATATCCCGGATGAAGTTACCATCGATCTTCAGGGTATCGACATTGAAATTCTTGAGGTAAGCAAAGGAGCTCAATCCCGCACCAAAATCGTCAAGTGAAATTTTGCAGCCTCGTTCACGCAGCGCATCGATGAAAGCCTGCGCTTTTTCGAGATTGGAGACAGCGACCGACTCGGTCACCTCAAAACCAAGTGTTTCAGCTGACAGGCCACTTTCACTAAGTTCGTCTTCGATGAATTCGAGGATCTCATCATCGCCAATCGACTGCCCTGAGAGATTCACCGCAAAATTTGCCTGCACAACCTCTACCAGTTCCGAATTCTCAGCCAATTTGGCGATAGTTTTAGATATGACCCAGCGATCGATTTGTGGCGTCAGCTTGTAACGCTCGGCAGCCGAGAAGAGAGCCTCTGTTGGAATATCTTTGCCGTCACGGTCCTTCATCCGCAGCAGGATTTCAAAGCGTGGGCGTGAATCTTCACCACTGAGGCTTTTGATCGGCTGCGCCAGCAGTTCGAACTCATCGCCATCGAGCGCCTGTTGTATGCGAGCAACCAGTTGCATGTCGTCATGACGGCGTATGAGGCTCTGATTCTGATCGTCGTAAACCTCGATTCGATCCCCACCATGCTCCTTCGCTGCCTCGCAAGCCATTCTTGCGCTCGTCAATACCTGACTCACATCGCCGGTCTGGGAATTTTGCTCAGCAATGCCGATGCTCATCGTCACCTGCAGAGACTTGTCTCCCTTGAGGTAGCGAAGTGCTTGCCCTTTCTCGCGAATCGCCTGCGCTAGTTCGACGGCCTTGTCAGATTTTGCATGTGTCAACAAAATGCAGAATTCGTCACCGGCTAGCCGCGACACGACAGCATTGCGCGACAGGCCCTCTCCGAGCAGGCGAGCGAAACTAACAATCACCTCATCGCCTGCCCCGCGGTCAAATGTGTCGTTGACGAGTTGAAGATTATCGAGGTCAAGATAGATCAGTTGATGGGTGTCATCGGAACCGGAGAGCGTTTTCGATGACTCGTACAGTTGTGCCTCAAAACCTGCTCGGTTCATGAGGCCAGTCTTCGAATCAAAAGACTGTTCGATGACGTACTCAACCTGGCGCGCGATGTGCGCCATGAATCGGCGGTCCGACTTTGTGAATCCGTCGTTGTTGACTCTCCCGAGCTGCGCCAGTACGCCTTCGAGGTTGCCGTACCTGTCCAGCAGTGGGCACAGCAAGGCCTGAAATCCCTGCTCCGGCGCGTTTTCAGCGCCGTCAATGCTCGGAATCTCGAAAACCACCGGCCAGCGTTTGTCTTCCAGCTTTGGCAGCATGTCGTCGATCAGATACTTGTCGAGTACCTTGCTATTGACGTTCTTCCAGCTTGGGTGCGTAGCGCTTATGCGAATACGTTTCGAGGGAATGAGGAGCACACTGTATGCGATGCCGAGATGTCGGCCGCTTCGACCAACAAGTTGCGCGAAACTCGCATGGCCGGTTGAGCTGCCACTGATCTTCTCGTCGACTTCATAAACAAGCTCCAGTTCCTTGCCGACGTCCTCATTGCGCTGCTCCGAATCTTGCAGCTTTTGACCGAGAAGCAGGTTTTCACCGATTAGATCAACGGCTGGCCGCAAGATGTTGACGAGCATCTGCGGATTGAAGGAGGAACTCTTGCCGGCGTTTCGCGAAAACACGGCAATGAGTAAGCCGAGCCTCATTCCGGAGTCATCCTGCACCGGCAGAACGAGCAGCGTGCGTGCGGATGTCAGGGTACGACGGATAGCGTTTTTGTCAGACTCAGATCCCGCGATAATCTCCTCAGGAAGTTCCGCGGCGAACTTGTCGATTTCGTAGTCGTCGGCACCATCACTGCTCCAGACGCACTGACGTTCGGCGCTGTAAAAACAGAAACACTGGGCGCGTGGCACGAGTGAATGCAGCAGGCCCTTCGCCTTGCCAATATTCTTTCTTATTTGCAGATTGTGCAGGTCGGCTGACAACGCTGGCTCCGTGCAGATTGGCCCATGCGTGGACCACCCACGATGCCAGCTGGCAGTTGGTCTGGCTGTGACTCATGTCTCAAGTGAGGCCGTTTCGGCCATGAATTCAGTGAATTACACGGTTTCGACGGATATTTGCTGCGGCCGGTACAGAAATGGAAAAAGCCCACTTTGATCAATGGGCATGCGTTGTCACGAATTGCGACGAAAAGGGGTCACAGCGATTCGAGCCAGTCGTCGTCTGACCCTTCGTTGACACCCTCGAAAAGCGGTGTCGAAAGGTAACGCTCTCCGTTATCGGGCAACATGGCCAGAATAACCGACCCCTCCGGTGCGTTCTCCGCGACCTCAAGCGCAGTCGCCAAAGTGGCACCCGATGATATGCCCGTGAAAATGCCCTCCTTGTGCGCCAATTCGCGCGAAACTTCGATCGCCCGATCGTCGGTCACGGACAGCAACTCGTCATAGACTTCACGGTCCAGCACTTCAGGGATGAAGTCGGGCGTCCAACCCTGGATCTTGTGCGGATTCCACTCGTTTCCTGCAAGCAGCGACGCACCTGCCGGCTCGGTCGCAACAATCGTCAGGTCCGGCCTTGCCGCCTTGAGCACTTGTCCGGCACCGGTCATCGTGCCACCCGTGCCATAACCAGTCACCCAATAGTCGAGTCGTTTGCCCGCGAAATCACTAAGTATCTCAGGACCCGTCGTCTGTGCGTGATACTCGGGATTGGCCGGATTCTCGAACTGGCGCGCGAGGAACCAGCCGTGTTTTTCGGCAAGCTCTTCAGCCTTCCTGACCATTCCCGTACCCCGCTCGGCAGCCGGCGTGAGGATGACCTTTGCACCCAGTCCGCGCATGATTTTGCGGCGTTCGATGGAGAAGGACTCAGCCATTGTCGCGACGAACGTATAACCCTTCACCGCGCAAACCATTGCCAGTGCAATGCCGGTGTTGCCTGACGTGGCTTCGATAATTGTCTGCCCTGGCTCTAACACTCCCCTCTGCTCCGCGTCGATAATGATGGCGAGCGCAAGACGGTCTTTGACTGACGCGAGCGGATTGAATGACTCGACTTTTACGTACAGGTTCACGTGATCGGGGCCCGTTCGATTGAGGCGAACGATAGGCGTATTGCCGATTGTTTGCAGAATATTATCGTAAATCATTAGTCCGTCCTTTTTCCGGTTTGATTGAGGCTACCATGGATCAGTAGTTGTTCGGCGGTCCTCGTATTCTCAATAATCCCCGCAGGCCGGTCGGGTCACGAATTTTCTGCCTACATAACAATGTATTATATGCAGGCCTAATTTTGGCCCGCAGTGAAACGATCGCGCCCTTCTGCGGTCACATAGTGAAGACGCAGAGAAGCACCGTTCGGAATGAAATTACAACAACTGAAATATCTGCTTGCGATCGTCGACAACGGACTGAACATTACAGCGGCAGCAGAGACGATGTTCACGTCACAGCCAGGGGTCAGCAAGCAGCTGAAATTGCTCGAGGAAGAACTCGGGCTGCAGCTTTTTACTCGCAAAGGAAAGAGCCTGGGAGGCATCACAGCCGCCGGCCAGCAGGTAATCGATCGCGCCCGACTGATCATGCAGGAAGTCGACAACATTCGTAGCCTCGCGTCGGATTATTATCACGAGGAGGAAGGAACCCTGTCGATTGCGACGACGCATACGCAGGCTCGCTACGTGCTTCCTGACGTCATTCGCGAATTTCGGGATAGCTATCCGCGAGTCAGCCTGAACCTGCATCAGGGGACTTCCGAACAAATCGCCGACATGGTAAAGGCGAATGATATCGATTTTGCGATCGCGACAGGATCGCATGGCCTGTTTGGCGACTTGCTGCTCGTACCGAGTTATCACTGGGATCGAAAAATCATCGTACCCAAGGATCACGTGCTCGCTGCTCTCGATCGAAAGCTAACCCTGAAGGACCTCGCCGAACATCCACTGGTTACTTACGTGTTCAGCTTCGGCGGTCAGTCGTCGTTGAAGCGCGCATTCGCAGATCAGGGGCTGGAACCGGATGTCGTATTCACCGCGCGAGATGCAGACGTAATCAAAACTTATGTTCGCATGGGTCTCGGCGTTGGCATCGTCGCGAGCATGGCTGAGGACTGTGATGATCTGAAAGACCTCGCCTCCGTTGATGCAGAAGGACTTTTCCCGCGTAGCACGACCTGGATCGGCTTTCGCAAGGACATCGTACTGCGACGTTATATGCTCGATTTCGTGCGCTTGTTCGCACCACACATAACTTCAGATCAACTTGAGCAAACTCGCCATGTCAGGTCACAAGCCGATATCGACAAGCTTTTCAAAGATGCGAATTTGCCGGTGCGTGGCGGCTGCTCCGACGACATCACCGAAGCCGCCTGATCCAGGGCGGCCCTGGCCAAAAAAACGATCGTCTCTAGTCCGCAATTTCAGGGCTGGCCCGGATAATTCACCAGTTGGCGCGTAAGATCGCTTAAGGAATTGATTGGTTGACGGATTTTCTGATTGAGTGGAATAACGGTGTCTATTTCCGAAAGCAGAAAATCCGTCAGGCGATCAAAGACTAAGCGAGAGCGCGGCGAACTGGTGAATTATCCGGGCTAGTAGATGCGAATTCCACCATGACGCCTGCGGCTGCGGTGGTCGACGAACCACAGACCGGCAAGAAAGCCGCCAACCAGGCAGGCCCCGACCGCACCAGCCACCCACTGCAGTGGCATGCTGTCCTTGTATTGAGATTGCCGGTTACGCAATCCTGAATTTTCCTCGCCGAGTTCAGTCGCGCTTGCCTCACTTTCATCGAGCCGGACCTGCAAATCGATTGCCTGCTGTTTCAAGGTTTCGATCGTTGCCGCAGGAGCCGCAAATGCCTGCCGGGTGTCTTCCAGCTCCCGCGCAAGACTGTCCGCCTCGGCCCGCGTTTCCGCAACGATCAATTTGGCTGGCTTGTCGGCAACGAGAAACCCGGCTTTGACGAAACCCTGCGTACCGTCGGGAAGCTGCACATTCGCGTAATAACGAGTACGTGATAGCACCTCCATTTCCTGGCCGCTGTCCAGGTTACGAAATGGCCGGTCACTCGTATCTTCGGCCTGATGCAGGCCAAGCTGCAGCGTGTCTGTTACATAGGCCGTCTCAGCCGCCACCACCCAAGGCAACAGCGTTAAAACCCCAAGAACTAGTCGCATTCCCGATCTCCCAGGTCGATCAACGAGAGTCTACTACAGCAACACCATTCCGGGTCCAGCCGAGGGCTATAACTCATGAAGCCATCGCAACAGCGCCTCCTGAATCTCCTCACCCGGACCGCGATGGATGTCGGTATGGTTCTGCAGCATGACGACCACGAATCGCCTCCCGGACCGCGACTGCAGGTAGCCTGCGATCGCAGAGACGTGATCGAGAGAACCCGTCTTAAGGTGTGCTGATCCCTCCAGAAGGCGATTGTCCAGTCGATTTGTGAGCGTTCCGTCCAGACCCGCCAGTGACATCGATGCAACATACTCAGGCATGTAGGTCTGTTGCCACGCGAAACGGAGCATCGCAGCAAAATCAGCGGCGGTCATTCGTGCCTCACGCGACAGACCTGCGCCATTGTCGAAAGCCAACTCCGAAAACTCCAGGCCCCTTTGCTGCAACCAATCGCCAACGACCCGGCGGCCACCGGCTTCGGTGCCCGGTACGCCGAGAACTTCTGCTGACAGCGTGTACAGAAGCTGCCGCGCCATCACGTTGTTGCTGTACTTGTTAATTCGCGTAATTACGTCCGCAAGTGGTAGTGACCCAAATTGGACCAGGGGCTCCACATTCTCCGGGGCCGTGGCATTTTTCCAGCCGCCCTCGAATATGCCTCCCGATTCCCGCCACAAGGCAGTGAACAATCCGTAAGCAAACTCATTGTGCTCAAGTGCCGTCCGATCCATAGCGTACCGTTTACAGCCGCTTGGAAATTTGCCACTGAAGGTCATCTTATCGATCGCGTCATCGAAGCTAATCGTTATGCCGCGTTGATAGCCACGGCAAACTCCGGACACGAGCGTCAGTCGATTGTCGACTGCCAGATTGGCCAGCCACGGGTCCAGCGAGACCCGGACACTGTTCGCTTCACGGTTCGGCTCAAACCAGTAGCGAACGACCTTGAAGTTCATCAAAAGTGCGTTCGGTGCAACATTGTAAGCACGCAGTGGTTGCCGATCGAAGGCGGCTGGATCGTGATTATCAACTGCGAAGTAACTGTCATCTATCAGTAAATCGCCGCCGATATCTCGTATGCCAGCCTGACGAATCCGGCGTAACAATTGCCAGACACGCTCCGTTACAAGAAATGGATCACCACCGCCCCTGATCAGAAGGTCGCCCTCTAACCTGCCATCATTGACTGGACCGAGCGCGAAGATATCCGTTTGCCAGGCATACGTCGGCCCAAGAACATCGAGCGCAACGAGCGTCGTCAATAACTTGATTGTCGAACCGGGATTGCGTGGCATCCCATCTTGCCAGCGCAGCAAGACCTCACCGCTCTCGAGATCCTCAACATAGACACTCAAAGTGTCATCCGGCACCTGGCGGTGGCGAAGGACGTTTTGTACTGGAATCGGCAATGTGTCGTCAGACGCCGCCACAACCACCGGAGCAAGCGCCACAAATGCAAACACCAAGGGAATTCGTATCATCTCGTATCGCCTAATTTGCCCGACAATCGTCCAACTATCGCCTGGCGGGCCGTCTTATTCCGAACGAGCGAACACGATCAGCAAGCGTTGTCGGTTTTACGCCGAGCAGCTCAGCCGCACCATCCGGACCCGAAACACGCCAATTCGTTTGTTTGAGCGCCGCCATCAGGTTCTGTTTCTGGTAATCCCGCATTTCCTTCTCGGTCAGTATATCGTCACTTCGTTTCACGTCGGTCGCAGGAGCAACTGCTGGCGTGGCCCCGATATTAGGCATCGAAAGATCGAGTCGTAACACGTTGCCTGGCGACAGGATCACGGCCCGTTCGATTACATTTTTCAATTCGCGGACATTGCCTGGCCAGGTGTATTTCAGCAGGAAACCCGCTTGTGCGCGAGTCAATGTCAGTGGTGAGCGTACGAAATCGTTGCATGCCCGCTCGAGAAAATTTTGCGCCAGCTGAATAATGTCCTCACCGCGCTCACGTAATGGCGGCACGTCAACCGGGAACACGCTCAGCCGGTAGAAAAGGTCCTCGCGAAATTTACCGTCAACGAGGAGTCTTTCCAGGTTTCGGTTCGTTGCGGCAACCACGCGAACATCGACCGACTTGGTAACATCGTCGCCAACCCGTTCGAACTCGCTTTCTTGCAGTACACGCAACAATTTGCCTTGTAACTCCAGAGGTATTTCACCGACTTCATCGAGAAATATTGTGCCACCGTCAGCCAGCTGGAATCGTCCGACACGGTCCCGGTGTGCCCCGGTGAATGCTCCTTTAACGTGACCGAAGAATTCGCTTTCGAACAGTTCCTTCGGGATCGAAGCACAGTTGACTTTGACCAGGGGTCCGTTCGCGCGAGCACTCTGCGCGTGGATCGCGTGCGCGACCAGTTCCTTCCCGACCCCGGACTCTCCCTGCAGCAAAACGCTGGCCGAGGTTTCGGCCACCGCTTCGACCCGCTTGAGCATTTGTTGTAATGCCTTGCTTGTGCCAACGATGCGGCCGAAATTCATCGCAACGTTTGCCTCCTCACGAAGGTAATCTCGTTCTTGCTCCAGTTCCTCCCGCAAGCGGGCGTTTTCAGCCAGGGATACACGAAGATCACGCTCGGCATGGTTGCGCTCCGTAACATCTTTCGATGCAACCAACGCACCATCCACTTTGCCGGCCGCATCGCGGTGCGAAATCGCCGATACGATCAAATCAAGAACTCGCCCGTCCTTTGTGACGACTTGTCGCTCTTCATTATTGAAATCACCTTGTGAGATCAATTCCTGCAGACGACCCTCGGCGTAGCGTTCGCGATCGGAATCCGCGAAGAAATCGGTGGTCGACCGGCCGACCACTTCCTCGCGTTGATAACCGAGTTTTTGCAGCCAATGATCGGTGACCGTCACAATGTTGCCGTCACCATCGACGGTATGCAGCATGGCCGGCGTCGAGCGATACAAATCTCTGTACTTGAAGTTGGCGCGCGCCAGATCCGCTATCTCGGAGTACACCGCCACTGTTCGGATAAAAGCCCCGTTGGGATCGTACTCGACCAGCGAGTTCGTCATGCACTCGACAATCTCACCGGATTTCGCCAAAACCGCGATCGGCTTGTTCTCCAGTTTTCCGGTGCGTCTCAGGACCGGCAGGAATTCTTTCTCAATACGGTGCGCCGACTCCTCGGTAACGAATTCGCTCGGACGACGCCCGACTATCTCGTCACGCGAATAGCCGAGCCGTTCGAGAAAAGCATCGTTAAGATCCAGAAAAGCGCCGTCTTCTCCAATCGAAGTCGCCATCGCTGGCAACTTGCGAAACAGCCATTGGTAGTCATCGAGTTTTGTCATTTTGTGAGTATATACGAAAATCCGTGAAAACGGTCACGATATTCCGTAATTAACGAAATATCGTGACTGTGTGTCTTACGGTATATGTTTGTTTTACAAGGTTTTTTCAAGTTGGCACGGCTCGTGCAATAGAGACTAGTGACTAACTTTACGTGCCGCAACAAGCGGTGCTCGCAAACAAGGTAAAGACGATGTACACCAGGAAAATTGAAAACGGACTGGCACTGCTTGCCGCTCTGATCGTGCTCTTCGCAGTTTCTGCGGCAGCCAACATAGCACTCGCAGACGATGCCGGCACGATGGGCCCGGACTTGAAAACGGAGGCCTCGACCACAAATTAATACCTCGCGGATGGCTATTAGCGGTTCGCGAGCGAATCCCCTCCGGCGGCATAGGTAATCAGGAGTTTCTCCCCCGAACAACTGATCGCTTCGCCCCGGAACTCGTCGGCAGGAATGCCGGCAAAATCGGGCCTGGATAGCCCGGCGGCATCCCCCTTGCCGCAAAACCTTGGGCGCCGGAGACCGCTCCATATTGGACGGCCCGCTGTTTCGTCAATCGAATTCAGCCCTCCGGCGCCTTTCTTTTTGCCAATATCAGTGTCCGCGCGATCAGCGAGAAACGCGATCCCGGTGTGCTTCGGCGCGGCGCGCACGTCCATTGGAGAAATTGTTGCTGATCGTCTCCCGCAGTCGTTTGAGCCAGTGACGGGCCCACGCGAATTCGACTCCAAGAATAGCAAGGCCGATCGGGATCACTATCAATGCGGGACCCGGCGCGATGATCATGACGATTCCCAAGGCAAGTACGGTACTTCCAAGCACAGCCACGGCAATTCGGCGCGCTGCCTTGTAAGTCAAATGAACGGTTTTTTCGATCACACATACTCCCTGGGCGCTGCGCTGCAAATGTTATTTGTTTTATGACAGCCTTGACGTAGTCTTTGTTGCATGCGTTGCCTGTCTTTCTTGTTCGTCCTCACTGCGATTACCGCGTCTGACACGGTACACGGTGATGCTGTCGGCCACCTGGTCAGCGAGGTTGAGCCAGTGTTGGTGGAGATCAAGCCATTGTCGGCAGCTCGCCGGTATGTAGCACGTCAGGACCTGGAGTTTACGCTGATTGTGGAGCCGTTGTGCCCGGCAGATATGCGGATCGGCTCAGTTTCTGTCACTGCTGCGGATACGCGCATGACTTTCAGCGGTAGTGAATTCGACGAGCAGGCCCAAGTCGAGACAACACTCATCATTCCGCGGCGTCAGGTTGTAGCGATTGCCATTGATGATTACTGCCGGCAGGGCGAAACTGCCAGTACTCTGAAATACGACCTGCAAATTGATGCGGCGTATACCGCCTCATTATCGCTACGCTGTATCAGCGATGAGAAACAGTCGATCATCTACCTGGCGCAGCCACTGGGCGTCATACTTTCCTGTGTCGACGGCGACAATGCCGAATCGGCCGTCGATCAGGGAACCGCAGCGACTTCAACCACGAGGTAACGATCCAGGAATTCAAGTGTTTTCTGCCACGCGTCATCCGCGGCGTCGGCGTTATAAGCATTTCCGGTCGGATTTGCGAACGCGTGGTCGGCGCCAGGATATATGTGAATCTCATAGTTCTTTCGCAGCCGCTCAAGTGCTGTCTTGAATCGCTGTACCGAGTCCACCGTGATGCCCTGGTCCTCTGCGCCGAATAGTCCAAGTATCGGTGAGCTGATATCTTGGAGTTTTTCTTCGTCGTCAGTCACCTGACCGTAATAGATAACGGTAGCGTCCAGATCCTCGGGAAACAGCATTGCCGTATTCAACGACCAGCCACCACCAAAACACCAGCCCAGAGAGCCTATCCGTGGCGCGCCTGCTGTCGTATTGACGAACGCATATGCCTGGCGGATGTTTTCAGCCGCCGGCTCCGGATTATTGACTACCGCCAGCATTTGCTGCCTCGCCTGTCCTAGCGAACTCGCCGCCGCACCACCAAAAAGATCAACCGCAAGAACGATGTAACCTTCTCCTGCAAGCCGGTCTGCCATCGCACGAATGTTGTCATTCAGACCCCACCATTCGTGAATAACGATAATCGCAGGCAACGGATCGACCATGTCGGCAGGGAATACGAAGTGGCCGTATACAAGTTCATCATTCACTTCGGCATAGGGAAGCCGTTCTGAAATAACACTGCGCTTCGGTGCTATCTGGGCGGCGGGGCTGGGATCAGTGGTGTCGCCGGCATGCTCTTTCGTCATTGCGTCGACATTGGCACGACCCGCCTCTTTGTCGGCAGCCTGAGAGCCCGAGTCCCCTGATTCGCAAGCGGCAACGAACAAAACCAGGCTTGCGAATCCCAGCGCCATCCCGTGTCTCAAATAGTTACTGTTGAACATAGTGCGATCCTGCGGCTAGTGCGAACGACGAATTGCCATCGGGTGATGGCTTAGTTTAATCGAAAACCGCTCGGCAGGTCGAAGGATTGATCCATTGCGACTAGACTCGTCCCCTGAGACGAAAACGTGGTGACGGGGGTTCCCATGAGTTTGTTACTGGAATCAGTAATCTATCTGCTGGCAGCGATTGTCATGGTTTCGGTGAGTCGCCGGCTGGGCTTTGGATCGGTCCTCGGCTATCTCGCTGCAGGCATCCTTATCGGCCCATTCGGTTTCGCGCTGATTCGCGATCCCGAGCATATTCTGCATTTCGCCGAGCTCGGCGTTGTGTTCCTTCTTTTCATCGTTGGCCTCGAACTGCAGCCATCACGACTCTGGGTGTTGCGCAAGATGGTATTCGGCCTTGGCTCCGCCCAGGTGTTACTGAGCGCCGTCATCATTGCTGCTATTGCCTGGTCAGCCGGCCTGATGCCGACTCCGGCAATCGTCATTGGATTGATACTGGCTCTATCATCGACGGCATTCGTGCTGCAGATGCTGGCCGAGAAGAAAGAGCTGACGATGGCCCACGGTCGCGCGGCATTTTCGATCTTGCTGTTTCAGGATCTCGCGGCGATTCCACTGATCGCGATTTTGCCAACGCTCGGCGCCACCAGTGGCGACGGCTTCAATATCACAGAGGCCGGTATCATGGCCACGACGATTCTCGGTCTGATCGTCGGCGGTCGTATCCTGCTGCGTCAGATCCTGCACGTCGCGGCCGCCTCGAAGATTCCTGAGATTTTTACTGCAACCGCATTGCTTGTCGTTATTGCTGCGGCGTTGTTGATGGAATTTGCCGGCATGTCGATGATCCTCGGTGCGTTCATCGCTGGAATGCTGCTCGCGGATTCCGAGTACCGGCATCAACTCGAAGCGGATATCGCGCCATTCAAAGGTCTGTTACTTGGTCTGTTTTTCATTGCGGTGGGAATGTCGGTCAATATCGGTCTGCTTTTCGAGACCCCAGCCCGAATCCTGCTAATCGTTGCGACATTGATGTTTGCGAAGGCCCTTGTCCTGATACCTCTCGCGCGGCTTTTCGGGCTGTGTGACTCACGAAGTGCATTGAGCCTGGCCGCCGTCATGTCGCAAGGGGGCGAGTTCGCGTTCGTTCTGTTCGCCATCGCTGCACGGGAACGACTAGTTGCCGTTGAATTGATCGATGAGCTGACTCTCGCCGTGGCCATTTCGCTGC
>Ga0255054_10001523_pt1 | contig 13552 bp, 9 predicted proteins | sample JV7_2_23_MG_FD_188634 | JGI IMG/M metagenome (GOLD analysis project Ga0255054, IMG submission 188634) | Seawater microbial communities from Jervis Inlet, British Columbia, Canada - JV7_2_23 | ecosystem: Environmental > Aquatic > Marine > Inlet | place: Canada: British Columbia | collected...
TTCTTCCTGGATTTCCGCGAGATTCGCCCAGCCACATTCCACGGCGAGGTCGCCGCGCGCGATCATGATGCCGGCCGGGAAATGCCGCATCGTCGCCAACATGATCTGCGGCAGCTTGCGGTAGGCACGTTCTGTTTCGATTTTGGCAACGATACCGAGTCGATTCCCGGGATATTTCCCGAGTTCTTCCTGCAAGGCGATGATGTCTTCGGCCCGCCGGATGAACGACAGGGCAACAGCGTCCGCATGCTCTACGATGAACGGCAGGTCCTCGCGGTCCTTGACGGTGATGCCGGCAAGATCGAGGTTGGTACCCGGAAAGTTGATGCCCTTGTTGCTGCGCAGCCGGCTGCCGGTCGGCTTGGCGCTCGTGATATGCACGGTAATTTCGGTATCGGAACAAGCGTCCACGACGCCGTCTATCTTGCCATCGTTCAGGCGAACGGGATCGCCGACAGCCACCTGCTCGAATACTTCCACGGGCCTGCACGCCACGCGTGCAGGCGTCTTGACGGTGCCGTCCTTGTTGAGCGCTGCGGGCGACCCTGGCGTGCCGTCTCGCGTCAGTATCAGGATATCGCCGATGTGCAGCAGGATTGACTGCTCGACCGCCGGCAGTTCGCCGAAGTGGAATTCCTGCTGCTCGCCCGATTCGTGATCAACAAGGCGAAATCGCATGCCTGTCGCGACGTACGCTGTTTTGTAGAGTTCGAGGATGAGCCCCTTGTTGTCCTTGACGACGACCTCGAGTTTTCTTCTTCGTCCGCGAGCGTCCTTGAATTGCAGCAGGTCCCCGATATTTGCGGCTTCGATACAGTGTCGCGGTACGGGCACCACCGCGAACTTCTTGCCCGTCCACGGCTCGTCGTCAGCGACGCAACGAACACGACGCGGCGCGAGTACCTGCCCGAGCTCGTTGCGCCGCGGCCGCAGCCGGATGACTTTTGGCCCTGGCTGGAGCAGCCCGGTCCTGAATTTCGGACCACCCAGGTCCATTATGATCTTGCACTGCTTGCCGAGGTTCTCGTTCGCGCGCTTTATGTTCTCGATCATGCCGAGCCATTCTTGCTGCGAGTCGTGCGCGCAGTTGATTCGTGCCACGTCCATGCCCGTGGTCATCAGGTCGTGGATGACGTTATAGTCTTCGGCGGCCTCGACCGGCAATGTCACCATGATGGACACGGCGCGGTCTTCGGGCTGATCGCCGAGCAGGGCCTGTGCGTGCGCCTCGAGCAGTTTTTCGCTCGCGGGAAACGGCGCACGATCAACGGTGCCCTCGGTGATCTCTTTTCCGTCGAGTTTTTGCAGGGCATGCTGTACGGCCAGCATGCTTGCCGAGACATGCTGCTCCGACCGACCCAGCGATGACAGGCCGAGCGCCGCCAGTTGCTCCTGCAACTCGCCGATGTCGAACTGGCGAAGAGCAACATAGTGCAACAGGTTGCGTGCACTGGCCGCGAATTTCGTGTGTACCTGCTGCAGATCGGGCTCGAAACGGGATTCGAGCTCCCCGGCGCGCTCGCGGATGAGCTGCAATTGCTGCCAGAGCGAATCCTGGTTGTTGCTCATCGAGTTGTTGCTCATCGGGTCCTTGCCCATCGAGTCATGGCGCGAGGCGCTCGATTGTCCAGGAGTCGTCGTCCTGTAGCGTATACATGAAGCGATCGTGCAGACGATTTGCACGGCCCTGCCAGAATTCGATCTCGACAGGCGTTACACGATAACCGCCCCAGAACGACGGCAGCGGCACTTCCTTCGCGGCGAATTTCCTTTTCATCTCGTCGAACTTTGCTTCGAGCAACGACCGTGACGAGATAACGCTGCTTTGCGCCGATACCCAGGCGCCAATCTGGCTGCCGCGCGGGCGCGTTGCGAAATACTTCAAGGTCTCGCTCGTCGGAATTCTGGCGGCCGTGCCCCTGATCGAGATCTGTCGCCCCAGTTCACGCCAGAGGAACAGCAGGGCGACATCGGCGTTCCCTTCAATGTGCTCGGCCTTCTTGCTGCCGAGGTTGGTGTAAAACACGAAGCCGCGTTCGTCGAAGAATTTGAGCAGGACCGTGCGCGAGGCCGGACGATTGTCCCCGTCCACGGTCGCGAGCGTCATTGCGTTGGGTTCCATGTGATCCGGATCGCAGGCCGCATGGAACCAGTCGGCGAACTGCACGATCGGATCAGCATCGAGATCCTCGCGCTCGAGGGAGAGTCCGGTCGCCGAGCGGCGCAGCTCCGACACATCCATATCGGCCTCCTGCGAGCTCTCGTCGATGTCCTTCTTGTTCACTGGCTGGGTCCTGCTCAGGCGCTCATTCGTGTCGTAGTATTATTCTCGAACCAATCGTCCGTCGGCGCGGTCCCTATTCTGCGTCCATCGACAGGAGAACGACAATGAGTTTCGACGATTTTCAGCACGTGAGCCGTCTCCGCTACTGGCCGATTCTGTTGCTCAGGGTCTATACGGGCGTGTTTTTTGCCTATCACGGGTTCAGGAAAATTGTCGGCGGTGTATTTTCAGACAATATGGCGGGTTTCCTCGACGGTCGGGCAGGGGACAGCGTTGCCTGGTACCGGGTGATTGTCGAAACCGTCGTCCTGCCCCTGCAAGGACTGTTCGGGTTCCTGGTTGCGTACGGCGAGCTCGTACTCGGAATGGCGCTGATCATCGGGCTCGCCACTCGCTACGCAGCGTATGCGGGTGCATTCATGGTGCTGAATTTCTGGCTGGCCAAGGGGCAGGGCGTCCTGGCCGGGCAAAACCACGACGTGGTCTGGTTCGTTATCCTGATAGTCCTCGGCGGCTTGCACGCGGGACGCGTGCTGAGCGTGGACCAGAAACTCGTCAAGCGGTTTCGCTTCCTGGCCTGAATTTGACTGACAGCGAGCCGGATTCTTCCGTTATAATTCCCGGCTCCGCGGTAGGTACGGGTTCCATTGTCAGGCCGGGCTCGGTCAAGCGAAAGTGGCGGAATTGGTAGACGCGCTGGCTTTAGGTGCCAGTGGGGCAACCCGTGAGAGTTCGAGTCTCTCCTTTCGCACCAACTTTCGCTGTCTAACTCATTGAAGTAACTAACTAATTATGTCATCAGGGGTTTCCACGAGCCGCTGGCGACGTACAGAAGGATTGACAAAATGCAAGTCACTGTCGAATCGACGGGAAAGCTGGAACGACGCATGCGCGTCAAGCTGCCCGCCGAGCGCATCGAAAAAGAGGTCGATACCCGGCTGAAGTCCGTCGGCAAGACCGCAAAAATCAAAGGCTTCCGCCCCGGAAAAGTGCCGGCCAAGGTCGTCAAGCAGCGTTACGGCCAGCAGATTCGCGAGGAAGTGCTGTCGGAACTCCTGCGGCAGAGCTATTCGGACGCCGTGCAGCAGGAAAACCTGAATCCGGCGGGCGGTCCCCAGATCGAGACCGAGGGTGTTGATGACAGCCAGGGCCTCACCTACGTTGCGACATTCGAAGTCATGCCCGAGATCGAGCTCAAGGGACTCGACAAGGTCAAGGTCGAGCAACCCGAGATCGACATCGGCGACGGCGATCTCGATGACATGATCGAGAACCTGCGCAAGCAAAAAGCCACGTGGACCGAAGTCGATCGTGAGAGCGTCGACGGCGATCGCGTCACTGTCGATTTCTCGGGCGAACTCAAGGGCGAACTCATTGACGGCGGGCAGGGCAAGGACGTGCCGGTGATACTCGGCCAGGGCCAGATGCTGCCAGACTTCGAGAAAGGCCTTACCGGCATCAGGGTGGGCGACGAGAAGACCTTCAAGGTCAAGTTCCCGAAGGACTATCACGCCGAGGACCTGCAGGGGCAGAAAGTCAATTTCACGATCCAGACGCACCGCGTCGAGGAAGAGACCCTGCCGCCGGTCGGCGACAGCCTGGCCGAGCTCTTCGGCGTCGAGGAGGGCGGACTCGAGCAGTTCAGGAAAGATGTCCTGGAGAACATGCATCACGAGTCAGCACAGAAGGTGAAAGCCAATGTGCGTGAACAACTCATGCAAGGGCTGCTCGATGCGAACCCGATCGAGATCCCGCAGGCGATGAAGCACCAGGAAATGCACACCATGCAGCACGAGGCGATGCGACGTCTCGGCATCGAGGATCACGACAAGGCGCCGCCGATGGACAATTTCGGGGAGTCCGCCGAGAAACGGGTGCGCCTGGGTCTCCTGATGCGCCAGTTGATCACTGACCAGGAACTGACTCTCGACGAGGATCTCGTGCGAGGGCATGTCGAGGAGATGTGTGCCGGCTACGAAAATTCCGCCGAAATGGTTGATATGTACATGAGTAACCCTCAGGTACGCGAGCAGGTCGAGCCGATGGTGCTCGAGCAGGTGGCATTCGACTGGTTACTGGAGAACGGCAAGGTCAAGTCGAAGAAGATCGGCTTTAAGGAATTCATGAATGGCTGAAAGCCCATTTATGAATTCCGGAACGGTCGCATTCGTGAGAAAATGAGCAAATTCGAGCAGCAGCAGGCACTGAAATGAGCGCAACGGCATTGAATCTTGTCCCCATGGTCGTCGAGCAGACGGCACGCGGTGAGCGAGCGTACGACATCTATTCGCGGCTTCTGAAGGAGCGCGTCGTCTTCATCGTCGGTCCCGTCGAGGACCACATGGCGAATCTCGTGGTTGCGCAGCTTCTCTACCTGGAATCGGAGAATCCCGACAAGGACATTCATCTCTACATCAATTCACCGGGCGGGGCGGTTACCTCTGGCCTGTCGATCTACGACACGATGCAGTTCGTGAACAGCGATATTTCAACGATCTGCGTCGGGCAGGCGGCAAGCATGGGTGCTCTGCTGCTTGCCGGTGGCACCAATGGCAAGCGTTTCGCGCTGCCGCACTCGCGGATCATGGTGCATCAGCCGAGCGCCGGCTTTCAGGGCCAGGCCACTGACATCAGTATTCATGCCAACGAGGTACTGGAGCTGAAGCGTCGCCTGAACGAGATTATGGCGAAACACTGCGACAAAACGGCCGAGCGGATCGAGAAGGATCTCGAGCGTGACAACTTCATGAGCGCTGAATCCGCGGTCAAATACGGGCTCATTGACACCGTGTTGGCCCAACGCAATGAGATGAAAGGGTCCAAGAAGGACTGATTCTTTAACAATCAATAACTTAGGGTGCCGAAGGTCCCTTATGAGACCTGTCACTTTGCACCCCGAAAAGCCGCATGTTATATACAGATACAGTCGTAACAGACTGATTTTAGTCACAGAGGCCAATTTTGCATGAGCGATGAAACCCGCGATAAGAATGAGGACGGAAAACTCCTCTATTGTTCCTTTTGCGGCAAGAGCCAGCACGAAGTACGCAAGCTGATTGCGGGCCCCTCTGTTTTCATCTGCGACGAGTGCGTCGAACTCTGCAACGACATTATCCGCGAGGAACTCGAGGACTCCGGCGAAGCCGGCCGCGACAAGCTGCCGAAGCCGCAGGAGATCAATGCCATTCTCGATGAGTACGTCATCGGCCAGGTGCGGGCCAAGAAAGTGCTGTCGGTCGCCGTGTACAACCACTACAAGCGGCTCAACGATCGCCTCGATGATCGCAGCAAGGACGACATCGAACTCGCGAAGAGCAACATTCTCCTTATTGGTCCGACGGGTTGCGGCAAGACGCTGCTTGCCGAAACGTTGGCACGGCTTCTGAACGTGCCGTTCACGATCGCTGATGCCACGACGCTTACCGAGGCCGGCTATGTCGGCGAGGACGTCGAAAACATCATTCAGAAGCTCCTGCAAAAATGTGATTACGATGTTGAGAAGGCGCAGACCGGCATCGTCTACATCGATGAAATCGACAAGATATCCAGAAAGTCCGATAACCCGTCGATTACGCGCGATGTATCCGGCGAAGGCGTGCAGCAGGCTCTCCTGAAGCTCATCGAAGGTACGATCGCCTCGGTGCCGCCGCAAGGCGGTCGCAAGCACCCGCAGCAGGAATTCCTGCAGGTCGACACCGGCAACATACTGTTTGTCTGCGGTGGCGCGTTCGCGGGCCTCGACAAGATCATCCTGAGTCGCTCCTCGAAGGCCGGTATTGGTTTCGTCGCCGAAGTGAAGAGCAGCGAGCAAGAGCAGAGCATCGGTGAGCTGTTGCACGATGTCGAGCCCGAGGATCTTATTCGTTACGGGTTGATCCCTGAGTTCGTGGGTCGCCTGCCCGTCGTTGCGACGCTCGAGGAACTCGACGAGGATGCGCTCGTCACTATTCTCATCGAACCGAAGAACGCTCTCACCAAACAGTATCGCAAGCTTTTCGACATGGAAGGTGTGGAGCTCGAGTTCCGCGACGACGCGCTGCGTGCCGTGGCGAAGAAGGCCATGGATCGCAAGACCGGCGCCCGCGGGCTTCGGACCATTCTGGAGAACGTGCTTCTCGACACGATGTACGACCTGCCGTCGTCAACGAACGCGAAAAAAGTTGTTGTCGACGAAGCCGTCGTCACGGGCGAGACCATGCCCTACGTAATCTACGAGTCGGACGAGAGCCCGACTGTCAACATCGAACAGCAGGATCCGCCGCGGCCGACAGGTTCCGACGGAGCTTAATCGCTTTTTTCACGCCCCAGTCGCTTGGGAAGGGGGCGGGTTAACTGGAATCTGCCTTTCCGTGGGAGCGCGCCCCAGCGCGCGAATTGGCTTGAATTTTCAGTCTTGAACCTCATTTCGACCGAATCCCTTGCAGAGGTATTTCTTGTGTCTGAAGAACAGCTGACGACCGAAGTAGACGAAACCGAAAACGCGGGCATTCCGGTGCTGCCGCTCAGAGACGTTGTCGTTTATCCGCACATGGTGATTCCACTTTTTGTCGGTCGCGACAAGTCGATCGTGGCACTCGACCGGGCGATGATGGAAGGCAAGCGCATCATGCTCGTGGCGCAGACCAAGGCGGATCTCGACGATCCCCAGCCCGAGGACCTGTACGAAGTGGGCACGCTTGCGACGATCCTGCAGCTCCTGAAGCTGCCGGACGGCACGGTCAAGGTGCTGGTTGAGGGCGGCGAGCGCGCGAGTATCGATCGCATCCTGGTCAGCGATCATTTCGCGGCCGAAGTTACACTGTTGGCCGAAAACGATCGTCACGACGAGCGTGAAATCGATGTGCTGGTGCGCTCGATCATCGCGCAGTTCGAACAATACGTGAAACTGAACAAGAAGGTGCCGCCCGAAATTCTCACCTCGCTCTCAGGCATCGATGAGCCCGGACGCCTGGCGGACACCGTTGCCGCGCACATGGCACTCAAACTTTCCGAAAAGCAACGCATCCTCGAAATCCAGGACGTCAAGGAACGCCTCGAGCAGATCCTCGGCATCATCGAGGGCGAGATCGACGTGCTGCAGATCGAAAAGCGCATCCGCGGTCGCGTCAAGCAACAGATGGAGAAAAGCCAGCGCGAGTACTACCTGAATGAGCAGATGAAGGCCATTCAGAAAGAACTCGGCGAAATGGAAGACGCGCCGAACGAGCTTGCCGATCTCGAGCAGAAGATCGAGAAGGCGGGCATGTCGAAGGAGGGCAAGGAAAAGGCCACCTCCGAACTCAACAAGCTCAAGCTGATGTCGCCGATGTCGGCCGAAGCCACAGTGGTTCGTAATTACATCGACTGGTTACTGAAAGCGCCGTGGAAGAAACGCAGCAAGGTCGTGAAGGACCTGACGCGTGCTGAGACCGTGCTCGAGGAAGATCACTACGGCCTCGAAAAGGTCAAGGAGCGAATCCTCGAGTACCTCGCCGTGCAGCAGCGCGTGAAAAAGCTCAAGGGACCGATCCTGTGTCTCGTCGGCCCGCCGGGCGTCGGTAAGACCTCGCTCGGACAGAGCATCGCGCGTGCGACGAACCGCAAGTTCGTGCGCATGTCATTGGGTGGCGTTCGTGACGAGGCCGAGATTCGTGGCCACCGCCGCACCTACATCGGCTCGATGCCGGGCAAGATCATCCAGAACCTCGGCAAGACCGGCGTCAGAAATCCGCTGTTCCTGCTCGATGAAGTCGACAAGATGGCCATGGACTTCCGTGGCGACCCTTCGTCGGCATTGCTCGAGGTGCTCGACCCGGAGCAGAACTCGACCTTCCAGGACCATTACCTCGAGGTCGACTTCGACCTGTCCGACGTCATGTTCGTGTGCACCGCAAACACCCTCAATATTCCGCCGCCGCTACTGGACCGCATGGAGGTCATTCGAATCCCGGGTTACACCGAGGACGAGAAGCTCAACATCGCGGTCCGTTACCTGATTCCGAAACAGATGAAGGAAAACGGGCTGAAGGAAGAGGAACTGATGATCTCCGCGAGCACGGTGCGCGACATCATCCAGCATTACACGCGCGAAGCGGGCGTCCGCAACCTCGAGCGCGAGATTTCCAAGATCTGCCGCAAGGTCGTGAAGTTGCTGCTCCTGAAGCCGCGCGATACACGCGTCTCGATTATGCCGAAAAGCATCGAAAAGTACCTCGGTGTACGCCGCTTTCGTTATGGCAAGGCCGAGGAAAAGGACCAGGTCGGGCAGGTCACGGGTCTCGCCTGGACCGAGGTCGGCGGCGAGCTCCTGACCATCGAAGCGGCCGTCGTTCCGGGTAAAGGCAAGCTCACCCACACGGGCCAACTGGGCGAGGTCATGACCGAATCGATCCAGGCAGCGATGACAATCGTGCGCAGCCGCGCGACCGTTTTGGGCATCGATCCAGACTTCCACCAGAAGCTCGACGTGCACGTTCACGTGCCCGAAGGGGCCACTCCGAAGGACGGTCCGAGTGCGGGAGTTGGCATGTGTACTGCGCTGGTGTCGGCATTGTGCGACATCCCTGTAAAGAGCGATGTGGCCATGACAGGCGAGATCACATTGCGTGGCGAAGTGTTGCCCATCGGGGGCCTCAAGGAGAAGCTCCTGGCGGCCCACCGCGGGGGTCTCAGTAAGGTGTTGATACCACAGGAAAACGAGAAGGACCTGGCGGAAATTCCGAAGAACATCAAGGACAAGCTGACGATTGTTCCAGTGAAATGGATCGACGAGGTTCTGCAGCAGGCACTCACTCATATGCCGGTTCCTCTGGCCGAATCCAAGGACGCTAAAGCGAAGCCGAAACCGGCCTCCGAAGAGCAAAAATCGGAAGACTCTGTCCGCCCCCACTAACATCCTGAAACCCGCGTGGTTAAAGGATATTTGACCCATTCAGGGCCAATTGGTATAAGCATCGCAGCCGTTGGCGGATGCACGGAGCCGCCGGCGGACATTCAGCGGATTGCGAACTCTTGGAGGCGCTCGCTGGATTGATCTTTTAACAATCAATCTGCAAGGGTGAACTTATGAACAAGGGAGAACTGATTGACGCGGTAGCCGGAAGTGCTGGTCTGTCCAGAGCTGACGCAGCCAAGGCGGTAGACGGGGTGCTTGACAGCATCACGGGCACACTGTCAAACGGTGGTGGAGTATCATTGGTCGGCTTCGGTACGTTCTCGGTAAAGGCACGCGCAGCACGCGCTGGCCGTAACCCAAGAACTGGCGAAACCATCCAGATTCCGGCCAGTAATGTGCCCGGATTCAAGGCTGGCAAAGCCCTGAAGGCTGCTGTAAACTAGCGCGCCCTTCGGGGCCACAGGCACCGGAAAAGCCCGTGGTTACGGGCTTTTCAGTTTCCGGGTGCTTAGCTCAGCTGGTAGAGCATCGCCCTTACAAGGCGAGGGTCGGCGGTTCGATCCCGTCAGCACCCACCAAGGTTTGGAGTGGTAGTTCAGCTGGTTAGAATACCGGCCTGTCACGCCGGGGGTCGCGGGTTCGAGTCCCGTCCACTCCGCCAAAAATAAAAAAGTCCCGGCCCCCTTGTGGGACCGGGACTTTTTTTTGATGCGAGCGACAGACTCGAGCCCGCGAGCGGGTTTGACAAATCCACTCCACTGTTGGCCTGTATAGTCCACTCAGTTAGAATCCCCGCCACGAAACGGGTCAGAGAACCCAAGCCAAAAAGACCTTCTCACATGCTCTCGAAAATACGCGAAAAGTTCACCGGTGGCTTCGCCATCGCAATCCTTGCCCTTATCGGCATTCCGTTTATTTTCTTCGGAATCAACTACAACTTCATCGGCTCGAGTTTTGCTGCCAAAGTGGACGGAGAGGAAATCCCGGTCGGCTTTTTCGAGCAGCAATATCGCAGCGAGATAACGTCGAGGCCCGAACTGGCCGAGGCGAACGCAGCGCAGCGGCAGCAGATTCGGCGCGGCGTTCTCGAGCGCATCGTTCGCGATCAGCTGGTAAGAAATTATCTCGCCGAAAACGGTTACCGCATCGGTGATAAGCAACTCACCGATCTCATCCAGCGTGAACCCGAGTTCCAGGCTGACGGTGAATTCGACCGGGCGACCTACGTTGACTATCTTGCGGTTCGCGGTCGCGACCCGAGAGAGTTCGAGGAATCGCAGCGCGCGTTCATGCGTGAGTACCAGTTGCGGTCGTCGATCATGGCGTCGGCGCTGGTGACACCGTCGGAGTACCGGCGCTACCTGAACCTCGCCGCCGAGCAACGTCTCGTCAGCCTGGCGACGATTGCTGAAGCTGCAGTCGCCGGCGAATTGAACATCAGCGACGAAGACATCCAGACGTTCTACGACAACAACCCGGCGTCGTATCAACTGCCGGAAACCGCTGACGTCGAATTCATACGAATCAGTCGCGAGGACATTGCGCAGCAGGTCAATGTCGAAGAGCAGACGCTCGTTGATTACTACGAAGACAACAAATTCCGATACTTGCAGGACGAACAGCGCCAGGCACGCCACATACTGATTCTGTTTGAAGATGATGAAGCGGCTGCGGAAACCAAAGCAGAAGATATGCTCATGCGTATTCGCTCCGGCGATTCCTTCGAGGCGCTTGCCGGCGAATTCTCGATGGACGGGGGTACATCGCAGCAAGGTGGTGACCTCGGCGTACTGACGAAATCACAACTACCTGATGCGCTCGGTAATACGGTCTTTTCGATGTCGGAGGGCGACCTCGAGGGGCCCGTGCGATCTGATTTCGGTTTTCATATCGTGCGTCTCGACGACATTCTCGAACGCGGCCCGCTGCCGCTCGACCAGGTACGCGGCGAGTTGCTTTCAGAGCTGCGCGATCACGAGGCCGAGTCGTTATTCCTCGATCTCGAGCGCAAGCTTTCCGACGCGTTGTTCGACTTGACGGACATGCAGTCGATCGCCACCGCAGTGGGTGTCGACGTTGAAACGATTTCGGGCTTCACTCGCTCGGGAGCCGAGCCGTTCGGTGCCAACCAGGCGGCGATCGATGCCGTGTTCGATGCCACCGTTCTGAACGACGGCCAGATTTCCGAGATTGTTGAGCTTGACGCCAGCAGTTCGGCGATATTCCGTGTGACCGAGCACAGCGAGGCGGGCCGGCAACCACTTGCAGAGGTTCGCGACGACGTCACGACGATCGTTCGTTCGATTCAGGCCGAAAAGCTGCTTATCGAGCGCGCGGAGCAAATCCTGGCGGCGATCGAAACAGGGGAAGACTTCGGCGTTGCAGCCGAGGCCGCCGGCGCCACGGTCAGCGAGCCACGCCTGGTGACGCGGCAGACGACGGAAGTCGATCAGATGGTCGTGTTCGAGGTGTTTGCCGCTGCGAAACCGGCACAGAACGCGCCGGTGACAGGCCGCGTGCGTGGACTCGATGGTAGCTACTCGATCTTCAGTCTCGAAGCCGTGCTGCCGGGGCGGCCGGAATCGATCCCACTCGCGCAACGTGATGCAGGCAAAGCGCAGCTGGCACAGGACTCCGGTATCGGTGATTACCTGGCCTTCCTACAAGCGTTGTATGACGAAGCCGATGTCGTCATCAACGAGGACGCGTTGCAGGAACAAGACCTGTTACAGTAAGCGCCGTCAACGATACGCCGCGGTCGCAGTGAGGCCGCACACAAGGGGGGGTTCATGCCCAAGCTCGAACTGCATTGGCAGATTCTGATCGCGATTATTCTCGCCGCGATCGTTGGCGGTATTGTCTTCAATACGTTCGAAACGACGGGCGTCGATCCAACCTTGTTCGGCATCAAGTACCTGTCGATCTTCGATTACATCGGAACGATGTTCCTTAATGCGTTGAAGATGGTCATCGTGCCGCTGATCACGTCATCGATCATAGTCGGTGTCGCGGGCATTGGCTCCGGCGGCGATCTCGGCGCACTCGGCGGCAAGACGCTGCTGTTCTATGCGTCGACGACACTCGCGGCGATCCTGGTGGGCCTCGTGCTCATCAACGCCGTCGGCCCGGGTTATGTCGATGGCGAACCGGCGCGCGATTTACTGGCGCTCGAAGCCTCGACCGCGGATATCGCGGCGCAGGTCGAGGGCAGGGGCGTCAATGACGTCGCCGAAGTCTTTCTTCGCATGATCCCGCCGAACGTCTTCAAAGCGGCCGTCGAAGGGCAGATGCTCGGCATCATCTTTTTCGCAATACTCTTCGGCTATTTCATGACGCGTCTCGACAACGAGTATGCAGAGCCGCTCTACAAATTCTGGAACGCCGTGTTCCACGTCATGATGCGCATCACTGAATTTATCATGAAGTTCGCGCCCATCGGAGTGTTCGGGCTTGTCGCGGCGGTGATAGCAAAAGCCGGCTACAAGGCCACGGGGCCACTGGCCGTGTTTGCGGTCGTGGTGCTGGCCGCGCTCGCGGTGCACGCGTTCGTGACGCTTCCGTTACTGTTGCGTTTCGTCGGTGGCGTCAAGCCCTACCAGGCGATGAAGGCCTGCGTGCAACCGATGCTTACGGCGTTCTCGACAGCCTCGTCATCGGCAACGCTGCCGGTCACGATCGATGCCGTTGAGCAGAACGTCGGCGTCTCGAACAAGGTGTCGAGTTTCGTATTGCCGCTCGGCGCGACCGTCAACATGAACGGCACCGCGCTCTATGAATGCGCGGCGGCGATGTTTATCGCACAGGCTTATGGACTCGAGCTCACTTTTGCCGTGCAGTTCTCGATCGTCGTGATTGCATTGCTGACGTCGATCGGTGTTGCGGGCGTACCGTCCGCCTCGCTGGTTGCGATCGCGATCATTCTGGCGGCCATCGGATTACCGATCGAGGCCATCGGCGTGCTGATGGTGTTCGACCGCATTCTCGACATGGTGAGAACCAGCATCAACGTCTGGGGTGATTGTTCCTGCGCCACGATCGTCGCGCGCCTGCAGGGCGAAGAGACCAAACTCGCGGTCAATCCCGCGCCAGACTAATTGTTGGAGCGCTTCTAGAAGCGCGAACCTGCCTATTCGTCCTCGTCGAACACCATCCCCATGATGTTCGCGCCGGCGTCGACGAAGGTCGTCTCGCCGGTAATTCCGCTCGCAAGGTCCGAACACAGGAACGCGGCGGTATTGCCGATCTCGTCGATCGTTACTGTGCGACGTAAAGGCGATGCCTTTACTGCATACCCCAGCATCTTGCGGAAGCCGCTGATTCCGGCAGCGGCGAGGGTTTTCACCGCGCCCGCCGAAATGGCGTTGACGCGTATCCCGTCCGGACCGAGGTCCGCC
>Ga0255054_10001530_pt1 | contig 13503 bp, 9 predicted proteins | sample JV7_2_23_MG_FD_188634 | JGI IMG/M metagenome (GOLD analysis project Ga0255054, IMG submission 188634) | Seawater microbial communities from Jervis Inlet, British Columbia, Canada - JV7_2_23 | ecosystem: Environmental > Aquatic > Marine > Inlet | place: Canada: British Columbia | collected...
TAAGCAGGATGGCAAGCTGGTTGACCTGGCCTGCCGGTAAATTGGCAACAGGTCCTATGTCTGAGATACGAACAAAGAGATTCAGTCCATCAAAAGTAGAATTCCCTGTTTTATATACACCCACCACACGAAATGCATCATACGATATATGGCCATCAAGGGATTGAAAGCTTAATACGATCTTTCTTTTCAACCTGTATTTAATGGCGGCGGATTTTATATGAAATGCAAATTTCCCGGCATCTGCTTTGCCCAATAAATCTACCAGGGCTTTATCCAGATCAGCCTCTGTCCGGAATTGTTTGTCTATGAGTGAATCGAGCAGGGGGAAGACCGTTCTCATATTCTTTTTTTCGGCCAGCTTTTCTTTGTCCTCCTCGGTCATTTTATAATAGGTGAGTTTGAGTGTTTTTGCCAGTTTTTCACCAATGACAATGGGTTTTCTTCCATCCTCGTCGAAGAAAGATCCTCCTCCGTTTACCAGTGATTCATCAATGCCGCTAACCTGCTTTTCCTTTTCAACGTCAATCCCATTGATCATGACACCGGAGGCATTCCCTGAAGTGCTGGCCATACCGAGGATTTTTATCCGGGGACTAACCCCTGTGACTTCGGGGATTTTTCTAATTTGATCCACATATTTTTGATAATCATCAATGGTATATTTCGGTTCGTTATTATCCAGGTACCGGGGATGGTGGACCTGGATATGAGATGCTTCATTACCAATAGCCATTTTCACGCGTGAATCAATCATGCCGACAAAAACTGCCACCATGTAAACACCGCCAAAGATGCCGAAGGTAAACGCAACAATCACCACCAGTGAGCGGATCTTGTTACGCCATACATTTTTCCAGGATATTGACCAGATCATGTTTTTCTTTGTTTTTTTATTTAAGAACGCAATGCTTTAATTTCTTTCAGCCTGAGTACAGAATAAATGGGTGGTATAATGGCCAGTATGAAAATGATCATTACAATTGCTGTTTGACCTGCAAAGTAGAAACCTTCAAACCTGGCAGGCATGATGGGCTCAAACCCATAGGATTCAAAAATCTCTGCATATTCACCTGTAAAACGAATTGGATTATGGACCAGGTAGCCTATTACCGGCAGGCTCCCTATGATACCACTTGCTGCACCCACGAGTCCCATCATCAGCATTTCAATCATGAGGATTAGTCCTAATTTCTTCTTTTGCATGCCAACGGCAACCATTACCCCAAATTCCCTCCTTCTCTCGGTTGTCATCATAATGAGTGTTCCAAGTACACCAAATCCAACGATCATGTATAATACACCTAGCATAATATAACCCCCCGCCTGGTCGCTTTGGATTTGTTGGACCAACTCGGGATTCATTTCCTTCCAGTCCATGATCTCATAAAAGCCGCTCTCAATCAGTTCCTGTATGTTCTTTTTGGTATTTTTCAGGTCATCCGAATCATGCACATTTATCACCAGTGAAGTCAGCATATTGTCTGCGCCATAAAATTCCTGCGCGACTGGAAGGGGCATAAATACCAGGCGCCGATCCAGTTCAGGGTTTGGCATTTCAACAATACCTTCCACGGGGTATATACCTGCAGCACTGGCTCCATGATATCCTGTACTCAACAGGGTGAGGGTATCGTTCAGTTCAAGGTTGAGAAATTCAGCCAGTCGGCCGGATACCAGGACGCCAGTAGAACTTTGGTTAAAATATCTTCCTTCTTTAATCTTTCTGTCGGGATGCGTTAGATCAAGTTCCTTGACGGGATCAATACCCACTACGAGTATCCCCTTTGTTAATTCTCCAGTAGAAGCAAGGGCAAATGATTCCAGCCTGGGGATGACTGCTTTAACATTATCATCCGATTCAATACCCCTTACCATGTCTGAATTGTAGGCAAACGTGTTATCAAGGGTCTGGTCATTCCAGAAGCCGTCCTTGTGAACCTGCATGAACCCGGTAAAGGCCTCCACAATTCCATCCGCCATATGGCCATAACTGCCTACCTGCATGGAACGCATGATCAGGGAAAGCCACATGGCAAAGAAAACCGAGGCGATGGTAATCAGGGTTCTCCTTTTATTGCGCCAGATATTTCTCCAGGCCAGTTTTAAATAATCCTTCATAATTTTTGTTTTTCAGGGTCTTTTGAATTATCGAACCCGTTTCATATTTTGTTGTGAAAAAAAGCTGTCCGGTATCGGCTGGTTGAATATAATCTCATCCATTACCACCATTGTTTTATGTCCCTCATCTTCTTCCGGGATCAATTCGAATCTGGATGGGATCAGTCTACCTCCCATGGTCTTTATATCATAGGCCAGTTCCGTTTTTATCAGGTAATCATCCTCATCAAAGAATTCACTCTTCATCTGGAGAAATTCCTCTTTTGAGATCCATTTGATGATCTTTCCCCAGACCACAGCAGCATCTTCGAGCGGGATCAATTCAATCTTATAACAATCCCATCCGTCAATTTCCTCCTCTTCGATAATATTATGTGTATAATCAACCACGATGGAAGATTCCTTTAAAAGGTCGTCATTGGAGAAATCAGATCCCATCCATCCCTGTGACATCATGGACGGTGGAAGCTTTATCAGCCGGTTTATGGTGGGATTCCAGTTCCACATCTCAATGTCTCTTTTCAGGAAGGTCTGGCCTTTTTCTTTGGCAGGTGCGGTCACCAGGACAAGGGAATTTTCCCTTCCCTTGGTCCAGTTTTTAAAGGTAATTTCCCTTTGCCATGTCGGCCTTACGATGGTCATGGTCATAATACTTTGAGAGGTTTCTTCCCCCTGCATTTTCTCATCCGCTTTCTTGATGATCTCCCTGGCATCCTGGGCGTGTACCGTGACCAGAGGGACTATCAGGGCAACCAGTAAAAGTGTTATTATACTTGTGAATCGTTTCATGTGCATATATGGGTTAAGCATAAAGTTTTATCAATCTATTTTTGATTTTATCCAATGGAAAACTGGCTGAATTTGCCATGAAGTGGAAACCTACACCATCCAATACGGCCCCAAGCATGATCGCTTCGGTTTCCGGGTCTTCAACCCCGACGGAGCGGAAATAATCCTCCAGCATTTTAAGGTAGGTATGGACCATCACTGCAAATCTTTTTTCAACCAGCTTCAACACATGTGGTTGGAAGAAAAGGTTAAAATACAAACGCCAGAAATGTGGATTCGTTTCCAGTGCATCGAAAAATTCTTCGATGAAATACCGCATTTCCTCTCTTGTCAATACCCCGTCATGATCAGGATCTATAAGGCGGGTAATGCTATCCAATCCATCGAAGATAATGGTTTTGATAAGGTCCTCCTTACCTTTGAAATAATTGTATAGCAATCCTTTGGATATGCCTGCCTGCGCAGCAATTTTGCTTATGGAAGTCACATCAAAACCTTCAGTTCCAAAGAGTTCAAGTGCCGCATCCATGATTTCCCTTTTGCGGGTCTCCCGGATATCTTCGAATTGTTGTTCTGTTCGAGGTGACATAGGCAACATTTTGGTTAAACGTTCAGTCAAAGAGAAGGCAAAAAATAAAGCCAAATCCTGACAGTTTTTGACTGAACGTTTGGTCAAAGATAATATTTAAAACATGCCTTGTCAAGATTTTCATATATTTTTTTTGTTAAATTCTGGTATTTCATTCATATTTTCCTGAAATTCAGCAAATAATATAAATGGGACTATTGGTATTCAAAAGTAACTTTTAGAGTTACTCAATCGTCCTATTAAGGATAATCACAAAGAATGACTGTCAAAGAATACAATCAATGCGTTGAAAAACACTCAGACGGGTTGTATCGCTTTATCCTGAAAAACATCAAGGATATGGATAAGGCGAGTGATATTGTACAGGACAGTTTCGAGAAATTGTGGAGAAAGATAGCAGAGGTGGCTTTTGAGAAATCGAAATCATACCTGTTCTCTACGGCATACCATACCATGATCGATGGGATCAGGAAAGATAAAAGAATAGAGGATTTCAGCCAGGTGAAGCCAGAACGCTATTCCCATGAGGAGCAATACAGTGACCTGCAGGAGATCCTTCATGCAGCATTGGAAAAGCTTCCGGAGATTCAGCGAACAGTAATTTTGTTAAGGGACTATGAAGGATATTCCTACCAGGAGATTGGCGAGATCACCGGCTTGAGTGAATCCCAGGTCAAGGTTTACATTTACAGGGGACGGGTATTCTTAAAGGAATATATTGGAAGCCTTAAGGCAGTAATTTAGACAGATATGGAGATAAGCAGGCAAAATTATGAGCAGTATTTTGTTGATTACCTTGACGGGAAATTAAATGATGAGCAGGTCGGGGTCCTCATGTCTTTTCTTGAGTTCAACCCGGATTTAAAGGAAGAATTCGCCGATATTGAGAAGATGTGCCTTGCACCTGATGAAACAGCATTTTCAGGGAAAGCCAAGCTATTGAAGTCAGAATCCGATCTAACAGAAGCATTTATCCTGAAGGATTTTGATATGTATTGTATATCCAGCATGGAGAATGACATTGCTGACGAAGATGAGGAAATATTACAGGGCATCATCGGGGATGATCCTGACAGGGAGGATACTTATATGCTTTACCGGTCTACCCGGCTATTGCCGGATGAAAGTATTCTTTACCCGGGAAAGGCAAGGCTTAAAAAACGATTCATTACAATACCATACCGTATTATCCTGCCTGCCGCAGCCGCCGTGGCAGCCTTGGTAATCATACTTCAGGTATTTACCGGCAAAGGCCCTGAAGTTGGCAACCTGAATATGGCAGACCAGGTCCCTGAGAATTCCCAGGATGAAATGGGGACCCAACCTCCACGGGTAAAGGAAGATCAACCTCCATCTGATAAACAGCTGCTAGCAGACGGAAAAGAAACTCCTGAGACCTCTCCCATACAGCCAGCATTAATTAAGGGAAAGCAATCCTTACCAGCAAAGGAATCCATTCCTGATACTGATTCCTATTCAAACAGGGAAAAAATCCAGCTGGCCATGGTAAGATCAAAATCCATTGAGCGGGTTGAGGGGTCAAATGCAAACACTGATCAAACAGGCATGGCATACCAGGCACTTCGACAAAATCTCTCTCAGGAGGACCTTGATAAGGTAGAAGATCCTTCCGGTGATAATACCAAATTGTCATTATGGATACTTGCAGATGCAAGTGTGAGGGGTTTGAACTCGGTATCTGAAGATGAATATCATTTAGACCGGAAAAAGGATAAAAATGGTAAAACCAGGAGGATTACATTTGACACACCGGTCTTCGGTATTTCTGCCCCACTTCGGAAACCTGACAAAGAGCAGTAACTTTTCCCTGGCCTTCTCCGTCTTACTCCCAAAGCCCAATTTTAAAAACATTAAAGAATAGAATTATGAGAAGGATATTTGCATTTGTATTGATACTGGCCATTATGCCCCATCTTTCAGCCCAGGAAGAATCAGATACTACCAAAGTAGGAGTAGGGAAGAAAAATATCGTTACTGTTACGGAGGATCATGATGGCACGGAGGTCATTATACAGGATGAATTTGTTATTGTAGATGACCGTGACGATACCGTCAGGGTAAAGCTGGGAAATAAAGCCATCAGTATTACTGAAGACGGAAATAAAACCCATATCGAGATCATCGAGCGAGAAGATTTTCATAAGCATGGATGGAGAAAAAGACCCACGAGGTTTAAGGGTCACTGGTCTGGATTTGAGTTTGGCCTGAACAACCTGGTGGACCGGAATGGAAATCTTGCCGGGACTTCTGAGGAAACAAGGTGGCTGGACCTGAATACTGGAAAGTCATGGGAGTGGACCCTGAATTTCATGCAGTACAGCATACCATTTTCAAAGAAAAATGGACTCGTTACGGGGATGGGAATTAAGTGCAACAACTATCATTTCGACAACAATAACAATATTACGAAGGACCCGGTAACCGGGGTGATTGTCCCGCGCTATCCACCGCCCGGCATATCCTATACAAAATCCAAATTGAATACGGCATATCTGACGGTTCCCCTGCTGCTTGAATTTCAATTCGGACGAGATCAAAAAGGATTTATTGCCGCAGGCGTGATAGGAGATTTGAAATTATGGTCAAATACCAAGATCAAATATTATGAGAACGGATCCAAACAAAAAGAAAAGGTAAAAGGCGATTTTAACCTCTCTCCATTGAGATATCATGTTACATTTCGGGCTGGCTACAAGTTTATTAAATTGTATGCCAATCTCAGCATGGTGTCTTTGTTTAAAACCAATATGGGTCCTGAAGTATATCCCGTTACCGTCGGTCTGACGCTTATCAATTTCAGGTAGAAAATTGTTAAATCATCCGGGAACATTGAGAATCCTAGTAAAGAATCTGTTATCTTGTAGTAAAAAGCAAGATACCAATGTTACACTCCTTCAAAATCAGCCTGACGTCTTTATTGTTCATTCACATATTCACATTTGTCACTGCCCAGGGATACGGTGAATCCACAAACAAGTCAGATGAACAACGTATAAAATGGCCAAATGAGGCAAAAATGGCGATCAGCCTCTCGTTTGATGATGCCCGCTTGAGCCAGATTGATAAAGGGATCCCCCTCCTGGACAGCCACCAGGTAAAAGGGACATTCTATGTTTCACCGGATCGTTTGAAAGAAAGGCTGGAAGGATGGAAACAGGCTGTTGCCAGCGGGCACGATATCGGTAATCACACGATAGTACATCCTTGTTCAGGAAATTACCCATGGGCAAGGCATAAGGCCCTGGAGAATTACACCCTTACTGATATGTACCGGGAACTTGATTCGGCAAGCCATATAATTGAAAGATTATTGGGTGTTACGCCGGTTTCCTTTGCCTATACCTGTGGCCATACTTATGTTGGCAGGGGTATGCAGACACATAGCTATGTCCCGCTTATATCCTCCATGTTTGCAACCGCAAGGACCTGGATGGATAATACCACGGTTGATCCCTTGTTCTGTGATTTCGCACAGTTGCCCGGGATAGAGCTGGATGGCAAATCATTTACAGAAATAAAAGAACGCATTGAGACTGCCAGAGAAACGGGCAGCTGGCTCATCCTGGCCGGGCACGAAATGAATGATGGCGGACGCCAGACCTCTCTGTTGAGTACATTGGATTCCATCTGCCAATATGCTATGGATCCCACCAATGAAATATGGATTGATGATGTAACTGCAGTGGGGAGCTATTTAAGGGATCAGCGAGGATTGCCGCCGCATACTGAGATGGAGCCTTACCAGAATCCTGCCCTTCCTGTTGATCAGAGGGTGGAGAACCTGCTTTCAAAAATGACACTTGAAGAGAAAATAGGGCAGCTCAATATGCCCTGTGCTTATGACAGTGAACTTGGGAATACAACTGAAGAAAAGATGGAAGGGTGCAAAAAGTTTGCTGAAGGAATTTTAATAGAGGGAATTGGTCCGGGTGGCGGATTTTTCACCCTGCCCAATAATCTGCTGTTTGAAGGACCCGCACAACAGTCCAGATACCTAAACGAATTACAGAGTATTGCGCTGGGAAAAACCAGATTGAAAATTCCACTTTTACTGACCGAAGAAGGTACACATGGACTGATGTGTGCCGGTGCAACCATCTTTCCGGAAGGACCAGCCCTGGGTAGCACATGGAACATGGAGCTATTGAAAAAAGTATATGAAACAGCTGCCAGGGAAGCCCGGGCCATAGGGATACACCAGCTGTTTACCCTGGTCATTGAGCCCAACCGGGATCCGCGGTTGGGAAGGAACCAGGAAGGTTACAGCGAGGATCCCTATCTGTGTTCCAGGATTTCTGAGACCATTGTCAGGGCTGTCCAGGGATATGATGTATCGGCTCGTGATAAGGTTGTTGCGGGACTCTGCCATTTTCCCGGACAGAGTGCTCCGGTAAGCGGATTGGAAAGGGGAGCCATGGAAATCTCGGAGCGGATGTTACGTGAAGTATATCTTCCTCCATGGGTGGCAGGTATTAAAGATGCCGGAGCATTAGGGGTAATGGCAACCTACCCCACCATTGATGGCATTCCCATACACAGCTCATCGGCAGTATTGACCGATTTGCTAAGGGGAGAATTGGGCTTTGAGGGACTGGTACTGAGTGAAGGTGGGGGTGTCAATACCCTGGTATATACCGGGTTGGCAGAAAACATTAAAGAGGCATCTGCCCTGGCGGCCAACGCCGGTATGGATGTCAGTATTTCTTTTGACCAGGGATACCTGCATGAGATGACTGAAAATGTTGAAGAAGGCAAAGTATCTTTGAAAAACATAGACAGGTCAGTCAGAAGAATACTGGAAATTAAATACAGACTGGGACTATTTGATAATCCTTTTGTAGATCCTCAAAAGGCAGTGGAGATATCACATACTGAAGAAAACCAGAAACTGGCACTGCAAGCTGCCCGGGAAGGAATTGTATTGCTGAAGAATAAGGATGGGATTCTGCCCCTTAGTAAAAAGATAAATTCAATTGCTGTAATAGGTCCGAATGCAAACGATGAAAAAAACCAGCTGGGGGATTATACTTCCCGGGTGGTCCTGCAGGATATTGTTACGGTCCTGGATGGTATAAGCAACAAGCTGGGTGAGGACGTAAAGATAACTTACGTAAAGGGATGCAATGTTAAGGGAGATGAACTTAACGAGATTGACAAAGCCGTCAATGCTGCAAGAAATGCAGAGATTGTAATACTGGTCCTGGGTGAAAACGAATGGCAAAAGGAGAAAAAACAGGGTACGGCTGGTGAAGGATATGATGTTGCCACACTTGAATTGACCGGGAAACAAAAAGAACTGGCCCGGAAAGTAATGGCAAGCGGTACTCCCACTGTGGTTGTCCTGATAAACGGAAGAGCCCTGGCCATTCCCTGGATTGATGAAAATGCCCCGGCCATTGTCGAGGCATGGATCCCCGGGGAAAAAGGAGGTGATGCCATTGCCGATGTACTATTTGGAGATTACAATCCCGGTGGAAAATTGTCGGTTACCTTTCCGCGGCATGCGGGACAGTTACCTGTTTATTATAATTACAAGCCTTCAAAATCCTACTGGCTGGAGAAGGGCTGGGGAAATTCCTATGCCGACATTGACTACCAGCCTTTATATGAATTCGGGTATGGATTGAGTTATACAGCATTCGAATATAAAGGGCTGGCTATCTCCCCCGAGTCATCCGGTCCCGGTGGCCAATTCCAGATTACTGCGGAAATTAAGAATACTGGTAACAGAGCTGGTAGTGAAGTGGTCCAACTATATCTCCGTGATAAAATAAGTACAGTTGTCAGACCGGTAAAAGAATTAAAAGGATTTACAAGGGTCTGGCTGGAGCCCGGTGAATCAGCGACTATAAGTTTTATACTGACCCATGATGAATTGAAGATGCTTGATAAATATCTTGATTGGATTGTAGAACCTGGAGAATTTGACATTTTGCTTGGAAGTTCCTCTGAGGACATCAGACTGAAGGGAACCCTGCAGATAAACTGACAGATAGTAAAGTACTTTATGACTTGCCGGCATTATTTTCCCATGAAAATGATAACTTTATAAAAAAAACCCCCAATGCCTGCTGACCAGCTTTCTCCAAAGGACCGACGCCGATATAAGCGGCAAATCATGTTACCTGAAATTGGTGAGGAGGGCCAAATTAAACTTGAGCAATCCCGTGTACTTGTGATTGGAGTAGGTGGACTTGGAACACCCATTCTGCAATATCTGAGTGCAGGAGGTGTAGGACATATAGGGATCGTGGATAATGATCAGGTGGATGAAAGCAACCTTCAGCGCCAGATACTTTTTGGCGTAAAGGACCTTGGTAAATTGAAATCGATCATTGCCAAGGAAAGATTATCAAAACTTAACCCGGATGTAAATTTTGAAATATTTAATTTCAGGTTAAGTAAAAAAAATATCCTAAAAATAGTCAGGGACCATGACCTGGTTTTTGACGCTACTGATAATTTTGCTACCCGGTACCTGATAAATGATGCCTGCGTAGCTGAGGGGAAACCCTGGATCTACGGTGCAGTATTCAGATATGAAGGTCAGGTGAGCGTATTTAATTACAAAGATGGTCCGACATTTCGCTGCCTGTATCCTGATCCTCCGGAACCAGGCACATATATAGACGCTGAAGAAAGTGGCCTGCTGGGGGTCTTGCCGGGAATGATTGGTTGTTACCAGGCCACTGAGGCCATTAAGATAATTACTGGATTTGGGGATGTTTTGTCAGGAAAACTACTGACTTTCAACATTAAAACCAATTATATCCATACTTATAATATTCCAGTAATAGCCAGGAATAAAACTATGTCCGGCCAGTAAAAATCCTGGATTAAGACATTCTTTGGCCCTGTTGGATACAAACTCATACTTTTATTATTTTTATGTCGTTAAAAACAAAAGTATGAGACTATTATTGATCAGTAACAGCACCAATGCCGGTGAGGCATACCTTGAACACCCACTGGGTCAGATAAAAACATTCCTGGGGGATACTCCGGTAAAAACTTTATTTATACCATATGCTGGCGTTACCATCTCATTTGATGAATATTCCACACGAGTCAGTCAGCGATTCCAGGAAATTGGTCATGAAATAACTTCAGTTCATGAAGTAGATGATCCGGTTCAGGCAGTTCAACAGGCAGAGGCCATCGTGGTCGGTGGTGGCAATACTTTCCATCTTGCCAAACTAATGCATCAGCAAGGTTTGATGGGTGCTATCAGAGAAAAAGTGCTGGCAGGAACTCCTTATATTGGATGGAGTGCCGGCAGTAATATGGCCTGCCCCAGCATACGGACCACCAATGATATGCCAATTGTAGAACCCGAAAGTTTTCATGCATTGGATCTGGTTCCCTTCCAGATCAATCCCCATTACCTGGATGCAAATCCTGAAGGACATGCGGGGGAAACAAGAGAAATGAGGATAGAGGAATTTATCGAGGCCAATCCCGGTATATTTGTTGTAGGATTGAGAGAGGGCACGATGTTCCTTGTTGAAAAGGGGACAATGCAGTTACTGGGACCAAGACCTGCGAGGATTTTTAAGAAAGATCATAATCCACGGGAGCTTAAACCTGGTGAAGATTTTTCTTTTTTACTATAAATTATTGTTTTGAAATTATTCCGGAAGATAATTATTACCTTTCTTATTATTGGAAGTATACTGGTTGCAGTGGCTGCCATTCTCGGCCGGATATATGAAGACAAGATAACACAGTATGTTGTATCCGGATTCAACAAGCAGATAAGTACAAAGGCAGAGGTTGGCGATGTTAAACTGTCATTCTTAAAAAAATTCCCGGATGCCTCCCTCGAATTGAAGGATGTTGTACTTTTTTCTGTTCAGAACAGCGATACACTTTTACAGGCAAAACGCCTTTACCTCAGATTTAATGTTGCAAGATTGCTGAAAAGGCAATATTTGATTAAGGAGGTACATGTTCATTCGGGTATGCTGAACTTGTTTGTAGATCAAAGCGGGAACAAAAATTATGTCTTTTGGACGAGGCAAAAAGAAACCGATGGCGAAGCTTTTCTGCTGGATATTGATAATCTGAAACTGACAGGCATATACCTTGTTTTTCAAAACAAGGCGACGGATATGGCCCTTGCGGGCGATGTTAAAAAGGGCAGGTTTAAAGGTAACTTTTCAAAAGAAGAATTCAGCATGACTGCCGGTATGGAAGGGATCCTTTATCACTATACAAAAAAAGGAGCCCGATATTTTCAGGACCAGAAAATATCCTCCTCAGCATCTCTTTCTGTGACCCCTTTGACGATTGAGATCCTGTCGGGTGATCTGAACCTGGCAGGACAACTGCTGGATGTCAGGGGGAAAATCATAAGGCCAAGACCCTTGGAGTATGACCTTACACTGACAAGCAGGCACCTGGATCTGGATAAGGTTTTAAGGTTTGACCTGTTGAAAGGTATGGAGATACCCGGAGACCTGGAAGCGGGTGGAGATGTTACCTTTCAAGCCAGGCTGACAGGCATGGCCAGTAAAACACAGATGCCAAAGATAGATGCCAGTTTCTCTCTGAATGAAGGTTGGCTGACAGCATCGGTAGTACCTTACGGGATCAGGGACCTGAAGGCGGAAGGACATTATTCCAATGGAAACCGGCAGGGACCCGAAAGTACCACGATCTTGTTAAAAAATACATCTCTGCTGTATGGTAATTCCAGGCTTGGAGGTGATTATGAAATTGTAAATCTTTCTCATCCCCGAATAAATTATACCATCAAGGCTGAACTTGACCTGGCAGATATTCCCTCATTGATTTCCACAGATTCCACTTTCCGGGATATGGACGGGATGTTGTATGCAGAGATCGGTCTCAAAGGGACCCAGGAATCGCTGTCTAAAATACAAAAGCCCGAATTATTGAAACACCAGTACGATGCGAAGATCCGACTTGATGGTGTGAACCTGGGATTGACATACAAATCCATTGATCTGAGAAATCTTACAGGTGAGTTAACTTTTAAAGATCATTTGATGATCAGGTCACTGGATGGCAATATCGAGGATATTGAAGTAAGTCTGTCCGGAAGGGCTGACAATCTCCTGGAGTTCCTGTTCACAAAAAGCGGAAATTTATGGCTGGATTCTGATATCTATGTAAGCAGGGCTGATTTAAATAACCTGCCATCAGTGAAACAGGATAATGAAAACAATACTATTAATGATACGATCAATCTGCCTGACAGATTGTTCATTAAAACAAGGTATTGGATAGAGGAATTAATGGTTAAAAAATTTCATGCCAGCCAGGTGACCGGCGAGTTGATCTACCAACCAAGAAGGCTCTCAATTCCAAGATTGAACCTCCAATCCATGCAAGGACAGATCGATACCGAGGGCATTCTGGAACAACAACAAAACGGACAATTCCTGGTGAAAAGTATCTCAAATGTTTCAGATATAGATATAACCGGGGTGTTTACCTCATTTGAAAATTTTGGCCAGGATTTTATCATGGATAAACATATCAGGGGGGAACTTTCAGGGCTGGTCAATTTCTCAGCGGGGCTAAACGAAAAAATGAAAATCAAGAAAGAAACCATACTGGCTGATTGTGATATTGTCATCCGGGACGGAGAGCTTACCGGTTTCGAACCGATGAGAAAACTATCCAGGTTTATTGATGTAGAGGAGCTGGAGGACATTAAATTCTCTACCCTGACAAACCAGATCTTTATCAGGAATGAAGAGGTAATAATCCCGAAGATGGATATTAATTCATCTGCCTTTGATCTTACCGGGTCCGGCTTACATGGATTTGATAAAAACTTCACTTACAAAGTGAAAGTATCTCTTTCTGAGATCCTTTCAAAAAAGGCAAAAAAGCCTGATAAAAGCGAAAGTGAGTTCGGGGAAATAGAGGATGATGGCCTGGGACGGGTATTTATTTACCTGATCATCGAAGGATCCGACCAGGGTACAGAGGTAAGGTATGACAGGAGAGGG
>Ga0255054_10001537_pt1 | contig 13465 bp, 12 predicted proteins | sample JV7_2_23_MG_FD_188634 | JGI IMG/M metagenome (GOLD analysis project Ga0255054, IMG submission 188634) | Seawater microbial communities from Jervis Inlet, British Columbia, Canada - JV7_2_23 | ecosystem: Environmental > Aquatic > Marine > Inlet | place: Canada: British Columbia | collected...
ACGGCCCGCTGCCCCCGGGCGTCGAGGCTATTGACGGTGGCGGTGCCATACTTGAGGAAGCGGATATCGCGCGCCTCACCGAAGGTGCTTGCCGCGGCCTCGCGAGTGGGGATAGACTTTGAGGCCCGAGAAAACGGTAGGCCGTAGGCGGTTGACGGTAGGCCGTAGGCGGTAGACGTAGGCGACGGGAGTGCAACAGAGGACATATGTCTAACAACGATCTGATGGAGAAGCTCGTCTCGCTCTGCAAACGGCGAGGTTTCGTCTTCCAGTCTTCCGAGGTGTATGGCGGGCTCGGTTCGGTCTGGGACTATGGCCCTCTCGGTGTCGAGCTCAAGCGAAACATCAAAGACCGCTGGTGGCGTGACATGGTGACCACCCGGCCGAACATCGAAGGTCTGGATGCGGGGATTCTGATGCACCCGGAAGTGTGGGTGGCGAGTGGTCATGTGGAGGGTTTCACCGATCCGCTCGTCGAATGCCGTAACTGTCACCGGCGCTTCCGATCCGACGAAGTCGATGACCAATGTCCGAGTTGCGGGATGAAAGAGCAGTTCACGCCGCCGCGCATGTTCAATCTGATGTTCCGGACGTTCATGGGTCCGGTAGAGGAAGAGGCGGCGCAGATCTATTTGCGGCCGGAAACCGCCCAGGGGATCTATATCAATTTCCTCAACGTGTTGAACGCCTCGCGCCAGAAGGTTCCTTTCGGGATTGCGCAGATCGGCAAGGCATTCCGTAATGAGATCACTCCTGGGAACTTCATATTTCGGACTCGCGAGTTCGAGCAGATGGAGATGCAGTTTTTCGTAAAACCGGGGACCGACAATGAGTGGTTTGACTATTGGAAGGATGAGCGTCTGGAATGGGTGAAGTCACTCGGGGTGCGTGCTGAGAAGCTGAGGCTTCACCAGCACACTCGCGAGGAGCTGGCTCACTATGCCTACGATGCGTACGACATCGAATACGAGTTCCCGTTCGGGTGGCACGAGTTTGAGGGGATCCACAACCGAACCGACTACGATCTCGGTGCCCACCAGGCGCGCTCCGGCAAGAAGCTTGAGTACTTTGAACAGGCCGCGAACGAGCGCTACATCCCGTACATCATTGAGACCTCGGGTGGTGTGGATCGGCTGATGCTGGTGGTTCTTGCTGACGCCTATCGCGAGGAGGAGGTGGAGGGTGAGGTTCGAGTAGTCCTCAGCTTGCAGCCGCAGCTTGCGCCGACCAAAGCTGCGATTTTCCCTCTTGTAAAAAAGGATGGGATGCCGGAGGTGGCGCAGAAGATCTTTGACGATGTGCGTAGGCGGTTCACAGCCTTCTATGACGAATCAGGTTCGATCGGTCGCCGCTACCGTCGCCAGGATGAAGCCGGGACGCCTTTCTGCATCACGGTCGATGGTCAGACGCTCGACGACGGGAGCGTCACGGTCCGAGACCGAGACACGCTCAAACAGGACCGCGTCGCGGCGGACAAGCTGGTGGAGTTCCTAGTCGAGGTGATAGGGTGAGGGTCACTCGGTGAAGCTGGGTCGGCTCCTTTGGTTCGGCGCCGGCGCCGCGGCGGGCCTCTACCTCGTCGACAAGCGCCGGCGTAACCTTTCGACGGAGCCGCGTGCGCTCAGGGACCGCAGCGGCCGCTCACTAAGACCGGGCCTCGTGGAGCTGGCGGGTGGCGAGTGCGTTCCGGTCATCGATACGGGCGAAGGGCCCGCCGTTGTGCTTATCCCTGGGCTTACAGGTGACGCTCAGGTTTTTCGCCACCAGATCGCCGCCCTTTCTGTGGACTATCGGGTCATCGCTCCGAACCTTCGCGTAGAATTCGAAGGCGTCGAGTCGCGTTTCGATCAGTTCGCGCACGACATGGCAACGATCTTGGATGCGCTCGGTGTGCGATCGGCCTGTATCCTGGGCCTGTCGTTTGGTGGGCCGATCGCCGTTCGCTTCGCCACATTGTATCCAGACCGCGTGTGGGGGCTCATTCTGACAAACACGCTGGCGAGGCTCGACCTTTCCCATGTGGGCGTGAACCGGACGCTGCTAATTCCTGTAGCGCGATGGACGTCTCGCTTCTTGCCCGAGTCGTTGATGCGCAAGCTCGCTGAAGTCTGGGGGCGTTGGGGCGTCTGGGTTTTCGATCCTTCGCCCGGTAACGAGAGGATCGTCGAGTACGAGCTGCAAGCTCCGCTACGAGTGCCTCTATCCGTCGGTAGCGGCCGAATGGATACGTTCAAGGACTGTGATCTGCGGGATGATCTGCCACATATCAGGCAACCTGCATTGATGATCGTCGGCGCGTCCGACACATTCACGCCGATCGAGTGGCAGCGTGAGATCGCCAGTTCGCTCCCGAACTCCACCTACATTGAGATCCCACAGGGCGGCCACCTCTCGCTCATATCTCACGCCGAGGTATTCAACGAGGCTGTGCTTGACTGGCTCAGTGCTCAGCGGTCGGTGCCTGCCGAAACTGCATGAGGTTCTAGTGCCTTGAGCTCGCGATCTGAAGTCTTCGCATCCCGTTGGGGAATGATGCTCGCCATGTTGGGTATGGCCGTGGGGACCGGCAACATATGGCGATTCCCGCGTATCGTAGCGAAGAATGGGGGCGGCAGTTTTCTCGTCGCTTGGGTTGTCTTTCTACTTCTCTGGTCCATTCCATTGATCCTCGTCGAGTTCTCGATGGGGAAGGCGACGCGGTCAGGTACCGTCGGTGCATTCGGCAAGCTCATCGGTAAGAAGTTCGCATGGATGGGCGCTTGGGTGGGATGGTGCGCCACCGCCATTATGTTCTACTACAGCGTCGTGATGGGTTGGTGCATTCGCCACTTGATGGCGACTGTCACCGGCGAGATACCGGGCGCCACCCCCGACGCGTTCTGGAGTAGCTTCGCGGCATCGCCGCAGGCCCTCTTAACCCATGCGATCGCCATTGGCCTGGGCGTGCTGGTGATTTCGTGGGGGGTGCGCGGCATCGAGAAGGTAGCCAGCGTCTTGATACCGAGCCTCATAGTGCTGGTGCTGGTCCTGGCGATTCGTGCGATAACTCTTCCCGGAGCGGTGGAAGGACTCAACTTCCTTTTCACTCCGCAATGGGGGCAGCTCACGGACTATCGGCTCTGGCTGGAGGCACTGACCCAGAACGCTTGGGACACGGGCGCCGGCTGGGGTCTCATCTTGACGTATGCCGTGTATATGCGTCGCAACGAAGATACATCTCTCAACGCCTTCACCTTGGGCTTCGGTAACAATTCCATGTCACTGCTCGCCGGGATCATGGTCATCTGCACGGCGTTTGCATTGGCACCGGATGCCGCCCAGCAGCTGAGAGGCGTGGACAATGAAGGTCTGACCTTCATCTGGTTGCCCCAGCTGTTCGGGACGATGCCGGGCGGGCGATTCTTCATGGCGCTTTTCTTCCTGGCTCTGGTCTTCGCCGCTTGGACCAGTCTGATGTCCATGATCGAACTGGGTACACGGGTGTTGGTGGATGCCGGCATGCCGAGAGGTCGGGCGATCTGGTGGGTCGGAATCGTCGGATTCCTTGCGGGTGTCCCCAGTGCTCTGTCTATGCGCTTTTTCGCGAACCAGGATACCGTGTGGAGTATCGGCCTGATGCTCTCCGGATTCTTCTTCGCGTTCGCCGTAATGAAATTCGGCGTCCGCAGGTTCAGGCAGGAGCTGATCAACCATCCGGGATCTGATCTCAGAGTCGGTCGATGGTGGGAATGGGCCATCGTGCTTTGCTCGGTGGAAGCGGTGATACTGCTTGCCTGGTGGTTCTTCCAGGCGTGGGGCGAAGGTTGGCGGTCGGCGTTTGACCCGGTGAGCGCCTTCAGCATCGGCGCCGTGCTGCTACAGTGGGCAATCGTGCTGGTGGTGCTGTGGCTCATCAATCCGTGGCTGGCTAGTCGGTCGGGCGCACTGGAAGAGGGCGATGAGTTTCGTGTGCCGAATCAAAGCCACTAGAGCGGCAACTGGAGAAAAGTGGCGCCCATCATGATCGATGAGAAGGCGATGGGTCGCTACACTCCTTACGAGACCGTTTTCGGCGTGGACCGTCTCGGTGACAGGGAGTTTCCGGCGATCGAGGAAGAAGCCACACGCTGCGGCGTCTCGCTGGAAAGGCGCGACCAGTTCGCGGGACTGGAGAGCGTGGGTAGACTGCTTGGACAGCTGGTTCCTGCGGAGGCCGACCCTGCCTCGCTGGATCACCACCTGGAGACTGTCTTCCACTGTTTCAGTTTCTGGAGAGCCGAGCAACGGGTGTATGCCTTCGATGAGGCGGTGATCCGGAGCTTGTTGGATGCTCCTCCCCGATTGGCTGACTGGCGGTCTGGTTCACTGCATCCCGCTTTCTATATCGAACTACCGCTCAACCTGTTCTGGGCGAAAGTGGCTGAGGAGCAAGTACCCGAGCCGGTCGAAGGGCTCTTTGTGAGCACGGGTCAGACACAGGCGTCACCTGAGGTGGGAATGCTCCTCGTGCTCGGGATGCGTGCTGACCGGCCCGGCTTCAGTACTATGGGGCTGGCGGCGGACTTGGAGCGAGGGCTCGACCTCGAGGAGCCCGACGCTTTCGCCTCTGAGATTCCCGGCGCGGATCTAGCCGGCTTCTATTCCTTACGGCGAACTTCAGAGGTTGTTATTCTGCTGTTGCGATTGCTCTGGTACATTGACACTTATGCGGAGTCGCTCGAGCGGGTGCCGGGTAGCGGTACGGGACAGCCAAGGGGTGCGAGTCGCGATATGCCGACAGGGTTGGACCACTATAGGGTGCGTCTTGTAGAACGGAGCCAGGGATGAGCGGTATCCGGGTGGCCCGTTTCTTCGGCTTCGACGTCCGATTAGACCTCTCCTGGTTCGTCGTCTTCCTCCTGGTACTCTGGACATTCGCTCAGGCGGTCTTTCCAAGCCGACACTCGGGTTATAGCGACAGCGTGTACATCCTCATGGCGACGGCGGGCGCGATCATGTTTTTCGCGTCCGTCTTGCTGCACGAGCTCGCGCACTCGGCGATGGCGCGTGCGCGCGGCATCGCGGTGGAGGGGATCACGCTCTTCATCTTCGGCGGGATGGCCCGTATCCGCTCGGAAGTGGAGAGCCCGAAGGACGAGTTCCTCATCACGGTTGTGGGACCGCTCTCCAGCGCCCTCATCGGCCTGATTCTGCTGGGATTCGCAGTTGTGGGCGAGTCGCTCGGTGTGCCCGAGCCGGTCACCGGTGTGGCATCCTATCTGGCTCTGCTCAACTTCTGGTTGGCCGCGTTCAATTTGATCCCCGGGTTCCCTCTGGACGGAGGCAGGCTGTTTCGGTCCTTTGTCTGGCATGTAACCGGGGACATGAGGAAGGCGACGCGCTGGGCATCGTATACAGGACGTGGGTTCGGCCTTCTGCTGGTGGGCCTGGGCGTCATCAACCTCTTCGGGGGTCATTTCGTCAGCGGAATGTGGCTCATCTTCATCGGCTGGTTCTTGTCACAGGCAGCGGAGGCGAGCTATCGGCAGCTCATACTGCGGAGGATTCTCGAGGGCGTGCAGGCGTGTGAGGCAATGACTCGCACACCTGAGACGGTGGGACCCGACCTGCCGCTCCGGGACCTCGTCGATGACTACTTCATGAAGCGTCGCTACAGCGCTTTCCCGGTGCAAGACGACGAAGGCCGATTGCTGGGCCTTATTACATTGAGTCAGGTTAAAGAAGTGGAACGGGACCTTTGGCCCACGACCCCGGTGGAAGGCGTGATGCGGCAGGTCTGCGAGGCGGTGACTGTCAGGCCTAGGGACAATTTGGCAGACGTTCTCTCGAAGCTCGAGAAGGCCGGCATGGGTCGAGCCCTCGTTGTGCAGAACGGTCGTCTGGAAGGGGTGATATCGCGAAAGGACGTGGCGCAGTGGCTCGAACGTTATCAGCAGTTGCATTGAGAGGCGTGCGTCGATCCAACTAGGTGGGAGGGCCCGAGTGGCGGCAAGCGGGAAGAAGGTGAAGAAGCGTTCCCCTGGACGGAGGGAGGGGTCAGGCGTCGATCATCGGGCGCGTGCAGAAGAGATCGTGAGGCGTTTGAGTGAGGCGTATGCGGCGCGAATCGAACTGAACTTCAGCGGCCCGCTCGAACTGGCCATCGCAACGATTTTGTCCGCACAGTGCACGGACAAGCGGGTCAACGAGGTCACACGCACGCTCTTCCAGAAGTACTGGACGGCAGAGGACTATGCGAACGCCGACCCCGAGGTCTTCCAGGAAGAAATCCGGTCGACCGGCTTCTTCAGGAACAAGACCCGTTCCGTTCTTTCGTTTGCCCAGTCACTCGTGGACGGACATGACGGCGTTGTTCCCGACACAATGGATGAGCTTCTACAGCTTGCTGGTGTTGGGCGAAAGACCGCCAACGTCATCTTGGGTTCTGGGTTCGGGAAGAACGACGGTATCGTGGTCGACACTCACGTTAAGCGACTAGCCGGACGTCTTGGGCTCACGGAAGAGAGTGACCCTGAGAAGGTGGAGCGCGATCTCATAGCTTTGATCCCAAGGGAAGAGTGGACGAAATACGGACTTCGCATGATCCAGCACGGGCGCAACAGGTGTAGCGCGCGAAAGCCGAAGTGCGACGGTTGTCCGCTGGAGGATTTGTGTCCATCTGCTCACACGCACGGGTAGGGCCTCGTTTTGAAGAGCAGCGAATAAGCTGTACCGAAGTGTGTATCTGGTAAGTAAGGAATTGTGCCATGCCGTTGAATCGCGATGATGCGCTGAGTCTGATGCACGAGTACACGCAGAATGAGAACCTGCGGCGTCACATGTACTCCGTGGAGGCCGCAATGCGGGCTTATGCCCGACGACTTGGCGAGGATGAGGAATTGTGGGGGATCACCGGTCTTCTGCATGACTTCGACTACGAGCGTTGGCCCAACGACGAACGCAAGCCGGACGACGAGCACCCGACTAGCGGAGTGAGGATCTTGCGGGAGAAGGGGTATCCCGAGGACATGTTGGAAGCCGTCATGGGACACGCGGAGCACACCGGCGTGCCGCGGCGGAGTCTGATGGCCAAGGCGCTATTCGCCGTTGACGAGCTCACGGGTTTCCTGATTGCTTGCGCGCTCGTGCGGCCAACGGGACTCAGCGACCTCAAGGTGAAGTCGGTAAAGAAGAAGTTCAAAGATTCGAGTTTTGCGCGCGGTGTGAACCGCGAGGATGTAAACAAGGGCGTGGCCGAGCTGGACGTTGATTTCTCGGAGCATGTGCAGCTGGTCATCGATGCGATGCGCGAGATCCAGGACGAGTTGGGCCTGGGTGTCGCCGAAGGAAACTAGGTGAGACGGTAATCGTATGGCTATTGAGACAATCATAGAGCCGTTCCGAATCAAGGCCGTCGAGCCGATCAGGATGACATCTCGCGCTGAGCGGGAAGCCAAGATAAAGGCGGCGTTTCACAACGTCTTTCTCTTGCGTGCTGATGACGTCCTGATCGACTTGCTCACGGATAGCGGGACGGGTGCCATGAGCTCGGATCAGTGGGCTGCCGTCATGCGCGGCGACGAGTCATATGCGGGTAGCCCCTCGTACTACAGATTCGAGGAATCGGTGAGTCTGCTTTTCCCCTTCAAGCACATCATCCCGACGCACCAGGGGCGTGCCGCGGAACGTATTCTCTTCTCGGTGATGTGTGGTGCCGGCCATATTGTACCGAACAACACCCACTTCGACACGACGCGTGCCAACATCGAATACAGGGGTGCTAACGCGGTAGATTTGCCGTGCATCGAATCGCAGGAGATCGCCGAACCACATCCGTTCAAGGGCAACATGGATGTAACGGCGCTGGAGAAGCTGCTCGTTAAGGAAGGCCGAAGTGCCGTGCCGCTGGTCATGCTGACAATCACGAATAATTCCGGGGGCGGCCAGCCTGTCTCGATGGAAAACGTCCGAGCTGTTTCGGAGATGTGCCACCGCTTCAACGTTCCGTTGTATATCGATGCGTGCCGATTCGCCGAGAATGCATACTTCATCAAGCTTCGAGAACCGGGGTACTTAGAGAAACCGGTGGCCGAAATCGCACGCGAGCTCATGTCCTATGCAGACGGCTGCACGATGTCGGCCAAGAAGGATGGGTTGGCGAATATCGGTGGTTTTCTGGCTACCAACGATGAGGATATCGCACGGCAGGAAAAGGAGCTTCTGATCCTCACCGAGGGGTACCCAACGTATGGCGGGTTGGCGGGCCGTGATCTCGAGGCGATTGCGACAGGTTTGGAAGAAGTCGTACACGAGGATTACTTGCAGTATCGGATCGTCTCCACCGAGTACCTTGGAAGACATATCGCTGCGGAAGGAGTGCCTATCGTTCAACCGCCGGGCGGCCACGCCATATACATCGATGCGGGGGCATTTCTGCCGCATTTGGAACCGCTGCAGTATCCGGGCATCGCGCTGGCCGTGGAGTTGTATCGAGAGGCGGGCATCCGAGCGGTGGAGATCGGCAGCGTGATGTTCGGGCATCGTGACGCGCTGAGCGGCGATGAGGAACCAGCGGGGAGAGAGCTGTTGAGGCTGGCCATTCCGCGACGAGTCTACACGCAGAGTCACATCGACTATGTGGTCGAGGCGATTCTACAAGTGTGGCAGCGCCGCGAGGCGATCGGTGGCTATAGAATCACGCAGCAGGCTCCGTTCCTGCGTCACTTTACGGCCAAGTTCGAGCCGCTGGAAAGCCACTAGGGGAGACGATCAGTGAACACGTCGGCGATTATTTCGATGGTGCTCACCTGCGGTTTCGTGTGGGGTGGCTTTCTATTGCTTCTCTCATATGCGATTCGAAAGGAAAAGGACAAAGTCCGGGAGGGCCAAGCCGGATAGCTTGGGGGTAGCTTGCCTGCGTGTGGCGCTTTTGGCGCCGGGGGGCTTTGTGGCTGGCTATCTTGCCGGGAGAGCATTGGGGCGAGTGGTGAGCGGATGCCCGTTGAGCGGGCTGTGCGCGGAAGCGACTCCCATTCTCTGGACTTTATTGTCGTCGATTGTCGGGATGGGTGTCGCCAGTATGCTGGTTGCGACGCGCGTTCGCCTCTGGTGGGAAGGTGTCGTGGTCTGGGCCGGGGGAATCCTGGCGACATTCTGTCTGCTGGTCTCGGTCGGCACGCTGGGTACAGACAGCTTGCCGGGACGCATTGTTTTGGTAACGTGGCTCTTGGCGGCGATCGCTGTGGCCGTGGTTAGCGGTCGGCCGCGTATTCTTGGAGACCAATAGCAATCAGAGAGGTGAGATCATGTCGGATCCAATCATTCCCCGCGAGTTCCGCACGGTTACGCGGCCCTCCCTCGGCAAATCGCTGATGATGGTCCCGGCCGCTGCGGCTCTGCTCGTCGCCTTCATGCTCCCGTTTTCTTGCACAACGGTCACCGACTACGAAGTCGCCGTTCTCAAGAACCCCGTCACCGGCAACGTTGCCGATAATTCGAATGGGCAAGGGCTCTATTTCGCGACTCCGGCCTTCTTCTGGAAGCAGTACTCGGTTTATGAGACGCGTGAGATACAGTGGCCTTCGGGGGCGCAGAGCGAGGTGGCAGAGGCGTTGACATCGGATCAGTTGACGATTTCGGTGGATGCCTCGTACCGCTATCGGGTCGTGCCCGCGAAAGTTGTCGAACTCTTCCTCGTCGTTGGCGACATGCGGGCCGTCAACCAGTACGTGTATACGACCTATCGAACAGCGTTGCGCGATGCCATCGCAGAGTTGACGGGAACGCAGATCCTCTCGACCGAGCGATTGACAATCGCTTCGCGGGTCGAGGAACTGATGGACGCCGAGCTGGGTGAGAAGGGAATCCAGATCGTCCGTTTCTTCGTGCGCGAGATACAGCCACCGCCGGCCGTTCGGCAAGCGATCGAGCTGAAGCTGCAGCGTGAGCAGGAGGTGCAAGCGCAGCGCTATCAGACGGCGATCGTTACAGAGCAGGCTGAGCAGAAGCGCCAGGAGGCGCTGGGTATCCGCGACGCGCAGAACATCATCGGTACGAGTCTGACCGCCGCCTACCTATCGTACTACTACATGCAGACGCTGCAGCAGGTCGGCGCGAAGGAGGGCAACGTCATCATCGCGCCGACGGAAGGTGGAAACCTGTTGTTCGACGTACCGACGGCGGTGAGGCGAGGCCAGTAGCTGAAACTTGCGTTCGGGCGCTTCGTACTTAATGATAGTATGGGGCGCCCGAACTTTTGCAGGAGGCAGCGTTATGAGTGCGCGGTTCGGCTCGGCTCTTGTCCCGATGACCGCGATTCTCCTGGGCATCCTGGGATGCGGCAGTAAGTCTCCCACCGTTTACGACTCTCCTCCCATGCTAGCCAATCGCGATGAGATCACCGCGGCGATGCACGCCGTTGGCGCAGGTCTCGAAGCGCGTGTTGTGCTACAGGTACGCGTAGACGATCGGGGGTATGTGAGGGAAGCGCGCGTCGTGCAGAGCTCCGGTATGCCAGAGCTTGACGATGCCGCTGTGTGGATCGGCGAACAGATGCGCTTTAGACCGGCCCAGCATCAAGGCCAGCCTGTTTCAGCTTTGGTCGAAATCCCGGTGACCTTCGACGTGGTGAGTGAGATCGTCCGCCCGCCGAAATTGAAGAATGCCGCATTTGTGGAGGCGACGATCGCCAGTAACTTCCCGGACTTGAGGGGTACGGCTCGGTTCCGTGTCCAGATAGGCTCACAGGGCGAGGTCTTACAGATAAGGGAGCGCCGGCCCAGTGATCGCGGGGTGCTCAGTGCCGCTCAGGACTTGATCGAGGACTGGATCGAGTTCTGGCCCGGGTATAACGCATCGGGGGAGATCACCGCGTGGATCTCTCTGACGATCGAGTTTGCCGGGGAGTACTCCCGAGTATATCTCGAGGTGTCCGAGACGTAGTGGTGCCCTTCAGCGTATTGGCTGGACTGGCCGGAGCGTAGGCACGAACCCGGCCAGGAAATCTATGGCCCGGTGCTCCGCCCAGTAGAAGGGTCGCCACGGTATCGCGCCGGCAATGAAACCGACGTGGCCACCACGCGCGGTGAATTCGGTGTGAAGCCATTCGGACTGCTGGGACTGTTCGTCCGGCAAGCATGAGGGTGGGATGAAGGGGTCGTCTCTGGCGCTGATCATCAGTACGGGGCAGCGGATGCGCTCGAGATAGGAGAGGGAGCTGGATCGAGACCAGTAGTCATCCGCGTTCTTGAAACCGTGGAGTGGGGCGGTCGCAACATCATCGTACTGTCGCCAGGTTCGGGCGCGGCGAATCGCAGCGGCGTCCAGGATATCGGGGTACTCTTCAGCCTTCCGAAGCGCTTTCGGCTTGAGCGTGCGTAGGAAGAAGTGGCTGTAGATACGGCCCGCACCGCGGGACATCGCGGCGGCTGATGCCGCCAAGTCAAAAGGCGTCGAGATCGCCACCGCTGCTCGAACATCGTCCGGAACTTGCTCGACTTTTTCACCCAACCACTTGAGAAGCACATTTCCGCCGAGCGAGATGCCCACCGGGAGGATGGGAGAGCCGGGCTCGCGCTTGTTCAGCTCGCTGATGACCCAGCCGAGGTCACCCGTTTCGCCTGAATGGTACAGCCGCGGCGTGCGGTTCGGTGTCCCACTGCACGATCGGAAGTTCATGGCGACCCCCCTCCAACCGCGCTCGGCCGCGAGGGCCAGAAAACCCCGTACATACTTCCGGTCGGATGAGCCCTCCAGGCCGTGGATTACCAGCAGTTGTGGCGATGCGACGGGCCCGTCCATGAAGTCGAGATCGAGGAAATCTCCGTCGGGGGTGGTCCAACGGGCGCGGGTGGTGGGGACGTGAAGCCTGCGCCTCAGGAGGCGATTCCAAATGGTCTGCAGGTGACGATTCCGGATCCACCAAGCGGGCCGGTACGCTCCGATGCGGCCGCCGGCGTCGTGCTCCGCTGGGCCCGGACTATCCGTCTCTGAGTGTCTCGTGCGATCCAAGTTATGCGTGCCTCGGAAGGCCGCTCCGCGAGATTAGCGGCATTTGTCTATGTTGATATATTGCGGCGGGTAGCCAAATCGCGCCAGATTGCTGTCACCCAGCGATTCACGAAATATGAGCGATCTCCAGCACGGCAGGTGTGTGCCTGTGGGCTGTGGACAGAAGGACCAACAGTCGGCATAGAGATGAATAACAAGACGAACGTCGAGCTAGACACTCCCCCGATCGAGGGGGTTCTCTCCGCCATCAACGCGAGCGCCGGCCCGGAACGAGTGTCGACGCTCGAGCCCTTTACCCGTGAGATGTTGAGCCGGGCCACTGCGGACTTTTTCGCGGATCGGGGCGTAGAGGGGATAGCGGAGATCATCACCTCGATCTTCGAGCTCCTGGAGACAACTTCCCCTGGCGAGATCGCCGTACGGGTAAGCCAGCGGCAAGACTTCGGGCACTTAGGAAGCGTGGAAGTCGTAATCCCTGATCGCCCCTTTAGCGTCGACACCGTTCGCCAGTATCTGACGCACCGTGGGTTTGAGATTCGCCACCAGTTGCACCCCGTCGTCTGTGTTTCTCGCGATGAGAACGGCAAGATCACGGAAATCCGTGATTGGCGCGCTGCACCGGAACGGACATCGGTGATCTACACCGAGTTCGAAGGACATCTCGATGCCGGTCTCGTTCGTGCGCTCGAGGAGAACGTTCGCCTTTGCATGGAAGATCTGCGACTCGCGACGAATGACTTCCCTGCGATGCTGGCGAAGACGGACGAGACCGCCGCGATGTTGCAGGGCTATGCGGATCGCGATCTGAGACCGGCCGAGGAGGTGGAAGAGATCATCGCGTTCCTCCATTGGCTGAGAGATGGCGGCTTCGTGTACTTGGGCTATCGCGAGTACGACTTCAGCGAAGAGCCGGGCGGAAGCTCGATGGTCGGCTTGGTTCGCGGATCGGGGCTCGGCATCCTCCAGCGCGAGCGTGAGTCGGCGGTGTGGAATCCGATGCCGATCGACGAGTTGCCGTCAGATCTTCGCGCTCGGGCGTTGTATGGTCCTCTGCTGCTCGTGTCCAAGGCCAACTCGGAATCTCGAGTTCACAGGCGCGCCCGCATGGATTATGTGGGCATCAAGAAGCTGAGTGAGGCGGGGGAAGTCATTGGCGAGCGGCGCTTCCTGGGGCTGTTCACCTGGCACGCGTATGCGGAGAACGCTGGCAACATCCCGATTCTGAGACAGAAACTGCGACTCGTTCTCGAAGGCGCCAATGTGCCCGAGGGTTCGCACGACTACAAGGCGATCGTTGCCCTGTTCAATGACATGCCCTTGGAGGAGCTGTTTCTCGTCACGCTCGACGACTTGAAAAAACAGATCTCCGCGGTAATGGCGACGGAGGACACTGGTGATGTGCGTCTTGTTCTGACGCCTGACGCTCTGGGCCGCGGCATTAACGTCATGGTGATTCTCCCCAAGCGGAACTATTCGGACGAAGTCAGAGGGCGGCTGC
>Ga0255054_10001538_pt1 | contig 13462 bp, 9 predicted proteins | sample JV7_2_23_MG_FD_188634 | JGI IMG/M metagenome (GOLD analysis project Ga0255054, IMG submission 188634) | Seawater microbial communities from Jervis Inlet, British Columbia, Canada - JV7_2_23 | ecosystem: Environmental > Aquatic > Marine > Inlet | place: Canada: British Columbia | collected...
AATACGCCGGACACCGAGGGCAAGCTGTTTGGCCAAGGCGCTGGGGGGAAGTTTGCCACTTTTCTTTAAGGTTACGGCGGGTGGACGGGATGCCGACCCCTTTTCACCGGCCGTACCCCACACATCAATGACTATTCTAAACGGGTCCTTCAATGAAAAAATTTTGTAGGTTTTAAATGACTTGATATCCACCACGACCCTCACCGAATCATGGGTGTACTGTCCGGCACGGGCATCACTCAACAGGTCGTCATTGATCGGGATGCTTTTTTTTATGTTCTGACCCAGTCGGCTATTTTTTAAATCGATGTAAAGTCGCTGGGGTTTTTTAATGGACGGGTCTCTTTTCAGGAGATGATGGGAATATGGGGTTTCGCGGCTGGCATCAATAACAACCCGGGTGTAATTGGGATTGGACCAAAATCGCAAATTGTCGACGGTTCCCCACTTGCCGGAGACAACGCTGCCTGTTTTGGCAACCGGTTGTTGGCCGCTTGATGGCGTTTTAGCATCATCTGCGATCATCTTTGTCAGGTCATCGCTTTTACCGTCTGAATTCTTTTTTACCCACCGGGGCATTGTGTCGATGAGCAGCGACGCTTTCACTTTGTAGCGACTGTCCGGGAACTTGGCAACGACCTTCTCGTACATGGTATAGGCTGAACGCAAATCAGATTTTCGTTTTGATTGCCCATAAAGATCGGCATAAAGTTTCCCGGTCATAAACAGACTGGCGGCGGCGCGATCACCATCAGGGTCTTGACGGTAAATTGAATAATATTTTTCGATACATTGCAGCCAGTTATGTCGATAAGCCATTTTGCGTGAGCTTTGCCACAGACTGCTGTAACAGGATTCAGCGTCCAGATACCGATCTTTTGTTATTGGCCGGGATGTACGCTTGCTTTTGGATTTGGCAGTCTTTTTGCCAGAAATTCCGGATTTTGAAAGCGTGCGAATTTCATCTTCAGCTTTGTCCCGATATTTGCTTTGGGGATAGCGCTTGATGATTCTCTCGAAAATATCAAGTGTTTCTTGCTGATCTGATTCTTTCCATGAACGTTTGGCCAAATCTTTGTAAAGTTTTCCGGACATATAGAGGCCGGCCGGCGCCCATGGGCCGCCAGGGTCCACCCGGTAGACGGTTTGGAATTTCTCGATACAGCGCAGCCAGTTGTCGCGGTATTTCATTTTACCGGGCGAGTTACGCAGTTTCTTGTAACAGGATTCGGCATTGAAATAAGCCTGTTTGGCCGTAATTGCTTCGCAAATGCCACTTCCCAGAAGTCCGGTTCCGATGCAGAGCAACAGGATAAAAGCTATGTAGATTCTCTTTTGATGCATACTCAAAATATTTAGTATCTCAGGCCTTTCCCGATTTTGCCTTCTCCTGCAATTCGTTTAAAAAGTTCAATGCTTCCAAGGGCGTCATTCTGGAGATATCTGCTTTGGTTAATTCTGCGATGAGCTTGTTTTCTGTTTTGCCGAATAGGTCAAGCTGCACCGGACCCTTCGCAGTGGGTCTATCCCCGTTGATGAAGCCGGATGATCCACCGGGATTGTAATCTCCCTGCTCAATTTTGTAAAGAATCCTTTTGGCACGATCAATCACTGCATTTGGTATTCCGGCAAGGCGCGCAACCTGGATACCGTAACTGCGGTTGGTTCCGCCCTGCACCAACTTTCTTAAAAAGATAATTTCATCATTCCATTCTTTGACGGCAATATTGAGATTTTTCACCCTTGTTTTGTTTTGGGCAAGCTGCGTTAATTCGTGGTAATGGGTTGCAAACAGCGTCTTAACTCCCCTGCTGTTTAGATCGTGCAAATATTCCGCCGCTGCCCAGGCAATGCTGAGGCCGTCAAATGTGCTGGTTCCGCGCCCAATTTCATCCATAATTACCAGACTTTTTTCGGTGGCATTGTTGAGAATGTTGGCAGTTTCCTGCATTTCCACCATGAAGGTGCTTTGCCCCTGTGAGAGATTGTCAAGGGCACCAACACGGGTGAAAATCCGGTCCGTAATGCTGATTTTCGCCCGGGCGGCAGGAATAAAGGCACCCATCTGGGCCATGATGACGACCAGGGCCACCTGGCGCAGCATCGTGGATTTACCCGCCATATTGGGACCGGTGATGATCAGCACCTGATTGTCCGTATCATCCATTTTAACCGTGTTTGGAACAAAGCGCTCGGCGGTAATCATCTTTTCCACCACCGGATGACGACCATCCTGGATGAATATGCAGCCATCGGTGGTCATTTCAGGACGGCCGTAATTATTTTGAGCGGCGACCTCGGCCAGATTGGTCGCACAATCTATGCGAGCCAAAAATCGAGCCGTCTTCTGTATACTCCGATTGTTTTTAACAACTTCATTTCGAATTTCGTTAAATATTTCATATTCAAGGGTAGCCCGCTGATCTTCGGCGCCGAGAATTTTCATCTCAAATGATTTAAGCTCATCGGTAATATACCGTTCGGCATTGACAAGGGTCTGCTTGCGGACATAATTGGCCGGGACAGAACCTGAACGGCTTTTGGGAATTTCAATGTAGTATCCAAAAACTTTATTGTATCGGACCTTCAATGTGTTTATCCCGGTGCTCTCCTTTTCCCGTACCTCCAGTTGGGCCAGCCAGCCTTTAGCGTCTCGACTGATCTGCAAAAGTTCATCCAACTCCGGGTTATACCCGGTTTTAATGATTCCGCCCTCGTTAATCGTCGGCGGGGCATCCTCCCGAATTGATCGATCAATGAGATCGGCCAGTTTTGATAAATTATCAATTTTTTCAGGCAATCGGAAAAACTCGCCTTTTAATTCCGACAGCAGTAATTCCATTGCCGGAAGCATTTCCAGAGACCGCTTCAATGCCACCAGATCCCTTGCATTGGCATGTCCCATTACAATTTTGTTGCCGATTCTTTCAATGTCATAAACTGATTTGAGCGTCTCGCGAATATCCTGGCGGGTTGAAATATTATCTTTTGCTTCACCGACGGCGTCATGTCTTAAACCAATCTCTTCCAAATCGATCAGGGGGTAGCGCATCCATTGAGCCAGTAGTCGGGCTCCCATAGCAGTGCAGGTATGATCAATAACACCCAGCAGTGTGGCACTTCCGGAGCCGGTTCGAATATTGCTGGACAACTCCAGATTTCGCCAGCTTAATTCATCGACCATCAAGTATGTATCCAGCCGGTGGGTTTCTATGCGTGTCAGATGCTCTAATTTTTGCTTTTGTGTTTCGCGAATGTAAAAGACCACCGCACCGGCAGCGCAAATACCGGCCGTCCAGTTTTCGCAGCCAAAACCTTCCAGGGAAATGGTTTTGAATTGATCGGTGAGCCGCTCATAGCTTCTTTTAAACTCAAATTCCCGGTCGTCCAGATAGGATAGCGATGTTTCGGTTAAGATAGATGCGATGGGTAAAAAATCCGGGTCAGCTTTCGAGGACTCCGGCAACAGGATTTCACTTGGAGAAATACGTTGAATTTCCTCGATGACGGTAGCTGCATCTTTTGATTCCGTCATCCGAAAGGCCCCGGTGGAGATATCCAGAAAGGCCAGGCCGGTCAACTCGTCCCTGCATTTTATAGCCAAAACATAATTATTGGATCGTTCGTCCAGCAGTTCATTTTCAATGATCATTCCGGGGGTGATAACGCGGACCACATCCCTTTTCACCAGGCCTTCAGCCTTGGCCGGATCTTCGATTTGGTCGCAAACAGCCACTTTGTATCCCTTGTCGATCAGGCGGGCGATATAGCTTTGGGCCGCACGGTGGGGGACACCGCACATGGGAACCGGGGATTCGTCATTCTTGTTACGCGAAGTTAAGGTGATCTCAAGGGCACGGGAGGCTATTTGCGCATCCTCAAAAAACATTTCATAAAAATCACCCATCCGGTAAAAAAGTATCGCATCCGGATACTGCTCCTTGATGGACAGGTACTGCTTAATCATCGGGGTGGATTTGGGAGGGCTCATGAATTGATCGGGGATCTGAAGACTATAGAAGCTATCTCAAAAATAGGAATTAATTCCTTTACTAACTCGCAACCTGCAACCCGTGACTCGTATGTCTTATGTTTTTCCATCCTTCTCTCCGAGCTGTAGGCTCTACGAGCCGGAGGCCAATATTCCATCATTCCCTGGCCCAGACCTTAATTACTCCGCCCTGAAAAATAGCATATTCAGGGTGATAAATAGTTCTTGGAAAACTGAAGTTTGTTTTTTAACCATAGGTCCGGCGGATTAATTACTTAATGCTGCGCATTTAATTTTTATTTTACCTGCTCTTGATATTGTTATTTTTCAGGGCGGAGTAATTAGATAAATTGCGCACAGAGACTTGAGCTTCGCAGTTGAAAACCGAATCAAGGGCTAACCGGTAGCATCGCACCCGGGCGGGCCATGATTAGGGATAAAACGCGGGCCTGAAAAATTTCCCATATTTTCATCTAAACTGAAGCGCTCAACCTATGTTTCACCAAATAGTAGAAATTCCGAGACGTTATGTTTTTTTATCGTCTGGTTCCCCCTCCGGATCGTCGGTGGGATTGCCGGTCTGTTTCTCAAGGGAAAACTCGCCTGTCTTCTCAGCGGGGCTTGTTGCCAGGCTGTCATTGGAAATTTTCAGGGTTTTATTCATATCATTTTTTGATTCGGGTGCCTGATCCTCCGCCGGGGTCTCGATTCCTTTTAAGGAATCAATTTCGCGCCTTAATCCGGCCAATTCCTGGTTGTGAGATGCAATCGTGGTGTTCAACTTTTTAATGGTGCGTTTGGCTTTGAAGCGGGCTGAAGCGCTGAACAGGTAAGCAAGGATAAACCCGGCAAGAAAGAACAGTAAAACCAGGATCGCAATGGGTAATTCCGGCGTATGATACGCTTCCAAGACACCGAGATTAACGCGCAACGATTGATTGGTCAAAAAAAATTTCTGATTTTGAAAAATCAATAGTGCAATCACTCCAAAAATAATCGCCCAGATGATCAGAGTGGCTTTTTTCATGCAATTTCTCCATTCAGTTTTGTGTTGTTAAAATGCGGCTTTAGATTATCATAGGTGGCTTTAATGTGTTCGGGGATAACTCTGACATCTGCAAAAACAGTCAATGCATTGGTGTCGCCGAGCCACCTGGGAACGATGTGAAAATGCAGATGGTCTTCGACACCGGCCCCGGCGACCATTCCCAGATTCAGCCCGACATTAAAGCCGTCAGGCTTCATCACCTGTTTCAAAATATCAATCGACCGTTCTACGGTGGCCAGCATTTCGCCCATTTCGCGTTTGTCGAGTTGTTCCAGACTGGACAGGTGCCTTACCGGCGCAACTAGCAGATGACCGTTGATATAGGGAAATTTATTCATCATGACCATGGTATCACTTCCCTTATACAAGGTCAGATCGACGTTATGAGAAAGGGCATCACAGAATATACAGCTTTCTTCCTTTTCGGATAGAATATATTCCATGCGCCAGGGCGCCCACATTGTTTTCACGTCGGTATTACCTCGATTAGCAGGCCGTTTATAAGTTCCGGGCTCAGATGGGCCCTGGATGGATACGTTTTGGCCTTTTAACTTACGCTGTTATAAATTAAAACTCAACCTTTTTTTCTCCCAGCGGAACAACATCCAGCTCACCCCACATACCCATTTTTTGATCCACGATTACCACAATTCCCCGGATTTTTTCAATGCCTTTGCCTGCTTCTATGGCGGTTTCAATATCTGCTGCTGAGTCAACTCTATTAGCAATGGAGGTTGCGGCGGCATCTGCAAGAGGACATGAATCGGCAACCACACATACGGCATCTGCTTTTCCAAGGCTCAGTGAATGTCCAATGGTGCCCGATGATGTACAAACTGCGCAAGGCCCTGATTTGCTTTTGATCCGAATGCCGATGCGCGAACTCAAAGGAGAATTGCCCGCAAATATTTCTACTGTTACAGATGAATTCGTTTTTATAAAAACATCCCCTCCGTTTTCGACAATGACCTGATCGGTCAGCTCCAGTAGCCCTAAACCCACCTGCTTGGCGATGGCACCGGCAATGGCCGCCATCGGTCCTACCCCGGCATTCTCACCGGCTTTTACCATATCCCTGACAATGCCGGGTGCCGGACCCTCGAGTCGCCGGGGATTAAGCGACCCGGCAAAGTCGGGATGGGCTTTGATAAATGCTTCGACATAACCTCTTTGCTCCAGAACGAGCTCTTTGGTTTCATCTTCCAGCCTGGTTGCCGTATACACCATAAGGTCGGTTTCTTTTACGACCACATTGTAAGGAGTCAGCTGTGAAGCTTCAACAAGATTGCGGTATTTTCTTGGTTGGTACATAGAATTTGCCAAATTTAGAGCCATGTTGAACTATTAAAAAATCCCAAATCGCAAAACCCAAATCACAAATAAATCACAAATTCCAATATGCAATGACCAAACTGTTCAAACACCAAATAACAAGCACCAAATTACAATATCCAATGACCAAAACATTGAAATTAAGGAACCCGGTTATCTGGAAAGAACAAGTGTATTGGATTTTGTGGAAGCCGCTCCCACAGGTGTCTTTTTTAGTAACTTGGACTTACCGGATAAGCGCATTAAAGAATTAATTCATTTCTTCAATATCAAATACAGGTTTTGAATTTTGAATTTTGGTCATTGGAATTTGCCCTTCGACCTGGCTCAGGGTGGTGAGCTTGTCGAACCATTTGATATTTGGTATTTGTGTTTTGTATTTTAAAATGCGGTGAATATCCACAGGAAAATATTGCGATAATATGGCCCTGAATCACCGAACTATGAGACGTCAATCTGTGGCCGCAATTTTTCTGGACATTGATCCAGAAAATACTGATCGGTCATGCCTGAGATAAAATCTCTGACGATTTCTGCCGGCCGGTGACGTTGAAGGTATTCATCCGTCATATCCTTCATAAACTGGCGAAAGATCACTGATGTTTTTCGATGTTTTTTGATATCTTCGAGATATGTTTCAAAAAGCATGACAAAAAGCTCATGTATACGCCGGGTGTGCTTTTTGATTTCGGGATTCAAATAGATATGCTCCAAATTAAATGATTTTAACCGTTTTAAGGCTGTCGATACTTCGGGACTAAAGGAAATGTGTGGATTGCGGTGGCTGTTGTGGATGATATCCGTCACCAGGTTAAAAACGATGGTACCGTTGGTATTGCCGAGAATGCTTACACTTTCTTTTGGTAAATCATCTCGGCCTATAAGATCCAGGCGGATGGCGTCCTCGATGTCACGGCCGATATAACTGACCGTATCGGCTATCCGGACCAGACAGCCCTCGAGAGTCATTGGAATGAGAGCCGTTTGCGGATCAGATTTTTTGGCAGCGATTTCTGCATCCAGGTCTGCAAAGGTTTTGCCTGTTGCCGGTCGTAATCGTTCATTGTGTATCTCGCCGTCGTGACAAAGTATCCCGTCTAAAGTTTGCAGACAAAGATTCCAGCCCCGGCCTTTGCGTTCAACTTTTTCCAGAAACTCAACGCTTTGCAGGTTGTGATGAAAATATCCGATGCCGTTCTGGTTGCATATATCTGAAAGAAAACGTTCTCCGTCATGCCCGAATGGTGTATGACCGATATCATGTCCCAGAGCGATGGCCTCGAGCAAATCTTCGTTTAGGCCCAAAAAACGTCCGATGGTCCTGGCAATTTTTGAAACCAGCTGTACATGCAGCACGCGATGGGTAATGTGATCATTTTTAACCAGGTAAAACACCTGGGTTTTATCGATATAGCGGGCATAGGCCAGTGAGTGCAAAATACGGTCGGCATCCACAGAAAACGCCTGGCGGTAGCCGGCCTGGAGTCGTTCATCCGCCACCCGGCGCGTACCCATAGCATTCCGAGTTGCCCAAGGAGACAGGATTTCCGATTCCTGTCTGTTCAGCAGTGCTTTTAGTTGATCCAGGGTCTGGTCGTTCTCATATTTTGTCATTTTCGATCATGTCTTCCATCAATTTGGTGTAATCAATTCCGGCCTGTCTGAAGCCTTCCTTGCCGTATTTCATGTTGGCCTCGAGCACGTAATACCGTCCGTCATGCCGACAGATATCAATGCCGACGTCATCCCACCGGCATGAGCGTGCGGTATGAAGCGCCAGATCAAGGGCCTCCTTAGGTACAGATTTTAGGCTTATTTTTCCACCCACCGCCACATTGCTGCGAAATTCGTGTTTGGCTGCAATGCGCCAGTAGGCATGTACGATCCGGTTTCCGATAATGACGGCCCTTATATCACGATCAAGGTGCAAATACTCTTGAATATAGGCGATGTCGGCTACTTGCAGGTAAGCATCGAGATCTTCGGTATTCCGAATCAGATAAACCCCGCGTCCCATGGCAGAACCTCGCGCTATCTTGCCGATAAAAGGAAAAGCGAAATGGTCGCTAATGGTCTTTTTCTGACGTTTTCCATAAAATACCCGGGTGCGCGGGTGAGAAATATTCATAAGCTCAAAAAGCGCTGTTTGTTTGATCTTGTCCTGCACGTACTTGTAACAATGGTGGCTGGGAAAGGTGGGTTTACCCATGGTATCAAATAATTCCGCATAGAACGGTGAGGGGTAGTAAATCTTGTCCGCGTTTCGGATTAAATCTGCTTCCCATGGCTCGTAATCCGAAAAATTGGGTCGTACACCCAGGGTAAGGACATTGCGGCATTCCCTCAGACGACCTTCCAGGGCAATGGCTTTGGAGTTAGGACTCATTATCACACCAAATTGGCTCCTCGGTTCAGAATTATAAGCTAAATCTGTGAATCGGAGGTGGATGAATAACGAATGTTGAATATCGAATTACGAATGTCGAAGTGAGGTATTCTATCGATTTTATTTCTTAAAACATGATAGAGTGTAACGATTCCTTCCTTCGATATTCTGCGGTTCCTTGTTCTACGGTTCTGCGGTTAAAAAAATGGCTTCCCGCCACAAAAAAACCTACCTGCTATTATGATTCAGTATTAACTAAAAAGCTGGTTAATCCTTTCCATGCTCCGTTCAGCGTGACTTCCCCGCCAGTAAATACGCTCACATTGGCTGCACTTATTAAAAATTTCCTGGGTTTCCCAGATGTAATCGGGTACCAGACCATAGGCGTCATCCTTGCTGATTTCAACAATGGGAAGGTTGCATTGAATGCATCTTGAAAAAGGCCGGATTTCGGCCCGGTTGATACCGATTTCATTGACTACCTGTTTGAGCTGTTCATCAAGAAAGTTGGACTTGATGAAAACGGTTCGATGGGTGTTAAATTTTTCCTGGATTTTCTTTGTTCGGGTTAACAGAATACGGGTGCCTTCCAGGCTATCAAAAAACAGTTTGGTCGAAATTTCCAGCTCGCAAATCGTATCAAATCCGAGAATACGCAGCCATTTGGCCAAGGTCCCCAGGGTTCTGTCTGCTGCGAAACGGTGAATCATGGAATTAGACCGATAATTTAGGGATTCAATCCCTCAATTCATCCCAGGCTTTCTGGATATCTTTAAAGCGTTTTTCGGCCAATGCTTTAAATTCTTCTCCCAGGTGCGCCACTTTGTCTGGATGGTATTTGCCGGCAAGCACACGGTAGACGCGCTTTATGTCTTCTTGAGATGCATTGCGATCAATTCCGAGAATTTTATAGGGATCCCATACATTGGAAAATTCCCCGGAATCTGTATGCACGTAATGTCCCTTTTCATTATTCGATTTATTTCTGTCGTTACCGTGCGCGTTCCGTTGGTATTGATAGTATTTCTGAAATGCCTCTCGTTTTTTCTTTTGGGTGTATAAATACCGCGCCAGTAGTCCGAGGACGACAAAATCATCCAGCCATCCCCAACCGATCAACATATCCGGTAATATATCATAGGGATTTAAGGCATAGAGTATGGCTAATACAATGAATATGGTTTTCCACATTTTTCAATAGTCAATTCCGGCTTGTCCGGGGGGTAACCTTCGCAATAACGCGCCGCTGGTCGGAACGAAGGGCGGACTGCTACTGGAGCAAATATCCGCCGAACCATAGGATAACGGCAGTATAGATGAAAGATAAAACCTGGTCAATGGCCAGCCAAATATTTGGCAATATCAGCGGCCAATAAATTTGATATTTAATGGGTTAAGAAAACTCAGCGATTAAAGATAGTTGAGAAACTGCGGATAGGACTCTGCAAATAAGCTAAAGTTCCCGTTATTTTTGCCGATTTATATAACCTAAGCACCTAGTCTCAGACTTAAATCGCCCTATTTTTAAATCGTATGAAAAAACTTTCCCAATTGCTCATAATATTTGCGCTTTTAACCGCCGCCGGCGCTGTTGTATTTGTCTTTTCCACCGATGAGCAGGTAGTGGTTTTGGAAGATGGAACCATAAAAACGGTGGATGAGGTCTGGGAGTCGGGAGATTCTATTTTTTACGAGATTAACAATGAGATTTTCCTGCTGGATCAAGATGAAATAAAAAGCTACGGCAAACGCAATATTGGTCATTTATTCCAGGAAATTAAAATAAGTACCGTCCAAGGGCTTGATAACCTGGAGACGAAATTAAATAAGTTCTTCAGCAAAAAAAATATTTCCGTCGAGTTCAATCTGACCCAATACATATTCTTGCTGGGCTTGCCGGTTTTTCTTCTGGTTGTCTTCTTTTTCAAACGGTCTGCAAAAAAGAAACCCAAACCTGTTGGTGAAGAAAAAGCTGATGTTGCGCCCCCGGAGGAAAAGGTAACCGATGAAGTTCCCACCCGGATCGACGTCGTACGCTTTTTTTTAAATCTTTTTAAGCAACAAATTGGCGCAGATCCTGATGCCCAGGTAGAGTACATGCCTTTGATGTCCAAAAATTCAGGTCCCAATCATATTTATGAATTGCGCGTCAAACACATGGCAGATTGGACCAAACGGCGAATGACCATCGGGCCGCTGGGGGAAGAAAGCGGCAGCAAAAGCAAGTGCTACTATGTGATTTACGACGTTCATATGGTTGTTAAAATCCCGTCCAGGCCTGTCACCGACTTTGAACAGTACATCGAAAGCATCAAAAAAGAAGTGCACATCGTCAACAAACTCATCCCCAAGGAATGTATCATACCCAAAGTATCCGTTATCCTGGGTATGATTCCCAGCTTTCCATCCAGTGAGGATACCCCGTCGGATCGCCTTGAAGAAAAATACATCGACTGGATGCGCCGATCACCGGAATATCAGGAATATTTGAAGATTAACAGTACCTTTGTATACATCATGGATTTGTCAAAATACTATTTCTTGAGTCACATCCTTGATGAACTGCATGACATAAAGCATTTGATAGCCAGGGAAATTACCGAACATGCAGAGATCATGTGGGAACCGGCAAAATTTAAAGGTCGTTACGGAACTGAAAATGATGCCATTTTTGAAATTCGTGACGTATACAACCGCTGTGCCGTAAACGTCCGTCGTCTGGTGGATAGAGCCGGAATCACAACGACGGTTTCTGATTATCAGATCCAGTCCTGGTTCATCATGCATCTAGCCGATGGGGAGATTTCTGCCAGCGGCAGCGGTTATCCTGAAAACTTCATTTCTGATTTGAACCGTCTGTTCAAAAAATCCATGCGCGACAATTCAGAAGTGGTGGATGTATACCACAAAACCATTAAAGACTATATATACATGTCGTCTTTTGAGCAAAATAAGGCCCAGATGGCGGCCATCAGTGTCAATCTTCTCGATGTGCTGGCATGGTTTCGAAAAAAACGCGTGTCCATGCGAGATCTCAAACCGGACAATTTATTTGTGGCCGGTGACCCTGCCAGATACCCCCTGTTTTTGAAATCGGAGCAAGAATTCTCGCTGGGCATTATTGATGTCGAGACAGCTGTCGACTTTGAAAAATCCAAATACACCAAAACGAAACAACCCCTGCTGGGAGGTACGCCTTTTTATGCTACCCCGTCTCATTTTATCAAAAATGAAGTTATGATACACAAGTTTGGAAATCTGGGTAAGACGCTGCACCTTCAGGACTGGCATGCAACCTTGGTAATGATATACAAAGTGATCACGGGTGAACTTTTGTTTGATCAAACAGCCGGGCTGTTCGTGGAGCTGCGCAATATGATGATTCAGGCGAATCAGACGGATAACCAGAAATCTGATATTTTTGAGGAAGCTAGTCGGATGTTCTGGCACAGCGCGGTTGTTGAATTTCAGGTTAAAACCGGTGAATCCGAAAAAGCGCTGAAAACCGTTGTGGTGACCCTTCCGGAATCCGTTAAACACATGTTCGGCAAAGTTTTGATAAAAGAAAGAAAATCGCTTGCCAGGTCAATCAAAGAGTGCGTGGATTCACAGAATATATTTAAAAAAGACCAGATTCGCGAGCTTCTGTTAAAGGCCTCGCATTCCAAAACCTGCCAGTTTAAAACCGATCTGGAAAGCAAAGCCAGGAATTCTGAAAATCCCGGGGGACCCAGAACCGAAGCTATCGCCTTCTTGCACAAACTGGTGGACCTTAAGGCCCAATTCGGGCAGCACGCTTATATGCATAAGCTGTTGGCACAACCTGACGCCAAAGTGTCCGCCTATGACATTCTGACTTTTATGTTCACTGTGGTGTTGAACAACATGTACCGAAGTCAATGGAAGCCTCTATTCGGCGAGGCTGTCATCGCCTGTGAGATGCCGGATGAGGAAACCCTCATAGAGGATGACATCTGATTCCAATTTACCTTGGATTGTGATCATACTGCACTATATAGCCCTCTACTTTTTCCCCTTTGTTCTCTTTTCTTATGATAGGTTTCAGCCCAAATCTAATCCCCCAGCCCCTAACCAGCGTCATTTTATTTGACAGTCTTCCGCACCCATTGTATTTATTACCAAACCGGGCAGAACTTAGTTCGCTTCGCTCACAATTGGAATGATGGAACAATGGAATGATGGAATATTGGAACCATTCGTGTCCCATCCGGTTGAAAAATAATATAGATCCCATGAAATTATTTTCCAAACCTTTGCTATCAGTATTGCTGGCTTTTGGTCTGGTAATTTCATTCAGCTTCCCAAAAGCCCATGCCGAAGGTGTTCGCAAACCGGTCAGAGCCGGAAGCTTTTACCCGGCAGACCCGCCGGAATTGACCGGGATGATTGATCGACTCACCCACAAGGCTCAAAAAACACCGGTACGCATTCCTCGGAACAAACCGTTAAAAGCCATCATTATGCCCCATGCGGGCTACATATATTCGGGTTGGACCGCCGCCCACGCCTCGCTGGTATTGAAAAGAAACCAGTTCTCCAAAGTCATTCTGCTTGGACCGGACCATTTCATAGGGATTTCTAACGGAGCCATTTGCAATGTAGCCGCTTTTGAAACCCCTCTGGGGAAAATCAAGCTGCACAAGAACATTGTCAAATTGCTGGGGCATACGGATTTGTTTGGACC
>Ga0255054_10001539_pt1 | contig 13457 bp, 12 predicted proteins | sample JV7_2_23_MG_FD_188634 | JGI IMG/M metagenome (GOLD analysis project Ga0255054, IMG submission 188634) | Seawater microbial communities from Jervis Inlet, British Columbia, Canada - JV7_2_23 | ecosystem: Environmental > Aquatic > Marine > Inlet | place: Canada: British Columbia | collected...
TCGCCGACCCCGGCCAACGAGCGGCGCAAGACGTCGAGGGCGCCGCCGAAGAGGTCCTGCAGCACCGCGTGGTAGAGCGTCTGCTTGTCCGCGAAGTGATAGAGGACGGCGGAGCGCCCCATGCCGACGTCGCTGCCGATGTCCTCGAGGCGGGCCTTGGCGTAGCCCTGCTCGGCGAAGCGCCGCTCCGCGGCGGCGAGGATCTGGCTGCGGGTCCGCTCGGATCGCGGCTGGCGTTTTATCTGACTCACGAGTCTGTATTATCGTGCAGGGACCGATCCGTCAAGGCGATAACGGAACTATCTGTTATTTCTACCTTTTTTTGTTGATATTCGGAGAGGCTCTGTAAGGATGACTTCCTTGTGATCCGTAATGCAGACTAATGAGTCAGTTTGTGGACTTCCAGCTGGCGATGGCCAGGCCGGCGGCGATGCTGGTAAAGGGGTCGTGCTCGACCACGCGGCCCGGGAAGCGCGCCTCCAGCAGCCGGATCACGGCGCGCAGCCGCGACGAGCCGCCGGTACGCACCACGACGGAAAGGGCGTCCGGCTTCACCCCGGCCGCGTCCAGCACCGCGTCGAGGGCGTGCGCGGCTTGATCGAGCAGCGGTGCAGCGATCCGATCGAGCTCTTCGCCCGAGATGGGCACGCACAGATCCAGCTCCTCGACGACGATTTCCGCGCGGTCGGCGTCGGCCAGCTCGAGCTTGGCGCGCTCGATGGCCTGGAAGACCGTGTACGAGAGGTTTGCCTTCACGACGGAGTAGAGGCGCTCCAGGCGGCGTCCGGCGTCGCCACCCTCCCGCATGCCCTGCACCAGCAGCTCCAGCAGCTCGGGGCGGTTCAGGTCGTAGGCCAGTGCCCAGTTGAGCAGGCGGTCTGCGAAGCGATCGAAGGGGAAGGGCTCCTCGCGCCACTCGTCCACCACGGGCCGGTGCACCCGCGCGCCTTCGCCCAGCTCCGGGAAGACCAGGGCGCGGTAGATGCGCCGGTCGATCTCGTCGCCGCCGATGGGAACACCGTGGCTGGCGCGCAGCGCAAGCTCCCTGCCGCGTGACTCCACCACGCTGAGGTCCAGGGTGCCGCCCCCGAAGTCGAAGGCGAGGGCGGTCTCGCCGTCCCGCAGCGGGTTCCCCTCCAGGTAGCTGGTGGCCGCCGCGATCGGCTCGGGGAAGAGCCGGGCATTGCCCAGGCCCGCGTGGCCGCACGCCTCGTTCATGCGCGCCACGGCGATCTGGTTGGCATCGGACGTGCGGCCTTCGTAGTGGATCGGCCGACCCACGAAGGGGGTGCCCCGGCCCGCGTCCGCCGCGGCGATCGCTTCGCTCATCGCGGTCAGCACCGGCGTCGCCAGGGCGACGATGCGGTAGTGCGCGTCGAAGACGCGAACCCGCTCCACGGTGGCGCTGCCCAGCCAGCGCTTGACGCTGCGGAACAGCCGGCCCGGGAGATCCTGGTCGGTCCAGGCGTGGACCTCGAAGCTGCGGGTGATCGAGCCGCCGTCGTCGAGGCCGACGCTCTGGTCGGTGCCGGCCACCGTGACGGTGATCGCTCCCACCTCCTCGGCGGAGAGCCGCACCGTGCGGCCGGCGTTGTCTCGCGTGTAGCGATCGATGGCGGCGCGACCCACGGCGGCCTGGCGGTCGCGGGAGAGGTAGAGCGCCGTGGGCATCACCTCGCCGTCCGGCACCTCCTCGAGGCGCAGGTAGCGCACGCGCTCCCCGTCGTAGAGCGCCACGCTGGAATTGGTGGTTCCGAAGTCGATTCCGATGCCCAGCAGCGCGGCGTCTCCCTCGGAGTCAGTGGGCATCCGCTGTCGCATGGCGCCGGGGCGCCGGCCACGCGCCGCGCATCTCGTCCTGGATCGCGCTCGCCAGGAGGTCGAGCCCCTCCGGGTTGAGGTGGGTGTCGTTCAGGTAGAGGCAACCCGCGTGGCCGCGGAAGCGGGCCAGTGGGTCCAGCACGTGGACGCCGGTCTCGCGGAGCTTCTCTACCAACAGGATCTGCGGCATGTCCATATCGTAGGCGGGCCGCTCTTCTTCGGTCCAGAGCAACGCCTGAAGCTGCGGGTTGATCTGGTTCTCGTCGGGGATCAGCACCACCAGCAGGGCGGCGCCGTCCGCGCGCGCCATCTCCTGGATGCGCCCGATCTGGTGCAGCGCGTTCTCGAGCTTCCGCTCCCGTTCGGCGTTGCGCTTGCGGTGGTTCTTCATGCGCCTCTGCTCGTACCAGAGCAGGAACTCATCGAAGTCCGCGCAGTGGTCCCGGAGGACCCTCCGCTCCAGAAGGGCGCTGGGGTTCAGGAGCCGACGCGCCAGGTGGGAGTGCTCGATGAGCCAGACCCGGGGCACCACGAACGGGCTCTGTGCGGATGCGCGCTGCACGCGCCGGCCCAGGACGGCCGTGCGCAGCTGCTCGGGCTTGTGCCGCTTGTTGTAGGTGTCGTTGCCGACGAAGAAGCCCACGATGACGACGTCCGGCGCGAAGGCCCGGCCGTAGTGCTCGTAGTACTGCGCGTACTGGTAGGGCGCCCAGCCTCCTACGCCCGTGTTGATGACGTCGACCGGGTGCGTCCGCTCGCTTCGCAAACGCCGCTCCAGGTTCGCGGGCCAGGTGTCCTCCATCCGTACGTTGGAGCCCACCGTGAACGAGTCGCCCAGCGCCAGGATGCGCAGCGAATCCGCCCGGCGCACAGGCAGCTCATCGTCGCGGTGACCGTCACTGTTGGCCAGGCCTGGGATGCCGTCCACGAAACTCCCGCGCCCCCCCGGCTGCAGCCGGTAGCCCGTGAACGGGTCCGGCGTGAAGGCCATGGTCCTCTCCGCGGAGTACGGGGTCGGCCAGAAGGTCGCCAGCAACAGCTCGGCCCCAGCGAGGGCGACCAGCACCGACAGCAGGGGAATCACGATGTAGAAGATCCTGGGCGGTCTGGTTGACATGGACCCGAGCGGAACGGTGGGAGGGGCGCACTTGCTTGCGAGGGGAGTGTAGGAGCGAGGCGCGCCCGGCGGCACCCTCGGCCCCGAAGTCCGTGAGATCGGGGCCGGCGACGCCTACGGCGCCACGGGTGGGCGTTTGACGTGGTCGACCAGCGCGCCCAACGGGCCGCAGGGCACGCGCAGGGTGTCGACGTTGCCGTCGCGGATCACCTCGACAGCCACGTAGCTTCCGGTGGAGCAGGCTGCGGAGTTCCTGCGCAGCTCACCTGGATCGTAGATCCGCTCGCGGTCGTATGAGAGGATCAGGTCTCCCTTCTCGAACCCGGCCGCGCTGGCGGCGGAGTCGGCCAGCACCTCGTTTACGCGCAGCCGGTTCTCCTTGCCCGTGGCGTAGAGGTAGGCATCCCACTCGTCGCCCAGCTCGGCGCGTAGCGCGCCCTCCAGAGCGAAGCTCTCCCGACGCAGCCGCTTGCGCGGCCAGTCTTCGCGCAGCGCCAGGTTGCTCAGCTCGAGCTTCTCCAGCTGATGCGCCTCCCAGCGCTCGCGCAGCCGTTGGGCGTCCAGCTCCGCCAGGCCTGCCGTTACCAGGGCCGGTGCGTCGAATCCCGATGCGCCCGGCTTCTCGCCGGTGCTGGCTTCGGCGATCGCGGGCGTCGGCTCACTCTCGGCGGGCGACTCGCGCGCCGACGCCGCGGCGGCCCACTCGGACCCGGCCGCCCGGTCCGCCTCCAGCGCCCGGCGCAGCAGGGCCACCTCCTCGGCCAGGGCGCGGCGCGCCAGGCGCTCGAACTCCAGGTCGGCGCGCAGCCGCTCCATCTCCTGGCGCGTCACGCTGGAGCCGGCTTCGCCGGGGGCGGAGCCCGGAGATCCTGCGGCGGGGGAGGGAGGCTCGCGAGTCAGCAGCGCCGCTGCAGCGGCCAGCACCAGCAGCACGCCGCCCGCGATGGCAAACCATCTCCGTGTCGCGTCACCCATCCGGCCGTCGAAGGTACCACCCTCCGCGCTTCGAGCCGCGTGGCTCTTGGCTAGGCTCGGTTCCGTGCTCGGTGCAGCGAGACGCGGGCGACCGCCATCAGACCCCGCGTCGGTTTCCCTCTGGCTGCGCGTGTTGTGACAAGGGAGTTGCTCGATGAAGGTCGATGGTGCGCTGTTGGTGGACGATCCGGCCGAGGCGGGGCCGTTGGCCCGGCGCCTGGAGCAGGCGGGCTACGACGGGGGCTTCAGCTTCGAGGGGCGCCACGACCCGTTCCTGCCGCTGGCGGTGGCCGCGCAGCAGACCGAGCGCTTGGAGCTCCTGCCCGCCATCGCCGTGGCCTTCGCGCGCAACCCCATGCTGCTGGCCAACCTGGCCTACGACATGCAGCTGCTCTCGAAGGGCCGCTTCATCCTGGGCCTGGGGTCGCAGATCCGCCCGCACATCGAGCGGCGCTTCAGCATGCCCTGGTCGCGGCCCGCGGCGCGCATGCGCGAGCTGGTGCTGGCGATCCGCGCCATCTGGGCGAGCTGGGAGGAGGACGCACGGCTCGACTTCCGCGGCGAGTTCTACACCCACACGCTGATGACCCCGGTCTTCAACCCGGGACCCAATCCGTTCGGGCTGCCGCGCATCTTCTGCGCCGGTGTGGGGCCGCGCATGACCGAGGTGGTAGGGGAGGTGGCCGACGGCTTCCTGGTGCACCCGTTCCACACCCCGGAGTTCCTGCGCCAGGTCACGCTGCCCGCGCTGGACCGCGGGCGGGAACGCGGCGCGCGCGCGCGCGGCGACTTCGAGATCGGCGCCCAGCTGATCCTGGCGCTGGGCGACGACGAGGAGTCGCTCCAGGCGGCGAAGAACGGCGCCCGCGCGCAGATCTCCTTCTATGGCTCGACGCCTGCCTATCGGCCGGTGCTGGAGTGCGAAGGCTGCGGCGACCTCCAGACCGAGCTGCACCGGCTCTCCAAGGAGGGCCGCTGGCTGGAGATGGCGGGCCGCATCGACGATTCGCTGCTGGAGCGTATCGCCGTGGTGGGGGGGCGCGCGGAGGCCGCCGCCAAGATCCGGGCCCGCTGTGCGGGGCTCGTGGACCGCGTCAGCCTTATCGCTCCCTTTTCGCCGGACCCCGGCCTGTGGGCCGACGTGGTGCGCGGGATCAAGGCGGATCTCTGACATTTCGGTGTCTCCGGGACCACTCCCTGCACGGGGCGGTGCAATCGGAGGCCGAAATGCTGCGAATGACTCTCACCGGGGTCGCTCTCGTTGTGCTCTGGATCGCTGCCTTCCCGGGCTCGGCGCGGGCCGGCTCCATCGAGTTCGGCGAGCTTCACGGCACCAAGTGGTGGGACCTGAACGGCAACGGCCAGCGCGATGCCAACGAGCCCGGGCTGGAGGGCTGGCAGATCCAGCTGAGCGACAGCACGGGCGTCGTCGCAGCGACCATCACCGACGCCAACGGCGACTACTGGTTCACCGATGTGCCGGTGGGGGCGTGGGACCTCGCCGAGGTCCTGGCGCCGGGCTGGATGCAGACCTTCCCCAGCGGCGATGGGCAGCACCACGTGTCTGTGGACTTTGGACAAGTGATCACCGACCTCGACTTCGGGAACAAGGAGGTCCCGGAGCCTTCCGGCCTGGTGCTGCTCGGTCTGGGCCTGCTGGCCTTGGCGCGAAAGCGCCGGGCGTAGCGGATCCGCCCCGCGCATCGGGGCAGCCGCTTCGAGCCGGATTCTCCAGACAGCGCGAGGGCTTGCATGCCCGCCTGCCTGGCCCGAAGCCTGTGAACTAGTTCACAGGCTTCGGCTCCGCACTGCGCCATTCTCCTCGACACACGCGTCGGGGTAGGATGACCCATTCCTGTGGAGGTGCTTCCATGAACAAGACCCGTTTCGCACTGACGTCCGCACTCGTGCTGCTCGGCTTCGGCCTGATGGCCGGGGATTGCGATTGCAAGACCATGGCGCCCAAGAACCCGCCCCAGACCAGCTCGGCTCTGGAGCTGCCGCTCCCGCCCGCGGGGTAGCGGCACGCATGTAGGTTCCGGATGAAGAAGATGCGCGCCGGTCAGGTGGCGCTCTTCGCCGTCCTGATCCCGATCTGGGTGGTCTGCTTCGCGCTCAGCGCCCGCGAGGTGTTGCGGGGCGGGCCCTATCAGACTCCGATCGTCGTCCAGCCCGGCGAAGGTGCGGACGGCTACCCGGTGGTTGCGCGCCACCGCCCGGGCGCACCCGCTCCCAGCGATGGCGCGCAGGTCGGGGATCGGCTGGTGCGGATCGGCGGCGTGGATCTGCGCGGCGCCATGCCCTGGACGGTGTACGCGCAGCTCTTCGCCCAGGCCTCGGGCGCGTCGGTCCCCATCGCGCTCGAGCGCGACGGGCGCCCGATCGCGGCGACGCTGCACCTGTTGAGCGAGGCGGACCACGCCTGGCAGGAGCTCGCCGTCGCGCTCGCCTTCGTGGTCACGGCGGTGCTGATCCTGCTGCGCGCCTCGGGCTCGCGCATGGTGCAGTCCTTCGCCCTGGCGACGCTCGTCTGGACGGTCACGGCGCTCAGCTTCTGGGGGCCGTCGCCCGCCCAGTCCCACGCCTACTTCGTGATTCGCGCGATGATCGGTTGCCTGTGGGCGCCGCTCATGGTGCGAGCGGCGTACCACTTTCCGGACGGCGCCTGGCCGCGGGACGTGCGCACGCCCCTGTGGCCGTGGGCCTTCGCGGTGCTGGGCCTGACCTGGACCAGCAAGTGGGCCGGGCTTCCCTTCTCGGTGGACATCGGCACGCGTGCCAACCCCCTGGTGGGCAGCCTGGTCATCGCGACGATTCTGGTGCTGGCCACGCGCAACTACCGTCGTGCGGGCGCGCTGGGCCAGCGCCAGGTGCGCTGGGTGCTGCTGGGCGCCTACCTGGGCATGGCGCCTGCCGTGGCCGGAAACCTCACTGCCGCGTTCAGGCCCGAGCTTGCCCCTCTGTGGTACGCCAGCCAGGTCTGTTTGATCGCGATTCCCATCTCCATCTTCATCGGCGTCACGCGCTCGAATCTCCTCGATGTGGACCGCCTGATCAGTGGCACGGCGTCCTACACGCTGCTGCTGGTGGTGCTGGGTGCGGGCGCCTTGACCGTGGTGCCCTGGCTGGCCGACGAGGCTTCCGCCCGGGCGGGCATCGACCCCACCCTGGTGCAGGTGGGCGCGGGCGCGATCCTGGCGCTGTGCGCCATGCGCGTCGAACCGACCGTGCGGCCGTTCTTCGAGCGGGCGTTCTTCGCCGAGCGCCAGGCGCTCCAGAGCGGAATCGACCATCTGGTGGCCGATCTCGGCGCGGCATCGGATGCCACCAGCCTGACGCGAATGGTGGGCGAGCGCCTCGATGATCTGCTGAAGCCGGCCTGCTGCGTGATCTACGCCCGCAGCGAGGAAGCCTACGCTCCCGTGTTCGCCCGGGGCGCGGCGGTGACGCCGCACTTCGACCTGGAGAGCCCGGTCCTGTCGGCGCTGGCCGAGCGCAGCTCCGCCGTCGATCTGGAGCGGGGCGGGCCGCTGGCGGAGAGCGGCAGCGCCGAGGACCAGGCATCCATGGGGAGCCTGGCCGCCGCGGTGTTGCTGCCGGTGAGCCGGAACCGCGAGCTGGTGGCCTTCGTGGTGCTGGGGCGCAAGGGATCCGGCGACATCTACACGCCGATGGATCTGGCGCTGCTGGGCGTTGTGGGCGCACAGCTCTCCGCGTCGCTCACGCGCTTCGGCGACGAAGAGCTGCTCAACCAGGCGCACGATCTGCAGGAGAAGCTGCGCCAGTACGTGCCCGCATCCATCGCCGCACAGCTCGTCGAGGGCCGCGACCTGGAGTCCGGAGAGCGCGAGGTGTCCGTCCTGTTCGCGGACCTGCGCGGCTACACCAGTCTGGCCGAGGGGCAGGGGGCCGAGGAGATCTTCACCGCGGTGAGCCGCTACACGGAGACCGTGACCCGGGTGGTGACCGCCCACGGTGGGACCGTCGTGGAGTTCAACGGGGACGGCATGATGGCGGTCTTCGGCGCACCGGATCATCTGCCCGAGAAGGAACGCCGGGCGCTGGACGCGGCGCGCCAGATCGTGGACGAGGTGGGCGCCCTGGTCGGGCTCGGCGACGATGCGAGCGCGGGAAACCTGGACGTGGGAGTCGGCGTGGCCACGGGTCCAGCCTACGTCGGCGCCATCCGCTCCGTGGACCGCTATATCTGGTCCGCCATCGGCAACACCACCAACTTGGCGGCGCGGCTCCAGTCCTTGACCAAGGACTTCGGCGCTCCGATCGTGATCGACGACGCCACCCACGCGGCTGCGGGCGGGCCTGCGGCCGACTTCGATCAGCACCCCGAGACGTCGATTCGCGGGCTGCGCGAGGCCCGCGATCTCTTCTCGTTGTCCCGTGCGCGCCTGGTGGCCGCCTAGTAGGATCGGCCCATGCACTTCCTCCGCTCGCGCTGGGTCGGGTTCCTCCTGGCCGCCACGTGGCTGATCGTGTCACCCGCCGACGCCTCGCCCCGCACGTACATCAAGTCGATCTGCTGGAGCCCGGAGATCCTGGAGGTGGACCTGCTCGAGGTCTTTACGCTTCCGGTGGGCTGCGAGCTCATCGACTGCTGCCCAGGCTGTCCGGCCGCCGACGCGCTGGACTGGCGGATCCGCATCGGCGGGAAGAGCGTGGAGGCGGCGACGCTGTCCTTCGAGGGGCTGGCCGATCCCGCGGCGTTGAAGGTGGAGGGCGCCGCGGGGCTCACACCCGACGGCGTCACGCTGATGCGCGGACGGTCCCAGCTCCTCAACCTGACGCTTCCGGAGGAGGGCAGGGCTCCTCTGGCCGGCCTGCGCCTGCGGCTGGACCCCGATTTCCTGGGGCACGCGGCCGGATCGGGCCGCCGTGACGAGACGCTGGACGTGGTCGAGGTCTCCATCGAGCAGATGCTGGGGTCGGTCGCCGTAAACGAGTTCCTGCTGCGCTACCGGCTCAAGTCCTGCGCGGTTCCCGAACCGTGCGACGTGGTGAAGCAGCAGGGCAAGCAGGGTGCCGACGACTCCGTAGTCCTGCTGGACGGGCGCGACGGCGCCGACGTCTGTGTGAACGACGAAGTTCGTCGCGGTGTGATTTCGACCTTGGTGGGCAATGTGAAGACCAAGGGCTCCTGCACGAGCTCCATCGTCGGCGTCTTCTCCCGAGACAACGCCATGGCCATGCTCGAGGATCCGCCCTGGACCGACACGTGCGGGGACGAGGTGGCGGCGGCCCTCGGGCCCGCGTGGGAGATGCCGGTGAATCTGTGGCTCGGCAAGATGATCTTCGTGCCGGACCCGGGCCCCATCGCCACCCAGGATCTGCTTGCCGTCAACGCACTCTACGACGAGAACAAGGTGGGGATCGCTTTCGTCGAGAAGCAGCGCAAGCAGATTCCCACGGATCCCGGAACCCTGGCCAAGGTGGCGTTCGCGTGCCAGGGGCTGGGCGAACTGGAGAGCGCAGGCCTGTACGTCAAGGACCAGCTCAACGTCTACTACGGCCCGGTCACCATAACGGGTCAGAGCTGCGACGACCGCAACATGGTGCTCGTCGGCCCGGCCGCCAACAACACCACCCTGGCCCACGAGCTGGGGCACGCGCTCTCGCTGCACGGCGCCGAGCTGGAGTGGGGCCACAGCAACGACGTTCCCGGCATGACGCCCGCCAACATCATGTGGGTGGGCGACTCCAAGATCCGCACGCACTTCTCCCTGGGCCAGGCCTTCCGCTTCAACGTCAACAAGCTCTCGATGCTCAACAAGAACGGTCCGCGCCAGGGTCCGGAGCGCGACTGTCCGCCCAAGCCCTCGGAAACGGCTCCGGAGCCGGACTTCGAGTGTCCGGGGCTGGCGTTGGACTGGAGTCGGCCGTGAGCCTGCTGACGGCCGCGTTGCTGGCGGCGCTGCTCGCCGCGTGTGGAGGCGACACGCCGGTGGAGGAGCCCGAGGCGCCGCCTGCCGCGCGCCGCCGCGTGACGACGCCGGAGCAGCAGGTTGCGGCGCGGCACGTGATCGCCGCCTGGCTGCAATGCGAGGAGTGTGTGGACGCCGAGCTGGACACACTGGTCCAGCTCGGCGCTCCGTTGGCCGAGCCCACCCTGGTGGCGACACTGCTGGGCGGGCCGTCCCCGGCGGCGCTGGCGATGCGCGAGCACGAGCTGCGCGCGCGCCATCCAGAGCTCGTCGAGTTCGCTCGGACGCATTCCCACGTGTCGATCAGCATGGATCGGGACCAGTACGTCGCCGCCTACCTGGCCAACTTCGTGGCGCTGCAGCGCATCCGCTCCGCCCAGGGGCTGGCCGCGCTGCGGGGCGCCGGGGCCGTCCAGGCTCTGCGCAAGGCCCAGGTCCTGGACCTGCGCCAAGACGTCCGCGAGGCCGTGGACGAGGCCATGAAGCAGTTCGCCTCTCCTTGACCCCACGCCGAAAACCCCGCTTTTCCAGACGCTTGAGTGTCGAGGGCATTTTTCTTCGGCCCGCGCGCCACGGAGCGGTGCCTCGCGTCCACTTCCTGCTTGATGAGCGTTATCTGCGGATGGTGTGCGACCCCGCTGGCTGACAGCCCGCCCCGGACCCGATCCGGCGCCGGGACCAGTCACGGCATCTGCCCGTCGTGCCTCCAGCAGCGCCTGGCGGCGCTCCCGCCTCGGTTGGCGCTTCCGCAGACGGCCTTCGCCGGCCGCTAGTCGGCGCCGGCGCCTTCGCGACGGCTTCGATCCCACGCGTGACCGCACCGCTGCGCGTGTGCGCCTAGACTCCGCGTGGGAGGTCCGCAATGGAGTTCGACGCCGTCAGCCAGTTCGTGATCCTGGCCATGTTCGTGGTGCTGCTGGCCATGTTCCTGGGCCCGCCGCTCCTCTTTGCGGTGCTGTACTGGCTGGACCGTCGGCAGACCCAGCACGCGGTACTGCGCAACTACCCGATCCTCGGACGCTTCCGCTACCTGCTGGAGCACATCGGGCCCGAGCTGCGTCAGTACCTCTTCAACGCGGACCTGGAGGGCAAGCCTTTCACGCGCGAGGGCTACCTGTCGATCGTGTTTGCCGGCAAGTATCTGAAGACGCTGATCTCGTTCGGCTCGAAGCGGGACTTCGACAAGCCCGGCTGGTACGTGCGCAACGCCATGCTGCCGACGCTGATCGACGACATGGCTGCGATCCGGGAGCCGCGCATTCCAACGCGGCGCTACGTGATCCAGGACGAAGGTTTGTTCTCGCGCAAGGAAGACCTGGTCGACGCGGACGTGGCGCCCTGGACCCTGGACGACGAGTTCGCGATCGCCCTGGGCGAAGGACTGCCTGACCCCTGGATCCTCCGCGGGTTGGTCGGCATGAGCGCCATGTCGTACGGCGCCCTGGGCCGTCACGCGATCCAGGCCCTCTCTCACGGCCTGGGCATGGCGACGGGCACCTGGATGAACACCGGCGAGGGTGGGCTGTCGGAGCACCACCTGGTGGGCGGCGGCGATATCGTATTCCAGATCGGTCCCGGCCTCTTCGGTGTGCGTACCGATGCGGGCGAGTGGAGCTGGGACGCCTTCTCACGCCAGGCGGAAGTCGAGAGCGTGCGCGGCTTCGAGCTGAAGTTCCACCAGGGCGCCAAGATCCGCGGCGGCCACTTGGAGGGCGCCAAGGTCACGCCGGAAATCGCGGCGATCCGGGGCGTTCCGGCCTGGCAGTCCATCGACTCGCCCAACCGGTTTCCCATGTTCCGTTCCCTCGACGACGCGCTCGACCACGTGGCGCGCATGCGCGAGCGGGGCGGCAAGCCGGTGGGCATCAAGATCGTCGTCGGCGGGCCCGGTTCGGTGGACGAGCTGGCCTCCGCCATGGCGCGGCGCGGCGATGGGCCCGACTGGATCGCCGTCGACGGCGGCGAGGGCGGCTCCGGGGCCACCTACCAGGAGATGGCCGACAGCATGGGGTTGCCCATCCGCTCCGCGATCGTCGAAGCCGACAACGCGCTGCGCCGCCACGGCATTCGCGATCGTGTCCGGCTCTTTGCGGCGGGCAAGCTCTCGTCGCCGGACCGCATCGCCGTGGCGCTGGCCCTGGGGGCCGACGCGGTGACCAACGCGCGGGGGCTGATGATCTCGGTGGGCTGCATCCAGGCCCAGCGCTGTCACTCCAATACGTGCCCGGTCGGCGTCGCCACCACCGACGAGAAGCTGATGCAGGCCCTGGTGGTGGACGAGAAGAGGTGGCGGGTGCTCAACTACGTGGCGGCGCTGCGCGCGGGGCTGAACTCGCTGGCCGCCGCCTCCGGGCTGCGTTCGCCCACCCAGTTCGAACGCCGCCACGCGGTGTACCGTGACGCCTACGGCCGCATCCACAGCGCCGACACGCTGTTTCCCTACCCGGATGCTGTGGACGGCGGCGCCTTGGCCTAGGAGCCCTCAGTAGCGGCGCCTGGGCCGCCCGTAGGGGCCGTGCCCGTAGCGCCCGTAGGTGCCGGGGAACGAGTTGCTGTGAATGGTGCCGCCGCCGTAGTAGCCCTCGCCGCCGCGGCTCCGCCACGACTCCTCGGCGTCCAGCTCTTCCTGCCGGGTCGCGCAGGCGGGCAGGGAGGCCACCAGAGCCAGGCCCAGCAGCGCGTAGCGCATGCGGCGCATCACGGCGTGCGCTCCACCCGAGACGCGTCCCAGAACTGCACGCCGATGGCCGCCCCGGTGGGGTCGACAAGGATGGAGGTGTGCGCGTCGCGCAGCACCACCCGCGCGCCCAGGGCCTCGGCTCGCCGGGCCGTGTCGGCCACGTCCTCGACCCGCACGTAGGGAAGCCACAGAGGATCGACGTCCTCGGGCGCGGCCATCAGGCCGGCCTGCGGCGCGTCACCGACCTTCAAGATCGCGTAGGTGTTGCCGTCGAGCTGGATGTTCTCGCGCTCCCACGGGACGAGTTTCTTGTAGAAGTCGACGGAGGCGTCGGGATCGTGGGTCCACAGCTCTCTCCAGAGCCAGTCGCCGACGCTCGGCTCGCGGTCCGGCGGATCGCCGCCGCCGGCGCGCAGCAGCAGTACGGCCGCGCCGGCGGGATCGGACAGCAGTGCGAGACGTCCACGGTGCGGTGCGTCCACGGGGCCTCTCTGGATTTCTCCGCCGTTCTCTCGGGCCACCTGGGCTGCCTGGTCCACGTCGCTCACCGAGAGGTTCGCCACCCACTCCGAGCGGGGCTCGCCAAGCCGCGCGATGGGGACCATGCCGGCAATGGGCGCGCCGTCGTGCAGCACGCTCACGTAGTCGTCGCCCTGGAAGGTCCACCCGAAGAGCTTTCCGTAGAAGGCCTTGGCCTTGGCGACGTCATCGGTCACCAGGTCCACCCAGACGAATGCGCCGGGGCGCACGGGCTGAGCGGCCGCCGTCGTGAGCGGCGGAAGCTCGAAGCGGGGCGCCATCGCCGGCGGGCCGGCGCAGGCTGCAGCCAACGCGGTACTCGCGGCGAGGGCGAGGGCGAGCCAGGAGAGGGCGCGACGGTTCACGGCTGGGGAAGCTCCGGCAACGGATGGGTCAGGAGAAGGAGGTC
>Ga0255054_10001540_pt1 | contig 13450 bp, 12 predicted proteins | sample JV7_2_23_MG_FD_188634 | JGI IMG/M metagenome (GOLD analysis project Ga0255054, IMG submission 188634) | Seawater microbial communities from Jervis Inlet, British Columbia, Canada - JV7_2_23 | ecosystem: Environmental > Aquatic > Marine > Inlet | place: Canada: British Columbia | collected...
GAGGGTGTGCTCTATCTGAACCCCGGGAGCGCCGGGCCGATCCGGGGATCAAAACCTGCCTCTCTGGCTTTGGTGGATGTGGTGGGGGGCGTTCTTGACCCTCGTATCATCAAGCTCTTGTGACCAGCTCCCTGGCCCTTGCCCAGACGTGGTCGAACATCTCTTCCGTCAGTTTGCCGGTGAAGGTGTTCTGCTGACTCGGGTGGAACGAGGCGAGGAGAGACAGCCCCGGTCGGATCTCCACTTCCGAGCCGTGGGAAAACCGGGTGCGAGGGGAGGGTAGCTCCTCACCTCGGTGTTGGAGGATTCGCCAGAGTTGATCAAAGGCGAACTTGCCGAGAGCCACCATTACTCTGATCCGGGCCAATACCTCCAGCTCGTCCTCCAGGAAACCCCTGCACGTGTCTCTTTCGGTGGGTGTGGGATTGTTCTCCGGTGGGGCACACCGCACCGCGGCCGTGATGTAGCAGTCGGAGAGGGTGAGTCCGTCGTTGCGGAAACTCGATTCGGCTTGGTTGGCGTATCCGGCCCGATGAAGGGCCTTGTAAAGCCAGTCTCCGGAGCGGTCTCCGGTAAACATCCTCCCAGTTCGGTTGGCGCCGTGGGCCGCCGGGGCCAACCCGACCACCAAGAGCCGGGCCTCCGGGTCCCCGAACCCCGGGACCGGGCGTCCCCAGTACTCCTGCTCAGCAAAGGATGAACGCTTTTTCAGAGCCACTTCCTCTCGCCAAGCCACCAACCGTGGGCATCTGCGGCAGGAGACCACCCCTTGGTTGATCACGTCGATCCGGGCTGGGGTTCGGCTCATCAGAACAGGTATCGAATCCAGAGGTCGGCTTCCTCCGCCAGGTGCTGGCTGGTGAGGTCCCCTCTCTCCGCGGTGAAGAAGGTGTGGAGGTCGAGGTTCAGGGAGAGGAGGGGGCTCGGAGTCAGGGCCAGCTTCACGGCGCTGTCGCGGAGACCGAGACCTCTGGTATCGTCGGGGATGTTCAGGAAGTAGTCGGCTCTTCCATAGTACCGATGCCGGGAACCAAACAGTGTGGAAAAGACACCGACCTCTGTGTCGTCCGGGTCACTGTCGCCGGAGAGGTGATCGTACCAAAGGGTGACGGTCCCTTTGCCTCCCAAAACCGCGAGACTCGCTTGGGCGGCCAGCATGTAGGCAGACACGTCGACCCCCTCCCGCTCTCCAAACTGGTACATCCCCTGGACCCGGAAGGAGAGGTCGCCCGAGTTCTTCCTCCAGACCGAACCCATCGTGCTTTGGCCGGTCCCGTCCGGGCCCCCTGCCCGATCATGGATTCCGATCAGATCAACCGCGCCGAGACTGTTCACGCCGAACGCCAGCCAGGCTGCGAGAAAGTCAGCGGTGTAGTCGTGGGAGGTGGTGGATCCTTCCTGAAGCCTCAGATAGACCAGATCCAGGTGAGCGTCACCCATGGGCCGAATCCACCTTATCCCGTCGAAGGACTGGCCTGCCTGCCCCCAGTCGGGCGCTGCGATAAACCGTCCTTCGGCCAGGGCTACTTCCTGACGTCCTCCCCGAACGAGGCCGCCGATTCCCGGTATGGAATCCACCTCCAGGTACGCTTGGTGGAAGTCCAACGCATCCGCGCTCCGGTCTCGGTTCGAGAGCTCCTCCCCCCAAAAGCGGACGTCCTGGATTTGGAGGAACAGGTTCAGGCCCGGATCCATGTGAGCCTCCAAGCCGACGCGGGTCCTCATGGAGATCCAATGATCCCACTGACCCTGCACGGGTTCACGACCGTACAACCGAGGTCGGATTTCGCCCTGCCACGTCAGAGTGGGTTGGCTCTGGCCTGCCGTGAGAGCCGGGGAGAGAAGAACGGCAACCAGCGGCCCGGTGAGGGAGAAGCCGAAGGGCAGCCATGCATCCATATGCCGAAAGGGGATCATTTGGAGTCCAGGGGAGCGTTCCCGAGTTTCCCTTGATATCGCAGAGCCGGGAAGATAGGTGATTCAACGGTTCCGGACAGCCCGAAGCCAAACCGGACGGATGCGAAACCAGACCAAACCCACTACCCTATTGGGCCATGATTCCAACTGTGGTTCTGCTGGCTGCCGGGATGTCGACCCGGTACGGCCGTCTGAAACAGCTCGAACCGGTGGGTCCGGGTGGGGAAGCCCTTCTGGACTATGCGGTCTACGATGCACGCCGGGCGGGGTTCTCCCGAGTTCTTCTCATCATCAGGGAGGAGCTCGAGGAGGTATTCAGGGCCCACCTCAAGGGCCGGTGGCCGGCGGATCTGGAGGTTGTCTTTCACCATCAGCGTATCGATGATCTCCCAGGGGTGGATCCTACCTTGAGGACGCCTCACTCCCCCGCGGCCGTCCTGGCGAACAGAGAAAAACCGTGGGGCACAGCCCACGCCCTCCTCACGGCGCGGGCACAGCTCCCGGGCCCTTTCGTCGTTCTCAACGCCGACGATTTTTACGGCGAGTCGGCGTTCCTAAAAGCAGCGGAGTTCCTTCGGGGGTCGGATAGGGGAGAAGTCCCCACCTTCGGTCTGGTCACGTATGCGCTCGAGGACAGTCTCTCGGACCATGGTGGGGTGAGCAGAGGAATCTGCCGGGTGAACTCCCAGGGTTGGCTGGAGGGGGTCCAGGAGGTGTTGGAGATCCGGAGGGTGGATGAGAGTATTTTGGGACGGACCGTCCCAGGCCAGGGGCTGGAACTGAACGGGACGGAGCCCATATCAACCAACTTCTGGATCTTCACTCCTGATGTGTTTCCTCTCCTGGAGGCGGGCTTCGTCGAGTTTTTCAGGGCACACGTCGAGCTGCCCTCGCTACAGCCCGACGCCCAGCCCGACTCCCAGCCCGGCGCTCAGCCCGATGCCCCACCCGAGTTTCTTATTCCGACTGAGGTGAATCGGGCCATTGGGCAGGGGGTCGCACGGGTGAGGGGGATTCCCACACTGGACCGGTTCCTCGGCATCACCCATCCTGAGGACCGGACATGGGTGGAAAGGGGTCTGGAAGAGATGACTAAGGAGGGGCGGTATCCGAGCCCCCTTTGGGCCTAACGCCATGGAAAGGCTGCGTTCATGCAACTGACAACTTCCGATTGGGTGGTGGTGATCACCTACGGATTCATTGTCCTGATCGTAGGGCTGTACTTCGCCCGAAGGGCCGGCCAAGGGACCGACGAGTTCTTCCTGGCTGGACGAAAGCTCCCCTGGTGGCTCCTGGGGACTTCCATGGTGGCTACCACCTTCTCCACCGATACGCCGAACCTGGTGACGGACATGGTCCGGTCCGGAGGGGTGAGTCAAAACTGGCTCTGGTGGGCCTTCGTCATCACTGGCATGTGTACCGTCTTCTTCTACGCCAAGCTCTGGCGGAGGTCGGAAGCTCTGACGGACATGGCCTTCTACGAGCTTCGGTATTCAGGAGCACCCGCCGCGTTTCTCCGGGGTTTTCGAGCCATTTACCTCGGTGTCTTCTTCAACGTGATGATCATGGCCACCGTCACCCTGGCGGCCATCAAGATCGGCGGAGTGCTGCTGGGCGTGGGGAAGTACGAGGTGGTGCTGTTGGCCGGGGCCGTGACCGTCCTCTACTCCGCCACCTCTGGACTCTGGGGAGTGGTGGTCACCGACCTCCTCCTCTTCATCATCGCCATGGTGGGATCGGTGGCCGCGGCCTACTTCGCGCTTATCCAACCCGAAGTGGGTGGACTCACCGGGCTATTCACCAGCCCTGAGCTTCAGGGTAAACTCTCCTTTCTCCCGGACTTTTCCGATTGGAGGACGGCGGCGGCGGTGTTCATTGTGCCCGTGGCCGTCCAATGGTGGAGCACATGGTACCCCGGGGCGGAGCCGGGCGGGGGTGGATACGTTGCCCAGAGAATGCTGGCGGCCCGGGACGAGAAAGAGGCCATGGGGGCCACACTTTGGTTCAACCTGGCCCACTACGCTCTTCGGCCCTGGCCTTGGATCCTGGTGGGGCTGGCCTCGCTTCTGGTCTACCCGAGCCTGGCCTCCATTCAGGCGGCCTTTCCCAACCTGGATCCCTCCATCATCAGAAACGACCTGGCCTATCCGGCCATGTTGGTCTTCTTGCCCCATGGCCTCCTCGGCATGGTGGTAGCCTCCTTGGCGGCGGCTTATATGTCCACCATCAGCACCCACCTGAATTGGGGCGCGTCCTATGTGGTGGATGATTTCTATCGTCGCTTCATCAACGACGGGGAGGAGGACCGGCACTACGTAACCGTAGGGAGATTGACCACGGTTGGCCTCATCATCATGGCCGGTGTCGTTTCCCTATGGTTGGAGAACGCCCTTCAGGCCTTCCAGATCCTTCTTCAGATCGGTGCGGGGACGGGGCTGGTGTTCCTGCTGCGTTGGTTTTGGTGGAGGATCAATGCCTGGAGTGAGTTGGCGGCCATGGTGGTTTCCTTCCTTGTGGCCATCTACTTCCAGTTCGTCCATACCCGTCTCGGGTTCCCGGCCGTGGACCCCTCTCTTCAGCTGGTCATTGGGGTCGCTCTGACAACCGTAGGCTGGCTGACGGTGACTTTCCTGACCGCGCCGGCATCCATAGAAACGCTTCGGAACTACTACACGAAGATTCGTCCCCACGGAGCGGGTTGGCGTCGGATCCTGAATCTCGGGCCCGACGATCCTGGACCGGAGGTGGGTGGGGTCGCGGCTGGCTTCCTGGGCTGGTTCCTGGCTCTGGCGGCTGTCTACGGGGCTCTTTTTGGAATCGGGTACCTTCTCTACGGAAACATCGGGTTGGGAGTGGCCTGTCTGGCCCTAGCCGGATCCGCCATGGCAGGCGTGTTCCGGGTCTTGCCCAAATTCGGGTTCTGATAAGGGATCAGAGCTCCATCACCGAGGCCCCCTCCGAGGCCTCGGCCACGAAGAGCACCTGTTCCAGGGGCGTGGAAAGGTCGCGCTCCCGGTAATAACCCTCGGCCAACGCTGCCAGGACCCCGTACAGATGATCCGGGTCCGTGAGGGCCACCGCGCATCCCCCGAAGCCCGCCCCAGTCAGGCGAGCGCCTTCGGCTCCGGCTCCGCGAGCCAACTCCACAAGGAGATCCAGCTCCCGGGAACTCACCTCGTAGTCGTCCCGGAGGCTTTCGTGGGAGCTGTTCATGAGCAGCCCGAAGGTGAGCCGATCTCCTCGTTTTAGAGCCTGCTCGGCGTCATATACCCGGGTGCCCTCGGTCACCACGTGGCGGAAGCGCTTCAGAAGGACCCCCTCCAAGTGTCTCTCACCGAGATCCACCAGGTCCTGAACGCATGTCTGGTCCAGTAGCTGAGCATAGGAGAGAGGTTCGTCCTGAACCCGGTCGGTCCCCTCCAGGACACCCTGGATGATGCCCAGGGCTTCTCGGCACTCCCGGGTTCGGCGATTGTAAGCTTCCTGGGCCGGGCCCGACTTCTCAGCCAGGACCAGGGTGTGGGCTACCACGAAGCACCAGTTGGGAGGGATAGGGGTTTCGAACATCCGGAGGGGACTGAACTCGATCCGGCTCGCGTGGTCCTTTCTTGCCCCCACCGAGATGGCCTGGTCCATGCCGCCTCCCTGAGTCCCGGTGTATCGTTCCGCCCGTGCCATCTCCTCCGCGAATTCCAGCGGTGGTATCTCTAGACCGTTCCCCTCGAGGAGGGCCTGGCCCATGGCAATGACCAGGGCTGAGGAGGAGGAAAGCCCCGACGCCACGGGAAGGGTCGAAGTGACCAGGGCATCGAACCCCGTCAGTGGACCGAACCGGCGGGCCAGGGCCTGGCACGGGGCCTTCAGGTAGTTGGCCCAGTCCCCGGGGGAATCAGTCGGAATGTCCCCTGAGACGGAGAATTCCCTGAGCCCGAATTCGCTCTCCCGGTTTCCCACCCGAATCATGCTGTCAGTCCGGGGGGCAAAGAGAATCCGAATCTCCTGCCGAAGAGCCATCGGAAGCACGGGTAGCCCGTTGTAGTCCGTGTGCTCCCCGATGAGGTTCACCCGCCCGGGGGCTCGGGAGAGATGGGTAGGAGAGTCTCCCGGGTAGGCGTCGCGAAATGCCTCGATGAGGTCCGAAAGACTCTGATTCTCCCCAGAGGATTCCATTCCGGCTCTCTCCCTTAGACCAAGGAGAGATTGGGCGGCCCCAGGGACCCGGGTGGGTCCTTGAAGTAGGTCGCCTTTCGGATATCCTGAACCTCCACCGTGAGCTGAAGGTCCAACTCCTCAGAGGCTGGAGCGAAGTGGGCTCGGAGGAGCTCCAAGGCGCCAGCTCCTACAGCCTGCTTCACGCTCATGGGTCTTCCCTCCAGGAATCGAAGGTCCAGATGAACGAAGGCCGACTTGCCTTCTCCGTCTCCCACCACCCATTCATCCACCATTCGCCAACGACTTTTGCAGTTCCCGATCTGGATCCCCGCCACTGCCTCCAGCATCCGGTGCATTGTGAGGAGAAGGCCGGGGTCGGATGCCCATTCGTCAAGGTTCACCGTGTATTCGAGAGTAAGATGGGGCATGGCCGTTCCTCAGGGTCCGGGTTTTTCTTTCGGAATCCGGTACGTGGTGATAGCGGAATCCCCGAAGACTTTACGCATTCCCCCTCCGGGGAGGTTCCGCTCGGCTGCGTGTTCAATGGACAAGATTCGGCCGAACGGACGATCCAGCCAGAGGGTCGCCAGCCGTTCCCCGCATCGGGAGGAATAGGGAGGGTCAGCCAGAACCAGGTCATACATGGGCGCGTCGAGGGTTTGAAGGAACAGGAAGGCGTCCTTCTTGAAGAGCCGGGTTCTCTTTTTCACCCGAAGCTTGGCCAGGTTGGCTTTGAGGGCGTGGAGGGCCGGAGCTCCATTCTCTACGAAATCCGCGGAAGCGGCGCCCCTCGACAAAGCTTCCAGGGCCAGAGCCCCGGTTCCGGCGAACAGATCCAGGACCCGGGCATGGGGGAGATCGTCCTCCAACCCCGAGATCCAGGCGACTCGCACATCTTCCTGAGTGGGTCTGACCCGGGGTCCAGGAGAGACCAGGGACTGTCCGGCCCATTTTCCACCGACGATTCTCATGCCATCATCCCATCACCGCCGGCTCATCCATTCCCGGCATAAGTCCACGACCCTATCGATGTCCTCTTCATTGTTATAAAGGCCCACCGACATCCGAAGCACACCCCTACGGATCGAGAGGTGGATGCGATTCTGGGTCAGGTGCTCGTGGAGCAGGTTCATGGCCGGGTCATCGGCGCTGTAGTGTCGCCCTCCCCCACTCTCCCCGACGGCCACGATCTGAGCGAGGTGAGGTCCCGGCTCACCTCCTGCCACCGGGAGTCCCAACTCCAGGAGGCCGGAGGCCAGGCGGCTGGCCAATCCACGAACGTGGGGTTCGATCCGATCCATCCCGAGGGTGTGGATCAACTCCAGGGATGCCTCCACGGCTGCCAGCCCCATGTAGTTGTAGTTGGAGAGTTCAAAGCGGAGGGCCCCTGGTTTAAAATTCAGCTCCCCAGCGCCGATGGCGGTCTCGTGTGCATCTGGGCCCAGGTCCATTCCATACCGGGCGACGTGCACCGGAACCATGGACTCGGCCAATGCCTTTCTTATGTACAGGAAACCCAGACCGTAAAATGCCAGGAGGGCCTTCTGTGTCCCCAGGGAGATGGCGTCTACCCCCAACGTTTTGACATCGGTTTGGATGGAGCCCACCGACTGGGCAGAGTCCACCAGGGTCAACACACCACGGGCCCGAGACTCACGGGCCAACGTGGCCACATCCGTGATGAAGCCGGGGGAGAACGTGACATGAGAGACCGTGGTCAACCGGGTTCGGTCGTCCATGGCCTCCACCATCCGGTTCACCGGGATGTGGCCGTTCTCAGGGGGAATTTCCCGAATCTCCACGCCCTTGGTTTCCCGGAGGTTATACCAGAGAAAGACGTTGTTGGGATGTTCCAGCTCGGGGCAGAAGACGACGTTGTCGCCGGGTTCCCATTCCAGGCTGGAGGTGAACAGGTTGAGCCCCTCCGAGACGTTCTTCGTAATCGCCACCTCTTCTGCCTCGGCTCCAATGAGGCAGGCGACATGCCCTCGGACTCGCTCCGCCTGAGCGTGGAGCTCCGCTTTCACCGCCGTCCCCATGACCCTTTTATCCAGGTGAGCCAAAACGGCGTCCCTCGCCGGAATGGGCATGAGTCCGTTCAAGGAGACGTCCAGGTAGACCTGGTCGGCTACGCCGGGAAAGAGCTTCCGAGCGTCGGAGATTGTCATGGGGCTCTGCTGGTTCAACTGGGCGTCGGGCATGGTTGAGGTGGCCTAGTTCAGACTGTTTGGTCTCGAGGGAGATTTCGGGTCTCGGAGTGGGATACGATGGCAGTTCCCACCATGTCCCCCATGACGTTGATGGTGGTGTTCCCCATATCCACCAAACGGTAAATGCCACCCACGATGACGGCGATCTCCAGCGGAAGGTTGAAGGCCTGGACGAAGATGAGGGCGATGACCAGCCCCCCTCCTGGGATTCCCCCGGATCCTTCGGAGAGGAGGAGGCCGACCAGGAGGATTGTGGTCATCTGGATCAGCGTAAACTCGACACCCGCGGCCTGGGCCGTGAAAACCAGGACCGCAGAGAGCATGATTGCGGTCCCGTCCTTGTTGATCTGGGCTCCCAGGGGGAGGGTGAAGGAATAGATGGATCGAGGGAGCTTGATCTTTTCAGCCATTTCCAGCGCCACCGAAAGTGAGGCCAGACTGGAGGTGGTGGCGACTGTTGTGGCCCAGAGGGGGCCGGTGCCCTTGAGGAAACTCCAGGGGCGGCGATCGGTCAGGAGGACGAGAAGGACCATATAGGCCCCCATCATCAACAATTGGGTCCCCCAAACGCCGAGGAGGAAGCGGGCCATGGGGCCGAAAAGTTCGGCTCCGTACCGGCCCACCGTTACCGCCATGAGGGCGCCGATCCCGAGGGGGGCCACCCAGAGGATGCCATCCACCACTTTCCGAAAGAGCTCGGCCAGCGCCGTGTAACCCCTTCGAAGAAGGTCCCGGGGTTCCGTAGGAAGAAAAAGGGTGGCGATGCCAAGGAAGACGGCGACCACCACCAGTTGGGCCACGTTCCCCTCGGCAAATGCATGGAAGATGTTGGTGGGTACCAGTTGGATAAGGAGGTCCGTAACCGCGGGAACGGCCCCGATAGCCTCGTCCACTTCTCCGGTGAGGGTCATCCCGACCCCCGGTCGCACGAGGTGCATGGCCGTGAGACCCAGGATGAGTGCCGTTGCGGTGGTGACCAGGTAGTAGCTAACGATCTTTACGGACAGGCGACCGAAGGTCCGCAGATCCGTGAGGGCGGTAAGTCCCGCCAGGAGGTTGAAGAAGACCAAGGGGATGGCTGCCATCATGAGCAGCCGGATGAACAGATCCCCCAAAGGCTCCAGGACGGTAGCCTGCTGGCCGAACACGGCTCCCACCGTCGCACCCAGAATCATCCCGACGAGGATCCGGGTTCCCAGGCCGAATTTGGGTTTCCTGCCCCCTCCGGGGTTCTCCGGGTCCTGGTCTGTCACGAGGTACGCACCTGGAAGCCGATTCCCGCCAGGTACGCCCAGGCCCGGTCCATGAGGATCTCGTAGTACCGGTGGGCGTTCTCAGCCGTCAACGGGATCCACTCGTGGATCTGTGCCGGGTTCCCCTCCAGAACCTCCCCGTTGGGCCGGATGGTGTGTCCGATGGACCACATGAAGCCAACCACCGGTTCGTAGGTGCCGGGGAAGTGAAGGACTTCCTCCCACTCCCAGGTGTTGGAGTAGCCTCCGTCTGGCATCCCCATGATGTGGCCCAGGTCGTTATCGGCCACGATACTCATGAACTGATCCAGGTGGGAGCCGCCGTTGGGTCCCGAGAATACAACTAGAGGGCCGCGGAAATGCACCGGAGTCGGTTGGAGGATCCCATCGGAGTCCTTCGGCGCATGGGCCAGCTTGAAGGGAACCGGGGTTGTCACCGAATCCCCCCGGGTCAATGCCTCCATAAGGTCGTACTCCAACCAGTCCATGAGCCAGCTTCCGTCGTCCACGGTCTCGGGCCCTCCACCGTCATAGATCTTCCGGGCCGCGAACTCTTCCCGTTTCATCTGGACGAAGGGCTCGATGACGTCGCTCAAACGAAGGGTACCGAAGGTCGTCTTGAAAGGCTTCGGCTGGATCCGTTGGACGGCGTAGGCGCCCAGAGAGCCGCCCCCGCTTCGGGTGGCGTCAAAAAGGATGGCGAAGTCCAGGAGCCTCTGTTCCTCTCCGAAGGCCACAAGACGATCCACATCCTGGATAAGGCTGGAAGACTCGAACCTATGCCACTGGAGGATCAACGCCCTTTGGCCCTCCTGCGGCAGATAGAGGTCGTAGGTAGGTGTGCTCCACTCCAGGGCGAAACCCTGGTAGGTCGGCTCTGAAATCCCTGTCCAATCAAGCAATGAGGGGTCGAGGTAGGAAAGGGATTCCCTCACACGAGTCCCGTCGTCCTTCTCCACCTCCAGGTTCAACGTTTCATTCAGGAAGGACGGGGGGAAAAGAGCCGTTTTCAGGGAGAGGGCCTCAGCAATCTTCCACCAAAGACCCGGGATGCTGGAATAGCGGAAGTAAGGGGTGAGGATCGCCTCCAACTCGGTCACTCGAACGCCATTCACTGCCAGCAAATGATCTCCCACGGCGAGATGATCGGTGCCTGCGGCACCTCCAGCCACATCAGCAATAAAATACCCCCCGGCTTCGGAGCCGAAGTCGGGACGGAACCGAACCGGGGCCTCCAGGGGGTCCGAGGGGTCCGGACCGTCCCAGGCCTCCAATCCGTTCGTGAACGCCGGTCGAATTCCTCCATCCACAAGCCCCAGCGATAGGTGTCGGTCCCTCCGGGCATTGCTGAGGCGAACCAGCGCATAGAAGAGATCCTCTTCCGTGTTCGCTCCCTTGACCTCTGCCCGAAGTTGTTCCATCTCCTCCAGGGGGTCATAACCCAGGGCCTCTTGCTTCGGTACCGAAAAGGCGGCCCGCCGGGCCGTCATGGCCAGGATGGAGTCGAAGAGGGCTTCTCTCAATTCCGGAGTTCCGGCAGGCCCCGAGATCTGGGGCACGTCTGGCCGGCAACCGGTTTGTGTCAGCAGGACGAGAGAGGCCAGGAAGAGAGTGGGAAGCGAGCGGCGAGGGTTCATTAGACGGAATTCCCATCAGAAAAAGACGAGTCAGATATCGAACCACAACCCGGAAGCTGAGCTTTAACGGTGTCAGAGCGCAAGGAAGTGGCCATTTTCCGGAAGGGGACGAAGATTTGGATAGCGAAGGGCTTTCTCAGGGACCCGCAATGCCAACCACTAGCCCAAGATCAGAATCGGATTCAATGGCCAAATACAACATTGCTGTCATACCCGGCGACGGGATCGGCTCCGAGGTGGTCCCGGAAGGGATCCGGGCTCTCGAGTCCGCTGCCGCCCGCTTTGGGTTCTCCCTGATTTGGGACGAGAAGGACTGGAGTTGTGACCGTTACCTCCAGACCGGTCGATTTATGCCCTATGATGGTCTGGAGCAGATCCAGGGACATGATGCCGTCTACCTCGGGGCCGTGGGAGATCCGAGGGTTCCGGATCACATATCACTTTGGGGCCTGCTGATCCCGATCCGGCGGATGATGCGCCAGTGGGTGAACATTCGACCGGTTCGCCTGATGCCCGGCGTCCCTACACCCCTGCGAGATCGTGGGCCCGAGGACATTGACTTCGTGGTAGTCCGGGAAAACAGCGAGGGAGAATACTCCGAGATCGGGGGGCGGTTAGACGTAGGCGGAAAGGCGGAAAGGGCTGAACAATTAAGCGTCTTCACCCGCGCCGGCGTCGACAGGATCCTTCGTTATGCCTTCGATTTGGCCAGGAGCCGACCCAAGAAACACCTTACGTCGGCCACGAAGTCCAACGGCATCATGCATACCATGCCCTTCTGGGATGAGCGTTTCCATGCCATCGGAGCAGAGTACCCGGATATAAAAACCGACCAGTACCACGTGGATATCCTCGCGGCGAATTTTGTCCTGCATCCCGACTGGTTCGATGTAGTGGTGGGGAGTAATCTCTTCGGAGACATCCTTTCCGACCTGGGGCCCGCCATAGCCGGAACCATCGGGATCGCCCCCTCGGCAAACATCAATCCGGAGGGGGAGTACCCGTCCATGTTCGAACCCGTCCATGGCTCGGCCCCTGATATTACCGGGAAGGGGATCGCCAACCCCATCGGACAGGTTTGGTCCGGAGCCATGATGTTGAGGCACTTGGGAGAGGAGTCGGCGGCCTGGACGCTGGAGCGGGCCATCGAGAAGGTGCTGAGCGAACCGGGCCTCCGAACCCGGGACATGGGTGGTACGGCCACCACCAAGGAACTCGGGGAGGCGGTGGCCGAGGTCGTACGGGAGGTTTGAGGGCCAAGCCCTTGGACCGTCACGGAGATTATCGCAAACAAGGGAGAAGTGATGGCAAAGCCCACCAGGGAGCTTGACGGCCTGATCCGGGAATCACTGGGGTCTACCGAGGCTGAAGTGTACGATCAGTTCGGCGAGCTTTCCCTCTTCCAGCTCATGTTCGAGACCTTCCGCGGCCGACACAGACTGTTCGTTTTCGGGGGGTTTGCCGCGGTCCTGGTATTCTTCGTATTGGGGATCCTATCCGCGATCCGATTCGTCCATGCACCTGAGCTTCACGAGATGATATGCTGGGGTGCAACAACGGCTCTCTGCTTCGGGATGGTGACCGTCATCAAGATCTGGTATTGGATGGAGATGGCACGTGTGTCGGTCGTTCGTGAGACCAAGCGCCTCCAGTTGCTGGTAGTGCGGCTTGCCGGGAATGCCTCCAAAGGGTCAGGGGGGTGACCGTGGGTGCCATCACCGGTTTTCTGCAGAGCTGGAGCGATCTCCTGGAACCCTACCCGGGGTTGCGAGCCTTGCAGATCATCCTCGGGTTCCTGATCCTCGCGTTCCTTGTGGATCGCCTTTTCACCGGAATCGTCTCCCGCATGGTGGGCCGGACTCAGACCGATCTGGACGATCAACTCCTGTCGATTCTGCACCGGCCCATCTTCACGACTGTGGCCCTCATCGGTCTGATTCTCGCCGTCAACGAGTTCGAGCTCAGCCCAGAGTGGGTGTCAGGGACCACATCCATCGTGAAGACGGTTCTTATCTGGATCTGGTTGGTTTCGGCGCTGCGCTTCTCCCGCCTGGTTCTCGGTGCTCTGAGGGATCGACGGGACCGGTTCGAGATCGTACAGCAGACCACGGAACCCCTGCTAAGGAATGCGATCGCGGTCCTGATCTTCCTCGGGGGCGCTTATGCGATTCTGGTCGCATGGGACATCGAGGTTACCGGCCTGGTCGCATCAGCCGGAATCGTTGGACTGGCCCTCAGCTTCGCGGCACAGGACACATTAGCAAATCTCTTCGCCGGAGTG
>Ga0255054_10001542_pt1 | contig 13447 bp, 13 predicted proteins | sample JV7_2_23_MG_FD_188634 | JGI IMG/M metagenome (GOLD analysis project Ga0255054, IMG submission 188634) | Seawater microbial communities from Jervis Inlet, British Columbia, Canada - JV7_2_23 | ecosystem: Environmental > Aquatic > Marine > Inlet | place: Canada: British Columbia | collected...
CACATGCTGCAACCGCCATCAAACCTATGGAAATCAAGCCAAATGCGAGAAATCTTCCTTGTCGAATTTTCATTACGCATAACCTCCGAAAACCAGATTTAGCTACGCTCATTTGTGCGTCAGCCAGATGGCCTTAGTTGTATTCGTAAAATCCTTTTCCGCTTTTCCGGCCGAGGTTGCCCGCGTCCACCATCTGCCTCAGGAGGCGCGCCGGCCGGTACTTGTCGTCGCCGAAGTCTCGATGCAGCACCTCCACGATAAAGAGCACCACATCCAGCCCAATGAGATCCGCCAGGGCCAGCGGTCCAATCGGATGGCTCATGCCCAATTTCATGATGGTGTCGATATCTTCGGCACTTGCAAGGCCTTCCTGCAGCGCGAATATGGCCTCGTTGATCATGGGGCAAATCAGTCGATTGGCGACAAAGCCTGGTGAATCCTTTGCCTCGACCGGCTCTTTTCCCATCTTGCGTCCGACCTCGAAGACCAGGTCGCGCGTGGCATCCGAGGTATCCAGTCCTCGAATGACCTCGAGCAAAGACATCAGCGGAACCGGATTGAAAAAGTGCATGCCAATGATTCGGTCGGGTCGAGAGGTTGCGCCCGCGATACGAGTGATCGAGATGGAGGAGGTGTTTGTCGCAAGCACAGCTCCCTCCGGCGCAATTTGATCGAGCTCCTTGAAGAGCCCAAGCTTAATTTCAGGGTTTTCGGTAGCTGCCTCAATCACGAGCTGCGCATCTGCTGCCGCTCCGATATCTGTCGTGGCGGCGATCGTTGAGGCGGCCTCTCGTTGGCTTTCGTCAATCACTCCCTTGCCGACCAGCTTATCCACCGACTTATCAATGGCTGCCTTGCCGCGCTCGAGGGCTGCCTTGTCTACATCGGTCATGGTGACCTGATAGCCGGAAACTGCTGCGGTCTGCGCAATTCCATTGCCCATGGTTCCCGCGCCGATCACGACGATTCGCTCAACGGTCATTCCGAATCCCTCCTAGGTTCTATTGTTTGAAAAACTTGGATGTTGCTATAAGGATGGATTAAACCAGCTCAACGGCCATCGCTACTGCTTCGCCTCCGCCGAGACACAGGGAAGCGACGCCCTTCGAAAGGCCGCGATCCTGCAGGGCGAATAGCAGCGTTGTGAGGATCCGTGCACCTGAGGCTCCCAGGGGATGGCCCAGCGCAATAGCTCCGCCGTTCACATTGACCTTATCCCAGTCCCAGCCGAGTTCGTCCATTGCATAGCCATCTGCCAATACCTGGGCAGCAAAGGCCTCATTCAGTTCAATTAGATCAACGTCCTCGAGGGTCCAGCCAATTCGCTCCAGCAACTTCGGTATCGCGTGAGCTGGCGCAATAAACATTTCGCGCGGTGGCACTGCTGCCTGAGCATAGCCAACGACGCGCGCCATGGGCGTTAGCCCGAGCTCTTCCGCTCGTTCCCGGCTGGCAAAGATCATAGCTGAGGCGCCGTCATTCAGTCCGGAGGCATTGCCCGCGGTTACCAGTCCGTCCTCATGGTATGCGGGTTTGAGAGCTGCTAGCTTCTCCAGCGACGTATCCCGCCTAGGCGTTTCATCTTCCGCCAGAACCTTGGGTCCTCGGCTCCCATCGGAAATCTCTAGGGGAATAATTTCGGCTGTAAAATTGCCGTTCTCAGCAGCGGCGACCGCCTTCTGGTGACTGCCCAGCGCCCAGCGATCCATGGCTTCGCGCGTGACCTCATACTCCTCGGCGATATATTCGGCGGCCTCGCCCATAGCCCACTGCTCGAATGGATCCCACAGGCCGTCAAGTAGCAGGGAATCTTCCAGGCTCTCGTGCCCGTAGCGTAATCCGCCGCCGCGTCCCCGCACGAGGTGGGGGGCCTGGCTCATGTTTTCCATCCCGCCGGCGACCATCAGGTCTGCATCGCCCGCTTTTATGGCTTGCGCGGCCCACATCCCAGCCTTGAGGCCTGACCCGCACACCTTATTCACGGTGGTTGCGCCAACGCTGGGTGGAAGTCCGGCGCCAATCGCCGCTTGTCGTGCCGGGGCTTGACCGAGCCCGGCGCTGATAACGTTTCCCATCAGCACCTCATCGATCCGCTCGGGCTGCTCGAGCCCTGCCCGCAGTACCGCCTCGCGCACGGCAATAGCGCCTAGATCGGTAGCGCTGAGCTTGCTGACTTCCCCTTGAAAGCGGCCCATCGGAGTGCGGACAGCGCTAATTATCAAAGGTTCTCGGGGACTATCTCTGAATTCCAATGTCATTCCACCTGATCGCTAGCTTTCTCATCGGACGAATCTCCCCATTGGGTCTTCAGCCGCGTGAAGGTAACTTCAAGATCTTCCGGAATCACACGGGTACCGGCGGTGGTGGCCATGAAGTTTGTATCTCCCGCCCAGCGCGGTAAAACGTGCATGTGCACATGATTGACGACCCCTGCGCCAGCTGCCTTACCAATATTGACCCCGAGGTTGAATGCTTCCGCGCCATACGCCGCCCGGAGCACTGAAAGGGCTTGAGAGGACAAGTTCATGACTTCCAGCAGGGCCGCATCCTCTAGTGACTCTATTGACGCTTGATGCGCATAAGGAACCACCATGAGATGGCCGTTGGTATAGGGGTAGCGGTTCAGCACCACGTACGCCTCCACACCGCGGTGCAAGATCAGGCTGTCGCCATTATTGGGGAGTTCGCAAAACAAGCAGTCGGACGAGCCGGAATGGCCTTCGATGTATTCCATGCGCCAGGGCGCCCAGATTCGGTCCATAAAAAAAGGGGCTTCTTGAAAAGCCCCAAAGGCAGAATAACGCGATTGTAACACTTCGCTGGCACGGCACCTGCACCTAAGGATAAAATCGGCACCGTGTTAGACAAATATGATCTTAATAAACGGCTACCGGTGGGAAGGATGGGCGTTGAAGTGCATTTGCATTCAACCATCGGATCGACCAACGACCGCGCAGCCGAATTGGCTGCAGACGGCGCTCCCGAAGGGGCACTGGTCTTAGCTGATGAGCAAACCGCCGGCCGTGGCCGGCTTGGTAGGAAGTGGCGCATGCCCCGTGGGAGCGGTATTGCGATGAGTTTGGTCATGCGACCAAGCCAGATGGAGGCCGCCGCGCTCGGTGCAATGGGCTTGGTCGGGGCTCTGGCGACTATTGATGCGCTGGCAGGGCTGAAGCTCGAGCCACGCCTCAAATGGCCAAACGACATACTGCTGGAAGGCAAGAAGGTAGCCGGAGTTTTGGCGGAGGCCAGCTGGACTGGCTCGGAGCTTGATTACATCGTGCTTGGAATTGGTGTGAATGTGAAGCCGGTGCCCCTGGAAGGCCAAGCGGCGTTTGACTACCCTTCAACCAGCGTCGAAGACTCGGTCGGCGACACGATAGACAGGGGACCGCTCGTTTTCTCCATTGTGGCTGGCGTCGATGATTGGTATGAACGGGTTCAATCTGGCGACGCACACCCAGCATGGGAGGAGCGCCTCGCATACAAATCGGAGCGGGTATCCCTCACAAATGGTGAGCAGGAAATAACCGGCCGACCGATCGGACTGACCCGCAGCGGCGGCCTGCGTCTTGAGACAGACGAAGGCGAGGAACTGATCATAGAAGCGGGTTCCTATCAACTTCGCCCTATCGGTACGGACCAACTAAAGCCAAATTAGCGCAGCTGAGCTAAGATTAAGGGAAGGGAGCACATACCATGTTTGATGATCTAAGAGAAACGCCGGAAGAAGATCCGATATCCAACGCTGGATTCGTCTACGAAGAACAGCCTGTCGGCCCGGAACCCCGCATTATGGGGATGACGGCTGGACAGCGCCTGATTATCTCCATGATGCTGCTTGCCACGGTATTCATCCTGGGCCTGAGCTTCACACTGGTTCTGGGAAAGATCTGGTTCTAGTTCGGCTACGGCATCAACTGAAGATGCGACTCAGCCCCAGCCTCAACCTGATTCCGATTCCATAGCATCGAGTGGTACTGATGATTGCGCCATGGGTCAATCATGTCGTCATAGTGCTTGTTAAAAGGGTGACCAGATTGGCCGGTAGTGTGCATGGACAACGAGCGACTCAGATCGTCTAAATCAACAATTTGAAGGTACGAGGAAAGCGCGATCACACCGAACGGCTCATTGATGTCATAGCGTGATCTGAACAGAGTTTCCAAGCCACCGTCAATCTCAACCGGACCGCGATTGAAAATCCACTCGATGGGGGCGATTCCGCTCTGGCCCAGAGTCGGGCTCTCAAACGAAGCGTGATGAAGATCACCCCAACGCCAGGAAGCCGGATCGTTTCCCATTCCATTTACCAGTTCGTCAACAGTGTCTTCGAGAGTCTGTTGGAGAATCTGATCGCGATCCTCAATTTCATCGGAGTTGGTGTTGTCAAACCATGCAGAATCGGGTTCGTTTAGAAAGTTGCGAGCAGCGATGAACAAAGACTGCTCCGATGCCCGCCCGAGCAGCTGATCCCCAAGTTCATCGGCAAACATGTTCGAGATGAGATGAAGTCGCAAGGTTTCAAAGATCGCCGCACCTGCGCTCTCTCGATCCTCCCGACCGTCCCAGGCACGCAGGATCTCGAGCGCTTTCCGCTGCGTCTCATCCGCTGGTTGAAGCGACAGGAAGTGGTGCAGGATATCCTGTGTGTACAGGGAATTGCTGTCGCGCTGGATGGTCTGTAAGTCCTGAACGGAGATCGAGTCATCGGCCTCCAGCAGTTCCACCAGGCGACGGGCTCGATATCCCCGATCCCAGTCCACGCCAATCAGATATGGGTAGTCCGGCCCAACGACGGCATTGTTGGCGGTTGCAACATATCCCTCCGGCGGATTGAACACCGATGGGAGTTCATCAAAAGGAATAAATTCGGTCCACTCGAATTCGCCTGTCCAGCCCGGAACGGGCATGGTGCCATCGCTGCGAGTTCGGATCGGATAGCGGCCGGTAGCCTGGTAGCCGATATTGCCGTCGACATCCGCATACACCGCATTTTCGCCTGCGACATCCCAATATTGCAGGGCATCCCGGAACTCATCCCAGTTTTGCGCCCGGTTTAGACGAAGTAGGCTCTTGTAGATTGTTCCTGGCTCTAATGCTGTCCATGAGTAAGCCAGGGGCTCCCAGCCGTAGCTCCAGGCTTGTTCGACGCCAGCTGCGACATCATTGATGATCGGGCCGTGGTGGGTCTTGCGCACGTCGATGATGACCGGTTCATCCTGCCCATCCACCAAGATTTCCTCGCGGATGATCTCCATATCGAGCCACTCGCCGCGAAATTCATATTGATTTGGGTTATCGGGGTTGAGGCGTTCAATGAAGTGATCCTCGTGGTCTCCCGTGAGAAACGTAAGCCCCCAGGCGATGCGATCGTTATGACCGATGATCGCACCCGGGATGCCGGGAACCGATGAGCCAACGACGTTTAGACCACATTCTGGCCCGACGGGTTCGCAGTGCAGGCCGATCTCATACCAGATTGAAGGCATCTGGATCCCAAGGTGCGGGTCGTTGGCGAGCAGTGGGGAACCGGTGGTGGTTCTCTCGCCAGAGACCACGGCGCTGTTGCTCCCCAGGCCGGTACCCGATGCCCACGGATAGCGGCTAAAGGCGATCTCTGGTACCGATTCCAACGTTGTCTCCGCAAGCGCGCTGGAAACGATGAGTGGGTGCTCGGAATCGTAGGCTGGCATCAGCTCTTCGATCGCCGGCGTTCCTAATCGCGCCGCGATATGCGCGCGGGCTAGTTCTTGGTCGGAGTTGCTCCGCAGAAACCAGGCCAGGGCTTTGCCTGTGACTAGCGAATGGAAGGGGCTCCATGTTTCGGGATCGATCTTGGTTCCCTGGAGCCCAAGGATTATGAACTCAAGGCCTTTCGGTCCGCTATGGGTTTCCAGATAAGCATTCACGCCTTTGGCATAGGCGCTCAATTCCTCAAGTTCTTGGGTGTCCAGCGAATCCGCCTCGACCGACGCCGCTCGGTGCAAACCGAGTGTCCGGAAGTATCGATCCACGTCCAGCACGTTTTCCCCAAGAATCTCTGACAGTCGGCCGGTGGTTAAGCGGCGCTGGAATTCCATCTGCCAGAAGCGGTCTTGTGCGTGCACAAAGCCGTTTGCCATTAGGAGATCATGTTCGGTCGAAGCGTAGATATGTGGGATACCGAATGAATCCCTGTAAATGTCGACCGGGCCATCCAGGCCCTTTAATTGCAGCGTTCCGTCCACCTGTGGGAAGGCACGCGGCGCGACCAAGAATCGAAATGCCGCCACCGCAAGGGCGGCTACCGCAAAGATCACAAATAACACGATGAAGAAACGTGAAAGAAAGCGAAGCACCGGACCTCCAGTATTCAGGGGTAGGTGGATTTCTAGCACCTTGTTAAAAGGGTGTCAATGGCGGCGAGAATCCGGAGCCTGGAGAGAGGATCTGTTGCCATGAGCCGACCGCGAGCGAAAGATGGCTGCCCAATAGGACCTGAGGATGGTTCCGGCATAGAACTCATGGACCCCTGTAATATTCTTGACCTACTGCGATAATATAGGCTAATTCAGACGGCACTAAAGGAGTGAGACGTTGGCTCGCATCTTGATCGTGGATGACAATCAGGCGATGGTCGAAGCGCTGAGTATCGTCGTGGGCTCAAGAGGCCACGATGCTCAAACCGCATTGGGTGGGGAGGAAGCTCTCAGTTTGGTCGAGAACGATATGCCCGATGTCATGCTGCTCGACCTCAATATGCCTGGTCTCGACGGATTTGAAACCTTGGACCGGCTACGCATGATCCCCGGTGGTAAGGATCTTCCGGTTCTGATCATCACCGCCTTGGATGATGAGGACCTCGAAGGCAAAGTTGCCGACGCAGGCGGCACCGCGCTGCTGCGGAAACCGGTAGATGTAAATCACCTGGCGGACCAGATCGAAGTGTACGCCGCCGCCACGGCATAGCTCGCCAAAAACTGCTGAAAATTGCTGCACCTACGGGGCGCAGCTTTTTTTATTTGTTTAATAATCCCCCACCTGATTTTCCCCTTTGACAAAGGGTGAAAAAGTTCGCAATCGGACCGCCGTAAAGTTATAATTAGGGGGATGGGCCTGCCGTTTGGCGGGACCTATTTATGCTTGACATAAATGCGAATCAAAGGGCAATCACCACATTTGTACCTACGCTGAAATCCTGCACAAAGTACAAGCAATTGGCTCGGCAGAGCGGTTAGCGGCTGAACCGATGAGCGCGGAGAATCAATGGAAATAGGGACAGTTCGACAGGTCGATATCGACAAAGAAATGCGCGGGGCGTACCTGGACTACGCCATGAGCGTCATCGTATCGCGCGCGCTTCCGGATGCGAATGACGGCCTCAAACCGGTCCAGCGGCGCATTTTGTATGCGATGCGTGAGATGGGGATCCGCGCCAACTCGCCCTATCGGAAATCAGCCCGAATCGTTGGAGAAGTCATGGGGAAATTTCACCCCCATGGCGATTCGGCGATTTATGAGGCTATGGCACGCATGGCGCAGGATTTCTCCTTGCGATATCTCCTGGTGGACGGCCAGGGCAACTTCGGCTCCGTCGATGGGGATCCTCCAGCTGCCATGCGCTATACCGAGGCGCGACTCGGAGCAATGGCGGAAGACCTGCTGGTCGATATCGAGCAGGACACCGTTGACTACGTAGACAACTTTGATGGGTCGCTCCAAGAGCCCACGGTACTTCCAGCCCGCCTACCGAATCTTCTACTTAACGGCGCCTCAGGTATTGCGGTGGGTATGGCAACCAACATACCTCCTCACAATTTGGGAGAGCTGACAGCGGCCATCATCCATCTGGTCGACAACTACAAGAAAATGGATGACGTGTCGGTGGACGACCTGATGCAGTTTGTGCAGGGTCCTGATTTTCCAACCGGGGGCATGATCGTGGGCTCCGAAGGGATTGTCCAGGCCTACAGTACGGGCCGGGGACGCATTGTTGTGCGCGGGATCGCGAACATCGAGGAGACAACTCGCAATCGGCACCGGATTGTCATTACGGAGATTCCTTTTCAGGTCAATAAGACCACCTTGATCGAACGAATTGCGGAGCTCGTTCGGAGCGGCAAACTGGACGGCATATCGGACCTGCGCGACGAATCCGACCGCAGGGGGCTCAGCGTCGTGCTCGAGCTAAAGCGCGGGGCGCAGCCGAAGGCGGTCCTCAATCAGCTATTCAAATTTACGCAGCTTCAAACCACGTTTGGGGTCCAGCTGCTGGCTCTGGTCGGCGGCGAACCTCGATTGCTTTCTCTGAAGCGGGCGCTGCAAACTTATATCGAGCACCGCCGGGAAGTAATCACCCGCAGGAGCAAATTTCAGCTTAAGAAGGCTAAGGCCCGGGCGCATGTGCTCGAAGGCTTGCTTATCGCGCTGGCTAAGCTCACCGCGGTCATCGAGAGCATCCGCAAGTCGGCCAGCGCAGATGCTGCCAAGAAGAATTTGATGAAGCGCTTCAAGCTTTCGGAGATCCAGGCCCAAGCCATCCTGGATATGCAGCTCCGACGACTTGCGGCACTTGAGAGGAAGAACATCAAGGAAGAGGCCAAGGAAGTCAAAGATCAAATCAAGCACCTGGAGGGCATCCTTGGCAGCCAGAAGAAGGTCCTGGATATGATCAAAAAGGACCTGAATGAGGTGACGAAGAAATATGGCGATCTTCGCCGCACGCGGATTGCGCCAGATGCCAAGGAAGAATTTAGCGAAGCGGATTTGGTCCCCGATGAGGCCGTGCTTATCAGCATCACACAGCGTGGCTACGTGAAACGGGTGCCGGCCAAGACCTATCGCCGTCAGGGAAGGGGAGGCCGCGGGGTAAAGGGCCACGGCACCAAGGGAGAGGACGAGGTCGATATGCTGCTCCCGGCCGGCTCGCTGGACACGGTGCTGTTCTTCTCGGATCGGGGGAAGGTCTATTCGGAGAAAGCCTATCAAATTCCGGATGCAGGACGCACTGCACGTGGCATCCCAGTGGTGAACATCCTCAATCTAGAAGCCGGAGAGGTGATTACCGCCGCCGTCCCGGTCCCCGATTTCAAGGACGCAAAATACTGCACGATGGCCACCCGCAAAGGAAAGATCAAACGCGTGAAGTTATCGCAATTCGCGGCGGTGCGGCCGTCAGGCCTGATCGCGATGGGTCTGGCCAAAGGTGACGTGCTCGGCTGGGTGCGATTGACGAGTGGGAAAGACGACATCATCCTGATTACTGAAGCGGGGCAGGCTCTTCGCTACTCAGAAAAATTGGTTCGCTCGATGGGTCGTCCGGCCGCGGGGGTCAAGGCGATCTCCTTACGGAAGAAGGATTCTGTTACTGGGATGGACGTCGTAGACCCCAAGGCAGATTTGTTGGTCGTGATGAAAAACGGTTATGGGAAGCGCACTCCCCTGAAGGAATATCCCAAGAAAGGGCGCGGGACGATGGGAGTGGTGACCCTAAGCCGATCGAAATTCAAGGAAACTGGAGCGATTGCGGCGGCACGGGTGGTTGAGGAGAAGGACGACCTGACGATCATCTCGACCGGCGGAATCGTGTTACGCACCAAAGTGAAGCAGATCAAGCGGGCAGGCCGGGCTACGATGGGTGTGCGCGTTATCAACCTCAAAAAGGGAGAAACGGTCGCCTCGGTCGCCAGGATCGCGGCCAAGGACCTGGAACAAGCGGGGGTTAAGACCTAGTTCCCGCGGAGAACCACTGAGCCGGCCTCCCACAAGGCGGCTTGGGCAGTTCCTTCATCCCCAATCAACGTCAGAAGCGACCTGCGGAATACCTCTGGGTCTCCGCTGGTGATATATCGAACCCTCGTGCCCGCCTGGGTACCTGTGCCCGTAAGGGTATCCCCGTCATGCTTTTGTTGTCCCCAGAGCTTTACAGTTTGCATGGCCACGGCAGGCGCTGGATCGATGACGCTGATTGCTGGCCCGAGAACGCGCTGGATAGCGGGAATCACAAAGCTGTAGTGCGTGCAGGCCAGGACCAGCGTGTCGATTCCCTGGGATTTCACGGGCTCAAGGGACTCCAGCAGGATCGATTCAACCGCTTCCGAAGCTGTCTGCCCATCCTCAATTTGCTCTACAAGCCCCGGAGCGATGATCTCGACGACATCTACGTCGTGCGCGAACCGATCCACTACCGAGGCAAATAGGGCTCCCTGGAACGTAGCCGGAGTCGCCAAAACTGCTACCTTACCCGTCGTTGAGTGCTCCGCTGCGGGTTTGACAGCCGGCTCCATCCCCACAAAGGGAGTATCGGGAAAGCTGGAGCGCAAGGCCTTCAGGGCCGCTGCGGAGGCGGTATTACAGGCAACAACCACGAGCGTACAGCCCTGCTCGAGAAGAAGTTGTGTAATTCCTTCAGAGAGCTCCCGAACGTCATCCAGCGAGCGCGAACCATACGGCACATGCTTTTGATCCGCGAAATACACGAGCGATTCGTTCGGTAGCCTTTGTTCAATTTCACTTAGTACAGACAGGCCGCCGACACCGGAATCAAATACGCCGATTGAGAGTTGGGTCATTATTGAGAGTGTACTGGACCTTGGGTCTGCCTGAAGGTTGTGGGGATTTGGGGTGCGGCTGCCCTAGCGGGCACAGGCGACTTAGCCGCGTTTTTCTGGGAGACGGGCTCGCTTGCCTCTGAGATTTCTTAAATAGTAGAGCTGTGCCCGCCGCACGTGAGCATGGCGCACCACTTCAACCTTGGCAATTCGAGGCGATCGAAGCAAAAACGTGCGCTCTACCCCAATACCGTGCGATGCAATGCGGCGAACCGTGAAGTTCGTGTCGTTGCCGCCTTTGCGCATCCTGATGACCGTACCGCGAAATTCCTGAATTCGCTCCCGCTCGCCCTCGCGAATACGCAGATGAACGCTTACATCATCTCCGGGCCGCAGCTCAGGGATGTTCTCATTTACAGGGGCTTCAAGCGCTTTAATTATTTCGGACATCGGCTTCTCTACAGCATACCCGCCGCCCTCGGTACCTGGGCGGCGCGCGGCAAAAGTATACCACGCTCGGGTGAGGTCATGATTTGGAGAGAATTTTGTGCCTGGTGTCGGCCAACTGCAGACAGGCCAGGGTTTTCGCGTCCTGAAAGCCACCGCTCATGATCTGCGTTCTGACTTCTTGCGGGGTCAGTTTCTCGATCTCGATGAGCTCGTCAGGGTCCGGCGCGAGGGCATCAGGTTGCAAATCAGTAGCCAAGAAGACGTGTATAAATTCGTTTGAGTAGCCAGGCGCCAGATAGAAGCCGCCGAGATGATTCAATTGACCCGGCGCCATTCCAATCTCTTCGCGACTCTCCCGCGCGGCGGTGCTGGCGGGATCCTCTCCGGGTTCGAGAGTACCCGCCGGAAGCTCGAGTAGATGGCCGCCTGTTGCGTGCCGGTACTGCCGCACGAACCAGATCGAGCCATCCTCTCCTACGGGGATCAGCGTTACGGCGCCCGAGTGAATCACGAGATCAATCCGCGTCTCATGATCGTTCGCCAGTCGTACTTGATCGATCTGAACGTCGAAGATCTTTCCCTCGAAGACGACCTCGGATGAAAGAACCTCAATGGCCATCGCATGCTCCAATGAAAAGGGGCGGCCAATGAGGCCGCCCCTCGGTTTCAACTGATGATCCAGATCTACGGAATGATCAGTTCTTGACCTGGGTATACAAGGCTGGGATCCGCCAGGTCGTTGGCAGCGATGATCGCATTTGGGTCAACCCCGTAAGTGCGAGCGATCTCCCATATCCACTCCCCAGGTTGGACGACGTGTACGGTTCCAGCACCACCTGCAACTGAGGTGGGTTCGGGAGTCGCGGCTTGTCCGGTGCTAGGTGGAATCTTAAGCACCATGCCCACAGTGACTTCCGAAGGCGAGCCCAACCCGTTCAGCTCGATGATGGCTTCAGGATCGACCCCGAAGGCCTCGGCGATGGTGGCGATAAAGTCACCATCCTTCACCGTGTATTCGACATACACAATACCCACTACTGTGGGCTGAGCTTCAGCTTCGCCGCCTGGTTCTGCGGTTGCTGCGGGTGGAGCTTGCGTGGCGACTGTACCGCCTCCGCCCGCCTCGGCAGTCTGTGTAAGCAATGCCGAACGAACGGCTTCCATGGTGGCCTGCTGACTATCGGCTGGTGCCTCGCCTTCGCCTTCCCCAGGCGGTGGCGTGGAAGCCGAGCGTGTACAGGCCGCTACAAGTGCGAGCAAAGCCAACATGGAGATGTTTCGTAATCGTGCAGTATTCATGGGTTCCTCCAAAGAGGGTTCCTCCGGCCGGTCTCGTTGGAACAACCGGCGATCCTAGCACAAGGTTTTATGGCGTGCAAGCGGGTGGAATTGTAGGGAATTGGGAATCAAAAAGGGCCAACCCGTGGCTGGCCCTACGCTAGTTGCAGATGGTTAGCTTTCCGCCAAAGCAGGGCGGAATTTATAGCCATACACGAGCATGCCGCGCTCACCGTCGGCTCCCAGCTTTCGGGTCACCATTTCGACAGGAGTGCCGATCTTGACTGGCTCCTCGCCAAGATCCGTGAGCTGAGCCGTTACCAACGGGCCTTCCTCCAGGCGGACGATCGCCACCGGGTAGGGGGCGTTTTCTGAATGCCCAGCAGGGGCTTGATAGACGGTTGTGTGGGAATAGACCTCTCCGCGCCCACTGAATTTGTAAATGTCGCGGGCGTCTTCGCCGCAATCCGGGCAGATATCGCGCGGCGGAAAGATCCTAAAGGTGCAGTGCGGGCAAACCTCACCGACGAGCGCGTAGCGCTGCTGTTTGAGTCTCCAATGCATTGATGTTTCCATACCAGTGAATCTATTCACAAGACGCTCTCAGAAACTATCAGGAACGGTGAATATGTCGAAATTACCCTTTGGATTCTAGTTTCTACGCCGCAGGATGTGGGTTGAAGCCGTTGCGCCCGAACCACCCAGACACTGTGTCATCGCGATGGCCGCATCCGGTATCTGATTTTCGTTCGCCCGATTCTGCAGCTGCAAGGTGGCCTCCGCCAGCTGATAGATCCCCGTAGCTGCCCCGGGATCACCGCGCGCCTTGGATCCGCCGAAGGTTGAGATCGGGATTTCGCCCGTCAACGAAATGTCACCATTTTGCGCCAGCTTCCAGCCCGCCCCTCGCTCCGCAAATCCTGCCGCCTCAAGCGAAAGCGCCCCAAAAATGGAAAAAGAATCATGCAATTCAAATAGCTGAATGTTGTCTGTAGACAATTCTGCTTGCATCAAGGCTCCGTTGGCTGAATGGGCAGCCGCGGTCAATATCAAGGGGTCCGGCCGATCGTGCACCGCCAGGGCGGAAGTAGAAATAGCCGAGCCGACGATCCCAATCTGGGGGCGGTCGCTGCCATTGGGCAGAGTAGATGCGCGAGCCAGGATCAGAGCTGCCGCTCCATCCGCCA
>Ga0255054_10001544_pt1 | contig 13446 bp, 10 predicted proteins | sample JV7_2_23_MG_FD_188634 | JGI IMG/M metagenome (GOLD analysis project Ga0255054, IMG submission 188634) | Seawater microbial communities from Jervis Inlet, British Columbia, Canada - JV7_2_23 | ecosystem: Environmental > Aquatic > Marine > Inlet | place: Canada: British Columbia | collected...
CTTCTGCAATCAAAAGGGGCTGGTCAACCCGCAACTGGCCGGCCCATTTTCCGTCCGCAGTTAGCTCACCTTCCGTGGAAACATATCCGGCTTCCTGCAGAAAATGCAGATGCCGCAAAAAATCACTCCACAGGCTCTGTTGGCGGCCTTTGCGGGTTTTTTTCTTTGCTGCTTTGCGGAGTAAATACGCTGCAAACGACCGTTTGAGCAAATCTTTTATTTGTTGCGGATTGTGCGACAGCAATAAATTCAGCACCATGGAAAAATTTATCCTGATCTGGCTGGTGACATCCGAAGCCGGCGAGTGGAAAAGTCTCGCCATCAGGCGGGCATCCATGAATTTGTTGGGCAGCAGCAGCGCAAAACCAATATTATCCATGCCTCTGCGACCGGCCCGGCCGGTCATCTGATGAAATTCGGTGGCATCCAGGGGCAGAAACTCGCTTCCGTTAAAGCGGTCTGAATTGAGGAATACGACTGTACGGGCGGGAAAATTCACGCCGGCCGCTACGGTGGAGGTCGCAAACACTGCGTCCAGCAGGCCTTCGCTCATCAATCGCTCCAGAATCAATTTCCAGGCCGGCAGCTGACCGGCATGGTGGGATCCGATCGCCAGGTTTTCAAGGAACCAGCGCTGGCGATGGCTAAAGATATGATGGCTTTGATTGGTATAAGGTTCAACCCGCACTTTAAGCCTGGCTTTGCGATCAGGATCAATCTGCAGTCCCATGCGACACAGCTCCAGCGCCCGGTTACAATCGGCACGTGATTTTAGGAAAAATAGAGCCGGGAGGAGGTGAAATTTTCTTAACACACCCAAAACCTGGTCAAATGGGGGTAGGTCGCGGCTCAATCGGCGCTGTTTTGTGTGTTTTGCTTTTAGAAAATCATTAACCTTTTTAGATAGTGTTTCTTTAGCAGGTGTCTTTGCGCGTTCGGTTAACGGCAGCAGGGTCCCGCAAGGATGCAGAAAAAGGGGAACCAGCGGTACCGGTCTTTTCGTTTCTTTGATGACGATGCAGCGGGTGGATCGAATCGAAGAAAGCCAGCCGGCAATTTGATCGGCGTTGCCGATGGTCGCTGAAAGCAATAAAAGCGGAATACGTTCGGGCAGGTAAATCATAACCTCTTCCCAGACGACCCCTCGATCTGCATCGCCCAGAAAATGGGCTTCATCCAGAACCACAAAATCGGTCGCCAGCAATTCGCCTCGGTGCATGGCATCATAAAGCTGATTTCGCAGGATTTCGGTGGTTCCCACAATAATTGGCGCATCCGCGTTTTCTTTGCGGTCGCCGGTTAGGATACCAACATGTTGCTGACCGAAAATAGCGGAAAATTCAGCGTATTTGGCATTGCTAAGCGCTTTTAGCGGGCAGGCATACCAGGATCTTCCCTTGCCGGTGTGAATCCGGTCAATGGCACGTTCGGCAATCCAGGTCTTTCCGGCACCGGTCGGTGCTGTCACCAGGCAGTCGCTGTGTTCAAGTGCCGCCAGGGCCTCGGTTTGAAAGGGATCCGGCGTGAACGGCCGGTTTTGAGGTACGCCGATTTCGCGAAAAGTTTTACGGAGCCCGGCATCGGCACCCGGCTTTAAATGAGGTGTTCTGGGCTTCTTGCGGGAGTAATGCTTTGGCCGGAAAGAATATCTTCTGCGCTGTGCCATTAGAGTCTTGAGATCATGGACTTTACCTGAACTTTTGACGGCGAATCGACATCATAAGGCGAGACTCCGCTGAGATCCGATTCGATCAGGGTCTCATCATATGGCAGAAAGCCAAGAAATTCAAAATCGTCTAAGTGGGTTTTTAAAAAGGTTTTGTCTTTTTCACTGCGGACCTTATTGCCGACCACGGCGATATGGTTCAATCCGATTTCTCCGGCCAGCTTGCGGATATGCTCGGCAGTGTCGATGCTGCGCCGGCCCGGTTCTACCACCACGATAAGTTTATCGACTGCCTTTGCCGTTGCGCGACCCAGGTGCTCGATGCCGGCCTCCATATCCATGATCACTACTTCATCGCGTGCCAGCACAATATGCATGATCAGGGCTCTTAGCAGAGCACTTTCCGGGCAAATACAGCCGGAGCCGCCCTTTTTTATGCCACCCAGCCGCATGAGCTTGATCTTTTCAAAGCTTACCGACACCGCATCCGGCAAATCGTCCACTTTGGGATTGAGCTTAAAATAACCGCCGATGCTGCCGGGTTTGGCGCCCGTTCTTTCTAAGACAAGGTCTTCCATTTCAGATATCGGCACCACTTTATCCGCATCCACAATGCCTATCGCGGCAGCCAGATTGGCATCCGGATCCGCATCAATGGCCAGTACGCGTTTGCCATCTTCATTGAGAGTTCGAATCATCAATGCGGAAAATGTTGTTTTTCCAACGCCGCCTTTACCGCTAACTGCCAGCTTCATAAAGATCTCCTCAATTTTTATGAATTCGTCAAAAGTCGAATTTATCAAGTGTCTGGTGTTTCGTATTTTGTGTTTTGTCTGATCAATGACGTTTTGACAGCTTTTTATGCCGCTAAACACCAAATACCAAATCCAAAACACGCTCGCAAAATAGTCTCTTTTCTGCCATTTTGCGAGATCATAAATTTTAGGCATTCAACATACAATGCAATATAACACAGGAAATGATGCCGGCAAGCACAAAAGATCGTGGGGACGCAGCATTTTGCTGTCCGATTTTCCGTCTGCCGAAATAAAATAGGGCAGCGCATCTGCGCTGCCCTATTTTTAAATTGAGAACCAATTTTAGCAATGCCCTATTTCGCTGGTGTATTCATCTTGTCCAGTTTGCCGGGCGTATATTACTTGATTCGCCTCGTGTCAGGAGAACCCCGGCACTTTCTTTAAATTTCAGGGTGCCGCCGTCTATGTTCGGACGATCGCCTTCTTCCCAGAAATATTCATCCCCCAGATTGAAATCAATTATTGAAAAGAGGGTAGAGTCATCCTTATATCCGGATAACGATATTTTGAGATTAGACCAGGTTAAGGTCTCGCGTCCGTTAAGTTCGGCGACCCCTGCATCGATAGCCCGTTGCCGGGCACTCTCATCCAAACTAATATAGCGCGGGATTGCCAATCCTGCTAAAATACTTAAAATGACGATCGTCGCGATGATTTCAAGCAGGGTGAAACCCTTCTCATGCCGCACAGGAATCATTTTAAACCCAAGTATTTTCAAATCGTACCACCAGGTAATGTTGCCAGATCCGATTCAAAACCGTTTGTGCAATGCAATCTGTTTGGGTTTACGGACGTTTCCAGGTGCCCGGTGTGGAAATCGTCGATTCGGTTCTTGCCAGCGTCACTATTTTTCCCCGAAAATCAATATCGGTGTTTCCGGTTTTGTTGGTGCTGCCGCCTACCCATTTATATTCATCTCCGAGATCGACATACGTTTTACTGTCGAGTAGCAGATCCCAAACTTTTACATCGCCGGGACCGCCTTCTATATAGCCGCTGATTGAAATTTTTTGATCGGCCCAGGTCAAGCTTTCGCGTCCGTTGAGCTCGGAAATGGCGGCATCGATGGCCCTTTCCTTGGCGTTGGATTCCAGGTCGATATAGCGAGGCACCGCCACAGCCGCCAGGATTCCCAGAATAATCAAGACTGCAATAATTTCGACCAGTGTAAAACCTTTTTGATTTTGCAATAGGTTCTGTTTTTTCATGATCTATGTCTCCTCCCTCAATATATTATAATGTTTATCCAAATAAAAAATGGGGCAAACCCCCGGATTGGTAAAATTAGTCTTCATTTTAAGCCATATTCGATTACAAATTATGCACTTTTGATGCCAGAAACTCGCCCTGATTCAAAACAAAAATTATAATTAATAATTTCAGTAATATAAAAAGGTTCCCGCAAGGGCTGTTTTTTTTGGGTGGGGAAGCGAGGGCTAAAATCTACATATTTTGTTGGTAGAATGCAAGCTGAAACATCATATTTCGTTGCTTCTGATACTTTTAACATCAATTTTGTGCTTTTTAATTCGATGCCACAAACTGCGCTGGTTAATCCCTAACAGCTCTGTAGCTCTCACCTGAACGCCGCCTGTTTTTCTCAGGGCTTCGATGATCATACTTTTTTCAATTTCATTGATTCGTTCATCCAGAGGTAAATTAACCGGTAAAGAAACCTCTTTGGAATCGGTGTTAAATGCAGCTGTAATCTGGCCCGGTAGTTGGGCCGGCTCGATGTAACCATTTTCGGTAATCACCGCCGCACTTTCAATAACGTTTTTGAGCTCTCGAATATTTCCAGGCCAGGGGTAAGCCATGATCATCTGCAAGGCCACTGAGGAAATTTCGACTTTTTTCGGTAGGGTTTGCAAAAAGTAGTCGACCAGCAGGGAAAGGTCCTCTTTTCGCTCCCGCAGGGGCGGCAAATGCAGGGTAAACACATTCAAGCGGTAATAAAGGTCTTCTCTAAATTTACGCTCCTGGACCATTTTTTCAAGATTTTGATTGGTGGATGCAATAAAGCGGACATCCACTTTAATGGTATTGCTGCCGCCCACCCGATAAAACTCTTTTTCCTGGATTGCCCGTAGGATCTTAGACTGCAGGTTTAAAGGCATGTCGCCGATTTCATCCAGAAAAAGGGTACCCTCGTTGGCCATATCAAATTTGCCGGGCTTGAATTTTGTCGCACCGGTAAAGGCCCCTTTTTCATGTCCGAACAACTCGCTTTCCAGCAATTCTGTCGGGATGGCCGCGCAATTTAGCTTAATAAAGGGTTTATTATTGCGCTGACAATTTTCGTAGACACTGGTGGCCACCAGCTCCTTACCGGTTCCGCTCTCACCGAGAATAAGGACGGTTGAGTCGGTGGGGGCCACTTTTTTAATCAGGCTCAGCAGACCCCGCATGGCGAGGCTTTCCCCGATAATTTGAGGAAAAAAATGGCGGGCATCCATGCGGCTGAGAACCGATGTGACCCGATCAAAAACACTGGTAAATTGTTCAATTTTGTCCACCGACCATTCTTTTTTTTTGTCGGCCGCGTTACCTGAGATCGAAGCCAGCTTGATCGCTTTTTCGACAAACTGCTCAACCGGCTTTAAAATAAAGCGCACCAGTGCAAATCCGATGATAAATGTCAGGATGCCGATTGCAATAATAAACCAGAAAACCGTCTGGGCGGGATCAGCCCCCTGCCCAAGACTGTATTTAGTCAACCGAAAGGAAATGATACAGGCCAGAATAGTCAAGCCCGTCATAATGAACGGGATTATGATATAGAGGCTTATGTAAAATCGTGATTGTCGCATTTTTTAAATGGGTGTTTTGTGTTTGGTGTTTCGTGTTTAGCAGACCGACGGATATTAACTAAACACAAAATACAAAACACTAAACAACATGCCCTTACTTGGCCATCAACGTCAGATCCCACATCGGCAAAAAGATCGCCAGTGCAAAAAAGCCCACCACCGCTGCCAGTCCAACCGTCAGAAGCGGACCGATAGCCTCAGATAGCTTTTTCATGGAGTATTCAACTTCGGTATCATAGTGTTCGGCGACATCCCGCAGCATTGATTCCAGGTTGCCCGACTCTTCACCGATCGCCACCATATTGATCAGCATCGGGGTAAAATATTTGGCTTGCCCCAGGGGTCCGGCGATACCGCGGCCTTCAGCCAGGCTGTCTTTAATGCCTTCCAGCTCGCTCCCGATCGCGGTATTGCCGATCGTTCCGGATAAGATATCCATCGAATCCAGCACATCCACTCCGCTGGATTGCAAAATGGAAAAGATGCTGGCAAAGCGCGATACCGCACTTTTTACAAACAACGGCCCGAGCAGCGGCACCCGCATGAGAATAGTATCCCGCACAAGTTTGCCCTGTTGGGTTTTTAGATAGTAAAATAGAAATACACCTGTCAGCACGACCGCGCCTATAATGAGATACCAGTAATTGGATAAAAACTCGTATATGAAAATGCAGATTTGGGTCGGCAGAGGCAGGGTCAAGCCGGCGTTTTTAAAAATAGTAGCGAATTTGGGGATCACCTGGGTAATTAAAACCAGAAATGCTGAAAACAGAAATACCACGACGATGATGGGGTATGTCATGGCGGATTTGATATCGGATTTAACCTGGTGTTCATGATCGATAATGTAGATCAGGCGTTCAAGCACCTCCGGCAGTGCGCCGCTGGCTTCGCCGGCCTTGATCATACTGCAGTATAAAGGTGAAAACACTTTGGGGTGCCTGCTAAAGGCATCATATAGACTGGCGCCCTCTTTTATATCCTGATGCATCTGGCCGAGAATACGTTTTAGGTTGGGGTTTTCGGTCTGTTCTTCCAGGATTTCCAGCATGCTTATCATGGCAACCCCGGCATTGATCATGGTTTTAAACTGTTTGGTAAATAAAATCAGGTCAGGTGCCTTTACCGGAGAGAGGAGCTCCTGGATTTTAGGCAGCTGTAATCCGCTTAGAGCCGCCTGTTCCGCCTTCACCCTGGTGGGAATATAACCCCGTGAAGCCAGTATACTGTTGGCGCTTTCCAATGATTCTGCTTCGATTTCACCGGAGGTGGTGGCTCCGGTTTCGGTAATGGCCTGATACGAAAATTTTGGCATGGTTACCTCGTTCAAGGTTCAAGGTTAAGAATAAAAGGTGTCAGGTGTCAGGTGTCAGAATTGATCGAGCTGAAACCGCGTAGGAGACTCCCCAAGACTGAAATCTTCTTTTTCGATCAAATTGGCCCTTTCGGCGGCCAGCGGCGGCGCGGAACACTGACACCTCACAACAATGGTTTTTTTGCCTGACACCTGAAACCCGACACCTGATTTACAGCAACACCGCTGATGCCGCTTCTTCCAGGGTGGTAATGCCCTTGATGGCTTTTTCAGCCGCGTTTTCTCTCAAAGACGTAAATTTTTGGGACTTTAAAGCAGACTGATGGATTTCATGGGAGGACTGTCTTTTTAAGATTAAATCCTGGATGGCCTCATCGATAATGAGCACCTCGTATATACCCGTGCGGCCTTTATAGCCGGTATGCATACAGTTAAAACAGCCTTTGCCCTTTACGAAATTTGCACCGTCTTTGTTGTTGATTCCCCAGGCTTTTAATACTTCCTTTGAAGGATCATAGGTTGTCATACAATTCGGACAAACTTTTCGAACCAGCCGTTGCGCAAATGAAACCGTCATTGTCGACGATACCAGAAATGGTTCAATGCCCATGTCAATAAAGCGGGTAATGGCGCCGGCTGCATCATTGGTATGCAGCGTGCTGAAGACCATATGACCGGTCAGCGAGGCCTGAACGGCAAGGGTTGCAGTTTCAAAATCACGAATCTCACCGACCATGATTACATCCGGGTCCTGGCGCAGAATGGAACGCATCCCGCTGGCAAATGACATTCCGGCTTTGCGGTTTAATTGAACCTGACGGATCTTCTCGATACGGTACTCCACGGGGTCTTCCACCGTGATAATATGAATGTCCGGCTGATTGATTTTCTTTAAAATAGAGTACAGACTGGTGCTCTTGCCGCTGCCGGTCGGGCCGGTGCTAAGTACCATGCCGTGAGGCTTGACGATCATGTCTTCTATCTTTTTACGATCGCTGTCGGACATGCCCAGCCGTTCCAGAGAATAAATGCTGTTGCTGGTATCCAGCAAGCGCAGCACCATGTTTTCTCCATGGATGGACGGTATGGTTGCAGCCCGGATATTGATATCCTTGTTTTTCATTTTTACGGTAAATCGTCCATCCTGAGGGATTCTGGAAATCGCGATATCCATATTGGCCAGGATTTTCAAACGTGAGATGATCGGCAAAAACATTGACTTTGGAGGGGCCGGCACTTCATGCAGTTTGCCGTCCACCCGGAAGCGCACCTGAACGTATTTTTTTTCGGGACTGATATGAATGTCGCTGGCACCTTCGCGAACACCCTGTGAAAGAATCGAGTTCACCAGCCGAACCACCGGTGCTTCTTCGGCCATGCCCTGCAGCGAGCTGACTTCGACATCATCCAGGGCGGTGGTTTTGTCGGAATCCTTGTCGATTTCCATCTCTTCCATGTCTTCAAGCACGCCGCCGATGCCTGCGAAGGTTCCGTAAATGTTGGTCAGCAGCTGGTTGAGATGTTGTTCGGTGCAAATAACAGCTTCAACTTCACAGTTGGTGTACACCTCGATGGTGTCCAGCGCATTGATGTCCAGGGGATCGGTCATGGCCACCGTCAGCAAAAGGCCGCTGCGTTTTAGCGGAGCGGCCTGGTTTTTATGGGCAATCTCAGCCGAGAGCAGCTGGGCCAGCTCCACATCAACCGTAAATCGGTCCGGTCTGTATTTTTCCAATTTGAGCTGACTGGAGACCAGGTCCACAATCTGGGACTCACTGACGATGCCTTCGCGTACCAAAAACTGACCCAGTTTCAGATTGCTCTTTTTTTGATAGGGCAGAGCTTTTTCGAGCTGCTCTCGAGTCAGCAAACCGCCTTCAACAAGGATCTCACCTAATTTTTTTCGTGCTTTCAATTTTTATCTCGCTTTTGGTTTGGCATTTTTCGCAATATGCTAACTTAACAAAGTTATACGCAATTTCCTTAATAGAACGGCGGTGTATACTTGCCGCTACTCTTGAGTTTGGATTTGTACGCCTCTTTGCGGACTGCAAATGGGTCCGCAAAATAAACCTTGTTTTCATCCCACAGAGATGAAACCTGGCCCTGCGGTGAAAGGCCCGTCGGCATATCCCTTAAGTGTTGCTCCGCCGATGCTTCATCATAAAAATACTCTTTTAGAACAACCGCAAACCGGATGCCTGATTGGCTGGTCCAGTAAGGGATCAGTCGTGCTGGCGGGGCAAGGTCCGGATAAGCCCGTAAATAATTATAGGCCGCTTCAAGGGTGTCCATTTCTTCAATAAGAATCCACCAGACTTTCTCTTCTTTAGGTTGCACCGTCGCCGGAATGGCAGGTAGATAGATGGGCTGCCCGATTTCTACCTGGTCCGGGTCGTCAATATCGGGGTTCGCCAGGATCAAGAGGCGGAAATATTTTGAGTTGTAACGGCCATAGACTCTCTGGATGACGCGCGATAATGTCTCGTTGTGCTTTAATGTAATGATACCCAGCATCTGGGCATACGGCTCCTGAGACTGCGGTGCATTTTGTAAATCCTGTTTTAAGTCTCTGGATGCCTCCGGAATTTCCGCAATCGATGCGACTTGTGTTTTAGTTTCAGCGGGCAGCTCATCTGAAACCGTTGTCGGAAGATCCGTCGCGCTTATTTCAGTTTCAACCGCAACGGGGGCTTCAGCGTGTTGGGCTGTGTCCATTGCGGCCTGAGTGTCAATTGGGTCGCCGGCCTCAGCGCTCGAATCGGGTGGGTCTGCGCCCTGGTTTTCTGCTTGCTGTAATGCGCTCAGATTCGCGGTGATCTTCTCCGGCAACAGCGCTTTGAGTTGATCCGGCATCTGAAACGCCAGAAGTATGGTCGCTGCAAATACCGCAATTCCGGCCGTGGCAACTGCACCCTTCCACCGAATCGGTTCCCTGGGGAAAATGCGCCGGATGCATGAACGCACCAGGCGATAGCCGACTTTCGTCCGATTCTGGACGATCATGGCCAGAACGCAATGATGGCACAGATTGATGATTTTACGGGGATAACCACCGGTTTTGCGGTAAATGGTCAGCAGGGCCGGGTAACTGAAAATATCGATTTTCTTATTCGTATCCTTTGATTTTTCCAGCCGATATTTGATCATCAAGCGCGTATCGCGGAAGCTTAATGGCTGTAAATGATGGTAAAGATTGATTCGATCTGCAAAATTGGCATATTTTTTGATCGTATTTTCGAATTCTTTTTGGGCAAAGATGATAATTTGCAATAATTTGAATTCATTGGTTTCGTAGTTTAAAAATTCGCGTAAAATCTCAAGGCAAAAAACCGGAATTTTCTGACCTTCGTCAATGATCAGCACCGTCGTTTTATTTTTTTCGACACCGAGTTTGAAAAGGTGCTGTTTGATTTGTTCTTTGATTTGCCACTCGTTGCTGCCGAGCTTTGTTTTGGGGCCCATAATCATTTTGCCCACGGTGGTTAATAATTCGTGGGCGTCAAGAAAATAAGGATCTAAAATCAAATGGGTGTTGATCTCATCCCGTTTGGCAAAGCGGCGAATCAGCTGACGGCAGAGCGTGGTCTTACCGGTGCCCACATCACCGATGATGACATTCAAGCCCCGGCGCAAAAGCAGCGAAAGCTCCAGTTTTTGCAGACACTCTAAATGTTCCCGGGAATGAAAGAAAAACTCAGGATCGGGTGAATTCGAAAACGGTTCCTGTTTTAAATTTAAAATAGTGAAATAATCCATATCAGATGTGTGGAGCTTATCAGTTTGACGGCGGCTCCAGAATATGCGGTGTAATAAAAATCAGCAGGTCCTCGAGTTGATCAGCGCTGCTTTTTCTCTTAAACAAATAACCCAGCCCGGGAATATCCTCAAGATAAGGTACACCGGTATCTGAACGGGCGGTGGTTTCCTTGTTCAGGCCGCCGATGACGATTGTCTGTCCATCCAGCTGAATAACGTTGGTTTCGGCGTTTTTGGTAATAATTGTTGGGTTGCCCAGGACGGTTTGCGAAAAATCAGCTTCATCTTTATGCACATTGATGTACATTTTCAGGGTCTTATTATCGATCACATGCGGGGTGACTCTTAAGCTCAGCACGGCTTTTTTATATTCCACATTGACCTCCCCGTCTTCAACGGTCTGAAAGGGAATGTCCTGACCGCTTTCAATATATGCCGTCTGATTGTCCAGAGTGGTAATGGACGGGCTTGATAAAATATTGAGTTTGCCCTTGTCCTGGAGCGCCGAAAGCTGTGCGGTCAGCAGGAGGTCTCCTATATTCTGGTAAACAAGCCCCAGCGAAAAGGGCTCAAAGCCGCTCAGCGACCTGGCCGGTAAATCAACCACGGTTCCGGATGTGGGGTCGACGGCGGTACCGACCGTTCCCCCCAGAGCCTGGTTATCTCTGCCAGTACCAAAGCCTACACCTGCGCCTTTAGCCGTGCGGACCAGGCCGCCCCACTGGATGCCCAGTTCCCGGGCTACGTCCTTATTGGCTTCAACGATATAGGCTTCGATCAGCACCTGGGGAGTGGGTTTATCCAGCTGCTCGATGACGGAGACAATACTTGTCATGTCGTTTCGGATTGCCTGGATGATCAACGAATTGGTGTGGTCATCGACCAGAATGGATCCTATGGGTTTACCGTCCCTGTCGACGGTGAGAAATTTTTCCAGGTTGTCTTTCAGCTTGTCGGCGGATGAAAACTTAATCGGCACGATCCGGGTCAGGGGCGGCTCGGTTAATTTGAGTGCCCGCTTGCGGGCCTGGCGCTTGATGTCTTGCTCCATGTCATCGGCCGTCATAATACGGATAATCTCACCCTCCCAGGCATAACTGAGGCCATGAGTGCGCAGGATGCCGAGAAACACCTGATTCCAGGGGGCCTTGGCAATGTTTATATTAATCTTGCCGGCAACCTGTTGGCTGACAATGATATTTTGATCCGCCGCCCGGGCCAATGCACGCAGTACCACCGACACCTCGATATTGGTCATCTTGAGGCTGATTGTGCGAGTCGGCAGCGGCTTTTGTTTTTCCTCTTCGATTTTTGCAGCTTTAGGCGGTGCTTTTGGCTTGATGACCTTCGGCTGTTCGTCCAGGGGTTTAGGCGCTGCCGGAGAGATCCCCTTGGATGTTTCGGCTTTGGTTTTCCATTTATCGAAAAATGGATCCTGCTTCTCTTTTTTGGGAGTAGCGCAGCTACCTACCAGCAAAACGGAGATAACAACCGCGATGATGTTGCGCATTACTTTGTTTGAAAGGTCAGGTTTATCCATAGATTTTCACCCTGTTTGTTATTCTTCCAGCGGAAAAATGAACTTTTTTTTGCTGCGGCCTGTTGAAACAATTACAACCTGCCTCGGCGTAATACTGCGTACAATATAGTCACCCTGCTCGAGCCGGTCTCCGGAGGCATATTCTAGGCCATTTATAATGGCGAACTTTTTATCTCCCATCTGCATGAAGCCGGTGTAGGCAATGTTAAGATCCGGGGTGGGTACTCTTGTTACCCGCGTGGCTTTCTGTATTTCACTTTCAGGTCTGTCCTTTAATTCCGCACTGATCAGCGGGTCTTGCTTCCATTCGGCTTCCGCTAGCTGAATGATATATTCATCATTTTTGGAAAGCCCGGCCCTGGACGCCTCAGCAACTTTAGTAATAAATGTGTTTAAATTTTCCAGCTGCTTTGTGGTGCTAATGGTGGCTGTTTCTCGAGGTTTGGTTTTACCTTCAAAGAAGACGACGTAAACGCCATACGTAACCGCCAAAAGCATCAGGCCTACAATTATTTTTTCGCGTGTTGTCATAATTTAGGTGTCAGGTTTCAGGTTCCGCTTTCTGCAATCTACAATCCGAGTTTAGGATTACATTCTCAAAACGATATGCAGCTTTCAATCCGCAATCCGCAATCTAAAATCCAAAATTGAAATCACTCCTGTGCCAGCCAGATCTTTAGGCGAAATTCTTTCGAAATTTTCGTCGACCTTATATTAATTTCTTCGATATGCGCCAGAGATGGAATCGAGCCTATGTCGATCAAAAATTTTCGAATGTTGAAAAAGTCGCCGCTAAGGCGAAGCCGCATCAACAGGTATCCGGATTCCTGCATCAGCGAGCGTACGTCGGTTGTGATCTCTTCAAGCTTTAAATTATGCCGCCCGGCAATATCCTGAAATAGCGTGGAAATCGCATTCATATCCCCATGGGTCAATTTGGCTTTTTCAGGTGAGGGCAGCTCCGAAGGGCCCCCCTTATTTGCCCGCTTCAACAGACTGTGAAACACCGGTGTCAGGATTCGCTGCTCTTCAATGCGGGCATTTAGCCTATCGATGTCCTGATCCAGCTCGGCGCTGGTTTCCTGGGACGGAAGAATAATCAACAAAAAGAAAGCCAAAATTCCCACTGCGCATACCACAAAAATGATGAGACTTTGAGCCAGTGGATTTGATGATATCTTTTCTGACATTTTTACCGTTTCTATACCAGATTTAATTTAGCCGTAAACAGCAATACTTCGTTATTTCCGGAAAACTCAAAGGATTTTTTGTTAATTGTCGGTCGATCAAACAAAGGTGAATTCTTCAGTTCCATCAGATAGCCCGCCAGAGCCGATTCCAGCGACAGGCGATCGCCCTGGACGATCCCCTCGAGAATCAAAACCTTAGGCGGTGGTTCTGCTTTTTGCTTCTTTTTTTTCGCGTCCTTTGGCGGTTTTTTATCCGGCAATGGCCCCAGCCGGGTTGAAATGCTCAGCAATCGGACATTTGAGGGCGTAAGTTTGACAACCTCACCGATAATCGCAAGGTTCAGATAT
>Ga0255054_10001547_pt1 | contig 13428 bp, 11 predicted proteins | sample JV7_2_23_MG_FD_188634 | JGI IMG/M metagenome (GOLD analysis project Ga0255054, IMG submission 188634) | Seawater microbial communities from Jervis Inlet, British Columbia, Canada - JV7_2_23 | ecosystem: Environmental > Aquatic > Marine > Inlet | place: Canada: British Columbia | collected...
CCTTTCCAACCGGAGAAGTTGCGGAGACCGAACGTGCTGAAGAGTATTCGAAAGTTCACGAACGTCTGTGTCAGAGCGCGCCGCCGCAGGATCATGACGATCGCCATCACCGCGCCGAAGAGCGCCGTGATCAGCAAGGCAAAGAAAAGCCTGCTCGGTCCGAGGAAGGCACCGACCGCGGCGAGGAACTTGAGGTCGCCCCCTCCGAGACCCCCGATGAGGAAGAAGGGGAGCGCCAACAGACCAGCCAGGAGCGCGCCGGTCAGGCCCGCCCCGACCTCCCCGAAGCCGCCTGGCACACGTAGTAGCAGAGCCGCCACAAGGGCGCCGAGCGTCAGGAGGTTGGGTATCCTGCGCTCCCTCAGGTCGAACCAGGCGGCCGCCACGCAGGTGGCCAGCAAGGCAATGGTGGTCAACAGAGTCGGCATCTCTTCCAACAACCCCTCACTACTCGGTGTGTGACCTCAGTTCGGCGTGGATCGGCCACTGTGCCGCTCCCGCCGCCCAGAGTGAGCCTACGAACCTCCGCTGCTGTCCAGCGTCGCGCCCGCAGCGCTGAAGGCCGCGTTGATGCTCTGCGCCAGAATCGCCATCCCGGCCGTCACGGCCAGCGCGATCAGCGCCACGAGCAACACGTATTCCGTCGTGTCCTGTCCGGACTCGTCGGTCCAGAGCGCTTTGACAAGAGCCTGCATTTGCCTGTTTCCTGGTTGAGCCGTCGCATCGACCGGTGCTGTCGAGCGCGACCAGCTACAGTTCACAAGAGAAAGGGCGTGTACGGGGCCCATCCGGGCTCCGTACGCGCGCTTAGGGCTTACGGAACGTAAGTGTCAAGAATCGACCCGGTGCCACTGAAGGCCTCGTTGATCTCGGTCGCCAAGACCGTCATTCCGACCGTCACGGCCAGCGCGATCAGCGCCACGAGCAACACGTATTCCGTCGTGTCCTGTCCGGACTCGTCGGTCTAGAGCGCTTTGACAAGAGCCTGCATTTGCCTGTTTCCTGGTTGAGCCGTCGCATCGACCGGTGCTGTCGAGCGCGACCAGCTACAGTTCACAAGAGAAAGGGCGCGTACGGGGCCCATCGCGGGACCCGTACGCGCGCTTAGGGCTTACGGAACGTAAGTGTCAAGAACCGACCCGGTGCCACTGAAGGCCTCGTTGATCTCGGTCGCCAAGACCGTCATTCCGACCGTCACGGCCAGCGCAATCAGCGCCACGAGCAACACGTATTCCGTCGTGTCCTGTCCGGACTCATCGGTCCAGAGCGCTTTGAGAAGAGCCTGCATCACTGCCTCCTACGGCCCCGAGGGCCTTTGGGTTGAACGAGTGCCGGGTAGAGCGGTTGAAACCTCGTTGATCCACCCCGCGCTCCTACCAACCAGCGTCGCGGGGCCACTCCCCGGCTCCCGGCTGGCGCTCTCCGGCAACGAACTATCCGTGCCAGCCCAAGATGTGTCGTCCCGTTCCCTCGAAGTCGGGGACGTCGAATGCACGTAACGGCCGTAAGCGTCAGTCTTTACCATATCATCGCTCAGAAGAGCAAAGCCCCGGTGCCGGGCTCGCGCATCCACCCAACCGCGGCCTCGTGAGCCCGGACCTGTAGCCGTTGTTCCACTGCTGTGGGCGCAAGTGTGGGATCCAGACCACATACGACCTTCGGCCGCCGCGATCATGGTGCACGACCCCCTTCGCTGCCCTCTCGAGAAGCCAGCTGCAAGGCGTCTTCGGTGGTACGCTTTGTTCGGTGGAACCAGGTCGCAGCAGCGATCCTGGACATGTGACCATGTCGGTGTGGCACCGAATCTACGCCGCTGCGCACCGTGCGACGGTCGCACTCCTCCGCGGCTGAAACCGTTGTTGTCTGGAGACAGTAGGGAATCGAATAGTATCTACGGGCGGGCAGGCAAACAAGTCGATGGAGGGGTTCCTCTGCAGGCGCAAGAGAGCCACGCGGGCGGGCATCGACGCCTCGCAAAAGGCGCACTGTCAGGCATTTGGCTAGGGGAAGCACATCCCGCGGCCGTCGTAGGCGACGGGAGGCGGTTCGGTTGCTGTCAGGCGTTCGCCGGGCACCCATCCGCCTCGAACGAAGAGGGCCACGAGAGAATCCTGGTGCGCCAGTTCCCAGCCGGGCTTCAGCTTCATGAGGTTGTAGGTCGGCAGCCTCCTGGGCACGAGAGCCATGTCGGTGGGATGCTTTTCGAGCACGTCGTCCCATGCTCCGACGCCGGATTGAAAGCGTAGCGCCTCCCTGTAGATGCTGTCCGGGTAGACGGTCTCTCGGCGGCCGTCCATCGACACCTTGATCCGGTCCTTGAGGTGCCAGATCGCGTATTCGCCGTAGTCGAAGAAGATGGCCAGATTGCCCTCCGTGCCCGCCTTCAGCAGCAGGCCGACGGCACGCGCCGGTAATGCGATGGCCGAATCCTCCTTGATGGGTATGCAGGCCAACCGGGAGAACGAGGCAGCGACCATTACGAGGGCCGCAAAGAAGTTGAGTCCCACGATGGCGAGCCTCGCCTGACGAGATCCGCCGGGCGGTCCTCCCGGCAAGCGGCTGCGCGTCCCCCTGGACCACACGTCGGCGATGTACTCAGCCAGGACGACGGCAAAGGTGAGCGCGAACAGGGAGAGGTGCCGCACCGCCGTGAGTGGCAGCAGCGCCGTCACCATAAGTACGAGTAGGATGGGTGGGCGCCGTTCTCGACGCGTCCGAAGCAGGACGAAAGCGCCCGCGCCAACCAGGCTCAGGTAGGCGAGGCCGGGGAGCGTCGTCAGGCTCAGCGGCCGCCACTCCGAGATGTCCGGCCGTGGAACGGTGGCGGTTCGGAAAAGGAAGTGCGGCAACTCCCAAAGATACGGATTCAGCATCAGGGCCAGAGTGCTCGCCGCCAGGGCGGCGACGAGCAGACCTTTGGCTGGCCCGCGGCCCTTCCACGCCGGCGCGATAAGCGGAAGGGCGATCCAGGCTCCCGTCCAGAGCGTGAGCACGCCGAGTCCGGCCAGCACCCCACCGTGAAAATTGATCCATAATGCGAAAAGAACGGGTAACGACCACAACCACCGCGTGTTACCTTCTTCGACGCGGAGCAGCACGAGCAGCGTCAGGAGATAGAAGAGGTGCGTGAACAGTTGGGGGCGGATCGTACCGAGGGCCGGAAGCATGGTGAAAGCCACGACTATCAGGACGATGCCGGCCCTCAGAGGAGCCAGGCCCTCTCGCATCAGGTGGCGGTGAACCAGCACGGCAATCGTGAAGACCACGGCCACCTTCAGCAGCATCAACCCCGCGGTGGCACCTAGGTTGTACGCCAGGCCGAAGGCCACCTCGGAGAGAAGCTCATGGTTGATCCAGGGGTAACCGGTGCTCAGATATGAGTAGGGATCGTATACCGGAAGGCTTCGGGTCCGGAGGAGGTCGAGTCCGAAGAGGACGTGGCCCCACAGATCGGGATCGGCTGCCGTCTGCGAGAGGATCAGAAGCGCTCCTCCCAGCGTCAGGGCCACAATGCCGACGTTCCAGTAGCGCTTTTCCCGCTCTGATGAGCCGTTCGAAGAACTCTTCGTCGTCGTCATGAAGGTCAAGTGATCGAGCAATTCTCGCGCCAGGCGTCGCTTACGCGCTCGAGCCGCCGCTCCGAGCAGGCAAAGCGTGTCCCCGCTCTCGCTTCCGTGCGGAAACTGCTGCTCGAAGCCCAGGATGACCAAGGCGGATGGCCGGCTGCTTCTTCCTTCCCATCCACAACGGAGTCCACGGCGCTCGGGCTCCTCGCCGTTTCCTACGCGACAGAAGAGTCTAGCCGCATCGCGGCGAATCGTGCGATGGCATGGCTGCAAGCTCGGCAGCGGCCTGACGGATCCTGGCCGCACTCCGACCAAGTGCCGCACGGGGACTGGGCGACCAGCCTCGCCATCCTCGCACTATCCCGCTTTCCCGAGGAGAAGGCCTCAGCAGACGCCGGGGCCCGGTGGCTGCTCGGTCAGGAAGGACGCGGATACGGCTGGTTGACGAAGCTCGTGTTCCTGCTCTTTCCGGAGCGGAAAGCCGTCCGACTCGATCCGGACCTCATCGGTTGGCCGTGGTATCCCGACACGTTCAGCTGGATCGAGCCGACCTCGTATTCTCTGATTGCGCTCAAATCCCGTCGGGCCGATCTGCGGGGCCGCCGCGCGCGAGCCCGGATCGACGAGGCCGAACGGATGATCCTGGATCGCGAGTGCCTGAGCGGCGGCTGGAACTACGGGAACTCGATGGTTCTGGATGAAGAGCTCTGGCCCTATCCCGACACGACGGCGCTGGCTTTGATCGCCCTCCAGGACTTCCCGCGGCCTGAGTCGCTCGAGCGAAGCCTCACCGCCCTGGAGGCGATGGTCGAGGATCGCGCCTCCATCCTCAGCCTTGCCCTGGCCGTTCTGGCTCTTCAGCTCCACGGTCGGGACGTCGCAGCGGTGAGGTCGCGGCTCGCCGGACGTGTCGAGAGCGAGCTGTTGCCCACCGACACGCGGTCGCTCGCGTTCGCCGCTCTGGCGTTGGACGATGGGGCCAAGCCCCTCGCGGTGCCCACTGACCCACTTAGGCAGGCAAGATCCGCAAATGGTTAGCCGGAGAGACTTCTTGCGCACCGGGGCAGCTGCCGCGGCGGCCGCGTCACTGCCCGGTTGTCGATCCGAGCGCGACGCACCGCGCTGGGACGGCCGGGCGCACCGCAAGCCGGAGCGCTCCGACGTGGCCATCCTCCGCGCGGAGAGCTACTCCGGTGACCTCCTGGACACGGTGACGGCGGGCCTGGAGCTGTTCGCACTGAAGATCTCGGGCCGACGGGTCGTGCTCAAGCCCAATCTCGTCGAGTTCGATCCCCAGGGGGTGATCAACACCCATCCTGCCCTGATCGCAGCCACGATCGAGGCCTTTCTCCACCTCGGCGCGCGTGAGGTGGTCGTGGCCGAGGGCCCGGGACACCGGCGCGACAACGAGTACCTGCTCACGGAATCCGGCCTCGGCGAGATCCTTCGCGACACGGGAACTCGGTACGTCGACCTGAACCAGGACTCGGTACGCCCGGCTCGATTGCTGAGCAGCTATACGCAGCTGGGGACGTTGTACCTGCCTGAAACGGTGCTGGATGCGGAGCTTTTCGTATCGATGCCGAAGCTCAAGACCCACCACTGGGCCGGGGTCACCCTCTCGATGAAGAACCTGTTCGGCGTCGTGCCCGGTGCCGTGTACGGCTGGCCCAAGAACGTGCTGCATTGGGCGGGGATCGGGGCGAGCATCATCGATATCAACGCGGCCCTCGAGGTGCCTCGCTTCAACATCGTCGACGGCATCGTCGGGATGGAGGGGAACGGTCCGATTCAGGGAGAGCCGAAGCGATCGGGTGTTCTCGTGTTCGGCGCCGACCCCGTCGCCGTCGACGCGACCTGTGCCCGCTTGATGAGCATCGACCCATGGAGGGTGTCCTACCTCGCCGACGCGGCAGCCTTCCTCGGCAACGTCGCCAATGAGAGGATCGCCCAGCTGGCCGAGGACGTGGACACGCTGCGGCAGGACTTCCGGGTCCTCGAGTCCTTCGAGACGCTCAAGCTCACGCCGCGAGCCGCCGCGGGATGACATTGGGATCGCTCGGCGTGTCCGCCGGAAGCAGGGGACGCCTCTTGCTGGCTGCGGCTTTGGTTGCTCTGGCGACCGCTCTTCGGATCCCTGGCCTGTTCACGGACTTCTGGCTCGACGAAGTATGGTCGCTGGAGATGGCCCTGGCGATCGACTCGCCTCTTCAGGTCTTTACCGCGATCCGCACGTTCAACAACCACCATCTCAACTCGCTCCTGCTCTTCTTGATCGGCGACCGGTACCTGGGTGAGCCGCCCTGGCTGATCTACCGGCTTCCTGCATTGGTGGCCGGTATCGGTTCCGTGATTCTTGCAGGCGTGCTTGCCGGCAAGCGCTCTCCGCTCGCCGGGTGGCTGGCGCTTCTGCTCGCCGGGACCAGCTTCCCGCTCATCTTCTATAGCTCCGAAGCTCGGGGGTATTCCTTCCTGGTGTTCTTCGCCCTTCTCTCCTTCTGGCTTCTCCTTCGGTACGACGAGACCGGTCTCGCCAGGCACAGGTACGCGTATTGGGTTTCGAGCGTGCTCGGCTTCCTCTCGCAGCTCGTCTACCTCTTCTTCTTCATCGGTGCGGTGGCATGGTCCTACCTGAGACAAGGGAGGTCTGAGGAGCGCGAAGACGGCGGGCGAACCCCGAATCTCGTCCGGCTGCACGACGTGCCGCTCATCGCGCTTCTATTGCTCTTCTTTGTTGACCTGCGACATTCCGACTTCGGGGCCGCCATCAGCTACTCCGGCGCCGAGATCTTTCTGAGTACCGTCTCGATGGCGATCGGGGGCCCACCAGCGGGTGCCCTGTCGTATGTCGCTTGCGCCGCGGTCCTGCTCGTGCTCGGTCTCGAGCTCGCCAGACTGCGCCGGGAAGGCTCCGAGCTGTGGATCCTCTTTGCCACCGCGATGGTGATATTCCCACTGCTGCTGATCTTTGCCGCCCGTCCGCGCTACATGTCACCTCGATACTTCCTGGTCGGCATCGCGCTCTTTCAGATTCTCCTGGGCAGCTTTCTGGCCCGTACCTGGCAAGCCAGCTCGAAGGGGAAGACCGCCGTCGTCATCCTGCTCATCCTGGTGCTCGGCGGAAACCTGCTGAGCCTCACGGAATTCTGGAGCGTGGGGAGAGGCCGGTACGGCGAGGCCACCCGATGGATCGCTGATCGGAATCCTGATGCGTCAGTGGGCAGCGACGACGACTTCGGCGCGCGTCTCATGGTCGAGTTCTATTCCGAGATCGAGCCGAGCGCCGCCGGCATTCGATATGTGCCCAAAGAGTCGCGTCCGAACGGCGGATGGGACTGGTGGATCGAGAGACGCCTGTTCAACACGGCCGTTCCGCCCTCGGAAATCTCGGACGAGCTGGGGACGCGATATGTCCTCAGCCGCAGCTACCCGACCTCCTGGCTGTCGGGCATCGTCTGGCACCTGTACACGAGGCACGGGGACAACTGATCGTGACGGCCTCGTCCCGCTGCTCGGGCCCACCCGTCCATTGAGTCAACCGATCTCAGCACCCTTTTGTCCAAGTAGCCAATACTGGGCTCCCAGGGGCGCGCGGCGCAGATGAGGCTCGGTGAAGCGAAGCCAGCGCAACGGGCCGGGGAAGAAGAAGAGGTAGCGCGTGCGCCCGACCGACCTGAAGCCGGAAGAGCTCAGCAACGCACGCGCAGCTCGCGGCGATAGGGTGCTTGCACCTCGATCGAAGGGGATTCGACTCATGACCAGCCGTGTGCCGGGGTTCCACGGGTTGTTTTCGAAAAAGGCAAAGAAACCGCCGGGCGAAAGCGACTCGAGCACTGCGCGAACAGCCTCTTGCCGAGCGGCGGGAGGAATGTGGTGGAACACTCCGTTCACGTAGCAGAGATCGAAATCGCCCGCCGGAACTAACTCGTCCAGATGTAGGAAGCCTATGCGTTCTCCGCCGCATTGGGCTTCCGCGTGTGCGAGAGCTTCCGCGGCCGTGTCCACGCCGAGGACGTCGGCTCCGCGGAAAACCGAAGCGAGATACGCGGTGGTGTGACCCAACCCGCATCCCAAGTCCAGTATGCGCCTCGGCTCCGTGCGCGCCGAGAGCTCCACCGCCAAATCCGCGACCCTGCCGCGCATGAAAAACTCTCGCGCCTCCCCGGAGAGCTTGAGCCCGCGGTGGAGCATCGCATCGTACTCTTCGGTCAGATCGAACAGCGGCTCCGACTGGACTTCCATGACCTCCATGGCGCTGGCCCTCGGCCCGTTAGCTCGCTTCCGGCGCTTCGAGCCAAATATGGATGATTCGCAGCAGCACGCGAGTAATGAGCCCCTGGAAAGCCAACAGAAGGGCAAACGCCGCCACGATTACCCGCGACCAATGCATCGTTAGCTGGCCCGTGCCCAAGTACTCGACGATACCCGGCCACAGGAGCGCCACCGCGCCGACGCCTAGTGTGATCGCACCGGCAGCCAAGACCGGGCTCTCAAACAATCGCGCAATTCCAGCTTCCCAGAACGTGCGATCGGGACTCCTGAGGCGCAGATCGGTCATCCGGGTCGCGATGGCCGCTGCTGAAAGGCACAGAAAGCCGATACTCCCGAACAAGAACGCGACGACGAAGCGGTAGATCATCCACTCTTGGACGCTTCGGTTCTGGAGATAGTACTCGACCGGAGAAAGGCTGATGATCGCCGCGACCGCCAGCGCAGCGGACGCCCCAATGAGGAAGAGCCGCGCGGGGCGAAAGAAGAGAACGCCGTCGATGATCGCCCGAGCGAAGCGGACTCCGTCCCTCCACACACTCAACTTGCTCTCGCCGCGCCGTTCCTCGTAGGGCATGGGGATTTCCACGACTCTCAGCCCGCTGAGCACCGCTCTCGCGCTCATGGCAGGCGTGTAGTGCAGGCCATCTGGGAGCCGCCCGAGCTTCGCCAGGGCCTCGCGCCTCAAGACCCGCATGCCGCTCGCCGCGTCGGTCACTCTTCTGTTTGCGAGGATCCCTAGCATGATGGCGAAGATTCGGTTTCCCAGCCGACGCACGCGAGGCATGCGGCTCTCCGGGGTCAGGCGAGAACCGAGGGCAATGTCGGCGTCGTCATGGCCGATAGCGGCGCAGAGGTCACCGAAGAACCGAGGGTCGCAGGTGCCATCGGCATCGAGGAAGCCCACCAAGTCACCATCTCCCCTGCGAAAACCCTCCTTGATAGCGGCGCCGTAGCCCCGGTTCGCGCCAAAGCTCAGTACCTCGATCTCGCCATACGCGTTGGCGATTCGCAGCGTCGCATCGGTTGATCCGTCGTCAACGACGATAATCTGGACGGCGCTGACACCTCCCCGCTCCATCACCTCCGCCCTACAACTCAACGTCCGCTCAACCGTGCTTCCGATCGCTTCCTGTTCGTTATATGCGGGAATGACGATCGTTAGCGACGCGTCTGGGTGTGCCGCTGCGCTCAGGGCGTCCACAAGCTCAGTTGTGTTTTGATTCATGATGGAGGATTGTAACTCTTGCTCATGAAGCCGCGCACAGCGGGTCGAGTGATCAGGACATTCAAGCGCCTGTCCGACATATTCAGCATGAGAAGCAAGCCTCGTGCTACCTTCCGTGCGAACTGATTCGGAGCCACCGGCTTCAGCTTCGATCAGCTCCGTCTCACAACAAGTTGCTAGCGGCTGAGCGGCGTCAGTAACGCGGTACCATCAACGTCGAGAACCCAGGCCCGCCGACCTGCGAAGTAGGAGAGAAGCCTCCGATTCGAGGCCTCATCAAGGTAGCGCGCCCACACGATCGGCGCCGTGTCGATGTCGGCGTCGTTGTAGACCCACTCCTCGTTCCAGGGGTGTCCCTCTGCGTAGCGGACGAGCACGAGCTGATCTCCCAGGTGCCCGGCCAGCTCCTCGAGAACGGTCCGCCTCCGCGCCTCGAAGGCGTTGGGCTCAGCGGAGGCGTGCTGGACCCACTGCTTGGCGAAGAAGGCGGCGCAGAGCAGGACCATGAACACCACGAACCCGCGCCCGATGGCGAGCCGCCTGTGAACCGGCCCGTCCAGCGCCCTCTCTGCCTCTCGCAGGCCACTGACGGCGAGAAAGAACGCTAGGCCCGTGACGGGGGCAAAGTAGTGGGAAAAGGTCCAAGGAATCGCTAGGTTCGCGATGACCACCGTGGCGCAGATGGCCAACGCGATTCGGACCCACCTGTCGCGAATCGCCAACGGTACGAAAGCGAGCGCTACGATCAGCGGCCCGAGGAGGAAGAGGGACACGCTGGTCAGCTTCTTCTTCTCGGCAAGGAAACCGGATAGGGTGCGGAGCTTGGTATGTCGCTCAAAATACCACTTCTGCTCCATGTCGGCGAAGACCGGATTTCTTTGCGCCGGCGGCGGGGTCGCCGGCTTCCACAGAAAGAAGATGTACGGGGGTTCGTAGGTCTCCGAGTACTCCGCGTATGGGGTCCGCATCACACCACCCGTGACCCGCCAGTTATTGTAGGCGAGAGAGCTGGCTGTGAGGGCCAATACCGCCACCGCCGGAAGAACCCCGCCGAGCAGGAAAGACCGGCGGTCACCCGCGCGGGAGAGCCCCTGGAGAATAAGCAGGGTGGCCAGCAGCGATACCACGACCGCCTCGAACGGCCTCGTGATTGCCAGAACAGCCATTCCGAGGCCGATCGCCAGACCCAGTCCCCAGCTACCCCGGGGCTCGACGCGCAAGCGCGGTCCTGACCCCGCGCTCGAAGATACTCCGGGACCCACGCTGCGCTCGGCGCCGTGGCGATCCAGAAGGCGGCGGAGCCCCCCGAACAGGAGCGCGCCGCCGGCCGCTGCCAGGGCACCCCCCCAGTAGCTTTGAGCCCAGTACTCGAAGAAGCCGAGCTGCAGCAGGGCGAGCGCGCTGCCAAGCACCGCCCACCGGTAGGGCAGCCAGCCGAGGAGCATCCAGCAGATCGCCCCGCACATCAGGCCCACGCCGAGCCAGACGCCGGCCAGGGGACGCCCAGTCGTGACCTGGCCCGCGGCCAACAGGAGGCCCTGGCCGGGGGGGTACTTCCCCATGTAGCTGGGTCGCTGGATGACGTGAAGGGACTCGAAGTGCTCCCACATCGGGTGTGTGGGGTTGGTGACGCGGCCGCTCGCATAGGTGTCGGCCGCGAGCAGATAGGCGAACTCGTCGTGGACGGTCGGCTTCGGTGCGCCCGTAAGCGCGGCCACCAACGCGCTGCCCCCCGCGCCGAGCCCGGCGAAAAGGAGAACGACCGGCCAGCGCCTTCCTCGCGAAGAGCCCAACCTCGCCGCTACTCCGAGGTCAGGACGAGCGATGAGCGCTCCACGCCGTCCACTGCACGCCGGCCTCTACGCAGCAGACGTCATCCATCCGCTCGACGTCGATTGATCGCGACACGCGCCAGCCTACTCGTTCAGAAGTCCCTGAAGGGCGTTTCGGCCAAGCGTGGCTGCCTGCCGAAGAACCGCCGATAGTATACTGATAACTGAACAGGGGTGGCGTCCGGTCCCCTTTTGGAAACTGAAGTGCGGAGCCTGGCACCGCAGCTGATGTCTCGGCCGCGAACGCGCACGCCATTTGCCCCTTCTAGGTTACTTCGACGAGAGCGGAAAGGCCGAGCAGCGCCCGTCCGCTGGACAATTCGGGAATCCGACCAAGTCCCAAATGGCGAGAGAACCTGCCAGGAAGCGCCGATACAGCCTACAAGCGGCGGATCGCCTGGAGACAGCGATCGGCGCAGCCACTGTCAGAGTGCAACATCCTGGCGCATCGTGCAAAGCCGGGAGCTTGAGACAGATCCGTTCGAGCGTGGGGGAAAACGCCCCTCTTCTCGCGGTCGTCGGCACGTACATCCTAACCTGCCTCGTCCTTCGGATCCTGACCGGGCACCCGGACCTCACGCCCATCAACGACTCCACGGTGGCCGTCGGATGGCGCTACCTGTTCGTCGCCGCGGCTCTCCCGCTCGGATATCACCTGATCCACTTCCTTCTGACGCGGCTGCGGCGCACCGGTGATCGGAGACGGGCTCCGCTGATCGAGGAGTGGACGGAGTATCGGAGCCGGCACTTAAGCATCCACCGGGTCGTGGGCTTGCTGATCGCCTGCCTCTCGCTCGCCGCGCTTCTCAGCACCTTCTGGGCGTTCAAGAAGGTGTTGCCCGTGTTCAGTCCCTTCGTCTGGGACCCGTCCATGATGAGGTTGGACCGCGCGCTGCACTTCGGTGCCGATCCCTGGGCGCTGCTGCAGCCGATTCTCGGTCACACGGCCAGCACGTTCCTGCTGGACAGGCTCTATTACCTTTGGTTCATCTTCATTCCGTTGATGATCGCGTGGATGGGCTGGACGCGTGACCGGCAACTGCGAATGCAGTTCCTCCTGACCTACGCCCTATGCTGGATACTCCTGGGCACCGTACTGGCCTATTGGTTCTCGTCGGCGGGACCCTGCTACTACGGTCTCGTCGAAGGCGCCCCCGACCCGTTCGCTCCACTGATGGGCTACCTGTATGGAGTGAACGCCCAGATTCCCCTGAACGCGCTGCAGGTGCAGGAATGGCTGTGGTCGGGATACGCCGGGCTGGGACCGTTCGAGGGCATCTCGGCGATGCCCAGCCTCCACGTCGCGCTCCCCATCCTCTACGCCCTCGTCGGCTTTCGGGTCAACCGGTGGCTTGGGGTCGGCTTCGTCATCTACTCCTTTCTCATCCTGCTCGGATCGGTTCACCTCGGATGGCACTACGCGATCGACGGCTACGTGAGCGTGCTCGCGGTCCTCGCCATCTGGAGAATCGTCGGATACTTCCTCGACCGAGAGGCCAGTCGGGCCGAGGGCTGACCGACATTCGCATCGCGCGCTCTGGCCATACCGCCTTCGCCTGCAGAGGATGGTAGGGTGAGCTCCGACATCCTCCTCGGCGAAGACCTGGAAGTCCGCTACAGGGAACGAATCGCCCTGTCGGTGGAGCGCATCGCGCTCCGCGAAGGTGAGATCCTCGGAATCCTGGGGCCGAACGGAGCCGGCAAGTCCACGCTGATGCGGGTCATGGCCCTGCTCCAGATGCCCACGAGCGGTCGGATGTGGTTTCGTAACCGCACGGGATCCCGAGCCGCCGAAGCACTGCGAGGTTCCTCGGCGGCAGTCTTCCAGCGACCGCACCTCTGGACCGGGAGCGTGGCTTTCAACGTCTCCATGGGCCTCAGATTCCATCGAGTCTCCGCGTCGGAGGTGCGGCCCCGAGTCGAGCGTATCGGCGAATTGCTGGGAATCGGTTCACTCCTGGACCAGCCGGTATCCACTCTTTCCGGCGGCGAGGCTCAGCGCACGGCCCTGGCGCGCGCTCTCGTCGTTGAGCCGGACGTCCTCTTCCTGGACGAGCCGACGGCTAATCTGGATGCGGAGGTTAAGACGGCGCTCAGGCAGGACATCGAGCGACTCGCGCGTACACGGGCGGGCAGCACCCTCCTCGTCACACACGACCAGCATGAGGCATTCTCCCTGGCGGATCGGATCGTCGTGTTGGAGGAGGGCCGCCTCGTGCAGGACGGCTCCCCCGCGGACCTGTACGAGAACCCGGCCACGTTGTACATCGCGGGACTCACGGGCGCGGAGTTCGCGGTGCGAGGCCGGGTCTCCAGCGTGGAGGACGGCCTCGTCGTCGTCTCGGTGGAGGGCGTGCCGATGACGGCCGTCGGAGCGGCCGCCCCGAACGCTCCCGTCAAGATCGCGTACCGCCCCGAGGACCTCGTTCTGGGCGATCCTTCCGAGGACGAGCTTCGGGACTCCGCCAGAAACTCCTTCTTCTCCACCGTTTCCGAGGTTCGCGTCCTTGGAGGCCTCGTCCGGGTTCGCGTC
>Ga0255054_10001551_pt1 | contig 13405 bp, 13 predicted proteins | sample JV7_2_23_MG_FD_188634 | JGI IMG/M metagenome (GOLD analysis project Ga0255054, IMG submission 188634) | Seawater microbial communities from Jervis Inlet, British Columbia, Canada - JV7_2_23 | ecosystem: Environmental > Aquatic > Marine > Inlet | place: Canada: British Columbia | collected...
TGTTTCGTTCACGTACAATCCGTTTTATCTTCGCCTCGAACTCGTCTATGTTAATTGGTTTGGAGATAAAGTCACTAGCACCAAGGGCAATAATGTCGGTGTAGTTGTATTCAGTCTGGTACCCGGTGATGGCAATTACATCGGTGTCGCTGAAATCAGAGGTAATCCGCTTGATCAACCCTACTCCGTTCAAACGTGGCATATTGATATCGGTAATCACAATGTCGAAGTGTTTCTCCTCCATCTTCTCCAGGGCGTCAATGCCGTCAGCGGCGGTCACGCTAGCGTGCCCCATCTGACAAATCAATTCGTGGAGCAGTTCTCGCAGCTCCCCATCGTCATCAACAGAGAGCACAGATTGTTGAGCTCGGTTTCCCATATCCATGTTCAAGGCGCGTCGATCCCAGAATACATTGAAAAACTATCATCTCAAGCCCGGATGTTTCACTCATTGCCGTCGCCAGACCGTGTAGATGGGCGTGCCACGCGCAGCGCAACCGCTTGCGTCGCGTGCGGGCAGAGACAGATCATGGAGATTTGTTTGAGTTTAGATCAGTAATCCCGTGCGGCATCTCAATTGTTTTTTCCCAGGGTTTGCTTAATTCCCAAATTTGCTGATACGGAGGCAGCGGTTCTTTTTTCATGTCCTCTTCAACCTTCTCGGTTCTTATGATGGCTTCAACCTCATCCACGCCTTTTTTCTTCCTATCCACCACCGTGGGTGTAATTAATACGACCAACTCTACCTTATCTACACTCCGACCGCGGCTCCCGAACAGAAGGCCTAGTAAGGGAAGATCTCCCAAGCACGGGACCTCACTTCTTGTCTTGGTTATGCTGTCCTGGATGAGACCTCCGATGAGAACAGTCTCCCCGCTATCAGCCAGCAGCCAGGTCTCGACAAAGGCGGTCCTGGTTACCGGGATTCCCTCCTCTAGTAGAGCTGAAGTAATGCTCGGTTTCACATTGAGCAATACAGTGCCGTCATCGTCGATATATGGGATAATTTCCAAAACGATACCAGTATCTATGAACTGGATATTCTCGGTTGTTACACCCAGGTTTGTTGTGGCCACCGAATAGCCCTGCTGTCCACCGACCTGCACCTTGGCAGGTTGGCCATGAATAGCCAGGACCTTGGGAGTTGAGAGGGTGTTGACATTGGTCTTTTCCTGAAGGGCATCGATGGCAGCCGCAAACCGCCGGGAGTCAGAACCGGTCAAGAGGTTGAAGAAAAGGCCTGAGCCGGAGTCAGGCACCGGAGAGACATCCGTGTCTGTAGGCAGTACCGACCTGCTGAAACTCGAGGTGCCAACTCTAACGTCTCCCAATATGGCGCCCCATTCAACGCCTAATTCCATATCATCCGTCAGAGTTATCTCTAAGATTCTGGCTTCGATCATGACCTGCTTGGGCATCGTATCCCAATGGGCAATGATCTTTTCAACTTTCTTAATATTTTCCGGGGTGTCCTCGACAATAATGGTCTTGGACGGCTCATGAAACTTGAGCATTCGTATACCCGGCAAGCCACCAAGGACTTCCTGGACCTTGTCAACATCGGTATATTTGAGCTGAAAGATCCTCATCTCCAGCCTGTCAATTTGCGGATCCTTGGTTTTCTTGGGCTTGTAAATGTAGTAGACGTCACCGTGTTTGTGGTAGCTGAATCCTCCTGCAAGAGTGATGGCGTGCAGTGCTTTTTCCAGGGTTACCTGGTAAAGGTGGACGGAGATCTTCCCGGAGACCTCCGTGGCTGTGGCTATGTTGATCTCCTGATCCATGGCCAGGGCAGAAAGAGCATCCCTAATGTCAGTGTCAATCAGGCTGAGGTTTATCAAATTCCTGTAACGGGCTTTATGCTTAGCAGTTCTGCTCGCCCCAATTGCGGGGACATATTGCCCACTCCCTCGCTCAGCGGTGGATACAGCATCTTTAACTTGCTGCGGATCACCAACCTGGTCCGACTCCCTTACAGACTGCGCCGACACTGGACCGATGGCAAGGGCCAGGATACCTACCAAAATGAAAAGAAATAGTGTTTTTTTAATCATTGTTGACCAACCTTAATCTGACGGTTTTATTGCCCGACTTCAACAAGACCTCTTTTTCCGCAATTCGTACTACTCTATATCCATTGATCCGTTCACCCGTGCGAACGAATTTGTCATTAATAATAGCGATGGAGTGTTTCCCACCGACAATAACACCCCTGAGCTTCAGAGATGTTACCTGTCGTTGTGCGGGTCCGCCCTTTTTGGTTCCGCGCTTGGCTCTTGGCAGAGATTTCGCAGGAGCAAAAATATCCCGCACAAATAAGCGTCGGAGTTCTCTAATACTTGCCCGTTCAACCGCAGTCTTTCGCTGCCTTTCTGGGTAAAGATCAGGGAGTGCGGGCATCTCGGACAGGGTGGCAGTGGCAGGAGGCGGAGAGGTGCTCCTATTCCGGGCAGTCCTTGCATGCAGGTAGCGGTAAACCAATGCCGCCAGTACGAGAGCCAGGCCAACAATCAGATAAATCTTAATTCGCCCGGTGCTCTTGCTTTGCCTGGACCCACCGTCATCCACTTGTTTACTCCTTCAAGCGCTGATAAACACTGGCCGTTATTTCAGCTTTGCATTTGTCGTCGAGGTTGCGCCTGGAAATACTCATATTTTCAGCCACTAACATACGATTCATGGTCTCAAGATCATAAAGCAGGTGATAGATGCTGGCAAAAGAGCCCTCAAACATCAGGCGTATTGGAATCTTGGTATACAGTTTCTCCTCTACCGGTGGTAGTGGTTGCAAGCTTGACAATATAATTTTCCTATCGTTCATTAAGTAATCTATTTCTTTCAAAACCTGACCAATATTGACTGATACAGGAATCCGTTTATCCAGAAATTCTAGTTCTCTTTTCGTATCCGCCAATAGGGTATTTAAATTCTCGAAATTTTCTTCTGCTGATTTCAATTCAATTAATGTTTTGGATATAATTTCATTTTCCTGTCGTAGTTGCCATCTTTGCTTGATGGTTTGATTCATAACCCAGTAGCCACATATCAACGATACAATGATTACGAGAGCAATACATATTTGATCAAATCTTTTAATATTGATATTGGCCATATTTACTAAATATTACACTCGATATTGAATTGGATTAACCGAATTGGCGCATGTGTGTTTTTGCTCAATTGCACCGCTTCATACTCGCGAGCCTGCTGCAAAACTACTGTCTTGAACATAGGTGCACTCTGCAACTGGTCCAGAAAATTTCCAAGTTCTTCTGCTGAAAAAGAAAACCCGGATAGTTTCAATCTGGCCGCGGTTTCCTCCTCCAGGCCACTGTCTATGTTCAGTTGCGTGAGCCAGGTGTGTTCATTGATCAGATCAGATAATTCGGCGAATATTCTGGAATAGGGTTTATTTAAGGTTATATCTTCTAGTCCAGATTGTTTTTGTCTTAGCGCATTCAATTCTGCTCGCATTAACTTGATTTCATCGATTTTTGTACCCAAGTTAAGGTGCATTCTTTTTAATTCGGCCACTTTGCGCTTCTTGGCCGAGAGAGCGTATTCCTGCAAAAAGTAAAAACCCCAGATCAGAGCAAGAGAAATGAGCAGGCACCCTGCCCAAAAACCGAGGTGCCGGAGGAATTCGCGGCGAGCCAGTATCTTACTTGGAGTAAGATTTATTTCTCTTAGAGCCATGATACTTTCCGCATAGCCAGACCCAGGGCAAGGCTGAAGGGACCACCTTCCGATATATCCACAGAGCCGTTGTCGTCAGACAAGGCCACCTTGGTCAGGGGATTCATCAGTCTAGCGTTGATATTGAGTCTTTTTTCCAGGTAACTGTCCAGATGGTTGATGAAGGTTCCCTGGCCGTATATGTAAATTCCCTCGAAAATCACATCCTGTTGTTCAGATCTTCCATAGCCGATCACTTTATGAAGTTCATGAACCAGTTCTTCAATCTGTGGGTTTATGATCTGGTAGATGGCACGGTACATGGTTCTCGCTTCATCAGTATCTGTTTTTGGTTCTGGATTTTCGTCGATGCTGCAGTCCAGACAATCTTCATAGAAGAGGCCGTATTCTTTGAGAAGGACCATAGCCTTATCCCTGCCACCGGAGAGTTCAAGGTTGGCTCGCAGATTCTTCCGAAGCATGTGAACTCCCCAGGGGATCTGACGCTGAACCAGAATAGAGTCCTCGGTTACTAGTGAAAGCTGGCTTTGGGTGTCGCCGATATTGCACAAGATTATGGGATTCTGGATGGTCGTTTGAGGATAACTATGAAGGCGGACCAAAGAGGAAACAGCGAAATCAACCACTTCAACGGTCAAGCCAGCCTTCTTTAGCAAGGAGAGGTAGTCTTGCATGTGTTCTCTGCGAGCCGCGATGATGCTCGCCCTAAATTTATTGTCATCATCTGCGGGTGCAAGCGATGGGTAATCGATAATGGCTTCTTCCAGGGGAAAGGTAATAAACTGCCTCGAATGACGGAGGATGGCTGTCTCTACAGTTTCTTCTTTGCCAACCTGGAAGTTCAGGGGAAAGCTGAGGAGATATTGAGCGGGAAAGTTAACAACTACTCGTCTACCCTTCAGTCGTTTATCACCGATAATATCCTTTAGCACGGGAATCAGAACATCTCTTGCTGCAAGAATTCCATCAGTCTCATTCTGGTATTCTTGATGCACCAACCCCCTGACCACCAGACCCTGCTTCGTTTCTTGCAGTTGAGCAGCGTAGATGTTGCGGTTGCCTATGTCGATACCGACAGGGAATATGGAGCTGAAGTTAAGCATACTGTTCTCTATTCCCCCTCCCCTTAATCCCCTCCCGCCAGGGGAGGGGAAACTAACTGTAGGATAGCCTCTAAGGGGGATTTATTCCCGGCTATGCCCTTCGTTTCAAACCAATTCAGACCTGATTAATTTGCGACCAATTGCTGCAACACCTGGAGTGGGGCAGAAAGGTTATGTCGTGGCTGAACGATTCCGCATCTGTCCCACTCGGTTCATTCTATGTGCAAGGCTCATGCCACGCAGATTGTTTCAAGTAGCTAAGTGACAGGAGATGCAGCAGTAAGTACCTGGGGTCGTAAAGTAGGGTGCTTGTTCTCAGTTGGAGGACCGATAGATTTCAGGCAACCTCTCCAGCGACGAAGGCTCATAGACAGACACCTCGGATGGATAGTAAAGAGCAGCATCGGTGGCCGGCTGGTTGTTGCCGTTATAGCCGCAATAGGTCGTGCCCGCCACAGTTGTGATGATCCCGGTTGTCGCGTCCACCCTTCTGATGCGGCAGTTGTTTGTATCCACAATAAACATGTTGCCGGAGCTATCAACCCATACGGCTTCCGGGTAATCGAGTTGAGCGAGGGTGGCCAGGCCTCCGTCGCCCGAGAAGTCGGCAGTACCGTTTCCGGCAACGGTGTTGATGATATTTGTGGTAGCGTCCACCTTTCTAATCACGTCATTTTTGGTGTCTACGGCGTAGATATTTCCGGTAGCATCCACATAGACGCCAGTGGGTGAATTGAGCTTGGCGTCGGTGGCCAGCCCACCATCGCCTTCAAAACCGGACTTTTCACCTTGGCCCACCACGGTGGTTATGATTCCGGTTGTGGCGTCAACTTTTCTAATCGCGTGATTATGGGTATCGGCAATGAAGAGGTTTCCTGCACTATCCAGCGCCACATCGTAAGACTTCCTGATGCTGGCGTCGGTGGCCAGGCCGCCATCGCCCCGAAATTTTGCGGCGCCGTCTCCCACCACGGTGGTTATGATCTGGGTTGCGGCGTCAACTTTTCTGATGCGGTAATTGTAGGTGTCTACAATATAAATATTGCCTGTCGAATCCAGGAATACGTTGAAAGGGTACCTGAGCCTGGCGCTGGTTGCCGGCCCACCGTCACCCGAAAATCCTTTGGCGCCGATACCGGCTACGGTGGTTATGATCCCGGTTTTACCATTCACCTTTCTGATCCGGTGATTGTAGGTATCGGCGATGTAGGTGTTGTGGGATGGATCCACGTGCACCCCAAAGGGGTAATAGAGTCTGGCTGATGTGGCCGACCTGTTATCGCCGTTATAGCCGGACCAGAGAGTCCCGGCGACCTTGGTGATAATCCCTGTTTTAAGATTCACCTCTCTAATTCGGTGATTTGAAGGGTCAGCGATGACGAGATATGCAGGTGCCAAAGCCTCATATACGCACACAGCGTGTGGTTTCTTGAGGGAGGCGAGGGTAGCCGGTCCGTCGTCGCCTGAATAATCTCCGCTACCGTTTCCCGCCACGGTGGTGATCATCAGAGTGCCACCATCGTCATAGACCATCCTGACCCGGTTATTATCAGCGTCTGCGATGAGGATATTGCCCGATTCATCTAGCCAAACACCGCGCGGTTTATGCAATGTGGTACTGGTGGCTGGCATATCATCTCCCGAATATCCTCCTGAGCCGGTTCCCGCGACGGTGGTGATATTCATGGTACCCGCTTCGTCATAGACCATTCTGATCGCGTTATTATCGGTGTCAGCGATGTAGATGTTTCCAGAGACATCAACAACGACCCCATTTGGTTTGTGCAGTTCAGCATCGATAGCTCGCCCATTGTCTCCAGTGTAGCTGCTGCCACCGTTTCCCGCGATGGTGGTGATAATCTTCGTTGTGGCATCCACCATTCTGATTCGGTTGTTCTCTGTGTCAGCAATATAGATATTTCCGGATGCATCCACCCAAACGCCTCGGGGTTTATTTAATCTTGTATTAATAGCCAGTCCCCCATCGCCAGACCAGCCGCACAACGGGTTCGTGCCGTCTGTGGCCCCAGCAACTCTATTGATCTTATTGGTTGAAACATCCACTTTTCGAATCATGCAGTTCTCTGTGTCGGCAATATAGATATTTCCGGATGCATCGACGTAAACACCTCTGGGTTTGTTGAGATGAGCACTGAGGGGCGAAACGTCCTCGTCACTTCCTTGATCGTAATTATTGTTCCCGCTGCCTGCGACGAGGGTGATGATCCCGGTTGCAGCGTCTACCATTCGGAGGCGGTGGTTATCAGTGTCGGCTATATAAATATATCCAGCTTCATCTGCAAATACCCCTCTTGGTTTATTGAACTTGGCACTTGCGGCCAGTCCGCCGTCTCCTGAATAGCCGGATGAACCGGTGCCGGCAAATGTGGTGATTATCCCTGTAGAGGTATCCACCCTCCTGATGGAGTGATTATCGGTGTCAGCAATCAAATAGTGAATGACAGTTGGGGTAATCACTAGGAAGCTTGAGCTAAGCTTCTTTGATCCCCCCGGAGTGGTAACCGTGACGGTGACCACATCGCTGTAGCCGGCTAGGGAGGCATCCAGTACGGTGCGGTTGTAGGTGATGCCGTTGAAAGTGTAATCCATGCCGGCACTGGTTGTTCGCCAGGCAGGATTGCGGTTCAAGGTCCAGGCAGCATCTTCCAGAGCCGCTATCTGGCCCAGGTGGGTTTGGCTGCTCCGGGTTTGATTGGCTGCCATTTTGGCCTGCATCCCCGCACGCCGGTTCATGCCAAAGGCCATTACGGCCATGACCAGCATCATGACCACCACCATCAGGAGGATGTAGCCTCGGTCGCCTATATGAAGAATTCTGTCTTTTTTCATCCTAAAATCCACAATCTGCAATCCACACTCAGCAATCCGAAATCGCCAATCCTAACTCTCCCTTATTGCACATAAATCGCTTTGACTCGGGTTTTCAGATGTATCTCATTCTCGCCGTCATTTACGGTTAACTGGATTTCAACCAGGTCAGGGGTCAACAGGGTGCATGAAAAGGTGGTGACATGCGCACAAAGCACTTTTGTGGCCAGAAAATCATCCAGGGTTGAATTGGAGTAGTTGGGCATCTGTTCCTGCAGCTTCCAGTTGTTTGGGTCTGACTTGTCCAGGCTGAAGCTGATTGGATCTACAGGGTCCTCATTTATCCCACCCTCGTTGACCACACCATCGTAATCGTTGTCAGCGTCCAGATAGCCGTCACCTTCAGCTCTGTACCCATGGGTGTCGTTATCGTAGGTGTCCAGCACTCGCTCGTTGACTACAAGGTTATCAGCAGAGACTATTTGTATCTGGTCGGTTTCCTGAACAAACAGCACCATGCGTTCCATGGCATAACGGGCCCGGGCGAGCAGTTCTTGCCTGTCTGTTGTCTGACGATGGGCTGAAAGGGCGGTCCCCATGGCCTGATGGAGGCCTATCATGATGATAGAGAGAATGGCAATGCTGATGAGAAGCTCGAGGAGGGTAAAGCCAGAGTTGTCGTGCATGGGCAACATTTTCTCTGATAAATTGCGAGAGCTCTTGCGATTGAGGCACATATATTGCCACCACTGGGTGTCTTATGGAGAGATACGATCATATGGAGCTTGGGATTTCAGAGTCTGCTTTCAATATTGCGCTTTGCGAGTAGCAAGTTGAATATGAGATATTGTCACTGTCAGTTCAAGCAGGCCACCAGCGCCGCCGCTAGCATCGGTAATGGCCACAGTTGGGGTATAATTCTCTCCTTTGAAGGTGAAGGACTCCTTGGCTGCCTCGGCTCCACCGCCAAAAAGGGTTGCCAAGTCAACGGTTGCCCCTTGGTTGCTGTTGAGCGTATCGAAGTCAAGGGCCATGACCCGGTTGAGGGTGCCCCTGGCTTGATTGGTAAAAACCGTTGTCTCTTCTTCGGTGTTGGCTGCTACGACCCCGGGCGAGAAGGCGCGGACCATGGGCACGATGGCAATGGCAAGAATTAGTACAACGAGGATAATCTCGAGAAAGGTGAACCCCTTATTGTCAAATAGCATGAGATTTCTGGCCAAAGCAATCCTTCTCATTGCGTCAATTGACGCTGATTCTGCCAGTGGTGCCGTCCACCGTAATGGTTCTCTGCTCTCCTCCGAAGACCAAAACAAAGACACTATCGGCAGAGGAGGAATGACCAGCTGGATAAAATGAGATCATTCCACCACTGGCAGGTGCCGAATCAATGCTTACCCCTTCGTACTGATGCGTAGTGTCAAAATCTAGCGTGTACCATTTCTTGTCCATGGGGTTGAGTACAACACCATAGCCGTCCACTGGCGGGGTCTCGCTGTGGTGTGGATTCACATCAGTTCTGTATTTGTGGTCAAAAACCCTGAACCAATTCTCGGCCACATTCGCCGCGACGCCGAAAGGCCGCTGATGGTTTACAGCCAGGCTCTGGGCGTAGTGAAGCCCGGAGACCAGTTCCCCGGTGGCCTCGTTCAGCCTCGCCTCGTTAAGCGTTGAGTGGAGCTGGGGTGCCAAAAACACACCCAAAATCCCGAGGATCATGATGACAATGAGCAAATCGAGGAGGCTGAAGCCCTTATTCTCACAAGTGGCTAACACCAAATCAGACCCGACAGCTGAATGCACAATTCTTACAAAGCTGCGTGCGTAGCACTATCATTGGCGAAGAAAACTCCAATGGGTGCGAAATATTGCCAGCCTTCACCAGCGCCTGCTACCACTCTGGCTGTGGTGATGTCACCTTGGTCGAAATCACAGACAACATCGCCATTTTCATTGAAGGGATTCAGCGGCAATGTTCCTGTCTTCAGGTAAGGACCATACTTGAAGGTAGCAGTTTTGGTGCCATTTACCATGCCGTTGATGTCCGTGAACTGGGTGAGCTGGGCCAGAAATGCTGCCTTGGCTGCAGCATCATCCGCTACCGCGGTTGTGCCGTCAGCCTCTGAGTAGGTACCCGGGTATCTGTTTGCATGCTGGGCAGCGTAAACCTCGATAGCACTTCGTAAGCTGTTGAGGTTCGTCTGGAGAGAGTTCAGCCTGGCATCGTCCGTAGATACCGAGATCTGCGGAACAATGATCATGGCCAGAATCCCCAGGATGATCACCACGACGAGCATCTCAATCAAGGTGAATCCCGCTTGGTTCTTGAGGTTTTGAAGCTCAATCTGCCTAAACATCTCTACACCTCCTCTTTTAAAATCCTTCTGGTAATGTATTAGTGATTGCATTTTGTTGTATCTATGCAATCTACATGCCTAATGCACCGCATGCGCTAGCCTGAACAACGGTAAAATCACTGATGCAACGATAACGCCCACCACCCCGCCCAATACCATTAAAGCAATGGGTTCGATCAAAGAGGCAATATTCTTGAGCTCCCGATCCACCTCCGTATCGTAAAACCCGGCAAGGCGGAGCATCACCGTGGGTAGATTTCCCACTTCCTCTCCAGTGGCTACCATTTGCTTGACCGAGTCCAAGATGTAGGGATAGGTGGTGAATGGTTGGGCAAATCGTCCCCCCTTCTCCACGTGTTCCATGATTTGAGTTATAAAACGGCTAAAGTGTCGATTCCTGATGGTGGCCCGGGTTACCTCCAGGGCTTCTAGTAAAGGAACTTGACTGCTCATCAAATGTCCCAGTGTTCTCAGCAGTTGGCAGGTATAGATCTTGTTGTACAGCCTGGCCACCATTGGTGCGCTCACACAAAACCGATCTATCAGTGCTTGACCGGGCTCACTCTCTTTCCAGAGCTTGAGGGCCACGATGAGCCCTACAGTGGAGATCAGGTAAACCCACCAATAAGCCTGCAGCGAATGGCTCATGGCCATAAGGAGTCGGGTGGTAATGGGCAGGATGCTTTCTTTGCCGGCAAAAAATGTGGCAAATTTGGGGAGAACTCCGACCAGAATAAAAACAACCACCAGGAACCCGACAAGGCACAGGATAGCGGGGTAAGTCAGGGTGGACCTCAACTGGGCAATGAGGGCCTGACGTTTTTCCTGCATTTCCGCCAGCCGATCCAGAATCTTCTGCAAGAACCCGCCGGTCTCTCCGGCTTTGATCATACTGATGAAGACATTATTGAATACCTGAGGGTGGCGCCTCATGGCGTCTGACAGCTGAAGGCCTTCTTCGATGTCCTTGCCCATTGCCTGGATCACCTCTTTGAAGGCCGGATTTTTGGTCTGATTTTCTATTGCAGTTAGTGAGCTCGTTAGGGGTGTACCCACCTCCAGCATCAACGATAGCTGGGAAGTGAAAAAAATTATCTCCTTGGCCTTGATCCTGCGGCCAGGCCACTTAAGCATATCCAGGCGCAGTTTGGGGATACGGCTGCCCACTGCTCCTGAGGGCTTTGCAGTCCGGTGGGGGCTGACCTCCTTATGTTGCTCATAACTAATGGCCATGCGGATCTTCACCTCAAAAAGGCACCAGCTTGATGTGAATCATCCCAGTTTGGTTGGCTCAAGCTTGGTCCCTATACGCTCTCCACAGTGGTTACCCGTTTTACTTCTTCTATGATGGTGATGCGCTCCAACACCTTTTTATAGCCCAGACTATTCAAGGTCCCATGACCGTTCTTCCTGAGGTATTCTTGGAGGACATCGATGGCCGGATTGGTAAGAATGAGAGATTGCAGTCCTGTGTCCATTTCAAAAAGTTCATAAATACCGGTGCGGCCCTTGAAACCAGAATCGTAACAATCAGAACACCCTTTTCCTCGTGACAATCGTATTTGTTTGTCCTCCTCGCAGCCCAGTTCCTGCAACATTTCCTTTGGAGGAAAATAGTCCGTTTTACATTCCGGGCAGGTTGTCCGTACCAGTCTCTGAGCCAGAGATGCCAGAAGCGAGGACGAGAGGAGATAGGGCTCGATACCCATCTCAAGAAGACGTGTAATGGCGCTGGGACTGTCATTGGTGTGAAGTGTTGACAGGACCAGATGCCCAGTGAGTGAGGCTTGAATGGCAGTTTCAGCAGTTTCGCGGTCTCGAATCTCCCCCACCATGATAATGTCGGGGTCCTGCCTGAGAGCATGTTTCAAGAACTTGGCGAAGGTGAGGCCGATGGCGGGCTTCACCTGGTTTTGGTTAATTCTATCTAGCTGATACTCCACAGGGTCTTCAATGGTAACGAGATTCTTATCAGACGCATTGAGCAAGGATATGGCTGAATACAAAGTAGTGGTCTTACCGCTTCCTGTGGGGCCGCAGACTACAATGAGCCCGTGAGGTTTTCTCAACAGAAATTTGAATCGCTCCAGAACCGCCGGGTCAAAACCCAGCGTGTTGAGATCCAGCAGGGCCTTGCTCTTGTCCAGGATTCGCAAGACCACTTTTTCACCGTGAATACCCGGCATGGAAGAAAAGCGGAGATCAACTTTACGACCTTCCACCTGAACCTGAATACGGCCATCCTGGGGTATGCGCCGTTCTGCGATGTCCAGATTGGCCATAACCTTCAAGCGGGAAACCACCGCCGGGTGCATCTCGAGCTTGGGAGACATGAGTTCGTACAGGACACCGTCAATTCGAAGCCGAACCTGAAACTTGCCCGCTTGTGGTTCTATATGGATGTCACTGGCCCCATCTCTAATGGCCCGCAACAAGACCATATTGGTCCAGTTAACCACCGGACTTTCCTCAGCCATCTCAGCAATTTCGCTGATCTCTCTTTCAAAGGCTGTACTGACTAACTCAATCTCGGATTCGTCCATTCGGGCCATGACATCGTCGATGCTCACTTCTTTCTGGTAGCACTCGTGGATGGCATCAAGGATATCGTCCGCGCGGCAAAGGACCGGCTGAACTTCGAGGCCGGTAATCTTGGACACTTCGTCAAAGACGAAAAAGGCATGGGGGTCAGAGGTGGCCAAGGTAAGCACGCTGTTGACTTGAAACATGGGGATAACTTGAAAATGTAAAGCTGTCTCTTTGGGCAGAATATGCACAATCCTGGGGTCAATCATACCCTTGCGAAGCCAAATGTGCGGGATACCGAGTTGTTCCCCGATGATAGTAGTCAATTCTTCTGGGCTAAGAATTTCCTCCTCGAGCAAGAGTTGTCCCAGGGGTTTGGAACTCTCTTTCTGGGTGCGGAGAAAATCGGTCAGTTGGTCAGCTGTAATGAAACCTTTGCCGACCAAAATTTCACCGATTTTTTTCCTTCGTGGGAGAAAATGGCTTTTCATCGTTCACTTCTGATGGCTTCGTGGATATCTTCGTAGACATGCAAATGTATGAGCCGGGTTGCGACAAAAATGTCGCGACAGACATCGTTCAAGGTAATTATTTTCAATACACTACCGCGATTTCTTAGCTCTTCATGCATTCGTACCAATAGTTCAAGAGCTTCACTGTCCATGAAGGTTACGGCCTTGCAGTCCAAAACAATATCTGCCCTCTGGTCATTGAGGCACTCATCAAAGGTGGTTTCGAGTTCTTCGCAGGTTTCATAGGTCAATGACACTTTGGGCGCAAGAACCGTCCTGGTGCCGACTTTCGCTATAGAAATTGCGGATGATGGTGTCATGCTGTCAACTTTGCTCTTCGAGGCTGCATCCCTGCTCAGGCGCAAGGTCTAGGGTAAATACC
>Ga0255054_10001555_pt1 | contig 13387 bp, 10 predicted proteins | sample JV7_2_23_MG_FD_188634 | JGI IMG/M metagenome (GOLD analysis project Ga0255054, IMG submission 188634) | Seawater microbial communities from Jervis Inlet, British Columbia, Canada - JV7_2_23 | ecosystem: Environmental > Aquatic > Marine > Inlet | place: Canada: British Columbia | collected...
CTTCCTGAACCATCGCCCGCCCGAGCTTGGTCTGCCCATCGGTGAACAGAGTTTTTATGAAGTCCTCTTCGACGCTGATGTACTGGTAGAACAGCTCGGAGAGCACCTTCTGGTCGAGATCGCCGCGCACCCGCATCAGAGAGAACTCGAAGAAACCGGCCATGGGTGGCGGCAGCACGTAGCGCCACTCGCCGTCGAGTCCTTCGATATCCAGCAAGATGGCCCGGCTCGCCAACTCCTCGAGCACCTTGCGCGTCTCGGGCTCGGGCATCTTCCAGACCCCGGCGGCCTGTTTGGGCGTGAACGGCTTGATAGGTAATAGGGCGACGAGCCCTGCCTCGCGCTCGCTGAAGAGCATCTTCAGGATCGCATGCAGGAGGTCTGAGGGTGGCGCACCCTGGGGAAAGCGGTTCAGCCTTTCAACCAGCTGCTCGTAACCGGAACGAACCGTGAGATGTGCCATGTCGACCTCCGGATCGAGGTGCTTACCAGCATAGCCATGGGCGGGTGTTCGAGCACCACCCGGAGGGGTAGGAAGAGGAAGATGGAACCGGGTCAGGTCCGTCTGAGCATGACCAACGTTCTGTCGTCCGCGTAGGGGATACCTTTGGCAAAGGCGTCGAGATCGTGCTGGATGGCCTCGGCTAGGAGCTCGAGGTCGTCCTGGCGCCGCTTCTTGCTGACCCTGGCCAGACGCTCCATCCCAAACTCTTCGTCGTCGGGATCGCTGGCCTCGGTAATGCCATCGGTGTACAGGAGCATCAGGTCGCCGGGCTCGAGTTGGACCTCGCTGTCGGTGTAGGCGCCTTCGGGTAGCAAACCGACGGGCGGACCGCTCGGGCCGAGCTCTTGGATCTTGCCGCCAGCGGTCACCAGGAGTCCCGGGTTGTGGCCGGCGTTGGCGTAGCTGAGGGTGTGAGTCTCTGGATCGAGCACTGCCAGGATCATGGTCGCGTACTTGGCCGGTAGCGTTCGTCCATACAGCCACCGACAAACCTTGGTACAGATCTCGGCTGGCGACTCGCCCATCTCGATCGGTCCGGCGGCGAGAGCCTCGAGTGAGAATGTCAGCAAGGAAGCGGCCATGCCCTTGCCCGAGACATCTACCACCATGAACACGAACTCGCCGTTGGTGCGCTCGATCACCGAGTAGAAATCGCCCGAGACGCCGCGTGACGGGATGTTGCCTCCATAGAGCTCGTAGCCTTCGACCTCGGGCAGCTGGCTCGGCAGCAGCGCCACCTGGATCTGGCGGGCCAGGGTGAGCTCCTCCTCGAAGCGTGCCCGCTTGGCAGCTTCTTCGGCGGCCTTTTCGGTGAGGGCGACGTTGCGGATGCGCATGGCGGCGATCGAGGCCAGCGACACCAACAGCTCCAGGTCTTCCTCATCGAACAGCGCGGTTCTGAGCGTGGAGGTCAGTGCGATCATCCCCAAGGAGCCTTCGGAGTCGAGCAGCGGTGCCGCCGCCAGGCTGTGCACACCCATATCGAGAATGCTCACGGCTTCGTCGAATCGTCGGTCCTTGGCAACCTCGGTCACCAGAGCTGCCATGCCTTTGTCAGCCACTTCCCGCAACAGCGTTTCGGAGTAGAGGTGCTCGGCATCGACCTTGCTATCGGACCGGTGAGCGGCTCGGTAGTACTCGCCGTCGGGACTCCTGAGATAGATGATGGCCGCTTCGGTTTTGAGAGCGCTGAAAGAACGGTCGAGAATCATCTCCAGCAGCTCGTCGAGCTCCATCGACTGGCCCAACGCTCGATGGAGGTCGTTGAGCAAGTGGAGCCTCTCAGCTTGCCGGCGTAGGGCATCTACCGAATCCAGTCCCGCCACACTGTCGGACGACTGGAGGCGGCTGAGCTCCGACGCCGACAAGAAACGGGTATGGGGCTCGCTGGGATCAGATTCGGTCACAGATGCCGACGCCGGCTCCGGTTTGAGGGGCTTGAGTGGAACCTCGTCCGCGCCATAGATGATCGAGCTTTGGCAGAGGCGGATCTCGTCTCCCTCCGCGAGCCGGGTAGGCTCCCCGACCAGCGTGCCGTTGAGCTTGGTGCCGTTGCGCGATCCCAGGTCTTCCACCCACCAATCGTCGTCTTGGACAAACAGGCGAGCGTGCTTGCGCGACAGAAATCGGTCCTCGACGCGTAGGTCTGCCACCGACGAGCGCCCGACAATGAGGGAATCGCCCTCCAGGGTGTGGGAAAAACTCTCACCCTGGCCCGGAATGACCAGTATCTTTGTCACGGAGCGTCAGTCTATCGGAGGAGGGCCGCAAAACCCCAGCTTGGGCTTCAGGTTGAGCTCGAGTCGCTCCAGGGCATGATCTCGAGGGTCCGGAAGACAAAGGTCGTCTTGCCGGCTTCGATACGGTCGCCGTCCTGCAACTTGGCGCTATCGACCACGGGCTGGCCATTGAGGATGGTGCCGTTGGTGCTGTCGAGATCGCGGACGAAGAATTCACCGTCACGGTTCTCGATCTCGAAGTGGTTTGCGGAAAGAGAAGGATCCATAGCCACGATGTCGGCATCCTCGCGGCCGACCACGGTCTTGCCTTCGCTCAATGGGGAGGGTGCCTCCAGGCTCATCGATCCCGAGACCCTCAGGTGGCCGACTATGGCGATGTCGAGCGAGGCCCGCTTCTTCGGCTTCTCGCGGGCGAGGATGGCGGTCTCGGGGTTCTGGTCTTGGGGTTCTGTCACACGACACCTCACTTCCAGGTCAATCGCAGGAACTTCGGAGGAATCACCTCGATTCCCAGTCGGTGGGTCGTTCCTTCGGCGAAGAAATGGCCGGTCTGTTTGGTAACCTGGTACTTGCCCAGGGCGCCTCGCGCCCGCACCTCGATCACATGATGACCGGGCTCGACGGGGATGACGGCGTTGAGCTCCTGGCCGCTGACCCGTTTCAGTAGTCCTTTGGGTCCTCTAATAGTCCGGGTGAGCACTTGCTCACCATCCACCCAGACGGCCAGCGTTCCACGCTTGAGCCGATTGGTGAACTCCACCTGGAGCTGGGCAGAGTCTGTGACTGGGGCCAACGATGTGCTTTCGGTTGCTGTGGCTTTGGCTGGCGCGGTGCTCTTCGTGACCGGAGTTGTCTCCGGTGGAGATGGCGGAGCGGGATCGGGTGGCCAGATATCGGAGATCAGAAACAGCAGGGCCAGCAGCAGTGCGATCACTTCGAGAGTGATCCGCAGGCGGCTCATGCCGCCTTTGTCGTCCACCTCTTCCGACGAAGTTTCACCAGCTTTGGTGAGGACTTCAGTGCCCGTGCTGCGGGTCTGCGGCGCAACGGCAACTGCCACCAGAGGTTGGCTCGGTTTGCTGTCGAGGGCCTCGGCCAGCTCGGCCCCGCTCTGGTAGCGGTCTTCGCAGTCTTTGGCCAGAGCTTTGGACACCACGGTCGATAGAGGCTCGGGAATGTCCTCGTTGAGCCACTGGGGAGGCCGCGGATCGACGGTGAGGATCTTGTGCGTGACACTGGCCAGAGAGTCGCCCTCGAAGGGCAATCTCCCGGTAAGGCACTGGTAGAGAACCACTCCGAGCGAGAAGAGATCCGAGCGTCCATCCAGCTCTTCACCGCGAATTTGTTCGGGCGACATGTAGTAGGGAGTGCCCAGAACCTGTCCTGTGGAGGTGAGGTCGAGGGACTCGATCTTGGCGATCCCGAAGTCGGAGAGCTTGGCGTCGCCCTGGCGATCGAGAAGGATGTTGGCTGGCTTGACATCCCGGTGGATGAGCCCTTTCTGGTGCGCTGCGTCGAGAGCGGCGGCCACCTGTTGGCCGATGGCGACGACCTGCGGAACAGTCAGGGAACGTCCTTCCTGGAGCACCTGCTGGAGGCTCCGGCCGTCGACCCACTCCATGGCGATGTACGACAGACCGGTCTCAGCATCGTGGTCGGCATCGTAGATGGCCACCGCTGCAGGGTGCCTGAGGTTGCCGGCGGCCCGTGCCTCGAGGAGGAAGCGCTGGCGCAGATTCTCCAGCACCTCGGCGTCCACGGGCCCACTGGGTGCGAGCACCTTGAGCGCGATCTGACGCCCGATGTTGGGGTCCTCGGCCAGATAGACACGCGCCATGGCGCCGCGACCCAGCTCCCTGATCAGCCGATAGCGGCCGATCTCGGAAGGCGGGTCGGCCCCTTGGCCGCCCTGGTACGGAAATGGGTGCTCTGTGGCCCTCATAGGAGTTCCCCGGACATCATCCGCGAGATGAAGACCCAATGCAGTGATGTGGTTCACTGAAGGGCCTAGCTACCAGCTATCGGCTGCCAGCTACCAGCCGGATCGGAGGATGCTGGAAGCAGGTAGCCGGAAGCTGACAGCCGGGAGGGTGGTGGGCCCTTGTCTCAGTTATTCGGTGCGCCGCTCTGGATCCACTGGATGATGCTGTTGAGCTGAGCGTTGGAGAGGGGTGTACCACCGCGCGGCATGCGCGAGCCGGTGATATTGGAGTCGCCACGGAGTTTGTTGACCAAGTAGCTCGCTTCGGGGTCGTTTGGGGTGACCCGGTTCAGATTGGGCATCTGAGTCGAAGCGACGTTGACGAGGTTGCCAAAGGCCTGTCCACTGGCGAGCACCAGCCCGGCTTGGGCTGAGGAGGCATTGTGGCAACCGCTGACGGCACAGGTCGGAGTGAAGATGCTGGTCTGAATCGATGTGAGGCTGACTTGGGGGCCGTTGTCGTCGCCGTCGCCCGTGTCTTCGACGCAGACGGGCAGATTGTTGAGGTCAGCCTTCTTCTTGACCAGGTCCACACAGAGTGTGATCTCGGTGTTCTTGGGGATCGTGCCGCCGGTCGGTTGCAGCGTGACGGACATCATCTCGCCGCCGCCGATGTTCTTCTTGATCGCTTTCTTGCCGGTGAAGAAGCCGTTGTTGTCGACCTTGAGGGTGATGGCGACCTTTTGTGTGGCGCGTCCGGTATCTAGCCTTTCGAGCTGTGCCTCGACCTTGATCTTGCCGGCCAGGTTCGTACCCGCAGGTGCGTTCAGGCGTCCGGAGATCTGAACCCAGTTCTTCTTTACCTTGACACCCTCGGGAAAGACGACGGTTTGAAAGTCCTTCTTCTCGCCGTTCGCCACCGCTTTGTCGAGCTTGAACAACAGCCTCAGGGTCTGAAACTCGCCGTCGGAGAAGATCGGCACACAAGCTTGCAGGACGAAGGCTCCGACAAGAACGCCCGTGGCACAGAGAATCCTGTGTAAAGGTCTAGACATGAGCCACCTTTTGATCCCTCCCTCACCGCTCAGACGGTGTTACCGCCTGGTACGCAGGCCTTTACCAAGCGGATTGCTTCGGCGGTGCTACGATCATCGAAGGACGTCGTGATGCGTATCGGGATCATTGTGTGGCTCGTTAGTCTGACTCCGCTGGTCGTACCCGCTCTGGAGGCGGTCGACTGGCAGGACAAAGTCGACCCCTGGGTGTTGGATTCGGCCAGGTCGTCGCGTCAGACGGACTTCCTCGTGTTCCTCAGTAGGCAAGCCGATGTCAGCGGGGCCGCTCGACTCGCAACTAAGCGTGAGAAAGGGAGATATGTACTCGAGCAGCTCAGGCGGACGGCTGAGATCACTCAAGCACCCGTACGAGCAGCACTCGAAAGCGAAGGAGTCGAATACCGGTCGTTTTGGATCGCCAACATGATCTGGGTGCGGGGTAGTGAGTCGGTGGTGAAGAGCCTGGCGGTACGAAGCGATGTGGCCCACATCTATGCTAATCCCAGAGTCCAGATGGAGCTCCCGGTGCCGCGGGCGCAGAGCAGCTCAGCGACCGCCGTGGAAGACAGCATCCAGCACACCAGGGCCCCGTCGGTCTTCTGGAAGAAGGGCTACAGGGGGCAGGGGATCGTGATCGCCGGCCAGGACACCGGCTACGACTGGGAGCATCCAGCGCTGCGCTCGAGCTATCGGGGCTGGAGCGGCAGCGAGGCCGATCACAACTACAGCTGGCACGACGCGATCCACAGCGGGGGTGGCGCCTGTGGTGCCGACTCCCGGGAGCCGTGTGATGACTCCGATCACGGCACCCACACAATGGGCACCATGGTGGGCGATGACGGAGCGGGGAATCGGATCGGCATGGCGCCCGGGGCCCAGTGGATCGGCTGCCGCAACATGGATCTCGGCGTTGGGACTCCGGCCACCTACACCGAGTGCTTCCAGTGGTTCCTCGCCCCGACGGATCTCGACGACAGAAACCCCGATCCCGACCGTGCTCCAGATGTCATCAGTAACTCCTGGACCTGCCCACCTTTTGAAGGGTGCACCAATCCCAACGCGCTCAAGAAGGTCGTCAGAAACGTCCGTGCGGCGGGTATCGTGATCGTTGTCGCTGCAGGCAACGAAGGTGCCTCGTGCTCCTCAATCAAAGATCCTCCGGCCATCTACGGTGCCGCTCTGACGGTGGGAGCGACGAATAATGAAGACAAGATTGCGGGTTTCAGTAGTCGGGGGCCGGTCCGGGTCGATGGCAGCAATCGGCTGAAACCCGACGTCTCGGCCCCTGGGGTCGATGTCCGCTCCAGTGTGCCCGGTGGCGGCTATGGCCGCTCCAGCGGCACCAGCATGGCCACTCCGCATGTGGCCGGTTTGGTGGCCTTGACCCTGTCGGCGGCGAATTGTCTGCGGGGAGATGTCGGGGCGACCGAGGACTCTGTAATTGCCACCTCTGTGCCGCGCACAACGGATAAGGTGTGTGGGAATGTACCGGGATCAAAGAGTCCCAACAACGTCTATGGATTCGGCACCATTCGCGCGGCTCTGCCCGACTGTGGGGACCAACCGGTCAGTGGTCTGGGTACCGGTGTCGAGATCGAGCGAGTCGTCTGCCACAATCGGACCGCGAATCAAAAGGTCACGGTAGCGGTTGGCAGGCGGCCGACCTGGGACTGTGAGGCAGAGGGGATGCCAGCGAGGGTCGGGGATCGGCTCCAGCTGCAGGTGTCGGGGAGAGCGACTCTGGCGCGCGCGGTCGGTGCCTCGGTGGCAGGATTCCGTCCCACCAGAGCGATCTGTAAGAACCTGACGACCGGGAAGAAAAGGACGATTCGGCTCAAAGGCACGACCGCCTGGGACTGTCAGGCCAAGGGTCTGCAGGTCGACACCGGAGACGAGATCAAGCAGACCATCACCGGCAAGATCAAAAAGAGCTCCTGATCAACCGGGTACGGGGGGCCGGTTGAGGCGGGCAAGGAGGTCCTGGAAGCGGGGATCCGCGCGGAGGGGGTCCCAGCTTGGCCAGTCATAGAGAAAGGTCGTCCCGTTGGCTCGCTGGTCCATCGCTTCCTCGAGCAGCCGAAAAGCCTCGTCGATCTCGCCCAACCTGGCGTGGAGATAGGCGCTGTAGAGAGTGGGGAGCTCCAAAGGCGCAGGTGTTTCGATCAGTGTTCGCCAATAGCCGTCGAGACCCTCTGCAGCATAACGTTGCGCCAGACGATCCGCCCAGTCGTCGAGGCCATTGATCCGGTAGATACGTTGCCAGATCTCGACTGCTTCGTCGTAGCGCTCGGTCGAGATGTGCAACTCGGCGAACTGGATTAGGGCCCAGAGGAACTCGGGCTCGATTTTCAGGCTCCTGAGGTACCACTCCTCGGCCTCTTTGAAGCGGCGAGCGCCGTGGAGAGCACCGGCCACTGAGAAGGGCATGGCGGGTGAGAGCGGATCGAGCTCTTCCGCCCGCCTAGCAGCGGCGATGGACTCGTCGAATCGGCCCAAGGCGCCCAGCAGCTCGGCGTACCACTGGTGCGCAGTCGCATAGTTGGGGTTGAGCTCGATGGCCCGCTTGAATTCGCGCTCCGCTCCGCTCCAATCCCATTCTGCATAGTGGAGTCTGTCCGCCAGCGTGGTGTGCGCCTCGGCGAGGCTCTCGTCCAGCTCGAGGGCACGCTTGCACGCGGCGATGGCCTTGGACCGCGCCTCGGCGATGGGAATGCCCAGATAAGCCCCGTCTCCCACAGTGTAGCTGTCGGCTACGCCGGCCCAGGCCAAAGCGTAGGTGGGGTCGCTCTCCAAGGCCCGCTCGAAGTACTCCAGGGCCTTGCGGATGTCTTCGTTGGTGCGCTTGTTCCAGTAGAAGCGGCCCTTCAGGTAGAGGCGATAAGCCTCGGTGTCGTCGGTTTGCCGACTGCTGATCTGCTCTTCGACAGCGCCGGTCAGACGGAGCTGGAGGTGCTCGCTGATCGCGCGGGCGATCTGTTCTTCTACATCGAAGATTTGATCCATGGGGCGGGTGTATCGCTCACCCCATAGCTGCGCGTCTCGCTGAACGTCCACCAGCTCGGCAGCCACAATCAGCTGATCGCCACGCTGGGTCACCCGACCGGTGACAATGCCTGCCACGTCGAGCTCCCGCGCCACTTGCGCAGGGTCGACGTCGCGGCCCTTGTAGCGGAACGAGCTGGAGCGCGAAACCACCCGCAGGTCGGGAATCACGGTGAGGCTGTTGATCAGCGACTCCGCGATGCCGTCACCCAAGTACTCCGTCTCCGGATCGCCCGTGGTGTCGACAAAAGGCAACACAGCGAGCGAGCGGATTTGGCCCGCGACAGCCGGTGGTGAGCCGGCTTTCCGCACGGCGAACACCCCGACGACGATGATGATGAGGAGGGCCGCCAGAGTCGCAAAGAGCTTGCCGCGGTGGCGCTTGGCTAGGTCGACCGCGACCTGGGCATCGGAGCTGACTGTCGAGATCTGAGATGCGGAGTCGGCCGAGGGCGGAGCCGCGACCGACGTGTCCGAGACGGTAGCCGCCGCCACTGCAGGCACTGATTTCGAGAATTCGCTGTCTCGGCGCAGCCGTTCCAGATCGGTACGTAGGTCGGAGGCATGCTGGTAGCGCAGAGAGCGGTCCTTCTCCAACGCCTTGGTGAGGATTTGCTCGAGACTTGTCGGCACCTCGGGGTTCAACCGCACCGGAGCAACGGGTGACTTGTGCAGGATGGCGTCGAAGATCAGGGCAGACGTGTTGCCGGTAAAGGCCCGCTGACCGGTGACCATCTCGTAGAGCACGAGCCCGAGAGAGAAAAGATCGGTGCGGCTGTCGAGCTCCTCACCTTTGGCCTGCTCGGGGGACATATAAGCCACCGTACCCACGGCGGTACCTGGTCGGGTGAGGTCGGCCTCCAAGGCATGGGTCGGTGCCGCCGATTCGGAGTCGACTTCTGCCTCCGCCGTGAGCTTGGCCAGACCGAAGTCGAGAATCTTTGGCTGGCCCCGTTGGGTGAGGAAGACGTTGGACGGCTTGATGTCGCGGTGAACGATGCCGCGCTCGTGGGCGGCGTCGAGAGCGTCGGCGAGCTGGATGCCGATCTCGACCGCTCGCTCGACCGGCATGGCTTCACGCCGAACGAGCTTGTCGAGAGTGTGTCCCTCCATCATCTCCATGACGATGTAGGGGCGCCCCTCGTGCTCGCCGATGTCGTAGATGGTGCAGATGGCCGGGTGGTTGAGCGCCGAGGCGGCTCGGGCTTCACGCTGAAAGCGCTCCAGGTACGAGGCGTCACCTGCGACTTCGGCCGGCAGAAATTTGAGCGCCACCTGGCGACCGAGGCGAGTGTCCTCGGCGCGATACACCACCCCCATACCACCTTCGCCCAGCTTGGCAGTGATCCGGTAATGGGAGACGGTTTCGCCGATCATGCAAGAGCTCTTGGTTCTGCGAACCCGATGTTAGCGCAACAGGTCACTGCCGGGCTTGGCTGGGCTATGGAAGAATGCGCGCGAGGTGACTGTCATGAAGCGAAATCTGCTTGCTACCCGTCGACTCGGATTTGTTGGCAGTCTCGGGCTGATACTGATGGCCATCGCGGCTCTCTCGCCTGGATCCGCCGAGGCTGTGGGCCTGGAGCTCGAGGGCCGATACTGGTTTCCCAGCGTCAGTGGCTCGATCAGTTTCTCCGAGTTCGACCTGGTTCCCGAGATCGATGTCACCGAGCTACTAGGGCTCGAAGCCGATGACGTGCTCGAAGGGCGTATCACTTTTCGGCCCTTTCTGGGCATTTTCGTCCGTGCCGCCTATCAGAACATGAGCAACTCGGGGCAGCGCAGTCTGAGTGGCGACTTTCTTGGCATCCCCCTTCCCATTGATGGCGAGGTCACCAGCTCGCTCGATTTCGACTATGGCCGCCTCGCAGTGGGTTGGCAGTTCGTTACCCCCAAGAAGACTTTGCGCATCGGGCCCTTCGTGGAGGCCAAGGGTGTCACTGGTGACGCGGCGGCGGCCGTCAGGAGCATCCTCATCACGGACTCGATCTCCGAGAGCTTCGAGGCGGCGTTTCCTGCGGTGGGTGCCCTGCTCGAGATCCAACCTGGAGAGAAGATCCAGATCTTCGCCGAGGCCTCGTTCGAGGTGGGCTACGACGAAGCCGACATGATGGATGCCGAGGTCGGCGTACGTTTCTATCCCATCCATATGGTGGGCGTCGGCGGTGGCTATCGGATCATCGATCTCGACGGCGCAATTGACGACGTGCGCCTGGATGTCGACTGGGACGGTTTCTTCCTCTCGGCTGTTCTTCGCTTCTAGCCAGGCTTTCTCGAGCACTTCGGTTCTGGAGATCCCCAGCAGAATCATCTGTGGGATAGTGTTGGCATTCGCCGTGTAGTGAATGGTGCGAGGGGAGACAAGACTTCGATTCGATTGGAGGATGTACCAATGCGTGGCACTCGGTTGATGTTGGGACGACGGCCTGGGCACAGCCAGCGGTTGAGGACATGCAGAGGACGGCCGAAGAGTACGAGGAATGGCTAGCAGCAATGGCCGAGCACATCGCCGACGTGCGTTTTGACGAAGGCGACGTGCAGAGCTTCCTCAGCTATTGGGAGGGTTTCATCAACCTCGACGATCCAGAGATGGCCGGTGAGGACGACTGGGAGAAGCTCAAGGACCTCGACTGGATTCTGGGCAATTCGACGTACCGCTCATGGGTGGCCGAGAACGGACTCGATGGTGAGGGCTGGCTACTGAATTCGATGCGCATCCAGATGATGCTGATGCGTGAGCAGATGTCGCAGGCCTCGGCCATGATGCAGGAACAGATGCCGCAACAGATGGCGATGATCGAGGAGCAGTGCAAGAGCGTCGGGCCGGAGACGTGCGAGCAGATGAAGGCTGCCATGGCAGCCAACATGGCCATGTACGAGGGTATGAGCAGGGGATTTGAAAAGCTTTCCGACCCCACCCCGGTCGAAGCCGCCGCCCTCGACAACTATCGTGGTGAGTTGATGTCGCTGCTGATGGCGGAAGAGGAAGAGGAGGACTGGTAAGCGAGCAATCACTCCCAGAGTCGATGACTTAGCGGGTCAGGCGGTAGATCAGGATCGCAGCTTTCTTGGTGGCGGCGGCCAGGCTGGCGAGCTCGATGCCTTCGTCCACGGTGTGACCACCCCAGCCCAAGGGTCCCATTCCCGCTAGGCCTGCTTCCACATCCGCCGCCACGAAAGAGATGTCTGCGGCGCCTCGCTGGCTGGGGTCGAGAGCCTCGACCTCGCCAAAGCCAAGATCGCGAGTCACCCCTCCCAGCACCTCCATCAGCGCGTAGTTGCCCTCGGTCGGCTCCATGGCCGGGTAGCCGTCGAAGAAGGTGATCTCGGTCTCGGTTTCAGGCAGCGACAGCGAGACGATGGTGCGCATGGTCTCACGAGCGCGCTCCCTCTGCTCCTCGGAGATGAAACGCAGGTCGCCGTCGACGATGGCAGTCTTGGCGATGATATTGGATTTGCCAAAAGCCGTACCCCGGCTCTCTTGACGGTCATAGTCGGCTTCCGTGCCCCCGACGATGGCTCCCGGGTTGAAGGTCAGATACGGCTCCCCGCGAAGCTGGGCATAAAAGGTCTGCAGAATGCGGCTCGCCTCGTAGATGGCGCCGGCGCCGTAGCCTTCCTGGAAGATCTGGGAAGAGTGCCCCGGCCGGGCAGTCACCTTCAGCAGCCAGCCACTGGAACCGCGGCGGGCGACTGTGGCGATACGAAGCTCGCGGACTCCAGCCTCGAATCCGAGTGCGATGTCGCTGCGCCGCCCCGCCTCGATCAGGTCGCGGCGAGAGATCTCCAGCGGGCGTCCTGGGTACTCCTCATCGCCGGTGAGGGCGACGATGATCTGGGTGCCGTCGACGACCCCGGCCTCGTGCAGGGCGCAAAGGGCGAACAGGATGACGTTGTTGCCACCCTTCATGTCCTCGACACCCGGTCCGTAGACCTTGTCGCCTTCGATGCGCATCGACTGAAAGGGGCTGTCCGCTTCGAACACGGTGTCGAGATGACCAATGAGTAGCACTCGCTTGCCCCGGTCGCCACGACGCTCGGCGAAGAAATGCGGACCCCGCTGGAGCTCGGCAGGCTGCTCGATCAATCGTGTCTCGAAGCCGATCGCGGCGAAGGCCTCCGTATAGGCCTCGCCAACCCGTCGTACTCCATCGGCATTCAGGGTGCCACTGTTGATATTGACGACCTGCTCGAGGAACGCGACAGCTTCGTCGGCTCGAGCGTCGATCACCGCCACGATCCTCTTCTCGGTCGCGTCGAGCTCGGAGGCGTGAGCCGCGGCGGTCACGGCCAGGAGAAGCGCAAGTTGGAAAGGCAGGATTCGGATCTTCATTTCATTGAGACTCCTTGGACGGGTGCCTGATTCTACCCATGCGTATCGATGTATTCCTATCAGTCTTTTGTGTACAGAGCTTCACTGACGGATACTCCCACGTGAAGAAAATCAACCTGGGAGAGGGATGGCCTACAAGGTTCTGTCACCCGAGTCAGAGCAGCTCACTTTCATCTGTGGTCTTGGCTGGCCGGAGGTGAGCCGGTACTACGTGTCCCAGCGCCAGCAGGGACTGTGGGAATTCTGGGAACAGCCGCCCGACAGCAAGGAGGCCCGCATGATCTTCGGCTGGCTGGCCGAGGGGAATCGGTCCGAGACCGAGGTCGCCAAGAGGCTGCTGGTCGACTACCTCGGGACCTTCAAGGCCGCCACTTTTCCCACCGGCGAGAATGTACAAGGTCTGCTCTCGATCAAGCAGATCCAGCGAGCCCTCAGAAAGCACCGTGAGCAGAGCCAGAGCAGCGTGTTGAAGTTCCCGATTCGACCCCGCCCTTCCGGTCCCTCGGCAGCCTGAGCTCGACGACGCCAACCCGTATCATCGGCGACTCCCAGCACACCGGGCCCAGGTCAGTCTTGCCGACCGTAGCCGGTGAGGATGGCGATCAGGGTCATGGCCAGCAGCGCCCACGAGTGGAAATTGACCAGCCCGATGGTCAGCGGGGAAAGGTGGGGGAGGCCCGCCGCTTCACCCGCGGCGGTGGTGCTGGCGGCGAGAACCGTGGGAATGCAGTACCCCAGTATGAAGGGGTAGGTGCAAACGGTCATGTCGAGGATGTTGGCTCGACGGTAGGG